>WNGB01002032.1_pt1 | contig 35646 bp, 27 predicted proteins | sample 5400681 | NCBI WGS metagenome assembly WNGB01 (sample SAMN13153367, study PRJNA577476) | soil metagenome | isolation source: 115 cm soil or saprolite under grassland replicate 2 | place: USA:California | collected 2016-06-15 | reverse complement strand
TCCGAGGTGACAAACTGCCAGCGCGACGGGCCTAGCGGCCGCTCCGGCAAGCCGAGTGTCCGCGCCCGCTGCGCGGCAGGCAGCAATTCCCCTCCTGCGGCGTTCGCTGTCGGCACGGATGGAAACAACACATTACCTCCCGAGGTATCGAAGCTGCCGGTCAGCGCGTATAGCTGGGCAATCGCACGGGCGATCTGGGTGGCGTTCGTCTGCATCTCGACGCCGCTCCAGGCATAGTAGGCGACCGGCCGCGCTTCCCAGAGCATCTGGGCGGCGTTCTCGATCTGGTCGCGACCGACTCCACAGATCGCTTCCACACGCTCCGGTTGATAGCGCCGGCAAAGCTCGGCGCTGAGCTCGAACGCCGGCTGACAGAGGGCCTTGCCCTGCAGCGTGTCAATCGTGAACGTGCCGAAAAGGGCCGGCTCAGGATTGTCTCCTTCATAGCCGCCAGTGGCCGGGTCATAGATGATCGGACGGCCGATCGCCTCGCTCCAGGCCACATACTGTTGGGCGCTGCCCTTCGCAGAAAGATCGCTATGGGTCAGCAAACGGCCGCTGTCCGCGCGCACCAGCAGTGGGCCGTTGGTCCAGTCGCGGATGAATGCACGGTCGTACCAGCCGCGCTCGATCATGACCTGGGCGATGCCGAGCGCGAGGGCGCCGTCGGTGCCCGGCCGCACCTGTAGCCAGAGATTGGCCTTGTTGGCCAGTCCAGTGCGACGGGGGTCGACCACAATCAGGCGCGCACCGCGCTTGAGCGCCTCAACCGTGGCGGTGGCATGGGCGAGGCGGGCAATGTTCGGGTTGTAGCCCCAGAACAGGATGCAGCCGGCATGCTCAAGGTCAGGCATATAGACGCCGGGAACAGCAGCGCCGAAGGTATACTGCGTGGCCAGAAACCGCCCCCACCCGCACAGCTCCATCGCTGCGCACAGGTTTGGACTTCCGAACGCATTCATCAGGCGCTGAATCCAGATCACCGAGTCGTCCGATGCCGACGTAGACGGAGAGACCACGCTGAAAACGACGCTCTCCGGACCATGCGCTTCGGCGATCGTGCGCAGCCTGGCAGCAGTCAGGTCAAGTGCTTCGTCCCAACTGATCCGCTGCCAGCCCGGGTCGGGATCGCCCTTCGGTCGCGTGCGCTTCAGGGGATAGAGCAGCCGGTCCGGGTGGTAGACAAGCTCCGGCGCCGCCCGCCCCTTGGCGCAGAGTGCCTTGCCGGTTGGGTGCGACGGATCCGGCTCGAGGGCAACGAAACGGTCGTTCTCGACGACGGCAATCGAGCCACACCGCGAGACGCACAGGGCGCAGTAAGTGGGAATCCGTTCGGTAGATTGCTTGTCCGCTACCATCGTGATGCCTCCTCCCTAGTGCATTTCCAAGCAAGGTTTTAGGTGTTGGGTGTTGGGTGTTGGGCTTCGCAACGCCGCCCGCCCAACACCCAACACCCGCGCTGAAAGCGCACTAGACTGTTAAGGGGTGGGGGTGTGTACCTAGCCTGTTTATTCTACCTTACCTACACTCGTTCCGCATTTCACAGCACGTCCGCCACGGCCAAGTCGATTGCCAGCGTATGAGCCAGCTCACAGCCGCCACCGCTTGCCTAGCCCTCTGGCCGCGCCGACCGACCGTGTGCTACCCGCGACCGCGCGCTAAACGGTGGCTCGTTTTATGCTACTGATGCGGTATTTTGGTGGCGCGCTCGCGTAAGGAGCGACATCATGATCGATACCGACACGCGTATCAACGCATTACTGAACGCGATTGCAGGGTTTCACAGCGAACTTCAGGTGATACCCTACGGCTCGCCAAAACGACTCATTATCTATCAGGACTTGCTCTGCTGCTATCGCGAAATCTTCCGCTTGCTGAACGCAAGTAGCGACCTGCCGTATGACGCTGAACACATTCGGAGCGTCATTAGCCCCAAACACGCGCATCTGAATTAGCGCCGACCTACGCCTCTAGCCCCTGGTCGCGCCGCCACCCGCTGGGGCGAACGACTACACCGCGCGTTGAACGCATCGGCGCGCTCGCCCTCGCCACGAGCGGGGCGTCGGCTGCAGCGGATGATGGGCGGCTCGTATCGGCGGCCTTCTAACTGCTAGCCCTATCTGGCAGCTTCCAAGCGGGCTGCGAGTTCGGGAGGATCCGACTGGCGGACGACGAGGTCGGGCGTCCCATGCCAGTCTGCCAGGCGGAGCAAGACGGCAGCAAGGTCGGCGACCAGTTTTTCGTTGACCACTACGCCGGGTTCCATCTGGATGGCATCCACCATGAGGCGGCGGTAGAAGGGGTAATCCTCGATGGGTATGAAGCACATGGCATGCGCCCAATATTCGAACAGAGACCCTTCGGCCAGCAGTTCGTCCAGCCATTCGGGCTGATAATCACCCAGACGGCTCCAAAGCACCAGGTAGGGGCTGCGTGCCACAACATTGATCGTATCGATCTGCAGCAGGCACATACGACGTACCGCTTCGAGAACGTCAGCCTTGAGCACTGGCTGATGGGGAGATTGGTCAAGGCCCTGAGCCGCCAGCATCACATTGCGAGCCATCTGGAGCGAGATCTTGTCTGTCATAGCTTAGAAATTCGTCTCGGTGTATTCGGCGATGAGACGGCATAGGCCGTCACGAGTGCATGCCGGTCAGCCGCATTCGCCTCCATGGCCTCCGCTCATACGGTGGATGAGACAGCCGCGCATCCGCCCCGCGCTCGTGGTATCTCCGCGTATAGGTGCCGTGCGAGTCGGAGTATAGCACCGAATGCGGTTGAAAGTGATCCTAATTATGCACAGATTTTCGAGCGACTCAGACCAGGAGCGCGTGTGCGCGAACGTACGAATGAAACGGCGAGTGAAATACCTTGGTGCTCCAGGATGTGCCGGAGGTTTCGTCCAGGGCGCGATCCTTCATGGAGTGGTGCCCACGGCAATTCCCGAACAGCTTTATCTCGCATGACCTATTCCCACATCTTTCCTTACCGACCACAGCGCACGCGGCTTGCCTAGCCCCTGCCCTGGTCTCGCCGACCCGCCGCTGTGGCGGCGCGCTGAACCTCACCCGATTGGCCCTACCGTTCCCACACCGTTGGTTGCAATGCCCGCAATGAATCGCAGCGCAATGTAGCGGCCATCCTCGTCATCGCCCACGCTGCGCCGCATTGATTTCAGTGCGGGCAAACACAAGATTTGCCCCTACAACATTGCTGGACGCTGTCTCTGCGTTGGATACGACGTCTCGGCGGTGAATGAAGCTTGGATGAACACCGTCCGCTGTTCGTCGTTCGTCGTTCGTCATTCGTCTTCCGTCCGCGTCCAATTTCCTGAATATGAACACTTGACACAAACCTGATAATCAGGTATCCTTACTATCAGGTAACTTGAGGAGCAACACGATGGCAACCTGGACACCCGAAGACACCACGCGCGAGCTGCTGGCGGTGCTGCCGCTGCTGAACCGGATCGTCGTCGCCGAGGTGCGCCGTGAGGCCGGCGAGGATACCACGATGCCGCAGTTTCGTGTGCTGGCGCATCTGGTCGAAGGCCCGCTGACGCTCAGCGTGCTGGCGAAGCGCCGCCGCGTGAGCCTGCAATCGATGAGCGAGCTGATGCAGGTGCTGGTCGAGCGCGGCTGGATCGTGCGCGTGCCCGACCCGACCGATCGCCGCCAGCACCTGCTGCAATTGACCGACCACGGGCGTGCGCACTACGAGCGCGCCCAGGGTATGGCCATTCGCCAGCTGGCGCCGCTGCTGGCCGCGCTCAGCGCCGAAGAGATGGCCGCAGTGCAAATTGCGATCCCGGCGCTGCGGCGCGTGCTGGCGCAGGAAGAGAAAAGTGAAAGTAATGGCAACTAAAACCTATCGAGACAATCTGGCCGGCGAGCAGCTGGCCGCGCAGGCCAGCCTGCACGGCCGGCTGTTCGGGGGCGTGAAGCGCGGCTTTCAAGCGCTACAGGTGCGCAACTACCGGCTGTACTGGATCGGCCAGCTGATCTCACAGACCGGTAGCTGGATGCAGACCACCGCGCAGGCCTGGCTGGTGCTTCAGCTCACCCAATCGCCGTTCGCGCTGGGCCTGGTGACCACGCTTCAGTTTCTGCCGATCATGCTGCTCTCGCTGATCGGCGGTGTGATCACCGACCGGCTGCCCAAGCATCGCCTGATAGTCATCACGCAGGCATTGGCGCTCGTCCAGGCCGTGCTTTTCGGCACGCTGGTGGCCAGCGGCACAATCCAGCTCTGGCATGTGTATCTGCTGGCAACTTTTCAGGGCATCATCAACGCGATCGACAACCCGGCCCGCCAGTCCTTCGCAGTCGAGCTGGTTGGCCGCGAGCGCCTGGTCAACGCGGTCGCGCTCAACTCGATGATGTTCAATGGCGCGCGGATCGCCGGCCCGGCGCTGGCCGGGCTGATCATCGCCTGGGCTGCCAGCCCAACAGCTGGCATCGCGCTGGTGCTGTTCCTGAACGCGATCAGCTTTATGGCAGTGCTGGCCGGGCTGCTGCTGATGAACCCGGCCGAGTTTCGATCGGTTCCCCCGACGCAGTCTGGCAATATCGGTCAGCGGCTGGTCGAGGGGCTGGTGTATGTCTGGCGCACGCCGGCGGTGATGCTGATTATGATCGTGGTGGCGGCGATCGGCACCTTTGGCTACAACTTCAGCGTGGTGCTGCCACTGCTGTCCGGCTTCGTGCTGCACACCGACGCAGCCGGCTTCGGCGGGCTCTCGGCGGCGCTGGGGCTCGGCTCGCTGATCGGCGCGCTCGGCACCGCCTACGCGCGCCATGTGACGGTGCGCCGGCTGATCGTCGGGTCGGCCTGCTTCAGCCTGCTGCTTGGCGCAGTCGCGCTCTCCACCAACTTCGCGGTCTCGGCCGGGCTGCTGATCGCGCTGGGCTTCGCGGGCATTCTGTTCTCCACCAGCGCCAACACGCTCTTGCAGCTCAGCGTGCCGGATGCGCTGCGCGGCCGTGTGATGAGCCTCTACATGCTGTTGTTCGCCGGCAGCACGCCGATCGGCGGCCTGCTGATCGGCACACTGTCAAACATCATTGGAGTTTCGGAAACGCTACTGGTCTGCGCGGCGCTGTGCCTGCTGGGCGTCGGCGGCGCGCTGGTGTATAGATTAAGGGTTAGAGGATAGGCGTTAGGGGTTAGGATCATTGAGCACAGCGCAAGCATTGGAATCGTTGAGTTTTAACCCTTAACCCCTAACCCCTAACTCTTACCAACGAGTGACACAAACATGCGACCACAAGCCGAGCCAAGCATCATCGCGCGGCTGTATGCGCTGATTCTGCCCTACCGGCGCACCGTGGCGGCCGGCATGGCCTGCCTGCTGCTCTCGGTCGCGGCCGAGCTATACCCGCCGCTGGTCTGGCAGAAGGTGGTCGATCTCGGCCTGGCGCGGCAGGATTGGGTCTACATCGGCTGGCAGCTGGCGCTGCTGATACTGGTGTTTGGCGTCGGCCAGCTCTGCTCGGCCGTGCGTGGGGTGCTGCTAGAGCGCGCCGGCCAGCGGCTGACGCTCGATCTGCGGCTGCGGCTGTATCGCAAGCTCCAGTGCCAGTCGGCGGCCTATTTCTCGCAGCGCCGCACCGGCGATCTGCTGGCGCGCCTCACCGCCGATGTCGAGACGGTGCAGAACGTGCTGGTGCAAGGCACCGACTCGGTGGTTGCGAATGGGCTGCGCGTGCTGGGTGTGGCCGCGATCTTCATCTGGCTTCAGCCCACATTGGGCCTGCTGGTGCTGCTGCCGATGATCCTGGTCGGCATATTGCTCGCGCGCTATAACTATCGCGTTCGGCCGGTCTATCGCACCGCCCGCAGGCGCCTGGGTGATCTGAGCGCGCTGTTCGCCGACAACCTGGGCGGAATGCGTGTCATCCAAGCCTTCGCGCAGGAGCGGCGTATGGCCGCCCAGGCCGAGAGCGTGGGCCGCGAGCTGTACGACCAGCAGATTCAGGCGGTCACGCTGCGCAATCGCGTCTTCCCAGCCATTCGCTGGGTGGCCAACCTGGGCAACGTGATCATGCTCGGCGGCGGCGTCTACTTCGTGATGCGCGGCCAATTCACGCTCGGCGGGCTGCTGGCCTACCGCGGCTACGGGCGCTACTTCTACGGCCCGATCGACGATCTGGTCAACATCAACGATCTGGTGCAGCAGGCCGCCGCTGCCGGCCGGCGGATCTTCGAGGTGCTCGACACGCCCGAGACGATCGCCGACGCGACCAACAGCCGGGCGCTGCCGGCGCCACTGCGCGGCGATGTGCGCTTCGAGAATCTTACGTTTGGGTATGATCGAGCGCATCCCGTGCTGCAAGATATCTCGCTACATATTCGTCCCGGCGAGCGAGTTGCGCTGCTAGGCCCGTCGGGCGCCGGCAAATCCACGCTGATTGCGCTAGTCGCGCGGCTCTACGATCCCGATAGCGGGCGAGTGCGGATCGATGGGCACGATCTGCGCGCTGTCACGCTCACCTCATTGCGCTCGCAGATCGCGCAGGTGCAGCAGGAGACCTTTCTGTTCAACACTACCGCGCTGGAGAACCTGCGCTTCGGCCGGCCCGACGCCACACGTGAAGAGGTCGAGGCTGCTGCGCGCGCCGCCAACGCCCACGGCTTCCTCAGCGCGCTGCCCGAGGGCTACGACACGCTGGTGGGCGAGCGCGGGGTCAAGCTATCCGGCGGGCAAAAGCAGCGGCTCGCAGTGGCGCGCGCGTTTCTGACCAACCCGCAGCTGCTGCTGCTGGACGAGCCGACCAGCGCGGTCGAGCCCGAATCCGAGGCGTTGATCGTCGAGGCGATCGAGCGCCTGATGCAGGGCCGCACCACGCTGGTGGTCTCGCACCGGCTCTCGCTGGCGCGCACGGCCGATCGCGTGGTGGTGATCGCCGGCGGCCGCATCGCCGAGCAGGGCCCGCCCGACGAGTTGCTGGCCGATCCCGGCAGCCATTTCGCCGCTATGCTGCGGGCGGATTCGGCGTTCGCGTTGGCGGCTTGAGAATGTTTAAGGGTTAGGGGTTAATGATCGATGATGATCAATGGAAGCAGTGAATCTAACCCTTAACCCCTAACCCCTAATAAGGAGCTCCCGTGGCATCCACAACCCGCACGCGCTACCCAGCGCTGTATCACCGCAACTTCACGCTGATCTGGAGCGGCCTGCTGGTGTCGAATATGGGCACGTGGATGCAGAACGTCGCCCAGAGCTGGCTGATCTACAAGCTGACTGGCAACAGCCCGCTCTACCTGGGCTGGCTGGGCCTGGCCTTCGCCATTCCCATGGTGATCATGCCGCCGCTCGGCGGCGCGCTGGCCGATCGGGTCGACCGGATAAAGCTGCTGTATGTGACCCAAACATGCTCGCTGCTGCTGGCCGCGCTGCTGGCGGTATTAGCCTGGAGCGGCGCAATCCAGCCATGGCACATTCTGCTGACTACCTTCGGCGGCGCGCTGCTGCTGGCGTTCGACAACCCGACCCGCCAGGCGCTCATCCCCGAGCTGGTGCCGCGCCAGGATTTGCTGAACGCGCTCTCGCTCAACTCGGCCACCTACACTGGCGCGGCGCTGGTCGGCCCAGCGCTGGCCGGCCTGCTGTTGGATGTGGTTGGCGCGGGCTGGCTGTTTATGCTCAATGCGATCAGCTTTCTGGCGGTGATACAGGCGCTGCGATCCATGCGCGACCTGCCGGTACGGCCGAAGCGGGTGGTTCCGCTGCGCGATGCGCTGTTCGGCGGCTTCATCTATGCCTGGCAGCACCGGCTGATTCTGTTCCTGCTGCTGCTCTCGGCGCTGGCGGCGCTGTTCGGGCGCTCGTACCAGCAGCTGCTGCCGATCTTCGCCGATGATATCTGGCGGGTTGGCGCGGGCGGCTATGGCACGCTGCTGGCGGCCGGCGGCGCCGGCGCGCTGCTGGGCGCCTTCGCGATGGCATCGATCAAAGCGATCGATCGGCAGGGGCGCGTGCTGGTGATCAGTGGGCTGGTATTCTGCGCTGCGCTGGCGGCGTTCGTACTATGCCCACTGTTCTGGCCAGGTGTCGCGCTGCTTATCGTCGTCGGCATTGCGGCAACAGTATTTTCGACCATGATCGCCACCATGATCCAGCTGCGCGTGCCGGGCGAGCTGCGCGGCCGTGTGATCAGCCTGTATGCGATCACACTGATCGGCCTGCCCTCGCTGGGGGCGCTAGGCGTGGCAGCGCTGGCCAACACACTTGGCGAAGGGCGCGGCAGCGCGTGGTCGCGCCCGCTCCTTGGGCTGCTCGATGTGCTAGGCGTCAACGGGCTGACTAGCCAGCTTGGCGCGGCAGCCGGTGCGCCGCGGGCGATCATGCTGGGCGCGCTGGCGCTCACACTGGTGCTGGGGCTGACGGCACCGCTGTTTCTGCGCACGGGCGCGGTATCTACCGCGCTATGAGCCAGATAACGGATTGTGGGCCGAATGCGGGCGGCTTTGTCCCCGCGTTCGGCCCACAAAAAAATGGGGTGGAGGGCTGCGGCGGTCTCGCCGCAGCCCTCCACCCCAGATCGATTCAAGCGGTGGCTTACACCAGCGCCTTCTCAGTCTCGCGGTCGAAGATATGCATCTTGCCCATGTCGACCACCAGGTCGACTGGCTGGCCGACGCGAACGCCGGTGCGCGGGTCGAGCCGGCTGACCATCTCCTTGCCACCGTTCTCGACATAGGCGAACACCTCGCTGCCCAGCGGCTCGACCACCGTCACATTGGCGTTGAGCTTGGCCGCCTCGTCCACACCGCGCGGCACAAAGTGCGCATCGTGGATGTCTTCTGGACGAATGCCGAAGTAGACCGGCTTGCCGATATGGTTGCCGAGCGCTGTAAGTTTCTCGTTTGGCAGTGGCAGTGCGAATACACCCATATCGACGACCGCGCCGCCATCTTTACGATCGAGCTTGGCCTCGAAGAAGTTCATCGCCGGCGAGCCGATGAAGCCGGCTACGAACATATTCGACGGGCTATCGTACAGCACCTGCGGCGAGTCGAGCTGCTGCAAGATGCCGTCCTTCATGACCGCGATGCGCGTGCCCATGGTCAGGGCTTCGGTCTGGTCGTGGGTCACATAGATGAAGGTGGTCTTCAGGCGCTGGTGCAGCTTGGAGATCTCCGAGCGCGTCTGCACGCGCAGCTTGGCGTCGAGGTTCGAGAGCGGCTCGTCCATCAAGAACACGGCCGGGTTGCGCACGATCGCGCGCCCGAGCGCCACGCGCTGGCGCTGCCCGCCAGAGAGCGCCTTGGGCTTGCGGTCAAGCAGGTGGCCGATACTGAGCATGTCGGCGGCTTCCTTGACGCGCTTGTCGATCTCAGCCTTGGGCGTCTTGCGCAGCTTGAGGCCGAAGGCCATGTTGTCGTAGACCGACATGTGCGGGTAGAGCGCATAGCTCTGGAACACCATCGCGATGTCGCGGTCCTTGGGCGGCACATCGTTGACCACGCGGTCGCCGATGTAGATATTGCCGTCGCTGATCTCCTCCAGGCCGGCCAAGCAACGCAGCGCGGTGGTCTTGCCGCAGCCCGATGGGCCGACCAGCACCAGGAATTCCTGATCATTGATGTCGAGGTCGAGGTCTTTCAACACCGAGACCTCACCGAAACGCTTCCAGACATGGTCGAACTTGATGCTTGCCATTGGGGTTGCTCCTTTGCACTTGATTGCAGATAGCAGATTGCAAATTACCGACATCCTGATTGCAAATTGCAGATTGCAAAAACCCGACCATCCGAGATAAAAGATTGCAGATTGCGAATGATTACCACCCAATCTACAATCTGCAATTTGCAATTTGAAAATTACAATCGCGGTGGCCCGGTCGAGCGCCGCACCACCAGCCGCGCGCTGAGCGTCGCGCTTTTCGCCGCATGGGCGCGATGCTCGATTGCGTCGGCCAGCAGCGCCGCCAGGTGCTCGCCAACCGCCCGGCGCGGCTGGCGGAGCGCTGTGAGCGGCGGGTGGGTACGCGCTGCCAGCGGCACATCGTCGAACCCAACCAGCGAGACATCGCGGCCAACTTCCAGCCCAGCATCGTAGATCGCGTGCATCGCGCCGAAGGCCAGCTCATCACTACAGGCCAGCACGGCAGTCGGCGGCTGTGGCGCGCCGAGCAGCTCGCCCATCGCCTGGTAGCCATCCTCTTCGCCCCGGCCGGCCTCGACGATCAGCGCTGGGTCGATCGCCAGCCCTGCCGACGCCAGCGCGTCGGCATAGCCAAGGTAGCGCGGCTCGCTTTCAGCCAGCTCGGAAGGCAGCTGAATCAGACCGATCCGCCGGTGGCCCAGCCCAAGCAGATGCCGCAATGCCGTCGCCGCGCTGGCTCGGCCATCCACCAGCACGAACGGGCTGCGGCACCCCGCCGGCACCGGGCCGGCGCACGCGTGCGGGATATCGGCCTCGCACAGCTCGCGCGCCCGCTCGTCGTCAACCTGCATATCCAGCAGCAACAGGCCATCGACACGGCCAGTGCGCGCCAGGTTCATGCACAGCTCGGCCTCGCTCTCGGCGCCAGCGGTGGCCAGCAGTAGATAGTAACCGCGTAGCGCCGCCGCGTCGGAAAGACCCGACAGCAGCTCGGCCAGCGCCGGATCGGCCAGGCGGCCTGGCAGCGCCGGAAGCGTGAGCCCCAGGGTATAGCTGCGCCCGCGCATGCTGCGAGCCGCATGACTAGGCTGATAGTTCAGCCGCGTCACGACTTCCATTACACGCTGCCGGGTTGCCTCCGTCACCGTCCCTGTGCCGTTCAATACATACGACACAGTGGCGGTTGAGACATCCGCTAGCGCAGCCACTTGTTTGATCGTCGCCGCCATGTGCGTCTATCATGAGTGAAACGATTAATGGGTGAATCGATTAAGTGCTGAAACGATTAAGCGCAGTATAGCAGGATGTGGAGATCTTGTCAAGATTCTATCACGAAGGCTTGCCTTTAGGCTTGGGTAACTGACTTTACAAAAGAGCGCTGATAGCCTATAATTATGCCTATGTCAACGGTGACTTTTCTGCTGTTGTTCGGGGGTCTTTCATTCGGTCAGGACTGAGAGTTGAGCTCTCAGTTCTTTTTTGGCTCATCGCGGAATTTCGTCGCACATCCACCTTTTCGGCAGATGTCCCGCGGAAACGAGCTAGTTGGAATAAAGGCAGAGAGACAATGAGCGACAAACCCGCATACCTGACTCGCGATGGTCGCGCGAAGCTGGAAGCTGAGCTGGAGGATTTGGTCATCAACGGCCGCAAAGTGGTGGCAGAACGAATCGGCGCCGCGAAAGATCTAGGCGACATTTCCGAAAGCGGCGAATACGAAGATGCCAAGAACCAGCAGGCGCATCTGGAAGGGCGCATTCGCGAGGTCAAAAGTATCCTCTCGCGCGCCCAGATCATCGATGAAGAGAACGGTCATGGTCATGAAGTTCGAGTTGGCTCCAAAGTGACGGTTCGAGTCGACGGCGAGGACGACGAGGAAACCTGGACGATCGTCGGCAGCGCCGAGGCCAAGCCGCGCGAGGGCAAGATCTCGAATGAGTCACCGCTGGGGGCATCCATGCTGGGCAAGCGCAAAAACCAGAAGGTGACCGTGCAGACACCTTCGGGCCAGATGAAAATTACAATCATTAAAATTCACTCGTAGATACGTCGTGCGTCGTGCATATATGGTGGGGATGCAGGGGCAGCACCCAGAGGGTACCCGGCCGCCCCCGCACCCCCAGCAATGGGGAGGTCTGGCGGGGCCTTCGGCCCGCCAGACCTCCCCATTGGAACGTCCAAAAATCAATAATATGGAACTAAACGAACTCCAACAGCAGCGCCGGGCCAAGCTGGATCGCCTGCGCGCCGCTGGCATTGACCCATACCCGCCGCGCGCCAATCGCACGCACACAATCGCGGAGGCGCTGGCCGATTTCGATGGCATGATTGCGCGCGGCGAGCGGATGACCCTGACTGGCCGGATCGTCGGCGCGCGGCGGGTAATAGGCAAGCTGGCCTTCGCCCATATCGCCGATGAGAGTGGCAAGATCCAGCTCTGGATCAGCAGGGCCGACCTGGGCGATGAGTGGTTCGCGCGCTTCCGCGATGAGCTGGACACCTTCGATATTGTACAGGCCACCGGCACGCCGCGCCGCACCAAAACCGGTGAGGCATCGCTGTTCGTCGAAGAGCTGACCGTGCTTGCCAAGGCGCTCAACCCGCCGCCGGAGAAGTGGCACGGCCTCACCGATGTGGAGGCGCGGCTGCGCGAGCGCTACCTCGACCTGATCGTCAACGACGAGGTCAAGCAAACCTTTCGCACCCGCGCAAAGATCATCACCGCCATGCGCCGCTTTTTGGATGCGCGCGGCTTCATCGAGGTCGAGACGCCCGCGCTCCAGCCGCTCTACGGCGGCGCGTCGGCACAGCCGTTTGTGACCCATCACAACCAGCTGCACCAGGATTTGTATCTTCGGATCTCCGATGAGCTGTACCTCAAGCGGCTGATCGTCGGCGGCTTCGAGCGCGTCTACGAGATCTGTAAGGACTTTCGTAACGAAGGCGTTGATCGCACCCATAACACCGAGTTTACGATGATGGAGTGCTATCAGGCCTACGCCGATTACAACGACATCATGGGCTTAGTCGAGGATATGTTCCGCTATGTGGCCCTGGAGGTCTGCGGCGCCACAACGATCGAATTCCAGGGCCACACGATCGATTTCGGCCCCGAGTGGCAGCGCGTCTCGATCCCTGAGGCGATCGACGAGAAGACCGGGATCGACATCATGCGCGTCACCGAGCTGGCGCCGCTCCAGGCGGCCATTCGCGCGGCCGGCCTACGAGTCGACCCTAAGCCGAGCTGGGGCAAGCAGGTCGACGAGCTGTTCAGCGAATATGTTCAGCCGCTGCTGATCCAGCCGACCTTTATCATCGACCACCCTGTGCCGCTCTCGCCGCTGGCCAAGAAGCGGCCCGACCAGCCGCTGCTGACCGAGCGCTTCGAGCCAATCATCGCCGGCATGGAATTGGGCAACGCCTTCACCGAGCTGAACGACCCGATCGACCAGGAGCAGCGCTTTTTGGAACAGGGCCGCGCCTTCAGTGCCGGCGACAGCGAAGCTCAGCCGATGGATCGCGACTACATCAACGCCCTGATGTACGGCATGCCGCCCACCGGCGGCCTGGGCATCGGCGTCGATCGCATGGTCATGCTGCTCACCAACCAGCCGACGATCCGTGAGGTGGTGCTGTTTCCGCACCTACGACAAGCCGAGTAACGAGGACTGAGGACTGAGGACTGAGTTGAGTGAATCCTCAGTCCTCAGTCCTCGGCCCTCAGTCCTGGAGGAGATATGCCCCGTTCATTCACGATCGAGCGCGAGAATTTGCCCGAGGTTGTGCAGGGCTGGCTGAAGGCTGTCAGCTTGGGCGATGAGGAGCTGGTCGAGCTGATCTTCACTGAGCGCGAGGTGCTGCTGCGCCGGCCGACCAGCCCGCATCTGCGTAAGTGGGCCCGTGGCATTAGCGACCGCTATGACCAAATGTTTCGCGAGCTGGCCGGAATTTGACAGTGATGAGTGCTGAGTTTTGAGTTTTGAATTGAAGGATAACCCACAACTCATAACTCATAACTCATAACTCACAACTTTCCATGAACTACCTCACTAAAGACGAGCTCCTCGATATCCACGCCTACATTCTTGAGCGTTACGGTGGCCGCATGGGTATCGCCAGCCAGGATCGCCTGACACAGGTGCTCGATACGCCGCGCCAGGTGATGTTCGGTGTCGAGCTATACCCCGATTTGCCAAGCAAGGCCGCCGCGCTGACGTTTCTGATCATGAAGAGCCACCCGTTCGTTGGCGCGAACGAGGCCACCGCGTTGATGGCGCTCTTGCGGTTTCTGCATATCAACAACGCGCGCCTGGATGAAGCCGTCGATACCAATCTAGGCTGGCTGGCGCGCGCGGTCAGCCAATCCGAGCTCGACCGCGAAGGGCTGGAGCGCTGGGTGCGCGAAAATCTTGTGATGTATGCTTGATGAGGTGCCGCGTGACCGATCAAGATAGCGTGATACCAGCGGATCTGCCGAGCGATGCGCTCCCAGAGCCGCGCTGCGAGGCAACCACCCAAAGCGGCAGCCGCTGCCGGAATCGGCCGCTGGAGGGCCAGCGCTACTGCCGCATGCATACTGCGCTGGCCGGCGAGGTCAGCGCGCTGCCCAGCGCAGCGGTTGTACTGCCAGGCAGTACAGCAGCAGAAGAGCCGATCGGCGCGGCCAACGACGTGCCGATCGAGATCGCCGGGGATGCGCGCGCCGATGCGGTTGCGGCAGTGCAAGAGCTTGAGGTCGAGATCCGCAATCGGCCCGACACGCTGGCAACGACGCGCGATCTCATGGCCAATCTCCTGCGGCTCGTTCGCGAAAATCTGGCGCCTATGGCGCCCGCGCAGCTTGGCCGCGTGGCGACGATCATCCGCGAGAATGTCAGCAGCGACTACCTCGACCCTGATTTCTGGCGCGGGGTCGGCATGGTGTTGCAATACCAGGTCGACGAGATCACGCGCCTGATCCAGCGGCGCAGGCGCGGCGAGTACACTACCGATGCCTTCGGCATGGACGCCGAGCTGGTCGAGCTGGTACGGCCGTTCAGCGGCTTTATGTACCGCAGCTATTTCCGCGTCAGCGCCGAGGGGCTCGATCACGTGCCGAGCGCGGGCCGAGCGCTGCTGGCTGCCAATCATTCCGGCGTGCTGCCGTGGGATGGCGTGATGATCGCCAGCGCCGTGCTCGAGGAGCATGCCGCGCCGCGAGTGGTGCGGGTGCTCTACGCGCCGAGCGCGCTGGCGCTGCCTGGCCTGCCGCGTGCGCTGGAGACGTTCGGGCAGGTCTGCGATACATCAGCGAATGTGCTGCGCCTGCTGGACGATGACCAGCTGGCGTGCGTCTTCCCCGAGGGGATAAACGGCCTGGGCAAGTTGTTCAATGCGCGCTACAAGCTGGCTCGCTTTCGACGCAGCGGCTCGGTGGCGCTGGCGCTGCAAACCGGCGCGCCGATCGTGCCGGTGGCCGTGGTCGGCGCCGAGGAGACCTACCCGATGCTGGCCGACGCGCAGCCGCTGGCGCAGATGCTGCGGCTGCCATTCTTCCCGGTCACCCCGCTGTTCCCCTGGCTTGGCCCGCTCGGCCTGATTCCACTGCGAACCAAATGGTCGATCGCCTTTGGCGAGCCGATCACCACCGCCGAGTATGGGCCAGATGCCGCCACCGATCCGCTGCTGACGGCGCGGCTGTGCGCGCAGCTGCGCGAGCGCATCCAATCGATGATCGATCAGCAACTGGCCGCGCGCGCGTCGGTCTTCTCATAACGACGAAGGACGAACGACGAACGACCAAGGAGATAACACCACCCTGGTCGTTCGTCGTTGGTCCTTGGTCTTTCGTCAAGGTGTGCAATGGCAGCGAAACGAAGCGAACGCCTATCGAGTGTCGACACCGCCTGGCTGCGGATGGAAGACCCGACCAACCTTATGATGGTCACGGGCGTGCTGGTGTTTGACCAGCCGCTGAGCTTCGCACGACTGCGGCAGACGATCGAGCAGCGCCTGCTGGGCTTCGACCGCTTCCATCAGCAAGTCGTGGATGCCACTGGCACACCACACTGGCAAGATGACCCGCACTTTACGCTCGGCGCGCACCTGCACCGGATCGCGCTGCCGGCCCCACACGACCAGGCCGCGCTCCAGGAACTGGTCAGCACACTCATGAGCACGCCGCTCGATCTCACCAAATCGCCCTGGCAGTTTCACCTGATCGAAGAGTATGGCGCGGGCTGCGTGCTACTGACGCGGCTACACCACTGCATCGCCGATGGCATCGCGCTGATGCGCGTGCTGCTCTCGCTGACCGACGAGACGGCCGAGCCGCCAATGCCGGCCCACGCTACCGCGTCGGCGCGCGACAGCCGCGCGCCCAATGCCGGACCGATCGCCGCAGCCAATGCTACCGTGCGCGCGGCCGAAAAGCTACTCGACAATGGGATCGAGACCCTACTTGAGCCGACGCGACTGGCGCATGCGGCCTGGTTCGGTGCGAGCAGCGCAGTGACGCTGAGCCGGTTGCTGCTGATGAGCCCCGATCCACAAACGCCTTTCAAAGGCAAGTTGGGCGTATCCAAACGCGCGGCCTGGTCGGCGCCGATCGCGCTGGACGCTGTGAAAGCGATCGGCCGGGCGGTTGATGGCACTGTCAACGATGTGCTGCTCGCGGCAGTCACCGGCGCGCTGCGACGCTACCTGCTGGGGCGCGGCGAGCTGGTCGATGGGTTGGAAGTACGCGCGGCAGTGCCGGTCAATCTGCGCGCGCCGAACGAGCCGCCGACGCTGGGCAACCGCTTCGGACTCATCTTTTTGTCGCTGCCGATCGGCGCCGATGATCCGCTCGATCGCTTGTACGACCTGAAACAACGTATGGAGGCGATCAAAGACTCGCCGGAGGCGCTGGTGACGTTTGGGGTGCTGCAAGCGATGGGCCTGATGACGAACCAATTGCAGAATGTCGGCGTGTCGCTGTTCGGCAGCAAGGCCACTGCGGTAATGACCAATGTGCCTGGCCCGCGCGAGACGATCTATCTGGCCGGCACGCCGGTACGCGAGCTGATGTTCTGGGTGCCGCAATCGGGCCGGCTGGGGCTGGGCGTGAGTATTCTCAGCTACGCCGGCCAGGTTCGGCTGGGCGTGGCCACCGACGAAGGGCTCATTCCCGACCCCGACGCGATCATCGGCGCGTTCCAGGCTGAGTTCGAGCTACTCATGCGCCTGGCGCCAAAAATGCAGAATTAAGAAAATGTTACATTTCAATGCTCAATTTCGAGCTTCTGCTCGATCTGATCGAGCCGCGCGCTAAGATCGCGCCGCCAGCGCTCATCGGCCACCGCCTGCGCGCGTAGGCGGTAGAGCTGCTCGTCGTTCACGCGCCGCACGCCGCCAATCCGGTCGGCGATGATCCCGAACAGAAAGATTACGAACCCCAAGATCAGCGATACGCCTCCGCCGATCAACGCCTGATCATTACTGGCCACGATGCCAAATTTGCGCGCGATGTAGACATAGACCGCCCGCCCAAGCAACACCACGCCGATCAGCAGAAACGGCAATGCCAGGTACGAAAAGGTTTTGAGCGGCTCGTAGGTTGAGTACGTGCGCGCGATGATCGCCGCCTGACGCTTGATGAAGTTCCAGTTGCCGTTGTGCAGCCGCGATGGCCGGTTGACCGTCGTGTTGATCGTAATCGGCACGGTCGTGACGGTCAGGCCCTTTTTGCCGGCCTGTATCAGATTTTCGACGGTGTACGAGAAATCGGTGGTGACGAATAGTCGCAGCGCCGCCTCGCGCGAGAGCGCGCGAAAGCCGCTGACAGTGTCGGGCACATCTGTCTCGGATGCCCAGCGCACCACACCGCTGCCGATCTGCTGGAGCGCTTTTTTCAGCGGCGAGAAATGCTCCACGCTGCCGACCTGTCGATCGCCAATCACCACCTCGGCCTCGCCGGACAGGATCGGCCCGATCAGGCGCGGGATTTCGCTGCCGGGGTATTGATGATCGCCGTCGGTATTCACGATGATATCGGCGCCAAGCCGCAGCGCCGCGTCGTTGCCGGTCTGGTAGGCGCGGGCCAGGCCCTTGCGCCCGGTGTGCCGAACGACATGGTCGGCGCCGTTGGCCCAGGCAATCGCCACCGTATCATCGGTGCAGCCGTCATCAACGATCAGTACCTCAACGCTGCCAATGCCGACGATCTGGCGTGGAATATCCCGGATGACCTCAGCAATCGTATCGGCTTCATTCAGCACCGGAATCTGGACAATCAATTTCATCGCGGCCTCGCGGGCGGGGCGGCGCGTGCGCGCAGCGCCATTGCTGGCTTGGGTTGGTAGGAAAGTCTGGCTGCTCAAAATATGCTCGGGCGCTTCCTAATGCTTCACAGAGCGGCAATTGTACTTCACACGCCGGCTTTTGTAAAATGCGCCTTAGCATCCGCTACGCTGATGCGCTCGGCATGCGGGTGGTTATTCGCAGCGGTACTTTTCTGCTTTATGTTGGTCGTGTGGGTTCGCCGCGTGCGGCGAACCCACACGACCAACATTTTCCTGAATGGCTCGTCAAGCACCTGAGTGACACTCGACGATGTCTCAAGCGGTTTCATTGTGTGTGCGTATGGAATAGACTTATCGTAATTCGCAAAAAATCGACGAGGACAGACCATGCGCAACACTAATCATCTCATCCCCGACAGCAAGAACATCTTAGACAGGTTCGTGCGCCTAGCGCCGCTGCTGGTGCTGCTGGCGCTCACCCTATTCCCGTTTGGCTGGCTGGGTGAGCTATGGCCGGCGTTGGGGCATGGGCTCGATCTCGTGTTTTCGAGCGATGGGCGACATGCGGTCGGCCATGCGTCGCTATTTTGCCTGCTGGGATTGGTGGCGCTGGCTGTGCTGCCGCAGCTTCACGCAAGGCCGGCGCGCTACCTGGGCATGCTACTGCTGGCGGGAGTCGGCCAGGAGCTCTTCCAGATGCTCTACAAGGGCCGGCTGCTGCTTTTCGACGATGGCCGCGATCTCTTGACGGATCTGGCTGGAATAGTCGTAGCGTTTGCGGTGGTGTGGTGCTGGCGGCAGATCCAATGCCAGGTTTCCTCGTAATAGATCATCATGCCTGGGTTTTTCACGCGCCGCGCGAAAAACCCAGGCACAAAAAGAAGAAAAGCACCGCCTCTTTGTGATGATTGACAAGCGCTATATCGCTGGCCTTCCATCCCGCCCGCAACCTTCGCCTCGATCCGCACGTCCAACACAATATAGGACTTATGCACGGGGGATGGGAAAGGTGCAACCTTCCCCACAAACCCTTCGTTCCGCCCGTAGGCGGCGGCTTTACCGCCGCCTACGGGCGGAACAAGGATTCTTTCGGAGGACTTGCAGCCCTCCAAACCGCCCGCTTGCGTAAGTCCTGCATAATATTAGGAGTGAACGATGAACAATCAGATGATGCGCAGCAGCAGCGACCGGATGATCGGCGGCGTGTGCGGCGGCCTGGCCGAGTACTTCAACATCGACAGCGCGATTGTGCGCTTAGTGTTCGTGCTGGCGGTGCTGAGCGGGATCAGCCCGCTGGTCTATGTGGTGCTGTGGATCGTGATGCCGGAGCAGAAGCCCGCCGCCACCCGCACGGCCCTACCCGATCACCCGCGTGCGGTCGAGGAGTGGAAGTTCGACCCATACACGGGCGAGCGGATTGAGCGATAGCTGGACACCCGAGTCTTTCATACCTCGGCTCGTCTGCAAGACAATAGACGATGGACGATAGACGATCATTGCGTCGTCCATCGTCCATCGTCTATCGTCACAACGCCAAAATGACACCGCGCACTATACCATCGCCGTCCTGACCCCTAGCTCGGCCGCCAGCGCCGCGATCTCATCCCAAGTCGATTGCGCCATCTGAAGCGCCCCACCGGCGTAGAAGTCGGTCGGGTCAAGCGATGGCGCGGTGCATGGCCCACAAAGATAGATTCTTGGAAGGACTTTCGTCCCTCCAAACCTCCCTGAGAATGCCGCCACTACGGTTAAACGAAGCGCTCGAACACCTGATTGCCAAGCATGCGCCCGCGCTCGGTCAGGCGCACACCGATCTCATCGCGCTCCAGCAGCCCCAGGCCGGCGAGATCAGTAAGCACATCGCCATAGATGCGCTCAAGCTCAGCGCCGCAGCGATCGCGGAAGTGCGCGTAGCTCACGCCGGCGTTGAGCCGCAGCCCCATGAACATCGTCTCGGCGGCGAAGTCACGCTCGCTCAGCATGTTCGTCTCGGCGATCGGCGATCGGCCGGACTGCACGCGGCTGATATAATCGTCGATCCCCAGCACATCAAAGTAGCGGCGCGGAAACAGGTGGCCGTGCGCGCCGGCGCCACAAGCCAGGTAATCGGCGTTGAGCCAGTAGGCCAGATTGTGGTGGCAAGCTGCCGAGGGAATAGGATACAGGGTACAGGGAATAGAATCCATACCCGCATCAACATTCTCCTGTACCCTGTATCCTGTACCCTGTATCCTGTGGTCTCTAGCCCAATTGCTGATCTCGTACTGCGCGTAGCCCGCTGCTCCAAGCAGATCGATCGCGCGCTCATACATGTCGGCGGTGGCATCTTCATCGGGTACGCTGAGCCGGCCGCCCATCACCTGGGCGTACAATGGCGTTTTCTCTTCCAGAATCAGCGAGTACAGCGAGAAGTGGTCGGTCTGCCAGGCGCTGATCTCGCGCAGTGTCGCATCCCACTGCTCGAGCGTCTGGCCTGGCAGGCCGAAGATGAAGTCGAGGTTGATGTTCTCGAACCCGGCTCGCCGCGCGTCCTCATACGATGCACGCGCCTCGGCTGCGGTATGAATGCGCCCTAGCACACGCAGCGTTGGGTCGTGTAAGCTCTGCACGCCCATGCTTAGCCGGCTCACGCCCATGCTACGCAGCTGGCGCAGGTAGTCACGCCCCAACACCGTGCCGGGGTTGGCCTCGACAGTCACCTCGGCCCCCGCGAACGGGATCAACTCATTCGCTGCAGCCAGCACCTGCGCCATCAGCGGCAGCGGCAGCATGCTCGGCGTCCCACCGCCTAGAAAAACGGTTGGGCGCAGACTGGCGCGCGTCATAGGCGGGAGGCGGGAGGCGGGAGGCGGGAGGCGGGGAGTAATCCCAATCGCCAATCCCCAATCGCGCATCTCTCTACACAGCGCATCCACATACGCCGCCATGCGATCGTCCATGTTGGCGTAGGTGTTGAAATCGCAGTAGGCACAGCGGCGGTGACAGAACGGAATATGGATATACAGGTGCTTGACGCCTGTAGGATGCGGCCACCATTCGCTTTGGAGCCGCGTCGGGTGATCGGTAAGCTGTATCATAGCCGGACATGATAGCACATCTTTGCCTAAGCCCTAACTATCACGTGTCGTAGACACGCGTGCGAGCCCGTTTTGCAATCAAACTTCTCACTTGCTTCTCTATCCCTAACGAACGATCTATGGTAGGATAGAGCTCAAGGACGTGCCATAGTAAAGGTGACCGATGCGCTTCAAAGTCTTCGTCTCACTCCTGGTCATCACGCTTGTTCTAGATAGCGCGCTGCTGAGCATCAGCCTCATCCGGTCGGTAGGGCGCGTATTCGAGCTTCCGGTAGCGCTGGCCGCCGAGCCGCCGGCCGCACCGGCCCAGCCCCAGCCGGCGGCAACTGCCATGCCAGATGCGCCGACCGTGCCGCCCACCGCCACCCGCACGCCAACGCGCACACCAGCGCCTACACCCACTATCAGCCCCACCGCCGCGGCCGAGATAACCGCCACCGCTGCCACAACAGTTGAGCCGGCTGCACAGCTGATCGGCGCCAAGAGTGTGGCGTTTACGCCGGCGGACAAAGCCGTGCGGGCCAATATTCGTCTCGCGCTGGATCACTACTATGGCGCGCTCACGCATGTGGTTCTGCCGCCAGGCGGCGTGTTCTCGTTCAACTCAACGCTCGGGGTTCGGCCGCAGCGGATGCCCTGGAAGAATGTTCAGCTGAGGCCGACCGCCGCACCCACGCCGCCCGCCACCGATGGCGCCACCGCACCCACGCCCGAAACTGTCGCGCAGATCATCCAGGGCGGTGGTCTGTGCGATCTGGCCAGCCGCTTCGTGATGGCGGCCCGCCCGCTGCTGCCGGCTGGCGCTTTTCGCTTCGTCAACCACGTGAAATCGAATGGCATCCACCTGAGCGGCGTGCCAACTCGCGACACAGTCTCGATCTGGGCAATCGGCGGCGGCAAGGGCGAGCATGATCTGCTGATCAGCAATCCCACCAGTGGCTGGCTGGAGTTCACTGTCGACCGCGACGGCGAGAAGATCAACGTCACTGCGCGGCTGTGGGATAGATCGCCGCCCGGCTGGTAGACGCGCTGGGTTCTGGTGGGTCACTTGTTTGCAGATCACCATTCGCCCTGCGTGACAAACTCCCCACTCATCGAGAAACTCAATTGAACTTCGTATATGCTTGGATGGTGCTGCCGTCTCCAGCCGCCCTTCAGCTCGCGATCAGTGCGATCGCGGCGAGCGCCGCCACAATGCCGATGAGTTGCACGCGCATCACACGCTCACCAAGCAGCACCGCCGCCAGCAAGACTGTGCTGGCGGGGTAGAGCGCGGCGAGGATCGCGGCCACATCGAGCCGGCCTGCCTGGCCGGCGAGCACGAAGAAGGCGTTGCCGGCCACATCCAGCGCGCCGGAGAGCAGCACCAGCACAAGCAATCGCTGATTCGGCCGCGGGAACTGACGTCTGCCGATCGCGATCGGCAGCACGAGCCCCAGCGAGCCGATGCGCGCGGCGACAAGCGGCCAGAAGATCGCGCTCGCCCCGGCGCGATGCACCAGGATGAAGAAGATCCCGAACCCACAGCCGGCCAACACGGCCAGGCCGAGGCCGTCGCGCGCCCCAACCACGGCGCCCGTGCCTGCCACGAGCCAGATCCCCAACAGCGCCAGGCCAAAACCCACGAGCTTGAGCGCGCCCGGCATCCCTTCGGTGAGCACGCCGAACAGCGCCGGCAGCGCCGCCGTGATCACCGCCGAGAGTGGCGCGACCATGCCCATCTGCCCGACCGCCAGCGCACGATAGAGCGACGCCAGGCCGACCGCGCCGGCCAGCCCGGCTGCGAGGCCCCAGCCGAGGTCGGTAGTGGATGGCAGTGGCTCGCCCCACAACAGCGCCAGCATGATCAGCAGCAGCAGCCCGGCCATCTGGCCGATCGCCAGGACACCGAACACCGGCGCGCGTTTCGTCGCCAGCCCACCGCTGAAATCGCCCGCGCCCCAGGACAGCGCCGATGCCAGCCCGAAGACGACCGTAGCAAGGTCTCCTCCCAACATTCCACTACTCCTGACACTTTAGGTTATTTATGGACAATACCTGCTGCAACACAAAGATATGAAAGTATAGAGATACAGAGCTAGAGTGTCAATATTTCGTGCCTGAGCGCCAGGGCTGCGTCAAAGTTGGGAGCGCGCGAACCCGCGCGAAAAAAAGAGAGTTTGGGGCGGCGCACAGCGGGCACCCGGCCTCCCCAAACCCTCAAGGACTTTGCGACAGTACCCTATCGCAAGATCGCCGGCAGCAGCAGCTCGTGCTGGGGCACCGTCACGGCGGCGGTGGTAAAACTCCATGCGACCGGGGCGGCCAGCGCATTACCAGCCAGATCCTTCACGCCGCTGATGCGTGCCATATAGGTCGTGCCGGCGGCCAGCGGCGCATTCGGGTGCAGTGTCGCGGTATTGGTGTCATGATCATACGACACGCTGTCGGTCACTACACCATTGGCCGAAGTTAGCGTGAAGTCGGCGCTGGACATCGTCGTGCTGTCGATCGGCTCGGAGAAATTCACCGTGATGTCGGTCGCCACGCCGACACCCGCGGCGCCGTTGGGCGGGCTAGCTGCCAGCACAGTCGGTGGGGTGGTGTCAGGCGGCGGCGCGGCGGTGCTGAAGCTCCAGCTCACTGGCGCAAGCGAGTTGCCGGCCAGATCTTTGATCGCGCCGCTCAGCTGGGCCGTGTAGGTGCTGCTGAAGCTCAGATTCGCGCCTGGAGCGAGCGTGACCGTTCTGCTGGCCGCGTCGTAGCTAACTACTGCAGCCACGGCCGCCGCGCCGGGGCCGGTCAGTCTCACACTCGCGGCGCTGATGGTCGCGGCGTCCATGGGCTCGGAGAAGGTTGCCGTAACGCTGGTGGCGGGGGCGACATTGCCCGCCCCGCTGGCTGGGCTTCTGGCAATCACGGTCGGCGGGGTGGTGTCGGGCGGCGGCGCGGCGGTGCTGAAGCTCCAGCTCACCGGCGCGAGCGGGTTGCCGGCAGTGTCGGCGATCGGGCTGCCCAGGCTGGCGGTGTAGGTGGTGCTGGTCGCCAGAGCGGCGGCGGGAGTCAGCGTAGCCCTGCGGGTTGCCGAGTCGTAGCTTACGCTCGCAGCGACCGGCGCGCCTCCCGTGGGGGTCAGCAAGAAGGAGCTGCTGCTGACGCCCACTACCGGCTCGCCGAACGTGGCCGTCACCGTCGTCGCGAGATTCACGTTCGCGGCGCCGGCTGCCGGCGTCCTGGTGGTCACGGTCGGCGGCGTGATATCAGGCGGCGGGCTGCCGAGCGCCAGCACATTGTGGAGGTAAAACTTCTTGCTCTCGTCGCTGGCCATCACCACCAGGCCGGTCGCGGCATTGACCGTCTGTTTCGTGGAGGTGGCGTTATTGATACAGGTGTAGGTGCTACTGCTGATGAACGGCATGCCAAGGCCGGACGCAAAGCTCGGATTATCCATGCTCGTGGACTTCATGTAAATGATGCCGCAGGATACTGGCGCGGTGGCGAACATGTAGACGGTGCGGTTGCTGGTATCGAGCAGCACCAGCGGGCGCGTGTGGTCATTGGCGACCGTGCCGAACGTCGCAACCGTCCAGCTGTTATTGGGCTTACGCACCACCAGGCGGATCAGCGGCGAGCTGCTGCTTCCGCCGCAGCCGCTGTCGCCGAACGAGGTCTTGACGGCGGCGTAAATCGCGCCGCTTGGGTCGGATTGCAGCGACTTGAGGTTAATGTGATCGTCGGCGGCGCAGGTGGCGGTGTAGATCTGCTCGATCGGCGCCCAGGTCGTATCAGGGTCACCATCTTTGTGGTAGGAGAAGTACATCGAGGATGGGCTATTATGATTGCTCCAGAGCACGCCGATGCTGCTGCCGTTCTGATCGTGGTAGGCCACCAGCGATGAGATATCGTCGGAGACAAGGCTGGTGGCACTGGTTGGGCCAGGGACGACAAACGGCGTGCCCCAGGTCGCATCGTCGGTGGTGCTGCTATTCACATACACCTTGCTGCCCGAGGTGAACGTGATCCAGAGCTTGCCGGTCGTATCCTTGTCGATCGTCAACGACTCGACATTTTTGGTCATCATCACGGTCGGGAAGCCGGTGTCCAGCGTATAGACGCCGCCGGCATAGCTGTAGCGATACAGCCGCCCTTCATTCGCGGCGTTGGTCTCGACATTGGAAAGCGTCGTGGCGATGTACAGATGCGTGCCATCCCACAGGCAGTCGGCATGCGACAGCGGACGATCGTCCACCAGGGCGCCCGTATCAGCCCACTGGTCGGGCCAGATCAGGCGGTAGATATGGTATTTGTTATCACCGGTCTTGAACATCACCGCCCACCAGGCGCCATCGTTGAACCAGAGCTTGCTCTGCGGCTTATCGGCGGTTGGGGCGCTGCCGGGCGCGCTGCCGAAGCCAAAATCAACATAGCCGACATTTGGGTTGGCGGCCAGCGTGGTCGGCGGCGAAATCTGGCTCAGCAGACTCGCGGCCAGCGCGATTATCATCAGCATACCGATCGATCGGCGCATAGCGCTCTCCTCAGGCTTATGCCAAAATGGCACACCAGGCAACTCGGCCTATCATACGCCTGTTGCACCGTAGTGACATTAAGATTTCGTGATGTATGCCAGTGGATGGAAAACAATCTATTCATCTCGTGCCGTGACAGCTTTGCCAGCATGCGCTACAATGCGATTGATTTAGGACTTACCCAAGCAGGAGCTGTGGAGGGCTGCACGCCCTCCACACTTCCCGACCGATTGTACGGCAAGAACTATGTTGAAAGCAAACTTATGCCTACCTATGACTACGCGATCGTCGGCGGCGGGATCGTCGGGCTGGCAACCGCTATGGCGCTGGGCCGGCGCTTCCCCCAGGCGCGGATTGTGCTGCTGGAGAAGGAGCAGGCGCTGGCGCAGCACCAGACCGGCCGCAACAGCGGGGTGATTCATTCGGGGATCTACTACAAGCCGGGCAGCTACAAGGCCCAGTTCGCGCGCGCCGGCAGCCGCTCGATGGTCGAGTTCTGCCAGGAGCATGGCATCGCGCATGAGATCTGCGGCAAGGTGATCGTGGCGACCGAGCCGCGCGAGCTGCCGCTGCTGGAGAATCTGTACCAGCGCGGCCTGGCCAATCAGCTGGCGATCACGCGCCTGTCGGCCGCGGCGCTCAAAGAGGTGGAGCCGCACGTCAATGGATTGGCGGGGTTGCGCGTGCCCAGCACTGGCATCGTCGATTACAAGCAGGTGGCGGCGGCCTACGCGCGGATCATCCAGGATCAGGGCGGCGAGCTGCGCCTGGGCGCAAAAGTGGAGCAGCTGGATATTCGCGGCGATGGCATGACGATCGTCAGCAGCCAGGGCGAGCTGCGCGCGCGCTTCCTGATCAACTGCGCCGGATTGCATAGCGACCGGATCGCGCGGCTCGGGCAGGCCCAGATCGACATGCAGATCGTGCCGTTCCGCGGCGAATACTACGAGCTGAAGCCGGCCAAGCGCTACCTGGTCAAGCATCTGATCTACCCGGTGCCGAACCCGAGCTTCCCCTTCCTGGGCGTCCACTTCACGCGCATGATCGGCGGCGACATCCACGCCGGGCCGAACGCGGTGCTGAGCCTCAAGCGCGAGGGCTACCACAAGACCGACATCGACCTGCGCGATAGTGCCGAGGTGCTGGCCTCACCGGCGTTCTGGAAGCTGGCCGGCAAGAATATGAATGAAGGAATCAAAGAGATCATTCGCTCGGTCAGCAAGGCCGCGTTCGTCCGCAGTCTCCAGCGGCTGATCCCCGAGCTGCAATCCGCCGACATCGTGCCGGCGCACGCGGGTGTGCGCGCCCAGGCGCTGCGCAACGACGGCGCGCTAGTGGACGACTTCATGATCGTGCCTGGCCCGAACGCGCTGCATGTCTGCAACGCGCCCTCGCCAGGCGCGACTGCCTCGATCGAGATCGGCAAGGCGATCGTCGAGCAGGTGCCCGTGTAGTCATAACAGCGCAATGTGCAAGAGATAGCATCCTAGGCCCAGAGGGCACCCCGGCCCGCACCCTTCGACAAGCTCAGGATGCTGGGGTACTGCGCTGATCCGCCCCGCTTTGTAAAATTAGCGTTATTCGCGGATCGCTCCTTCATCCGTGCCCAATGCACCAGCGGCGCGCTTCACCTGGCTGTTCTGCGCCTGGCGTGCTCCAGCCCCACCTGCAGCGAGCTGTACGTCGGCAGGCTCGAAAGATCCACCCCCAGCTGCACCACAGTCTGGGCCACTTCGGGCGAGATACCCACGAGCATCACAAGCGCGCCAAGCAGCTGCGCCGCACGCGCCGCCTGGAGCAGGTAGTGCGCGACACCCGTATCCACCACCGCGACCCCCGTGATGTCGATGATCAGCACCGCCGCCTGGATTTTGCTGATCGCACCGAGCATCGACTCGATGATCTGGCGCGCGCGGGCCGAGTCGATCGCGCCGACCAGCGGTAGCACCAGGATCTTGTCGCTAATCGGGATGATCGGCGTGGATAGCTCGTGGATCACGCTGCGCTGGGCCGCGATGATCTCGTGCTGTAGGCGCACCTGCGCCGCGTTGCTCTCCAACAAGTCATGCAAGATCTTGGGCAGCAGCGACATCGAGTCCAGCGCCGCTTCCACCAGGTTGGCGGGCGAGATCAAGATAACATCAGTCTGCACCTCGCGCGGCAGCTGCTCGCCGAGTACCGCCCGCGCCGCCATATCGACGGTTGCGCGCCCAACAGTGTAGGTGCCGCGGTATACAGTGGCGGACAGCCGGCCGCGATGCACTGCGACCAGTCCATCCGGCGTCCCATCGAACCCAACCACCGTGATCTGCCCGGTGTAGCCGAGCTCGTCGATCGCGTCGATCGCGCCCAGGGCCATCTGATCATTCTGGGCAAACACGCCCCGCAGGTCGGGGTGCGCGGCCAGCGCGTCGCGTATCAGCCGCGCACCGTCGGCCCTGGTCCATTTACCCTGCCCCTCGAACGCCAGCTCAATCCGCGGCTCGCGCTCGAGCATGCGATGAAACGCATCATAGCGTATCACTGCCCCGCCCGCCAGATGCGCCACCTTGCCGTGCCGGCCGATCTGCTCCGCAAGGTAGCCCACCACCGCTTCGGCCCCCTGCTGCTCATTCGTATGAACGGCGCAGGCGAAATGTGGCGCGGCCGGCAGCTCGGCCACAATGGCTGGAATTGCCGCCGCGTTGAATGCCTTGAACGAGTACGGCTCGAAAACCACCAGATTTCCCGGCAGGATCACGGCATCAATGTGCTGGGACACAAGCTCGTCCACCGCCGCCCGAATATCTTCGTCGGCGCTAATCGACGGGAGTATGAGCTCGGCGCCGATCTCGGTCGCGCGTGTCTTGGCGCCCTGCAGGCAGATCGCCCAGTAGGTGTGGACCAGCTCATATGGAATATAGCCCATACGGATTTTATGTCGAGCGGCCATAGCGGTACCACAACTACGAATCGCGGCATTTGACGCGGTGATGTACCATTGTACCATGCTGATTTGTACGAATGAGGAGCACCCGATGACCCGCTCGACGCTTACGCACCTGGAATGTGGCGCCTGCGCCGCAACCTACGAACCCGATCAGCTGATCAACCTCTGCCGGGCCTGCGGCAAGCCGCTGCTGGCACGCTATGATCTACGCCGGGCGGCCGAGACGCTGACGCGCACGGCGCTGGCCGCGCGCCGACCCGATATGTGGCGCTACCAGGAGGTACTGCCGGTGCGCGACGACGCGGCGCTTCTGAGCCTGGGCGAAGGCTGGACGCCGCTGATGCGCGCCGCGCGGCTGGGCCGGCGTATCGGATGCGCCAACACCTATATAAAGGATGAGTCGCTCAACCCGACCGGCAGCTTCAAGGCGCGCGGTCTGAGCGCCGCCGTCAGCCGAGCCTTTGAGCTTGGCGCGCGCGAGTTGGCCATCCCCAGCGCCGGCAACGCGGCAGGCGCCATGAGCGCCTACGCCGCGCTGGCCGGCCTGCCCGCCCATGTGTTCATGCCCGCCGATGTGCCGCTGGCCTTCCGGGCCGAGTGCAAAGCGCTGGGCGCGCACGTCACCCTGGTGGATGGCCTGATCAACGACTGCGGCGTGAAGGTGCGCGAGGGCGCGGCCGAGTATGGTTGGTTCGACGTCAGCACACTGAAGGAGCCGTACCGGATCGAAGGCAAGAAGACAATGGGCTACGAGCTGGCCGAGCAGCTGGGCTGGAAATTGCCCGACGTGATTATCTACCCAACCGGCGGCGGCACTGGCCTGATCGGCATGTGGAAGGCCTTCGACGAAATGGAGGCGCTCGGGCTGATCGGCGCCGCGCGCCCGCGCATGGTCAGCGTCCAGAGCGAAGGCTGCGCGCCGATCGTGCGAGCATTCCAGGCCGGCGTGGAGCACGCGCCGCTCTGGCAGAGCGCGCACACAATCGCCGACGGGCTGCGCGTGCCGGCGGCGATCGGCGATTTCCTGATCCTGCGGGCAGTGCGCGCCAGCGGCGGCACCGCGCTGATGGTGAGCGACGCCGCGATGCTGGCGGCCGCCGACCGTATGGGCGCGCTGACCGGGATCTTCCCCGCGCCCGAGGGCGGCGCATGCCTGGCGGCGCAGCAGCAGCTGCTCGATAGCGGCTGGATGGCGCCGGATGAGTCAGTGGTGCTGTTCAACACCGGCAGCGGGCTTAAGTACGCGCACCTGTGGGCGTAGCGCGCTTTCAGCGCGGGGGTTGGGGATTGGGGGTTGGGGGTTGGGAATAGCGCATGTTGATAATTCGTCGGTCGTTCATCGTCCGTCGGTCGGTCGTCGTCCGTCGGTCGTTCATCGTCTGTCCGTCGGTCGTCGGTCGGTCGTCGGTCGTCGGTCGCCTGTCCTGAGCGGCGTCGAAGGGTCGGTCGTCCGTCATTCGTCGATTCCGCACCAAAGCTTTACAATTTTAACACGAAATCATGCTTGACTCGTACGAAAATTTGTTCTATACTCGCCCTGCATTACCAATAGCAAGGAGGACGAGCCATGGCACGCGTTATTCATTTCGAGCTTGCCGCCGACGACCCCGAGCGCGCGGTGAAGTTCTACGAAGGCGTATTCGGCTGGCAGATCCAGAAGTGGGATGGGCCGCAGGACTACTGGCTCGCCACCACCGGCGCGCCCGGCACGCCAGGAATCGATGGCGCGATCATGCGGCGCGACCCAGGCATGCCGGCGGTGGTCAATACGATCGACGTGACCGCGCTCGACGACATGATCGCCGCAGTGACAGCCAACGGCGGCACTGTCGTAGCACCCAGAATGACCATTCCGCATGTCGGCTATTTCGCCTACTGCCAGGACACCGAGGGCAACACCTTCGGCATGATGCAGAACGACCCGTCGGCGGCGTAAAGCTTATCAGCGCGATCTCCGCTTTCCGGACGGAAGACGGAGGACGAAAGACGAAAGACGAATGCGTGTCGTCTATCGTCCTTCGTCTTTCGTCAAGATTGGCTCATCCAGCACCTCGATCTGGCCTTCCAGCCCCAGAATTTCCCAGCGCGTGAGCTCGCCCTCGCGCCAGAAGCGCAGGCTTAGCCGCGCGCCGCCGCAGTGCAGCCCGCCTAGCGTGAGGTCGGGCAGCCAGTGTGGCAGCGCCGGGGATAGATACAATCGCCCGTGCGGCGCATCGGCGCGCAGCCCAAGCAGCGTGCGGATCAAATGCAGGATCGTGCCAGCCGCCCAGGCCTGCGGGATGTTCGCGCCAAGATACTGTACCGGGAAGCTACTGCTGGCGCGTGGCCGGCCGGCGTACAGCTCGGGCAGGCGATAGCGATCGAAGTAGGCGGTCGCCTCCCAGATATCACGCGCCAGCTGGCCGGCCTCGCGCGCAAATCCGTAGCGCCGGAAGCCGGCCGCGATAATCCCATTGTCGTGCGGCCAGATTGAGCCGCGGTGATAGCTGTGCGGGTTGTAGCAGCGATGGCTGGCGCTAAGCGTGCAAATACCCCAGCCACTCGACATATCCTCCTGCATCAGCCGCTGCACCACCCGTGCGGCTCGCTCTGGGCGCGCGATCCCCGACCACAGGCAGTGGCCGGCGTTCGATACGACTGTACGAATCGGCTGTTTGCGCGCATCCAGCCCAAAACAGTAGGTGCCTTCTTCTTCCATCCAGAATGCCGCCTCGAAACGTTGTCGCAGCTCTTCGGCCTGCTGGCGCAGCGTGGCAGCGCGCTCGCTCGCCCCGAGCGCCTCGAATACCTCGGCCATGCGACGCTTAGCGTCGAAGACATAGCCCTGAAGCTCGCATAATGCGATCGGCGGCGTGGCCTTGACACCGGCAGGATCGACTACCGCGTCACCCGAGTCTTTCCAGCCCTGGTTCTCCAGGCCCTGTGTCGAATGGGTCAGGTATTCCTGGAAGCCATCGCCATCCAGGTCGCCATAGCGATCGATCCATTCCAGGCAGCGATCGGCGGTATCGTGGTGTTGCTCGATCAGCGCGCGGTCGCCAGTCCACAGCCAGGTTTCATGCAGCGCGATCAGGTAGAGCGGGGTCGCGTCGGCGCTGCCATAGTAGGGCGTGTGCGGCACTTTGCCGAAATGTGCCAGCTCGCCGAAGCGAATCTCATGCGGCATCTTGCCGGGCTGGGCATCGCGCCAATCGTCGGTGGCGGCGGCCTGGAGCCGCGCGAGCGTGTGCAGCGTGCCGACACCCAGGCCAGGGTTGACTGCCATTGTCTGAAGCGCGACGATCAGCGAATCGCGACCGAATACCGTGGCGTACCAGGGGATTCCAGCGGCCGGCACCCACGTATACGGCGAGCCATCGCCATCCTCCATCCGCAGCGCGCCCATATCCTCGATCGACTGGCGGTAGGCGCGGTAGACATCCTCATTCGAGCTGATCAGGCTGGTCGCCAGCGTATGCCAATCGGCCTGGAGTACATCGGCCTGCGCGCGCTGCTCTGTAGGTGGCTGCTGCTCGGCAGCGAGCGAACCTTCGGCGATCAGGTGGATCGCGTGACTCGCCTGCCAACGCTGGCCGGGGTCGAGCGCGATCTCATAGGAAAGCCGGCCGTTCGCGTACAGCGGCACGCTATCGCTGGCGCGCACCTCCAGGCGGCAGCTGCGCTGAAAATCGCGATGCACATAGGATGTGGTCAGGCGCCGGCGTGCGGCATCCCACTCAGTGATCGTCCGCCCGCGCCGCACGATCTGCTTTGTGCGCACCTCGAAGATATCGGCGAAATCGGATCGCAGCAGCAGCTCTAAGAAGAAGCGCGCCGGGTGCAGCCCGTAGTTGGCAATCGTCAATGTCTCGTCAACCGCCTGCGCGATCTCACGCGCGACCGACATCCCAATGCTGCGCTCGACCAACTCGCCATCTTCGGTTTGCAGCGTTGGATTGACGAACTCAAAGCCAGCTGAGTGGTAGGTGATCGCACTGGAGGAAAGCAGCGTCCATGGGGCCTGATTGATCGTGAGCCGATAGGCGCTGATGAAGCGCGTGTCGCGCGCGAAGACGCCGTGCTCTTTGTACGGATCGATCTCGCCGCGCAGATTGGTGACCATAAAGGTGTTGCCCTGGTTGATCGTGATCGCCGGTGGGCCGACAGTGATGGCGACGGGCATAGATGCTCCTCCAGTAGAAAAGGGATCAGGAGACAGGGAACAGGGAATAGATTTCGCACGATACTTGTTTCTGTACCCTGTACCCTGTACACTGTCTCCTGATTGTCTGGCTTCACGGACACCTGTAGCACATGGCATGCCATTGCGCCCTTTACGTGCTGCACGCTTATGGTATCATGAGCTTGGTTGAAGCGCACGAGTTGGAAAGCGGCGATGATCAGGCGCCTGTTTCAGCGCAACAAACAGACCATAGCGCACGGCATCACGCTGGGGCGCGAGTTCAACGTGGGCGATGTGATCGAGCAGCGCTACGAGATCGAGAAGACCCGCCGCGGCTACATGGGCATCGTCTACATCGCCTACGATCGCCAGCATCGCCAGCAGGTGGTGCTGAAGACCTTCCAGAACAAATTTCTGTGGGACGAGGATGCGATCGCGCGCTTTAGCGCCGAGGCCGAGCTGTGGATGCGGCTCGGCAGCCACCCGAATATCGTCCGCGCCTACGATCTGCGCACCTTCATGGGCAAGCCGCATGTGATCGCCGAATATGTACACGGCGGCCCGCTGCGCGCGCTGATCGGCCACCTGCAGCTCCAGGAAGCGATCGACTACGCCATCCAGGTCTGCTGGGGCATGCAGCACGCAGTCGATCATGCGGCGATTATGCACCGCGACCTCAAGCCCGATAATATCATGGTCACGCTGGATGGCCAGGCCAAAGTGACCGACTTCGGCCTGGCGCGCGTGCTGCCAACCGTCGCCCAGTGGTCGGATCGGGTGAACGCGCCAAAGCGCCAGCACGCACGCATGCGCGCCGCCGCGGTGGCCGATGTGCTGGGCGGCACGCTGCCGTACATGGCCCCCGAGCTGCTGGAAGAATCGGCCTTTGTCGGCGCGTGGACCGATATCTACGCGTTCGGCGTGATGCTGTTCGAGTTCTTCACCGGCAAGCTGCCGTTCGACTCAATGCGCGACGAATCACTCGTGCGCATGCATCTGCGCACCGCACCACCCGACCCGCGCACGCTCAAGCCGGATCTGCACCCCGGCGTCACGCATATTATCAACCGCTGCCTGGCCAAGCGCCAGACCGATCGCTACCAGAGCTTCGTCGAGGCAGAGGACGATCTGCAGATGTTGCGAAAACACCTGCTTGGCGCGCAATACACCGCAACTTGGCCTAATCAAGATAACGCCGAGCGTGACCGGCAGACCGAGCTGGGCCTGGCGCACCTGGACGCGGACGAATATAGTGAGGCGCTGGGCTGCTTCCGCCAGGCCGTGGCGCTGGACACCGGGCGCGCCGAGAGCTGGCTGAATGTGGCCCGCGCGCGGCTGAAGCTCTGGCAGTATCAAGAAGGGCTCCAGGCGGCCGACGAAGGGCTGCGCCGCGCGATCCGGCGCGAGGAGTTCGGCCAGCTGTACGGCATCCGCGGCCAGATCTATACCGCTATGCTGCTGCTGCCGAAGGCCATGGAGTCGTTCGATCAAGGGCTTTCGTATACGCCCAAGGCGCCGCGTCTGTGGCGCGAGAAAGGGCTGCTGATCCAGCGCATGGGCTTGCCGCGCGAAGCCCAGCCGTGCTTCGAAAAGGCGCTGGAGTACGATAAGCTCGACTCGCTGAGCTGGCGGCTGCTCGGCGATGTGCTGCGCGAGCAGGAGCGCTACAAGAAAGCTTACGACGCCTACGCCGAGGCGCTCAAGCTCGACCCGCGCGCCGCGGTGGCGTGGGCGCGCTACGGCGCCTGCCAGCTGGCGCTGGCCCGCCCCAAGGACGCAGTACGATCGCTCGAAGCCGCGCTCAAGCTCGCTCCCGACATGGACGAGGCGCTGACAGGTTTGCGCGCCGCGCGCCAGGCTCTCAAGAGCTGAGACGCGCGGCCGGGGCTGTGCCCCAGCAATCTGGGTGAGCCGCCCCGGGACCCCAAATGGAAGTATAGCGCCTCTATTTGCCAATACAGAAGCGACTAAAGATTGCTGCCAGCAAATCTTCACTCAGCGACTCGCCGGTGATCTCGCCGATCGCTGTGAGCGCGGCCGTGAGATCGACCGCCAGCAGATCGGCCGGCACGCCGCGCGCGTGGCCATCCAGCGTGTCGCGCACATGGCCTGCCGCGCGGGCTAGCGCGTCGCGGTGGCGCGGGTTGCTGACCAGGCGCTCACCAGCCGGCGCGGCCCCGCCCAGCAGCACATCCGCCACCTCCCGCACCAGATCATCTATCCCCGCGCCGGTCAGAGCCGAGACGGCGACAACTGCGGAGATTGGAGGCTGGGGACTGGGGACGGGAGACTGGGGACGGGAGAACATACCGCTGTCTATCCGGTGGTCGGTCGTTGGTGGTCGGTCGTCGGCCGTCGGCTCCAGCAGGTCAATCTTATTCCACACCACAATCGTCGGTTTCCCGGCCGCCAGCGCGGCGATCTCGGCATCGGCATCGACGGGCGGCTCGGCGGCATCGAGGATCAGCAGCGCCAGGTCAGCAGCCGCCAGCGCGGCGCGACTGCGTGCCACGCCCAGGCGCTCGACCACGTCATCGGTGGCGGCGATGCCGGCGGTGTCGATCAGCACCACCGGGATACCACGCAGGTTGGCGGTCTCCTCCAGCGTGTCGCGGGTCGTGCCGGGGATGGGCGTAACGATCGCGCGGTCGGCGCGCAGCAGCGCGTTGAGCAGGCTCGATTTGCCAGCGTTCGGGCGCCCGACCAGCGCGGCGCGTGCGCCCTGGCGGTAGACAATCCCCTGATCGGCCGAGGCCAGCAGCCGATCCAGGCCGCGCAAGGCGATCTCGAGTGGCTCGATCAGATCCTGCGGCTCGACCTCATCTTCAGGGAAATCGACCAGCGCGGTGCAGTAGGCCAGCGGTCCAAGCAGCGCCTCGCGCAGGCCGCGCAGCTCGTTCGAGAGCCAGCCGCCCAGCTGGGCCTGCGCCAACGCCAGCCCGGTGGCCGTGTGCGCGCGAATGGTATCGAGAGTCGCCTCGGCCTGCGCCAGGTCGATCCGGCCGTTGGCGAACGCGCGCATGGTGAACTCGCCCGGCTTGGCCCCCCGCGCGCCGTGTTGGAGCGCCAGCGCCAGCACGCGGCTGACCACCAGCG
>WNGB01004340.1_pt1 | contig 35665 bp, 39 predicted proteins | sample 5400681 | NCBI WGS metagenome assembly WNGB01 (sample SAMN13153367, study PRJNA577476) | soil metagenome | isolation source: 115 cm soil or saprolite under grassland replicate 2 | place: USA:California | collected 2016-06-15 | reverse complement strand
TCGTAGCCGCGGCTTGAGCCAAGCACGCTCCGGCCGGACCGCGCCTCCGACGGCTGCGTAGCCCTCGGCGTGACCGTCGAGGATCCGGCGCGACCAGTCGGGTTCGGGGACGACTCCCGGCGCCAGCCAGGCGATCGCCTCGGCCTCCTCCAAGCGGACGGGGGGCTCTTCGAGGTCTGCGAGCGCCCCCGGATCGGCACCGCAGACGGCCAGCGCCCGGCGCTCGAGACGCGAACCGACCGGCGCGTCCCGCTCCAGAGGCACGTTGCCGAGCTCTGCGAACCAGTAGCGGTGCTCCTCGACCAGGTCGAAGGCGAGCCGGTATGGCCCTGCCGGGATCGGCGCCCGCACCCGGACCTCCCGCCGGACGCGTTCCCGAGGCTCGACCGTCCGCTCGAAAGGATGGCGGGTGCCGTCCCAGACGATCGGGTTCCCGCGTTCGTCGAGCCAGTGGTAAGCGAGCTGGACTCCCTCGCTGCCGCGCGAGCGCCAGGGCGCGAGGCCGGCGTTCTGGAGCTCCACCCGCACTACTTCCTCGGCTCCTGCCCGGAACGCCGGCAGCTCGACCGCGAGCCACCTGACGGACAGCGGCCCGGCGGGGACTGGATGCTCGACGACCCGTTCCATGCCACTACTCTAGGAGCCCTGCCCGTAGCGGCACTCCTCGCCGCCTGAGCCGACCGAGACGAAATCCCAGGGCTCGCTCGTCGGCGGTTCGGCGCGCGAGCTTCCGGTACGTTCGCTGCATGAAGCCCGGTGAGATCCGGATCGACCGCGCCAGCCGGCGGTTCCGCGTGTATCCGAAGCCGGTCCGGACGCTCAAGGACGCGTTCGTGTTGCGGGGACGGCTCGGCGGGCAGGACGTGTGGGCGCTGCGAGACGTCTCGGCGCGGGTGGCGTCAGGCGGACGTTGGCGGCCGCGTCGGCTCGCTGCTCGAGCTCGGGGCCGGCTTCCACCCCGACTTCACCGGGCGCGAGAACGTGTATCTGAACGGCTCGATCCAGGGCCTGAAGCGAGCCTATCTCCGCCAACAGATGGAGGAGATCGTCGCTTTCGCGGGGCTGGAACGGTTCATCGACCTGCCCGTCCGCACCTACTCGTCGGGGATGTACATGCGGCTTGGGTTCGCGATTGCGGCACACGTTGATGCGGACGTGCTCCTGCTGGACGAGGTGTTCGCCGTTGGCGACGAGGAGTTCCAGCGCAGGTGCTTCGGCAAGATCTTCGAGTTCAAGCAGCGCGGCGGGACCATCGTGTTCGTCTCGCACGACGCGTCGGCCGTCGAGCGGCTGTGCGACCGCGCTGTACTGCTGCGAGAAGGGCGTGTCGAGTTCGATGGCCACACACACGAGGCATTGTCGCGCTACCACCGCCTGCTGGCCGAGGAGCGTGATCCGGCGGAGCGCGGGGCTGGGCTCAGCGAGTGGGGGAGCGGCGAGGTGCGGATTGCCGAGGCGATCTTGCTCGGCCCGAACCGCGAGGAGCGCCGGCAGTTCCTCGTCGGCGAGCCTTTCGCCGTGCGACTTCATGTCGCTGCAGAGCGGCCGGTCGCGCCGCCGATCCTCTCGTACGAGCTTCGCGACGACTCGGGCGTGCTCGTCGCAGCCGGATCAGAGGACATGAGCACGCTCGGGTGGGGCGACGGCGCCGGGACGCGTGTTCTTTGCTTCGACGTCAAGCGGCTGCCGCTCTCGGAGGGCCGCTTCCACCTCCACTTCGGCCTGACCGACGCACGGGGAGAGCACCTCTATCACTGGCTGGACGACGCGCTGCGGTTCGTGGTGTACTCCGGCGGGGGCGAACGCGGTGTGGTCCGGCTCGAAGGCACGTGGAGCGTGCAGGAGTCGGCATTCGCTGCCAAACGTTGAATGCGGGGGATCGCGGAATGGCCGTGCCGGCTGCGATTCGCTCGAACGTAGACTGCCGTCTAGTCGGCGGAGGTGACGTGGACGCGGGGGGCTCGAGCTTTCGTCTAGAGCAGGCGTTTTGTCTCGGATCGAACCGGCTGTGACCGGCTACGATCGGCTGCCGCCCGGCAGAGCGCGTGTAGTACGTGTGTAGTCGGTCTGGTGACGGATTAGGCAACAAGCTCTCTCGATTGGGCGGTCGCATCAGCTACTCCGCGCGACTCCTGCCGGCAACTCGACTGCGCGACCTCTGGAGGGAGAAGCTACGCCCCAGCACCGTTTGTCGTTTCGGCGCGCGCGTGAGGTCTGAGGGTCGAAGACCCTTCGCCAGGGCCTCTGTCACCATCTGCGTCAGAGGATCGTGTTCGAGATCATCGGCAGGGAGAAGGAACTCGCCTCCCTCTACGCCTTCGTAGAGGAGGCGCATGCAGGACCCGCTGCGCTTGTACTTGAGGGCGAAGCGGGCATCGGGAAGTCGACGCTCTGGCTCGCCGGGGTTGAGCATGCGCACAGGCGGGATTTCCGCGTCCTCGCCTCGCGGCCGACCGAGGCCGAGCGCAGCCTCGCTCACGTGGGACTGGGCGATCTGCTCGAGGACGTCCTCGACGACGCCCTGCCTGCGCTCCCTGCACCGAGAAGGCACGCGCTCGAGGTCGCGATGCTGCGAGAGGAGGCGTCGGGTGAGGCTGTCGATCATCGCGCGCTCGCCGTCGCGGTGCGCGACGTGGTGCAGCTTCTCAGCGAACAGGAACCGATTCTGATCGCCATCGACGACGTCCAGTGGCTCGACCCATCGTCGTCGAGCGCGCTTGCGTTCGCCCTGCGAAGGCTTGCCGCGAACGATGTTCTCGTGCTGCTCGCCCGACGGCTCGCCGATGGAACGCAGCCGTCTGAAATCGACCCGGGGCTTGGTGCGGAGCGGGTCGGGCGGATGCCGGTGGGGCCGCTCAGCGTGGGCGCGCTCCACCAGTTCCTGCACCACCGGCTCGGCAGGTCCTTCGCGCGCCAGACGTTGGTCCGCATCCAAGAGCGGGCGCGCGGAAATCCGTTCTTCGCGCTGGAGCTCGCTCGCGTTCTCGACACCGACGTCGACCCACTCGAGCCACTGCCGGTCCCCGAGACGCTCGAAGAGCTCCTGCGCGCGAGGATCGCCGGACTCCCGGCCTCCACCCGCGAGGCGCTCGCGCTCGTGGCGGCGATCGGCACGACCTCGGAGTCGCTCCTCGAGCACGTGGGCGTCTCGACGGACGCACTCGAACCAGCCGCCGCAGCACACGTCATCGAGCGTGAGCATGCGACGATCCGCTTCACCCACCCGCTGCTGTCGTCGGTCCTCTATCAGGATCTCGGAGAGGATCGGCGGAGCGTGCACGGACGGATCGCGGGAGTCGTCGAGGATCCGCTCCTCCGCGCCCGACACCTCGCGCTTTCGAAGGACACGCCCGACGCCGATGTCGCCGCCGCCCTCGACGAGGCCGCGAGACTCGCCGACGATCGTGGCGCGTCGGCCGTCGCCGCCGAGCTCGCGGAGCAGGCCGTCCGGCTGACGCCGTTGGACGCGCGCGACGAGCGCCGTCGTCGGGCGGTGGCTGCGGCTCGCGCGCATCAGGCCGCCGGCGAGTGGACGCGCGCCCGGACGATCGCGACCGACCTGCTGGCCGAAACGAAGGTCGGCTCGTGGCGCGCCGAGGCGCTCATCCTCCTCGCCGAGCTCGAAAGCGTCGATCGGGGTGCCGCGCTCCTCGAGGAAGCCCTAGCCGACGCGGCCTCGCGCCCGGCGCTTCAGTCGCTCATCCACTGTCGCCTCGCGTGGGCAACACGCTTCACGACCGAGTTCGATCACGCGGGCGCGGCGCTCGAGCTCGCGGAGCAGCTCGACGACGACGCGCTCCGAGCACGCGCCCGCGCGGTGCAAGCGATCCTCGGCTGGTTCGCCGGGGACGCGGCGACGCCCGAGGATCTCCCGGCGCTGGCGGAGCACCTCCCGGGCGCCCTCGGCGGCGACCGACTGGTGCAGGAGGCGACGCAAGCGACCGTGAACACCCTCGCGCCGGCCTCGAGGAGAGACGAGGCGCGCGCCCTGCTGGAGCGCGAGCACAAAGAGTGGCGCGAGCGGAACGAGCCGCGGAGCGCCCGCGCGGTGTGGGGCCTCGCCTGGGTCGAGTTCTGGGCTGGACGTTGGGAGCTCGCCGCCAAGCACGCCGAGCATGCCCACGACATCTCGATTCAGTACGGACTCGAGGTGCCGCAGGACCACCTTCCGATCGCTGTCATTGGAGTCCACCGCGGTCAGCTGGAGCTCGCACGCGAGCACTCGGAGCGAGCTCTCGAGCTGGCTGAAGAGCAGTTCGGGCTCCACCCACCCCAGCACATCGCGGTCCTGGGGCTCGTCGCTCGCTGGAACGGAGATCCGTCAGCGGCCGTGGAGTGGTGCGACAAGGCCGACCGCCGGGCCGCGGAGCTCAAGTGGGGAGAGCCCAGCGTCCGCTGGTGGACCTCCGACTACAGCGAGCTACTCCTCGAGCTCGGCCGAATCGACGACGCGGTCCGAGTTGTCGACGCCTGGGAGGAGGACGCGGCACGGGTCGCGCGGGAGTGGGTGCTCGCGCATGTGACGCGATGCCGCGGCCTCGTCGCCGCCGCACGCGGCGACGTGAAGCCGGCCCTGATCCTATTGACCCGTGCGGTCGCCGAACACGAGGCGGTCGGCGACCCGTTCGGGCGTGCGCGGGCACTTCTCGCGCTCGGCACCGTCAGGCGTCGCGGCCGCCAGAAGCGCCCGGCGCGCGAGGCGATCGAGGCAGCTCTCGAGGGGTTCGAGACGATCGGCGCAGCCGGCTGGGCGACAAAGGCGCGCGCCGAGCTCGGACGGGTCGGCGGGCGCACCCGCGAGGAAGGGCTGACCGCGGCCGAGCGCCGCGTCGCCGCGCTAGTTGCCGAGGGTCGAACGAACCGCGAAGTCGCTGCCGCACTGTTCCTCGGCGAGCGCACGATAGCGAGCCACCTGACCCACATCTACGCCAAGCTCGGCGTGCGCTCTCGCACCGAGCTCGCCCGTCGTCTCCGCTGACGAGGTCGCCCAGGCGGGCAAAGTTCAGACGTTCTGACGTTTCCACCCCAGCGCCGGTTCCGTAGCGTCGAGTGCATGCCGAGCTACCTCGTCGAGACCTATCTCGCTCGCGGCCGGGCAGGAGAGCGTGCCGCCCGCGAACGGCGAGCGCGCTCGGCAGCGGAGGAGCTGACGCAGGGGACGACGCGCGTCCGCTTCGACCGCTCGATCCACGTACCCGACGACGAGATCTGCTTCTTCGTCTTCGACGCCCCCTCGGGCCGCGACGCTGCGCTCGCCGCGCAGCGCGCCGAACTCGACCCGATCCGCGTCGTCGAGGCAGTCTCGTCCGAAAAGGAGGAAGAATGAAATCGAAATGGGTCTGGGCTCTTCTTATCGGCGTCGTCGGTGTTGCCGTGTACGCCGGCACCGTCTTGGCGACGCCCGGTTCAGGCATCTCGACCGAGAACCTGCTCGCGCCCGTCGCAAGTGGACAGTTCGGCGAGATCAACGCCAAGGCGGAAACCGACAGCTACGAACTGGAGCTCAAGACGAGCGGACTCTCGGACGTCCATGTCGTGCGCAACACGCTCGTCCCGGGAGGACACTCCGGCTGGCATACGCACCCGGGTCCGAGCCTGATCACGGTCACGTCGGGGACGATCTCCAACTACAGCGGCGACGATCCGACCTGCACGCCGGAGGTGTACTCGGCGGGGATGGGCTTCGTCGACCCGGGCGGCCGGCATGCGCACCTGATTCGGAACGAGGGCAGCGTCCCGGCGGTGACGGTCGCGGTGCAGTTGCTCCCGGCGGGTGCGTCGCGGCGCATCGACGTGACGCCGGCCCCAGTCAACTGCGGCTTCTAAGGGGTTGAACGGACGCGCTCGAGGGCGGGCATCCCGCCCTCCAGCCGTCCACTCGGGCCAGTTCGCGCGCGGGCAACCCGTGTCCGTGGCGTTGGGAGCAGACGAACTCGCCCGGGATGAGGCCTTGACCTCCGGTCTTTTCGTGTAGTTGTCCGCCGCCTCGGCACTCAGCCCGAGCTCGGCCTGAATCGGCTTGAAATAGTCATTCCGGACAGCGTTTCGGGCCGCTTTTCGCCGCTTTAGCTCGGCCTCGATCAAAAGTGTGTGTAGTCGGCGCCGATCCCGTGTCTAAACTGACAACACAAGAGGCCAATCGGGAGCGACGGGACTCGAACCCGCGACCTCCGGCGTGACAGGCCGGCGTTCTAACCAACTGAACTACGCCCCCAGGGAGGGGACAGTGTATCGAGGCACGAATGTCCGCCCGTCTCTGGGGTGACGCTGGCAAAGGAGGCAAGTCGGCGGCGCGCAGGACAGTGCACAGCCAGCACGGCCAAGCGACGCCGGCGCCGCTGCCGACGGCGACGCCAGGCAATCCCGGAGGCCGGCTCCGCCGGCCATTGGGTCGCCGACCAGAGGCGGGCGCTAGCCTCCCCGCGTGACCCTGGTTGACTGGATCGCGGTCGTTCTCGTGGTGCTTCTCGCGCTGGCGGGCTTCCGCAAGGGCCTGCTCGCCGGAGCGCTCTCGCTGGCCGGCGTCGTCGTGGGAGCCATCCTGGGAGCCCGGCTCGCCCCGCTGCTCCTCTCAGGCGGCTCGCGCTCCCCGTACACGCCACTCGTCGCCCTCGCGGGAGCGGCCGTGCTCGCCATCTTGCTCGAGGGCGTGGGGAGCCTCGTCGGGGCCATGCTGCGCGAGGGCCTCCGGCTGCCGAGCCTGCGGACGATCGACTCGCTGGGAGGGCTCGTGCTCGGAGCGGCCACGGGCCTCGCAGTCGTCTGGGTGATGGGAGCGGTCGCGCTGCTGCTGCCTGGGCAGACGGACCTTCGCCATCGCGTGCAGAACTCGGAGATCCTCCGGCGGCTGAACGACCTGGTGCCTCCGTCGGGGCTCCTCCATGCGCTGGCGCGGGTGGATCCGTTCCCGACCATCGAGGGGCCGCTCGCTCCCGTTGCGCCGCCGAATCGCGGCATCCTGCGGCAGCCGGGCGTACGCCGCGCCGCTCCGAGCGTCGTGCGGGTCTTCGGGACGGCGTGCGGCCTCGGCGTGGCCGGGACGGGCTGGGTGGCGAAGCCCAGACTCGTGGTGACGGCCGCGCACGTCGTCGCCGGGCAGCACTCCACCACGATCGAGCTACGCGGAGGCAAGCGCTTCTCGGCCCGAGCTGTGGCCTTCGACTCGAAGAACGACGTCGCCGTACTGCGGGTCGGCGGTCTGCACGCGCCGCCGCTGAACGTCGCCGATCCGCAGCCCGGGACGCCCGTCGCCATCCTGGGCTATCCGGACAACGGCCCCTTCACGGCCGCTCCGGGACGGATCGGGAGGACGACCGCGCTCCTGACCAACGACGCCTACGGACGCGGCCCCGTCCTCCGCACCATCACGAGCCTGCGGGGACACGTGCTGCACGGCAACTCCGGAGGCCCGGCGGTCGATTCGGCGGGAAGCGTGGAGACGACGGTCTTCGGCGCCAGGGTCGGATCCTCGGGCGGTTACGGCGTGTCGGCCGGACCGGTCAGGCGTGCGCTGTCGATCGCCCGCGCGCCGGTGTCGACCGGCGCCTGCGCGCCGTGATCGAGGTCCGGCCCTTTTCGGACGAGGACAGCGAGTGGATGCTCGAGGTCCAGGCGGGGAGCTGGGGCATGCTTGCAGTGGCGCGGCTCGGCGAGCTCGTCGACGTCACCGACCTCCCCGGATTCGTCGCCTATCTCGACGGAGAGCGCGCGGGCCTCCTGTCGTACGCCATCCGCGACGACGAGTGCGAGGTGGTGACGATCCGCAGTCTGCAAGAAGGGAGAGGCGTGGCGCGGGCGCTCATGGACGCGGTGCGCGACGCTGCGAGGGAGGCGGGCTGCCGGCGGCTGTGGCTCATCACGACGAACAACAACCTGCGTGCGCTCGAGCTCTATCAGCGCTGGGGGATGGACATCGTCGCCTTCCACCGCAACGGCATCGCGAAGGCCCGCCATCTGAAGCCCTCCATTCCCGAGCGGGACGCGCGCGGCATTCCCATCGCGCACGAGTTTGAGCTAGAGCTGCTCCTCTAAGGAGATGAGGTCGAGAACGTCGAGCGGCCGCCGGTACGGCGCGACGAGGTACACGCCCGCCGCGCGCTCCCGCGCCTGCGCGTACAGCTCCTTCGCGTATTCCATCCCCACCTCGGCCGCGTCCGGGCCCGCTTTGCGAAGCGCCTCCTGCAGCTCGTCCGGAACGACGATCCCGGGCAGCTCGTTGTGCAGCCGCAGCGCGAACCGGTAGCTCCACACCGGGCAGATCCCGATCAGGAGTGGAATCGGCGACGGGCCACCGAGCTTGTCGAGGAAGCGGTCGAGATGCTCGAAGTCGAAGACGAGCTGCGTCATCGCGAAGTGCGCGTCCGACTCGAGCTTCTGCCGGTAGCGGTCGAGCTCGAGGTTGACGTCGTCCGCGGTGGGGTTGACGGCGACGCCGATGAAGAACGAGGTGGGGGCGTCGATGGGACGGCCGTTGTAGTCCTCGCCGCGGTTGAGCCGTGACATGAGCGCGGTCAGCCCGATTGAGTCGATCTCGAAGATGCCGCTCGAGCCGGGGTAGTCGCCCACCTCGGGCGGGTCGCCGGTCACGGCCAGGACGTTGCGGACGCCCTCGGCGTGCGCGCCGAAGAGGACGGCCTCGAGGCCCATGATCGTGTAGTCGCGGGTAGTGAGGTGGGGGATGGTCTCGATCCCGGTCGCCCGCTCGATCGCCGAGGAGAACATGACCGCGTTCATCCCGGCGCGCGCCCCCGCGTTGTCGTTCACGTCCACGAAGCCGACGCGCCCGGAGTCCTTGAGCGCCTGTGACAGCTCGACCAGTCCGCCGATGTTCCCTCCCAGCGGAGGATCGAGCTGGATGGAGACGACCCACTCGCCCTCGCGCAGCGCGCGCGCGAGCCCGGTCTCCGCATGCTCCTCGCCGAGCGCGACAACGAGCTCGCGTTCCTCGAAATCGAGCCGTGTGCGCGGCTTCCGCTTCTCCTCCACCGCTGAGCTGATGGCTTCGATCTCTACCGGCGTCGTGCCGCAGCAGCCGCCGACGATCTTCGCCCCCAGCTCGTGCGCGTGGGCGGCGAACTCGGCGAAGTACTCGGGGCTTGCGTGCGGGTAGATGACGCGGCCGCCGGCGAGGCTGGCGAGACCGATGTTCGGAAGCGCGGCAAGCGGCTTGCCGTTGGAGCCCATCGCCTCCAGGGCGGCGAGGGCGGCCAGCAACCCTGCGCCATGGTTCGCTCCGATCGCAGCCACGTCCAGCTCGGCCAGGCGATCGGCGGCCTCGCGCGCGGTCACGCCGGCGAGCGTCTCGGCGCCCTCGTCGAAGGTCATGAGGGCGACGATCGGAAGCGATGAGGAGGCACGGACGGCCTCGACCGCGTCCACGAGCTCGTCCAGGTCGTAGAAGGTCTCGATCATGAACAGGTCGGCGCCGCGGCCCTCCAGAACCTGAGCCTGCTCGCCGAAGAGCTCGCGGCGCAGGCGGGAGGCAGTCGGCTCGCCCAGCGGGCCGATCGAGCCGGCGATGAAGACGTCGCGACCCGTCGTTTCCCGCGCGGTGCGGGCGAGCTTCACCGCGGTCGAATTGATCTGCTCCAGCTCGTCCTCGAGGAAGTGCTGGGAGAGCTTGCGGCGGTTGGCGCCGAAGGTGTTCGTTTCGATCAGCTCGGCGCCCGCGTTGATGAAGCCGACGTGCAGCGAGACGACCGCGTCCGGCGCGCGCAGATTGGCCTCCTCGGGGCAGCGCAGACGAGGCACGGCAGCGGAGATGAGCGCGCCCATGCCGCCGTCCGCGACGACGGTAGGCCCCTTCTCCATCCGCTCAAGAAATCTGCTTGCCAACGAACTCCTTCCCTGACCCGCGCTCGGCTTGCTAGCCGTTGCCCCGCTGGGGCCGCATCATCTTTGCCACCTTGCGGCTAGGCAGGTTGGCGGGCGAGCTCGGGCGCGGGCCCTCTCGACCTCTCTTGATGCGGAACCGATCCTAGCGGGTTAGGGTCCGCCACCTTGGCGGTGCAATCGATTCAAAACGAGCTCGAAGCCGTCCTGGCATCCGGTGTTCCCGGCGTGGCCGTCGTCGCGGCGGGGCCCGAGTGGCGGGTCGAGGAAGCGGCCGGCGTCGCGAACGTCGAGACGGGCGAGGAGCTCACGCCCGGGCATCGATTTCGGATCGGCAGCGTTACGAAGCTCTTCGTCGCACCGCTCGTCCTTCAGCTCGTTGCCGAGGGGCTGCTCGAGCTCGACGGCGACGCCGGTCCACTCGCGGGGGGCATCACCATCCGCCAGCTCCTGAACCACACGAGCGGCCTCCCGGATCCCCCCACGGACCTCGTGGAGTTCTTCGAGCCGTACCGCCGGGACCCGGCCCACCGCTTCGAGCTCGGGCATCGCGAGCAGCTCGCGCAGGTCATGGAGGAGCCGCGCTTGTTCGCGCCGGGGGAGGGGTGGTCGTATCACGGCAGCAACTACCTCGCGCTGGGGCTCATCGTCGAGGAGGCGACCGGCGTGACGCTGCCCGAGGCGCTGCGGCAACGCATCCTCGCGCCGCTGGGTCTCGACAAGACGGATCTCGTCGAAGGCCCTCTCCGCGGTGACTGCGCGCGCGGATACCTGCCGCCCGACAACCCGCTGCTCCCGGGCGAGTCCGAGCCCGTGGACGTCACGGAGCTCGACCTCGCCTCGTTCACGTGGGCCGGCGGCGGCGTCGTCTCCACCCCGGGCGAGGTTGCTCAGCTGCTTCGCTCACTTCTCAGAGGCGAGCTGCTTCCCGACCGTCTTCGCAAGGAGATGCTCCAGGCCGTCGAGTCGGATTGGCAGGAGACCGACCGGTACGGGCTCGGCATCGGCGAGATCACGGCAGTGTGGAGAAGGGAGCGATCGCCGTGTGGGGCCGCCTGGGGCCATATCGGTTTCTCGCTCGGATACACGGCGATCGCGTTGTCCAGCGAGGACGGCGAGCGCCAGGTCGTGCTCTGCGCAAACGGTGTCTTCACCACCCAAGAGACCGAAGAGGCGTTCTTCGACGCCGCCGGTCGGCTCGTCTGGCACCTGTACTGCATGTGACGTCCGGCGCCTCGGTGGCGTATACAGGGGGCATGAACGCGACGACGTGGGCCGAGCGGCGCATGGTCGGCGCCGAGGCGCGGAGCTTCTCCTCCGTGGCGGAGGCGCACCTGGACGACGTGTACGCCTACCTCGTGTACCTGACCGGAGATCGGATCGTGGCGGAGGATTTGACCGGAGAGACGTTCGAGAAGGCGCTGAGGCGCTGGGGCCGGTTCGACGCGCGGCGCGGCGAGGCGAGGACGTGGTTGTGCCAGATCGCCCGCTCGACCGCGCTCGACCACTTCCGCGGCGAGCGCAGGCGGCGACGGCGGGAGGAGGCCGTCGCGGCCGTCGACCGGGAGGAGCCGAGACTGGTGGAGGGGCTTTCTCCCGGGCTCGAGCGGGCGCTCCAATCGCTCTCCCCCGCCGAGCGGGAGGTCGTCGCCCTGCGCGTCGTGTTGGACCTGGGCGGCGCGGCCGCGGCGCGGTTGCTCGGAATCAGCGAGACCGCGTGCTCGACGAGGTTGAGCCGCGCCCTGCGAAAGCTCGAGGAGATGGTGAGGAGATGAGCGGATTCGATCTGACGAGCCCTGTCGTGTTGGAGCTTCGCGCCGCGCGGCCGCGCGCGCCGGAAGCGCTGCGGGAGCAGATCTTGGCGCGATGTGTTTTTAAACACAAGACCAGGTTCGTGGTGCCGTCGTGGTTCACGGTGCGGCGGGTTGCGCTCGTCGCGGTGCCGGTCTGTCTCGCGGTCGCGGTCGGCGGAGCGCTGATCCACGGCGTGCTCAATGCAGGCTCACCACAGACGAAGGCGGCTCCGACGACCCCGACCTTCACCCCGCCTGTTCCAAGAAGTCATGACCAGACGCTCGGTCCTGGTCATCAGGCCAAGGGGCGTTCGTGGGAGGCTGTCGTCCCGCGTGCGATGCCCGGCGCGGTCTTGCCGCCGAGCAAGACGCGGCTGCAGGACTACCGCGCCTCCCTGACCCTCCGCGTCGACGGCCTCGACGACCTGTCCTCCTCGACCCAGAAGGCCATCCGGATCACCCGAGGCGTCGGCGGCTACGTGGTCTCGGCGCGGTACGGCGCGGAGAAGGAGGGGCTCTCGAGCCTCGTCGTCCGCGTCCCGGTGGACCACGTGCAGCAGGCGATCGCGCGCTTCTCGCAGCTCGGGAAGATCACCGCCCAGGACATCCACATCAGGGACCTGCAGGCGAGTGTGAACGAGCTCGGCCGGCGGATCGACGCCCTGCGCGTGCGGATCGCCAAGATCGACGACCGGCTGGCGGACCCGTCGCTGAGCTCGGCCGAGCGCGTCCGCCTCGAGCTTCGCCGTGCGCGCCTGGCACGGACGCTCCACGCGTTGACAGCGCAGCGAGCTCACACGGTCCGGCGCGCTCAGTTCGCCACGGTCTCGCTGACGCTCACGACCCATGAGGCCGTGATCGTCAAGCCGCATCACCGGGGCCCGCTCGGCCGGGCGCTCGACGACGCGGGCGCGATCCTGGCGAAGGAAGCAGCGTGGGGCCTGTACGCGCTGATCGTCGTGGGCCCGCTGCTCATCCTTGCCGCGCTCGCAGTCCTGCTCGTCCGCACAGGCCGCCGCTACTCCGACCGCCGCCTGCTCGAGTCCTCGTAAGGCCTACTCCCGCGAGCGGGGGCGCACCAGATCGAGGAGCGTCGCAAGTCGGCGAACGATCTGGGCGTTGACGCGGTCGATGCCGTGGACGCTGAACCCGTAAATCTTTCCGTTCGCCGTCCACTGAAAGGCAACGTGGCCGCTGTTCAGGTCCGATGCACGGCTCGCCGGACAATCCCACCAGTGCCCGGAGTGGCCCGCCAGCCGGCCGGCCTGCTTTCTCTTTCCGCCACCGGGGCAGCCGAACAGTCCTCCCTGGTACATGTCACTGCTCGGCGCGATCGACCAGATCGCCAGATGTCCGACTCGCCGATTCGTGTAGAAGGGGCCGTGATAGCGCGGCGGCCCCTCGAACAGGCTGTCGAGCACCCAGTCGAAGCAGTACTTGCCCCAGAGCTCATTCCTGGGAGCGGGGCCTCGGCAGGGCATGATGTCCATCGGGCTCACGAGCTTCCGAGGGCAGAGCACCGCATAGCCAAGATCGTCGGCGGCCTTGTGGCAGTACCCCTCCATCCACTTCGGCGGGCTCTCGAGTCGCAACTTCGCCGCAATGGACTCCTTCGGAAACGGCGGGCGACCGTTGCTCGAGCCCCCTCCGCTGCAAGCCACGCACAGGAGGCAGCCGCTCAGGGCGACGGTAACGAGGGCCCGTCTCACGCTAGGACTACGGTCTGCCGCGGCCAATCGGTCCCTGCGCGCAGGCCGGCGCACGCCGAGCCTGCTTGAATCGTCGGAGGTGCGCGTCACAGTCCTCGGATTGAGCGGGGGCTACCCGGCCCCCGGCTTCGCCTGCTCCGGCTATCTGGTTGAGGCAGGTGACACACGCGTCTGGATGGATGCGGGGTCCGGGACGCTCTCGCGCCTGCTCGGACAGTGTTCACTCGCCGACCTCACGGCCGTGCTGATCAGTCACCTCCACGCCGATCACTGGACCGATCTTCCGCTCGCCCTTCACACCCTGAGGTTCGCGTTCGAACGCGAAGCGCCGCTGGCGGTCTACGGCCCGAGCGGTTGGATGGCGGCGATGGGCATCGTGGCCGAGTGGGCGCGTGAGGACGACCCCGTGTTCGTGCCCCACGAGCTCCGCGAGCGGGAGACGATCGAGATCGGCGGGCTCGCTGTCGAGCCGATCGGCGTCGTGCACTCGGACCTGGAGACCTTCGGGTTCCGGATCTCGGGCGAGGGTCGGACGCTCGCCTACTCCGCAGATTCCGCGCCGTGTCCTCCGCTCGACGAGCTCGCCCATGACGCCGACCTGTTCATCTGCGAGGCGCTCGCCCCCGTCGACGAGTCAGAGATGCACCTGAGCGGCCGGGTCGAGCTCGCGGTCGAGGGCCTGTCGGTCGAGGTCTAGCCGCTGTACGGCGGCACGCCCATGTACTTGAAGCCGCTGTCCACGGCGAGCGTGACGATCACGGCTTCAGGCCCGAGCTTCTCGGCTAGCCGAAGCGAGCCGACGACGTTCGCGCCGGTCGAGATCCCCGCAAAGATGCCCTACTCGCGCGCCAGCCGAAGTGTCATCTCGATCGCCTCGTCGTCCTCGATCGTCTCGACCTCGTCTACCCACTCCGGCTCCCAGTGCGGCGGAACGATCCCCGTCCAGCCCTGTATGGCGAACGGTCCCTTCGTGTCTCCGGAGATCGCAGCCGAGCCTGCCGGCTCGAGCGCGCGGATGTGGACGCCTCGCGGCTTCAGCGCCTGCCCGACGCCCATAATCGACCCGGCCGTTCCGATGCCGTGGCAGAACCCGGTGACGCGGCCCTCGGTCTGCTCCCAGATCTCGCGGCCGAGGCTCTCCTTGTGGCCGGGGATGATGTAGGGATTGTTGAACTGGTCGGTGGCGTAGTGGCCGGGCTCGGCGGCGAGCTCTCCGGCGCGCTCGACCATCCTGCGGATGTCCTCGGCGGTGACGTTGGGCGGCCCCTCGACCGACGGGATGACTTCGAGCTCGGCCCCGAGGGCGCGCATGAGCTGAAGGCGTTCCGCCGTGAAGCAGTCGGAGATGACGATCTTGCAGCGGTAACCATTCGCCCGGCAGACGAGCGCGAGCGCGGGCCCTGTGCTCCCGCCCGTGTACTCGACGACGGTCGTGTCGGGGCCGATCAGGTAGTCGCGCTCGGCCCCTTCGATCATGGAGAGCCCGATCCGGTCCTTCATCGAGCCGGTCGGGTTCGTGTACTCGAGCTTGATCCACAGCTCCGCTCGGTTCGCCGGGGCGATCTTCTCCAGCCGGACGAGCGGCGTCGACCCGATCTGGTCGAGGATGCCGCTCAGCTCAGATCTCACCGTCAAGATAGTCGAGCTGCTCGATCCGGGTGATCACGCCGAGCCCGCGGAAGTAGAGCTTGTTCGAATCCGGGTAGAAGCAGATGTCGTTCGGGTCCCTCGTCCCGTAGAGCAGGACCTTCATCCCGTTCTCACCGGCTCGGAAGCAATGCCCGACCCGGCCGCCGGCGGGACACGAAATGACGTGGCCGGCCCGGATCGGGTGCTCGTCGTCGCCGAGCAGGAACCAGCCGTCGCCGTCGAGCACGACGAACAACTCCTCTTCGGCCGAGTGGATGTGGCGGATGCTGTTTCGCTTGCCGGGATGGATCACGTCCAGGTTGAGGCCGGTCAGCGTCGCGCCGGCATGGCGCGCGATCAAGGTGGCGCTGATCCCGATGTCTCCGCCCGGGACCCATTCTTCGAGCTCGAAGTCGTTGACGTTGACGATGTTCGGCGGGCGGGGGTCCGGCTGTCCGACCTCGGGCTCGCCGGCGGCGACCTCGCGGGCCCACGGCCAGTCGCCCGTCCCCGCCTCGGTCCAGGTGGGGAAGATCCAGGCCACGTCGGCGCGCGGCAGGTCGGCGATCTGCAGCGGGACGCGCATGCCGTAGATCAGGACGTCGAGCCCCTCCGGTCCGCCGCGCAACGTATGGGCCCACTTGCGCGGCGGATGGACGATGCAGTCGCCCTCGCCGATCTCGTACACCTTCCCGTCCTGCCAGCAGAGTCCCGAGCCGCCCAGGACGTAGACGATCTCCTCCTCGGCCCCTTCGACGTGGGCAGGCGTCGACCATTTGCCGGGATCGATCTCGACACGCTTGAGGCCGACCGTGACCGAGCCGGCAGCGGAGCCGAGGTCGCGCCAGGCGGCGGCCAGATGGCCGAGCTCGTTTCGGCGCGGCTCGACGTCGTCCCAGTGGACGATCGGCGGATCAGGCATCGTGAATCGTCCTCCCTTCCATTCCCCCCGCGACGGTAACGATCTGGCCGGTGACGTGTCCGGAGATCTCATCCGAGGCGAGCGCGACCACCTGTCGCGCGACGTCCTCGGGCGCCGCCACCTTGCGCAGCGACATCGTGCGCGTGATGCGTCCGACGAGCTCCTCGTCGAGCGCCCCGCGGGTCATCGGCGAGTAGGTCCAGCCGGGGCACACCGCATTGACGCGCGCGCCGGGCGCGATCCGGATGACCTCGTTCTTGAGGCTGAGGAGCAGCCCGTGGACGATCGCGGACTTGGCGGCGGCATAGTCCGCGTGCCCCGCCTCGCCGAAGAGGCCCGCCGTCGAGCCGATCACCACGAGGCTCCCGTGGCCGTCGAGCTGGCGTAGAAAGCCGCGTGCGGTGAGGAAGGTCGCCGTCAGGTTCGCGCGCAGCGTCTGTTCCCACCGCTCGAGTGGCATCTCCCAGACCGGCACGTCCTCCTTGGGCCAGGCGCCGACGACCGCCGCGCACACGTCGAGGGCGCCCGCCTCGGCGAACAGACGCTCCGCCTCGGCCTCCTCGGTCAGGTCGGCGGAGATCGTCGCCGCGCCGCGCAGCTCCGCCGAGAGCGGCTCGATGCGGTCTTTCCCGCGGTGGTAGTGCAGGACGACGTCGCACCCCTCGGCGGCGAAGGCACGCGCGCACGCCGAGCCGATCCCTCCCGAGGCACCGGTGACGAGCACGCGCTTCCCCTTGAGGCCGGTCTCCACGAAATGAGAGGCTACAAGCATGCGAGTCCACGTCATCAGCGACATGGAAGGCGTCGCCGGCATCGTGAAATGGCAGCAGGTGACCGGCGGCGACCCGATGTACGAGGAAGGCAGGCGTCTCTACACGGAGGAGATCAACGCGGCCGTCCGGGGGGCGAAGGCCGCAGGCGCCACCGAGATCGTGGTGATGGACTGCCACGGCGCCGGCAAGGGCTGGACGTTCAACTCCCTCATCCCGGATCTCCTCGATCCAAGCTGCGAGTTCGTGGTGCAGGACAAGTGGACGGGGTACACCGCGTTCCTGGAGGAGGGCTGCGACGCAGCGCTCTTCGTGGGCATGCACGCGCGGGCGGGGACCCCGGACGGCGTCCTCAACCACACCGTGTCCGGACAGGAGTGGCAGAACCTCCGCTTCAACGGCACGCTCGTCGGCGAGACGGGGATCAACGCCGCGCTGTGCGGGACCTGGGGTTGCCCGGTGCTGCTCGTGACCGGTGACTCCGCGGTCTGTGACGAAGGGCGTGAGCTGCTCGGTGGCGGGCTGACCACCGTCGCGGTCAAGACGGGTCTCGGCCAGTTCACCGCCCGCCAGTTCCCGGCTCAACGGGCGCGCGAGATGATCGAGGAGGGGGCGAAGAAGGCGCTCGCCGACCTGAAGGCGGTCGAGCCCTACGACCCCGGCAAGCCCTGCGAGATCGAGGTCGAGTTCAAGGTCACCGGCGCGGCGCGCGACTACGGGCGCAAGGCCGGCGTCGAGCAGACCGGGCCACGCGAGGTCGTCTCCCGCGCCGACGACTGGTGGTCGGCCTGGCAGCAGTTCTTTTTCTAAATCGTCGCTAACTTTGCCGCGTGCCTGGCACGCGGGGGGAAGGGGGAGGTTTCTGCTTCGTCAGCTTTCCCGGTCAGAACCGAAGCGCGTGCGCGGTCACGGCGACGATCGTCGGCCATCTTTCCGATCCGTTCAGCTCGAGCGATTCGGGAGAGATCATGCTCCGCAACGGGGGTACCAACGTCAACGTTCGAACATACGACAGCACCGGAGCGGGAGGCACGCCGCCGCCGCTCTCCGGTCGCTCGTTCGACTTCATGATGATCTGCCCGGGCAACTGAGGCCCTAGGCAGCTGCCCGCCGCCGACGCCTCCCGCTACACGGAGGCGTCGGCCCGCCGGACGATCTCAAGCTCTTCGAGACCGTCGGAACCGGCGATGCGTGGGGGCCCTCTCCCTACTCGTCGTGCCCTTTGCCGTGGCCCTTGCCATGGTCTTTCTCGTGCTTGAAATGACCTTTCTTCTTGCCTTTTCCACGGTCCTTCCCGTGCTTCTCGCGCACCGGAAGCACCGGGGGCGGAGAGGCTGCCGGCCTCGTGTTAGCGACCGGCTGCCGCGTCCGGGCCGGAGCGGGCGTGGGGCCGGTTCCGCCGGTTCCAGAGGAGAGCAGCACGGCGGCCGCGATCCCGCCCGTGAGCAGGAGTCCGCCGACCAGGGACGGCGCGACCAGTCCTCTCCTCGCTCGACGCGGGCGACGGAGCGCGACCGTCGGCGCTTCCGCGACTACATGGACCGTGGCGGCCGCGTCGGCGGGAGCATGTTCGCCGAGCGCAGCTCCGAGATCGTCGACGAGCTCCTGCGCGCTTCCATACCGGTAAGCAGGGTCCTTCGCGAGCGCGCGGGCGAACACTGCGTCCACGGACGGCGGAAGGTCGGCCAGCTCCGAAGGCGGCCGGACCTGCTCGTGGACGTGCGCAGCCGCCTCGGCGGTGGGAGTCGGGCGCTCGAACGGCCGCCGACCGGTCAGCAGCTCGTAGCCGACGATCCCCAGGCCGTAGACATCGCTTGCAGGCGTCGCTTCCCGGCCGCGGGCCTGCTCGGGGGACAGATAGCCCGCCGTTCCGAGCACGGTCCCGGTTGCGGTGATTCCCTCGGCCGCCTCGTCCACCACTCGGGCGATGCCGAAGTCGCTCACGTGGACGTTCCCCTGCTCGTCGAGGAGGAGGTTCCCGGGCTTGACGTCCCGATGGACGATTCCCTTGGCGTGGGCCGCATCGAGCGCCCCCGCCGTCTGCGCGAGCCACACAAGCGCCTGTCCGCGGTCGACCGGTCCCTCGGCGATGCGGTCGGCGAGAGTGCCGCCGCCGAGGAGCTCCATGACGATGAAGGGCCGCCCTTCCCACTCGCCGACGTCGTAGATCGTGACGATGTCCGGGTGGCCCGAGAGCCGTGCGGCCGCGAGCCCCTCACGCTTGAAGCGCTCGCGGATGTCCGCGTCGCGCGCGAAACGCTCGGCGAGCACCTTTACGGCGACCCGGCGCTCGAGCTCCGTGTCCTCAGCCGAATAGATGTCGGCCATCCCGCCGCTCGCGACTCGTTCGACGCGGGCATAGCGTGGCGGAAGCACTCCGCTCTCGGGGGGCATGACGGTCGTTTCCTAGCCGTCGCGCCAAGAGCCGAAACATGCGCGTAAATCTCCATCGAAATTACTTGCAACTTCCTGAAACGCCATGCAGAATGGCAACGTGGCGGCCCACGTAGTTGCGGAGAGAGACATCGAACCCCGCACCCTGGAGGGAGACACGGCCGAGACCCGCATCACGGTCGACGCGTCCTCCGGGTCCGAGGTCCTCGAGCAGCGGGTCGTCCGCTTCGCTCCGGGGCGCTCGCAGCCCCAGCCCCTCGACGGCCAGAACGGAGTGCTCTACGTCGTCTCCGGCACGGGCACGCTCATCGTCGCCGGGCGGAGCTACGAGCTGGAGCCGGAAATGGCAGCCTTCGTCGTGCAAAGGAGCTTCGAGGTCGAGAACCCCGGGCCCGGCGAGCTGCTGGTCGTCCTCGTGACTGCGCCCGCGACAAACGGCTCGCGTGCCGATCCCGACAACAGGACCGTCCGGTACGCAGACCGCGAGCCCCTCCCCGCAGGCAAGGACCGGGAGTTCCGGTATCTGGTCGACAGCGACCTCGGCTGCCACGACGTCACCCAGTTCATGGGGCTGATCCCGCCGGGTCGGGCCCCCATGCACAGCCACGTCTACGACGAGGTCTTGTACATCGTCGAGGGAGAAGGGCGGCTGCACATCCACGGCAACGTGCACCCGATCGGCAGGGGGAGCTGCATGCACTTGCCGCCGCTCGTGGAGCATGCGCTCGAGAACACCGGTGACTCCCCCATGCGCGTCCTCGGCGTCTTCCATCCCGCGGGAGATCCGGCCTCGCGCGCGTACGAGGCAAACGAATGAGGCGTTTCGGAGTCTTAAAGTCCCGTACCGCTTCCAGCGGCAAACCATCAGGAGGGAAAGGAATGAAGAGAATCTTCGTACTGGCGGTGCTGGCGACAGGAGTCGCCGCCGTCGCCGCCACCGCCGAGGGCTCGACGTCGAGTCGGGGCCCGGCGGGTGCATCTATCGCCTCCGCCACCGCAGCGGTCAAGTGCGGCAAGAGGCGCACGATCGGCGTTGCGTACCCGGCCACCGGGCCGGCAGCCTCGATCGGCCAGCAGCAGGGGCGGTGGGCAAAGTTCGCCGTCAAGCAGTGGAACAAGAAGCACAAGAAGAAGATCCGCATCGTCCAGGGCGACACGCAGCTTCCGAACACCGCCCAGGCGCTTGCAGTGGCCCATCAGTTCGCCTCGAACAAGAAGATCCTGGCAGTGACGGGCCCGGCGGGAAGCCAGGAGGTCCAGGACACGATCGCCGTGTACAAGAAGGGCGGCCTCGCGGGCCTCTCCGGCTCGGCGACCCGCGTTGCGCTTACCCGCAGCAAGCCGGGCAAGCCGCGCGAGACGCCCAGGGGCTTCTTCTTCCGCACGGTTCCGAACGATGGCCAGCAGGCCACCCGCGTCTCGTTCTGGATCAACAAGAAGCTGAAGAAGCAGCGGATCTACATCATCGACGACCAGGAGTCCTACAGCCAGGGCCTCGCTAACCTGGTGCAGGCGCAGCTACGGGCGGCGGGCCGGAAGGTGACGAGGGATTCCGTCAGCCAGGACGTGTCCGACTTCTCCTCGCTGATCACCCGCATCCCGCGCAACACCCAGGTCGTGTACATCCCCTGGCAGCTCGCCGGCAAGGCGCAGACCTTCTACCAGCAGCTGCGGGTGTCCGGCCGAAGGGCGATTGTGTTCGGCTCGGATGGGTTGTTTGCGCCGAACGTGTTCAAGCCGGACAACGGCTACGTGTCGGCATTCCCCTTCGACCCGAGCAACAAGGTGTACAAGGCGTACAAGAACGCGCACGGCGGAGATCCGGAAGCCTTCGGACTCCCGACCTACACCTCCGTCTTCATGAACGCCACCGCGATCAACAAGGCCTGCAAGAAGGGCCATGGCAAGACGACGCGGGCGAAGGTCCGCAAGATGCTGAGGAAGATCAAGCTGACTTCAGCGCAGTCGCTGCTGGGCTTCCCGGTCAAGTTCCTGACCAAGAACGTCGCTCAGTACCAGGGACCGGGCGACATGGCTTCGCCGGCGAACTACAGGCTCTACCACATCGACCACGGAAAGTACATCCGCGTCGGCTAAGTCGACGTTGAAATCAAGACGCGAACGGCCCACGGAAGTGGGCCGTTCGCCTTTCTGAGAAGCTTGCGCCCTTGCAGCTGCCGCTCCTGAACATCATCGACACGATCCGCGAGCTGGGCTGGGGCGGCGCTTTCGACCTGTTCCGCAACGGTGTCGTCCTCGGGAGCCTGTACGCGCTGATCGCGCTGGGCTACACGCTCGTGTACGGGATCCTCAAGCTGCTGAACTTCGCCCACGGCGACGTCTACATGGTGGGGGCGTTCCTCGGCTACGGCATCCTCACCGCGCTCGGAGGGCCGCTGAACCCGAGCATCGGGATCGTTCCGCTGATCCTCCTCATGTTCGCCGTGGCGATGCTCGGCGCCGGAGGGCTCGGGGTTGCGATCGAGCGCGTCGCCTACCGCCCCCTCCGCAACGCGCCCCGGATCGCGCCGCTCATCAGCGCGCTCGGAGTCTCCTTCTTCCTCCAGAACAGCGTGCTGCTGCTGACGGGAGGCGAGCGGTTCAGCTACAACACCTTCGAGCTCGGCTCGAAGAACGGCGAGATCGGCCCGCTCTTCGACTCGGTGTTCACCGTCGCAGGCGTGCCCGTCACCGTGGTGCAGGTACTCGTGGTGACGACCAGCATCGCTCTCATGATCGCGCTCACACTGCTCGTCTCCCGGACGCGGCTCGGGAAGGCGATGCGGGCGACGGCCTTCGACCGGGAGGCGGCGTCGATGATGGGAATCGACACCGACCGGGTGATCTCCGCCACGTTCTTCATCGCCTCGGTCCTGGCCGGGGCGGCCGGTGTGATGTACGGGCTGTACATCGGCGAGACGTACTACTTGATGGGCTTCCTCGCCGGACTGAAGGCCTTCACTGCAGCCGTCGTGGGCGGAATCGGCAGCATTCCGGGGGCGATGGTGGGCGGACTGCTGATCGGGCTCACCGAGGCATACGCAACCGGCTATGTCGGCGGACAGTGGTCGGACATCGCCGTCTTCGGCATCCTCATCCTGTTCATGCTCGTACGACCGAGCGGGCTCTTCGGCGCCCGCGCCATCCAGAAGGTGTAGATGTCAGAGCCTCCTGCAGCCCCCGATCGTCCCGACGCCACCGCCGAAACCAGGATCGGCGTCGACACGTGGGTCGCGGAGGCGGAGGCGCGACGCGAGCGCGGGTGGGCCGCTTCCCTGCGGCGCAGCTGGGACACCACGCCCGCCTCGGTGAAGCTGCTCCTCTTCATCGGAGTGGCGGCGACGCTTCCCTACTGGATGAACGAGGGCGACCTGTTCTCGTACGGCCTGTACACGCTCCTGTACGTCCTCCTCGCGCTCGGCCTCAACGTCGTGGTCGGCTTTGCCGGGCTGCTCGACCTCGGCTATGTGGCCTTCTTCGGCTTCGGGGCCTATGCGTACGCGCTGTTCTCGTCGAGCCACTACGGGCTGCACTGGCCCGCCGAGGCGACGATCCCGATCGTCATGCTCGCGACCGCGGTCGTGGGCCTCACCCTCGGGTCCACGTCCCGCCGACTGCTCGGGGACTATCTCGCCATCGTGACGCTCTTCTTCGGCCAGGCGTTCGTCGCGTTCGTGAACAACGCCAACCCCAAGGTGGCGGGGATCGGCCTCACCGGCGGCTCGAACGGGATTCCCAACGTCGATCCGCTGGACTTCTTCGGCTACAAGCTGCACTCGACGAAGCAGTACTTCTTCTTGCTCGTGATTGTCTTCGCCCTCGTCTCCACCGCGATCTACTTCGTCAACCAGTCGCGCACCGGCCGCGCCTGGCGGGCGCTGCGGGAGGACCCGCTCGCAGCGGAGGTGATGAGCGTGCCTGTCAACCGACTGAAGCGGCTCGCATTCGTTTTCGGTGCCGCGATTGCGGGCCTGAGCGGCGCGATCTTTGCCGCCATCCAGACGGGGACCGTGGCCGGAAACTTCACCGTGGACGTCCTGATCACCCTCTATGCGATCGTCATCCTCGGCGGGCTCGGAAGCATCGCCGGGGTCGTCCTGGGGGGAATCGTGATCAACGTCTCCTTCCAGTTCCTCGCTCCCTCCAACGACCATCCCGAGCTCAAGCGCTGGCTGTTCTATTTCGTCCTCGTCCTCCTGGTCGCGCTGATCAGGCCCTGGTATCGGGCTCTGTTCGTGATCGTGGGGACGGCGGCATTCGGGTTCGCCGTGCACGCGATCGTCGATGCGCTCGCCCCGTCGTGGACGTCCGGCGTGGTGCAGGACCCGGGCTCGACCGGAAAGCGCATCGCGGACTGGGTGATCGTCATCCCGCCCAGACACGACTCGGCGGACACGTACCTGTACATCGGGCTCGTGGTGGCGGTTGTCTGCCTTCGCTTCGTCAAAGGCTGGTGGCGCGCGGCCGGCCTCATACCGACGCTGTATCTCACCGCCGTCGTGTGGGAGAACGTGCTCGTGGAGCAGCCGGCGGTCACGCGGCTGATCCTGTTCGGCGCCCTCCTTGTCGCCCTCATGACCGCGCGCCCGCAAGGCTTACTCGGGACGGCGCGGGTGGAGATCGTCTGATGGCCACGCCGGTGCTGGAGCTGAAAGGCGTCGGCAAGTCGTTCGGCGGGCTGCGGGTCATCTCGGAGCTCGACCTGGTCGTCAACGAGGGCGAGATCGTCAGCGTGATCGGCCCGAACGGAGCGGGGAAGACGACCCTCTTCAACCTCGTGACCGGCGTGTACCGGCCCGATGCGGGCGAGATCCTGCTCGAGGGCCGCAATCTCGTCGGCCTCCCGCCGCACAAGATCACCAAGCTCGGAGTCGCCCGCACCTTCCAGACCCTCCGGCTCTTCCTGAACATGACCGTGAAGGAGAACGTGATGGCCTCGCAGTACGGGCGCACGAAGGTCGGCGTCCTCCGCGCGATGCTGCGAACGCCCGGATTGCGCCGGGAGGAGAAGGAGATCAACGCGCGGGCCGAGGAGAAGCTCGCGTTCTTCGGCCAGCGGCTTGTCGGCTACCGGTGGGATCAGCCCGCCTACAGCCTCTCGTACGCCAACCGCCGCCGCCTCGAGATCGCGCGGGCGATGGCGACCGAGCCGCTGGTCCTGCTCCTGGACGAGCCGGCCGCCGGAATGAACCCGGTGGAGACGCACGAGATGACGGAGCTGATCGGGAAGCTGCGCGACGACGGCGGGTACACGATCCTGGTGATCGAGCACGACATGCACGTGGTCGAGGGGATCTCCGACCGCGTGGCGGCGCTCGACCACGGCGTCAAGATCGCCGAGGGGTCTTTCGAGCAGGTGGCGACCGATCCCGCCGTGATCGAGGCGTACCTCGGGCTGCGCGGGACCGAAGGCGAGGCGGCCTGAATGTTGCTCCAGCTAAAGGGCGTCGACACCTATTACGGGGAGATCCACATCCTCGAAAACGTCACGCTCGAGGTGGGGGAAGGAGAGCTCGTCTGCCTGCTGGGCGGAAACGCATCTGGCAAGTCGACCACGCTCAAGACCATCCTCGGCATTGTCGAGCCCCGTGAGGGCACCGTCGAGTTCGACGGCGAGGACGTGACCGCGAAGTCGACCAGCTACCGGATCAAGCGTGGAATGGCCATCGTCCCGGAGAACCGCCGCCTGTTCGCGCCCATGACGGTGCGCGAGAACCTGGAGATGGGGGCGTACCTGCAGGGGAAGGCGACGCGGGAGGACTTTGACCGCGTGTATAGCCTGTTCCCCCTCCTGCACGAGCGGCGCAGCCAGCTCGCGGGGACCCTCTCCGGCGGCGAGCAGCAGATGGTGGCCATGGGGCGGGCGCTGATGGCGCGGCCGAAGCTGCTGCTGATGGACGAGCCCTCGATGGGTCTCGCGCCGATTCTCGTCGAGCGCAACTTCGAGATCATCAAGGAGGTGCACGAGTCCGGAGTGGCCGTCCTCGTCGTCGAGCAGAACGCGAACATCTCGCTCGGGATCGCCGACCGCGGCTACGTGCTGCAGACGGGCCGGATCGTCCTCACCGGCCCGGCCAAGCAACTGCTCGAGCACGAAGATCTGAAGAAGGCCTATCTCGGAAGGTGAGGCGCCGCCATCGGCGTCGCTTCCGCCCGCGGAGAGCTTCCGGGCCTCCGGCGTTGCGAACTTCGACCGCCAACCTGGCGGCGTGGTCGAACGATCACCAGTACGTCGTGCTGGTGGAAAAAAGCAGCGGATCGGCCTGAAAGGTGCTCATGGATTCCCTTCCTCGGGCGCGTTCCTGGATGTTACGCCAGCGAGCACGCGCTGCCCGTCGGCAGACTACGCGCGTGCTCCCATCGCGGGCTATTGGCGGACTCGCGCTCGCCCTTGCATCGCTCGCGGCGGCCCTGCTCGCAGGCTCGGCCCGGGCCCACGGCGATCCGGCCCACGACGTCCTGATCGTGAAGGACGTCTTCCTGCCCTTCGGCGGAGCAGGGATCTCCAAGGAGACCGCGCAAAAGCTCAGCGGAACCGTTCGCGAGGCCAACGAGGTCGGCTACCGGATCAAGGTGGCCATGATTCCTTCGAAGGGTGACCTCGGTCCGGTTACGCCACTGTGGAAGAAGCCGCAGGCGTATGCGCGCTTCCTGGGCGGCGAGCTGATGTCCTCCTACAAGAGGGGCCGGCTCCTGATCGTGATGCCGAACGGGTTCGGCCTCTTCCGGGGCACGCCGAATGACGAGCGCCTGCTGTCCAGGATCAGGCTGGGACCGGGCGGGGAGCAGCTCACCCGCAGAGGCACGACGGCGGTGCAGCGGCTGGCGGCGTCGGCCGGCTACGAACTGTCGGCGCCGAAGAGCTCGGGAGGCTCGTCGTCGAGCGGTCGCCTCGCGATCGCGCTCGGAGGCGTGGCCGTCCTGGCGCTCATCTCGCTCGCGACCTATCTCTTCTTCTGGAGATCCAGGGACAAGGAGGAACGGACGGCCTGAGGGTCGCGCGCGGCGCCCCTGCGCTTTCGTGGATCATTGAGGCGATGAGCACGCGGGCCGAGAAACGACTTCCGGAGTTCCAGCTCAACGGTGAGCCCAGGCAGCCCGAGAGCGCGCGCGAGCGGCCGCTCCTCGTGGGGCCGCTTCCGGACCGGATCCGCCACCGCTTCCCCATCTTCGAGAAGCGCGTGTACTTCAACAGCTGCTCGCAGGGCGCGCTCTCCGACTCGGTGCGCGACGCCTATGGTCGCTATCTGGAGGATTGGGACGAGCGCGGAGCGCCCTGGGGCCACTGGGTCGAGAAGACCGAGGACGCACGGCGCACGTTCGCGCGGCTCGTCGGTTCCGATCCCGACGAAGTGGCCGTCACGACCTCGCTGTCCGCGGGCCTGAGCGCGGTTGCGACGGGCCTCCGCTTCGCCGCGCGCTCGAAGGTTGTCACCACCGACTGGGAGTTTCCGACCGTTGGGCAGATCTGGCACGCGCAGGAGTCGCGGGGCGCTCGGGTGGTGCACGTCCCGGAGGCCGCGGACGGCGCGATCCCGTTCGAGCACTTCGAGCGCGAGATCGACGAGGACACGGCAATCGTCTCCATCACTCACGTCTGCTACCGGCACGGAGCGATGGCGGACGTGGAGAGGGTCGTCCGTCTCGCCCACGAGCGAGGCGCGCTCGTTCTGCTCGACGCCTACCAGACGGCCGGCTCGCTGCCGATCGACGTCCGCGCGCTCGGCGTCGACTTCCTCGCGACCGGCGTGCTGAAGTACCTCCTCGGCTCGGCGGGGCTCGCCTTCCTGTACGCGCGCCGCGAGGTGATCGAGCGCATCTGGCCCACCGCGACCGGCTGGTTCGCCGACCGCGACATCTTCGAGATGGACCACCGCGACTACTCGCCGGCGGCGACGGCTGCCCGCTTCCAGTCCGGAACGCCCCCGATCCCGTCCATCTATGCGGGCGTGGCCGCGATGGAGCTGATGGAGGAGATCGGGATCGCAGAGACGCGCAAGCACGTGCTCGAGCTCAACTCGCGCCTGATCGAGGGCCTCGACGAGCTGCGGGCGACGATCGTCACTCCTCGCCGGCCGAAGCGGCGCGGAGCCCTCATCTGCGTGAGGTCGCTCGACGCACCGGAGCTCGTCGCCGCGCTCGGCCGCGAGGGCATCGTCACCTCGTCTCGGGACGGCAACCTCCGCCTCTCGGCCCATTGCTACAACTCGGCCGAGGACGTGGACGAGGTGCTGGCGGCGCTCGCCCGGCATCGGCGGTTGCTCGCCTGACAACTTCCGGTTGCCAAATTTCCGGCGACGGTTTACGATCCGCGCCTCTCGCAAACTCGACCCGAAGGGAAGGATCGATGATCCGACGAATGCTCGTCCTGGCGGCTGCACTGGCCGTAGCCGGGACGCTCACGGCTGCCGCCATGGCGAACCACTCCTGGGGCAGCTACCACTGGGGACGCACGGCGAACCCGATTCCGCTCACGGTGATCGACACGACGTCCTCGAACTGGACCTCGTACGTGAACACCGCCGTCTCCGACTGGAACGCCTCCACGATGCTGACGCTCACCAAGACGACCGGGAGCGCGCCGAGGCGCTGCCCCGCCACCTCCGGGAAGATCAAGGTCTGCGACAGAACGTACGGGAACAACGGCTGGCTGGGGGTCGCCACGATCTGGACCGTGTCCGGGACGACACACATCGCACAGGCGACGACTAAGCTGAACGACACCTACTTCAACAGCGGGACGTACAACACGCCCGCATGGCACCAGCTCGTCGCGTGTCAGGAGATCGGGCACGACTTCGGCCTCGATCATCAGGACGAGAACTTCAGCAACCCGAATCTCGGGACGTGCATGGACTACACGAACAGTCCAAGCACGAACCAGCATCCCAACCAGGGCGACTACGACCAGCTGCTGTGCATCTACGACCCGAACAACGCGGGTAGGACGCTCTCGACGTCGACGCACAGCTGCACCGGCACGGGCCATCTCGACTCGACCAACTCATGGACGGGCGTTAGTTACTGGCTCGTGCAGCATCAGCGATCCACGCTCCGAACCACGCACTACTCGGTCCGCGAGGGCATGTTCACCAGGCACGTCGTCATCACCTGGGCCAGCTAGAGCCAGACCGAGTTGAGATTCGCGGCGGGGCCTTCGGGCTCCGTCGCCGTTCTGGTGCGATTTCTGCGACAGTTGAGGTCGGAAGAGGGTGAATACCCCACTCAGAAAGCTCGCCTCCGCCCTGGTGTTTCAGGTCGCCATCGTGGTCTTCCTGGTCTGGCTGGGGTTTCTCTCGCTGGCTCTGCTTCCGCTCGGCCTGCTCCTCGCAGGAGGGTTGGTCGCCGGCTCCTACTTCATCTGGCCGCCGGAGCCCGTTCGGTGAGCGGCGCCGCCTTCACCGGCTTCCAGGTCAACATGTATGCCGACGCCGTCGAGCCGGGCGTCTCCTTCTACGCCGCGCTGGGTTTCGAGGAGACGTACCGGTACGCCCCGGAGGGTGAGCCGCTGCACGTCGAGCTCCGAAACGGCGGCGGGCTCACGATCGGGATCGCCTCGGTGCAGGCCGCGCGCGACGAGCACGGCCTGGAGGTGTCGCAGGAGGGCGGGGCCATGGAGATCGTGCTCTGGTGCGACGACGTGGATGCGGCGTACGCCCAGGCGCTCGCAGCGGGCGCCACGGCAATGCGCGAGCCGCACGACTTCCAGGAGGGCCGGCTCCGGGTGGGCTGGGTGATGGATCCGCTCGGCAACCCGCTCGAGCTCGTACAGGAGCTCAAGCGGTAGAGGCCTCTGAGCACGTAGCCCAACATCAGTAGTTCGAGGCAGAGTCATGCGGAAAAACACGGATGTTCGCGCCGAGTGACTCGAGGAGGGTTGGCTCCACGAAAGACGATGCGCGCGCAGCGTGCGCGCCTGAGACGGAGGAGCACACCATGTTCGAGGTGACTGCCCGACTAAAGGTCCGCGACGGCGAGCTCGACGGCTTCAAGCAGCAAGCGGCCGAGGTCATGAGGCTGGCGCGGGAGAAGGACACGAAGACTCTTCGCTACGACTGGTTCCTCAACGACGACGGAACCCAGCGCGAGGTTCGGGAGGGTTACGCGGACGCCGACGCCCTGCTCGAGCATTCCGACCACGTCGGGGAAGCGAGAGCGAAGCTCTTCCGCGACTTCGCATACGACCACGACATGACGATCTACGGCGAGCCGTCGCCGGCTCTGCTCGAGGCGTTCGAGGTGATGGGAGACGCCGTCAAGTTCACGAAGTACTCGTTCTTCCAGGGACTGGACGCCGACGCTCGAGTTCCGGAGGAGGTCCCTGCGTAAGCAGCACCTAAAACCAGAAGGAGTGGTACCGGTGAGCCAGAGCCACACACCGGAAGGCCCGCGGGCAGGGCCGTCCCGGCCCAAGGAAGCTGCGCGCGACTCGGGATGGACCGGGGGCCGCATCGCGGCGCTCGTGATCGGTGGACTGCTGGCCCTTCTCTCCTTGGGCCTGCTCGGCGGTGGGGGCGTGGCCGTGTGGGCCCTCTTCCAGCGCGACTCGGGCTATGTCACTACCGACGTCCACCAGTTCTCCACCCCGGGGTCGGCATTGGCGACCGAGCGGGTCGAGCTCGGATCGTCGGGGGCCGGCTGGCTGTACGCCCCGACCGTGCTCGACAAGGTTCGGATCAGGGTCACGCCGGCGAGCCCCGGTCCGCCGCTGTTCGTAGGGATCGGCCCCTCCACGGACGTCGATCGATACCTGGCGGGCGTGAACCACACTGTCATTACCGACTACTGGGGAAACAGCGTGGAGGCTGTCGGCGGCGGCAAGCCCCGATCTGCTCCCGGCGCGCAGGACTTCTGGGTCGCCTCCAGCAGCGGCCCCGGCGCCCGAGCCCTTGTATGGGATCCGGCCGACGGATCGTGGGCCGTCGTGGTGATGAATGCCGATGGGCGACCCGGGATCAACGTGGGGGCGGACCTGGGAGCCCGCATTCCGGCCCTGCCGTGGATCACCGTCGGCTTGCTGCTGGTAGGGGCGATCTCCCTGGCCGGCGGGGCGCTCTTGATCGCGGGTGCGATCCGCCGCCGCCGCGCCGGCGGGGTGAGCACGGTGTGAGAACAGAACAAGAAGGGAGGAGCCATGCAGAGCATCAGCGAGGCCGCATCAGCGTTTCTGGCCAACAAGCGAGTCGCGGTCACCGGGGTGTCCCGCACGCCCAAGACGCACGGGAGCAACAACGTGTACAAGCGGCTGCGCGACCGTGGCTATGAGGTCTTCGCAGTAAACCCGAACGCCCAGGAGGTCGAGGGGGATCGCTGCTATCAGGATCTGAAATCGATCCCCGGCGGGGTCGAGGCAGTGGTGATCGGAACACGGCCCGAGATCGCCGAGGACACCATGCACGAGTGCGCCGAGCTCGGCATCAAGCACGTCTGGATGCATCGGGGCCCCGGGACGGGCAGCGTCTCGGAGGCCGCCACCGACTACGGCCGGAAGCACGGCATCACCGTGATCGACGGAGGGTGTCCCCTGATGTTCGGGCCCACCGCCGATTTCGGGCACAAGATCATGCGCTTCGTGTACGCCGGGCACGTCCCGAAGGAGGTGTGAGCGCTCGACCGTGTGAACGAGTGATCAGCTGACCGGCGCAGAGCTTGGGTACGTTTCGGGGGATGGCTACCCGAGAGGCCGCCTGTCACTGCGGGCAACTTCGTCTGGAGGTGGTGGGCGACCCGTTCGCGGTCTCCATCTGTAACTGCCTCGCTTGCCAACGCCGGACGGGGAGCGCCTTCGGGATGCAGGCGGGGTTCAAGGCGGACCAGGTACAGATCGCCGGCCGCTTCAAGGACTACGCGCGAATCTCCGACGAGGCGGACCGAAAGGAGCACGTCTTCCATTTCTGCCCCGACTGCGGCTCGCAGGTCTTCTACACGGAGCCGGACGACCCGGATCTGGTCGTCGTTTCTGTCGGCGCCTTCGCCGACCCGTCCTTCCCGCCGCCGACCGAATCGGGATACGACTCACGGCGGCATCCGTGGGTGGGCCTGCCCGACACGATCGAGCGCTATGCCCCCGAGGTGTGGGACTCGGTGAGGCCTCTCTACGACGCCCGCGAGTACGCCGAGGCGGGCGCGCGCGGGCTCGAGCTGCTCGAGGCTCATCCCGAGGATCCCCGGCTGCTGTACAACGTCGCGTGTTGCGAGAGCCTGGTGGGCCGGACGGACGATGCGATCGAGCACCTGCGGCTCGCGATCGACCGCGCCGAGCAGGTGCGCGCGCTTGCTGCCGACGACTCGGACTTCGATCCGATCCGCGACGAGCCCGGGTTCAAGGAACTGGTGGGGTAGCCGCCTCCCCCTCCGATCCTGTCCGAAAACGGCGAGCAGCAAGTCGTAGTGCGTGGCATAGCTAGAGGCACGACGGCGTCGTAGCCAGTTCCAAAGACGGGCCCGCTGTGCCCGAAAGGAGATGTGATGAAGAAACGACTCGCGCAGACCGTGCTCGTTGCCGCATTGCTAGCGGGCGCTGCGCAGGCAGGTGGCGGCGGCGCACCTCAGGCACCCGGCGAAACTCTGCGTTACCGGGTCTCCAACCTCCCGCCGCTGGGCGGCACGTCTAGCGTCGGCTTCAGTATCAACGACCGCGGCTGGGTGGCGGGCCGCTCCAACCTGTCGGGCAACCAGAGCCGGCACGCGACGCTGTGGCGCAACGGAGCGCTCACCGACCTCGGCACGCTCGGCGGGCCCAACAGCGCGGTGCTGTGGCCCGTGAAGAACATCCGAGGCATCGTCACGGGAATCGCTCAGACCAACGAGCCGGACCGGCTGAACGAGACGTGGAGCTGCGGGTTCTTCTTCCCCCTCGCCACCCGCACCGGCAAGCGGTGTCTCGGGTTCAAATGGGAAGACGGCGTGATGACGCGGCTGCCGACGCTCGGTGGGACGCACGGGTTCGCCACCGGCTCCAACAACCTGGGCCAGATCGTCGGCTGGGCAGAGAACAGAGTGCACGATGCGACCTGCGTCGAACCGCAGCAGCTCCAGTTCCGCGCGGTCGTCTGGGGACCGAGGGACGATCAGATACGGCAGCTGCGCCCGCTCCCCGGCACCGATGACTCCGTCACCGCCGCGACGGCGCTCAACGACTTCGGCCAGGTGGTCGGCATCTCGGGCATTTGTGACCAGGCCGTGGGCCGGTTCAGCGCAATCCACAGCGTCCTCTGGGAGCACGGGAGGCCGATCGAGATCGGCGACTTCGGGGGCGTGGCCTGGAACACGCCGATGGCGATCAACCAGCGCGGTGACGTGGTCGGGTTCGCCAACGCCTCGGCCGCCGACGGCGGAAACTTCAATCCGCGGGCCTTTCTGTGGATCAGGGACCAGGGAATTCGCAATCTCGGCGCGGTGCCCGGCGACGTCACCAGCCAGGCGACGGGGATCAACGAGTGGCGCCAGGTCGTCGGCCAGTCCTGCGACGCCGACGACAACTGCCGCGGCTTCCTCTGGCAGAACGGCGAGATGACCGACCTGAACGACCTGGTCGTCGGCGACTACGACGACGCGATCACGACTGCCAACGACATCGACGATTTGGGCAGGATCACGGGCCAGGCATTCGACGCCGATACCGGCCAGTTCTTCGCCTTCATCGCGATGCCGGTCCTCGACTGAGCAACGGCTGTCGGCCGGGGTGGAGGCGCGCTCCACTCCGGCCGATGTCCTGCTGTCACGCTTCGTCGATCGAGGCAACGCCCTGCCGGAGTGCGGGCGTCAGGCGGATGAGCAGCGTGTGGTACGTCTCGATGAGCGCCAGCACGGAGTCACGGTGGTTCAGCCGCCACTCGTCGCTTCCGTAGAAGGCATCGAGCTGCTCGTTGCGACGAGCCGCGGATGGGAAGACGCGCATGAGGAAGTAAAGGTCGGCGTCGTCGAGGGACGGGCCGTATCCGACGACCTCGATCCCGAAGCGCTCGAGCATCGGCAGGGCCCGCTCGCGGAAGATGCGGTCGAAGTCCTCGCCGCCGTCCGGCACGAGCTGGTACGTCCGAAGGTCCAGGACCGGCGTGTCGGCCCCGCCGGACGGGCTCACGCTGCGCCCCGGACAACACGCGGCCGCGTGACCGGAGCCTGTTGGGAGCCCTCGGCGATCCAGAGGTGCGTCGCGGCCAGCGCCCGCCACGGCCGCCAGCGCTCCGCGAGGTCGTCGAGCGCGGCGGCCGCGAGCGTGGTGCCGCGGGGGAAGGCACGTCGGAGGGCGAGGTCGGTCGTCGGGCATGCGTCCGGCTCGCCGAGCCGAAGCGCCAGGTAGTGGGCCGTCCACGGGCCGAGGCCGGCGAGAGCGGTGATGGAGGCGATGAACCGGTCGAGGCCGACGCTCCGGTCGAGACGGACTGCGTCCTCCGCGACCGCTTGGGCGAACAGCACGATTCCGTTCGCACGAGCGGGCGTGAGCCCGAGCCCGCCGAGGTCGGCGCGGGCGAGCGTGGCCGCTGACGGGAACGTGTGCGTCAGCCCGAGCGGCTCGAGCCCCGGCACGCGCGTGCCGAGTCGTTCCACCAGCCGTCCGGCAATCATGTTCGCCTGGGCGAGGGTCACCTGCTGGCCGATGATCGTGCGCACGCCGGTTTCGAATGCGTCCCACGTACCCGGAGGGCGGAGGCCGGGCCGGGCCTCGAGCAGCGGCCCGATCATCGGGTCTCGGGCGAGGCGGCTCGCGGGCTCCTCCAGCTCGAAGTCGAGGCTCGCGATGCGGCGGGCGCGCTGCACCACGTGCATGAGCTCTTCCCAGTGCGGGAGATGGGCCAGCAACAAGAGGTGGTCGTCGCCGCCGGGCCAGATCTCGAGGACACCGGGGTCGTCACCGACGACGATCGTGCGTCGGTACGTGCTTCCGGAGACGTGCTCGACGCCGGGGATGGCGCGGGCCGCGAAGTACGAGACGATCGCCTCCCAGTCGAGGGGGCCGCGGAACGGGAGACGCAGGAGCAGGCCCCCGTCGGCGGTGAGGCGGTCGGCCTTGCGGCGCCGGGCGCGCAGCTTGCGCGGCGACTCCCGGAAGACTTCTTGGCAGGCACGGTTGAACTGGCGCAGGCTGCCGAAGCCGGCGGCGAAGGCGATCTCAGTGACGGTCAGGTCGGTGTCGTCGAGCAGCCGGCGGGCGAAATGCACCCGCGCCGAGCGCGCCAGCCCGTCGGGCGTCACGCCCACGTGCGTGACGAAGAGTCGTCGCAGGTGGCGGGCCGAGACACCGAGCCGCGCTCCCAGATCGGCCTCGGTTCCATGATCCAGTGCGCCGTCGAGGATCAGGCTCACTGCGCGGCAGACCAGCTCCGGCGCGGTCAAGGCCGCGGACTGCGGCCACCGGTAAGGGCGGCAGCGATGGCATGCCCGGTAGCCGGCGGCCTCGGCGGCGGCGGCGAGCGGGAACGCCCGCACGTTCTCAGACCGAGGCCGCGCCGAGCAGCCGGGCCGGCAGTAGATACCTGTGGTGGCGACCGCCGAGATGGCTGCCATACGGCAGATATACCGTGCCCGCGAGGCCGGGACCGGACGGATTCGGACACGTGCCGAGTCGGTCCGGATCCGGCGAGAAGGCAGGACGGCTTTCCCGCAGTCTTTCTCGCGTGGCCGACAAGCGCAATGAGCACTCTGAGGATGCGCTGGACGCCGAGTCAGTCGCCGCAGTGACTGATGAAGCAGAGGCGGTTGCGACGCTTCACGAGCTGAATGCGCAGTACATCCGCGCGTTCGTCGAATCGGACACCGATTGGTACGACGAGAATCTCAGCGAGGACTTCGTGTGCACGCTCGCCGACGGACGGCGGATCGGGAAGGCGGAGTTCCTCCGACGGACCCAAGAAGGACCGGGCGTCACGAATATCACCTACGACCAGGTCGACGTCCGGCCGCTCGGCGACCTCGCCCTCGTCCACGGCGTCACGCACTACACGCGCGACAGGGCGCCTGCTTCGACGCGCTACACAGACGTCTGGCGGCTGCACGACGGTCGCTGGCAGGCCGTGGCCGCGCAGCTGACGAGCGTGACCGCGACGATGATGTAGGCACGAGGCCTATTTCTGTGCCGAAACGGCTGGTTGAGATCGAGCACCTGCGGCTCGCGATCGACCGCGCCGAGCAGGTGCGCGCGCTTGCTGCCGACGACTCGGACTTCGATCTGATCCGCGACGAGCCGCGGCTCAAGGAACTGGTGGGGTAGCTAACTCCGCGTCCGAGGCACGCTTCCCGAATGGGCGGTGCGGAGCTAGCTCGTTGGGCGCACGCGCAGAACGCGATCGGACTCGAACAGCGAAACCCAGACGGATCCGTCGTCGCCGGCGCTGAGGTCGCCGAAGGTCTCGCCCGCGGGGCCGAGCTTCACCTGCCCCACGACCTGGTTCGTCGCCGGGTCGATCTTCCAGAGATGGGATCCCGGCCCGTCGTCCCCCACCCACACCGCGCTGTCCGTGACCGTGAGCACGCCGGCGGGCCCGGGAAGGCGAATCGAGGCGCTGACGGTGTTGCTTGCCGGGTCGATGCGAACGAGCTCTCTTCCGCTGGCCGTGAGGCCCCAGACGCTTGCGGCGCCGTACAAGGGGGAGGGGACGTTGGTGGCAATGCGCGCGG
>WNGB01001738.1_pt1 | contig 35668 bp, 29 predicted proteins | sample 5400681 | NCBI WGS metagenome assembly WNGB01 (sample SAMN13153367, study PRJNA577476) | soil metagenome | isolation source: 115 cm soil or saprolite under grassland replicate 2 | place: USA:California | collected 2016-06-15 | reverse complement strand
GAAGGATGGTATCACCTTCAAGGGCTATATGGACACGCCCGAAGCGATCAAGTCGTTTGCGGAGTGGCGCTCGTGGTACACCGGCGACACCCCGATCTCGCAGAAGGAGCCGGTACAAAACGTCTTCTTCGACAAAAAGGCTGCGTTCTACATCTCGCCCGATAACGCGGTTGGCACGATCAATCGCCAGTACCCGGATGGCAGCTTCCACTATGGCGTGACTGGCATCCCCTACATGGAGGGCGGCTCACAGGTTTGCCACACCGACTCGTGGCATTTCGGCATCTCGCCGCAGTCGAAGCACATTGATATCTCGGCCTCGCTGGTCAAATTCATGACCGGGCCGGTGGGCGCGAAAATCTGGTACGATGAAGTCCGGCAGCTGCCGGCGCGCATCGAGCTGCTGAATACGCTGCCAGAGTACACCAAGCCGCCGCAGCAGCTGTTCGCGCAGGCGGTGCAGAAGATCGGCATGCCGCGCATCCAGACCCCCGGCTACACCGAGTACCAGTCGGTGTTCGGCGAGCTGATGCAGAACCTGGCGCAGACCGACGCGCCGGTCGATCAGCTGGTGTCTGACGCGGTCGGCAAGATCGAGGCGGCGGTTGCGAAATACAAGGGCTGGGATCAATAGGTAGCGCTACGCGAGTGCATAGTGACGAGTGGATAGTGACGAGCAGCCGGAGGGATTTCCTCACTCGTTACTCGTTACTCGTTACTGGTGAGCAACATGCTGTTTGGCGTGAGTGGGCGTGCGAAGCACGCCCACTCACGCCAAATAGGTGCGTATGTTCTGCAACAAGCAGGATGCCGAGGGTATTATGGCGCGAGGACTTGAGGCTGCTCGTCAACCAGGTGAAACCTCTGCAATTGGTCGGCTGCTGACATGGCGACGGCGGCGGCTGATCATTGCGTTTTTGTTTGTGCTGCCCGCGCTGATCAATTTTGCGGTCTTTCGCTATATCCCAATCGTCGCGTCGCTCAGGGCCAGCCTGTATCAGTATAGCCTGCTGGGCGGCTATGGCGACTTCGTGGGCTTGGCGCATTACAAGCGCATGTTGACCGACCCGGTGTTCTGGCGCGCGATGCAGGCCAGCGCGCTGTTTGTGCTGTATAAGGTGCCGCTGCAGATCGCCCTCTCGCTCGGGCTGGCGATCTTGCTGTCGCGCCAGACGGTCGGCACCGCGATTGTGCGCTCGGCCATCCTCACGCCGATGGTCACCTCGATCATCATCGTCTCGATCATCTGGGCCATGATGTATCAGTCGCAGAACGGGCTGTTCCAGAGCGTGCTCGTATCAATGGGCTTCAAAAAGATGGCCTTTCTGTCGGATGCGCGCTATGCGCTGCCGGCAATCTCAGTAATGATGATCTGGAAAGACATCGGCTTTAGCTTCATCATCTTTGTCGCCGGGTTGAAGGGTATCCCCGAAATGTATTACGAGGCCGCGATCGTCGACGGCGCCACCCGCCGGCAGTTGCTCTGGCATATCACCATTCCGCTGCTCAAGCCGGTGCTGATGTTTGTGATCGTTACCCAGACGATCTTCTCGTTCCAGGTGTTTGTGCCGGTGTATCAGATGACCAAGGGCGGGCCGCTGGACTCGACCAAGGTGCTGGTCTACTACATCTACCAGCAGGGCTTCAACTTCCAGGATATGGGCTATGCCAGTGCGATCTCGATCGTCACGCTGGTGCTGCTGTTGCTGATTAGCTGGGTTCAGATGCGCTTCCTGCGGATGGACGACTAAGAGAGGACGCTTATGGCAGCTGTGCAACTCCATATCGCACGCCGGCGCACGCCGGCCCAGCGCGCGCTCAAGATCGTCCTGGCGGTGCTGCGCGTCCTGCTGTATGCCGTGATCTGCGTGATCTTCCTGGTGCCGTTCGCGTGGATGCTGTTTGGCAGCCTGCGGGCCGAGCGCGAGATCTTCGCCTACCTGACGCCATTTAGCTGGCGCACGTTCGTTCCGATCGAGTGGACGCTCGACAGCTACCGCACCATCCTGGGCCTGAATGAGGCAGGCCGAGCCGGGGGCAGTAATTTCGGGCAGAATCTGCTCAACTCGCTGATCGTCTCGACCGCGGTGGTGATCTCCAGCCTGTTCTTCAACACCATGGGCGCCTACTTCTTCGCGCGGCTGCCGTTCCCCAAGAAGAACTGGCTGCTGATGTATATGCTGGCGACGTTCCTGATCCCCTTCGAGGTGACGATCGTGCCGCTCTACATCGTGGTGCGCAATCTGCACATCGACAATACGATGTGGGCGCTGATTGTGCCCTGGTACGCCAGCCCGTTTGTGATCTTCTCGCTGATGCAGTTCATGCGCCATACCATCCCCTACGAGCTCGACGAGGCCGCGCTGATCGACGGCGCCGGCTACAATACAATCCTGTGGCGGATCATCGTGCCGCTTGCGATCCCCGGCCTGGTGACCAACGCGCTGCTGGAGTTCCAGTTCATCTGGAACCTGTTCTACTGGCCGCTGGTGGCGGTTGCCGACCGCAATATCCAGGTGCTGCAGGTGGTGATCAGCACGACACTAGGGCAGACCCAGCAGTACTGGGGCCGCACGTTCGCCGGCTCGACGCTGGCGACTCTCCCGGTAGTCGTGATCTTCCTGGCGCTGCAGCGTTATTACGTCCAGGGTGTGGCCAGCACGGGGATCAAGGGGTGATCGGCTGTTGCTGAATGAGCGAGGAAAACCTTTGAAACGCATTATCATTGATACCGACCCCGGAGTGGACGACTCGATGGCGATCCTGCTGGCCTTCAACTCGCCCGAGTTGAAGATCGAGGGGCTGACCACCGTGTTCGGCAACACTGGCTCGGAGATAACGACTCTGAATGGGCTACGGCTGGTCGAGCTGGCCGGCCACCCCGAGGTTCCGGTAGCGCGCGGCGTCGATAAGCCAATGCTGCGACCATACCAGGGCGAGGGCTGGCGCGTCCATGGTCACAATGGTCTTGGGCAGGTCGATTTCCCGCTGCCCAAGGGCCACCCTGATTCGCGCCGCGCCGCGCAGTTCATCGTCGATCTGGTGCTGGCCAACCCAGGCGAGATCACGCTGGCGCCGCTGGCGCCGATGACCAATGTCGCGCTGGCGGTGCTGCTCGAGCCACGCATCATCGAGCTTGTCAAAGAAGTTGTGCTGATGGGCGGCGCGGCCACGGTGCCCGGCAATGCTTCACCTGTCGCCGAGGCCAATATTCACAACGACCCCGAGGCTGCATCGATCGTCTTTCACGCTGGCTGGCCGGTCACGATGGTCGGCCTTGACGTCACGCATAAGACGGTTATGAATCGAGCCTACCTGGAGCGATTGAAGAGTGCCAATAACCCCCAGACCGATTTCATCTATGCAATCACACAGCACTATATGCAGCTGTATGCCAGTCGCGGCATCGACGGCATGCCGGTTCACGATCCGTCGGCGATCGCCTACCTGATCGACCCGACCCTGTTCACGACCAAAAAAGTCTATGTCGATGTCGAGCGTCACAGCCCAAACCACCAGGGTCACACCGTGCCCGATTGGCGCGGGCAGCGCGGGCTGGAGCCAAATGTTAATGTCTGCGTGGATGTCGATAGCGCGCGGCTGCTGGAGATGTACCGCAAGCGGCTGATGGGAGCAAGCTGATCCTTCGGGGCCGCCTCAGATAGCATATATCGCATTTGCCTGTTCGGGAGCTGTTTCTCGACGTGCTGGCGACGTATCCGAAGCCGACAGCTCTGCCATGGGAGGGGGCAACTATGCCAAGCACCACGCGCGACCCGTGGGTCGATGTTCGCACGTTGCATGGCTTCGCGGCAGACCAAGTCATCTCGGCCCTGCAAAAAGAGATCCGGCGCGGGCACACTGAAAATGCCGTCCTGCTGGCGTATGAGATGGCGCGCACGAGCCCGGCGCTGGAGGATTATCTGTGGCAGCGCCTGCTGGTGATCGCTGTGGAAGATATCGGCTTTGGTGAGCCCCAGGCGCCGGTACTCGTGCACGCCCTGCATCAGACGGTACAAACCTTCGACCGCAGCGTCGGCGAGCGCGTGCTGTTCGCCATCCATGCTGTCCGGTATTTGTGCGGCTGCCCCAAGGATCGCTCCAGCGACGAGATGTTGAACTGGGTCATGCGCGCGGTGGCGAGCGGGCAGGCGCGTGCGCAAATCCCGGACTATGCGCTGGATATGCACACCGCTGCAGGCCAGGCACGCGGCCGCGGCGCGCGCCATTTCTGGATGGAAGGCGCGCAACTGGCCCCCGAATACGCCCAACGCGATACGACGTATCGGCAACGAGTCTTGCAACTGCTCGATCAGGACGAACAGGAAGAGACGCAGCAAGCGCCCTAGCCCTCCGGCTGAGCAAAGCCCTTCGCCTTGGGGGAGGGTTGCGAGGATGGGCAGTGGCCCTCTCCGCAACGCGAGCAAGCGCTATGACTGTCATAGTAATCGATTAACTATTGTCTTTCAGAAAAAGAAGCTGGGAGGCGGAGGGGCTTGGGGAGTGCCTCCGGCCCTAAAACCCCACCCGATTCGAAGCTGTATCTGAAAGACTGTAACAGGGCAGCAGACCATGAAACCCATAGCAATTATCGACTGCGATCCGGGCCACGACGACGTGATGGCGATCCTGCTGGGCGGGCGCACGCTCGACCTGCGCGGGATCACCACCGTGCATGGCAATGCCTCGCAGGTGCAGACTACACGCAACGCCCGCCAGACGATCGAGTTCGCCGAGCTGACTCATGTGCCGGTGGCGGCTGGGCTGGCGCGCCCGCTGGTGCGCCAGCCGCGCTACGCCCCGCAGGTGCATGGCGAGACCGGGCTGGACGGGCCGACGCTGCCGCCGCCAACCGTGCCGCTACATACGCAGGGCGCGGTCGATTTCCTGATCGCGCAGTCGCACGCGCTGCCCGACCTGCACCTGGTACCGATCGGCCCACTCACTAACATCGCCACCGCGCTGAATCAGGATCCGACCTTTGCGTCGCGGATCAAGCAGATCAGCCTGATGGGCGGATCACTCACCTGGGGCAATGCCACGCCAGCGGCTGAGTTCAACATCCTGTGCGACCCCGAGGCGGCCCATGTGGTGTTCACCAGCGGCATCCCGATCAAGATGATCGGGCTGAACGTGACCCACCAGGTGCTGGCCACCCCGGAGTACCGCGCGCAGATCCGCAAGATCGGCCATCGTGCCACTACTCATGTGGCCGACATGCTCGACTTCTACAGCGCCGGCGAGACAGCCTACACCGGCCTATCCGGCGGCTCGATGCACGACCCTCTGGCGGTGGCCGCGCTGATCGCGCCCGACATCCTAACCTTCGAGCCAATGCACGTTGCGGTCGAGCTGGTTGGCATACACACCGCCGGCATGACACTGTGCGACGGCCGACACCTTGGGCCGGACTTCCGCGCGCTCAAGCGCCGCAACCGCGGCGAGCCGCCGAACGCCGAGGTCGCCGTGGCGGTAAACGCCGATCGCTTCTGGGAGCTATTTCTGGACGTGCTGGCGACGTATCCGTAGCGAGGGGTCTTTCAGGAATGAACCACAAAGGTGAACTATGACCCGAAAGATGATCATCGACACCGATACGGCCTCCGACGACGCCGTGGCGATCCTGATGGCGCTGCAGCACCCCGACATTGAGGTTGAGGCGATCACCGTGGTATCGGGCAATGTCCCGATGACACAGGGCAGCATCAACGCGCGCTACACTGTCGAGCGCTGCGGCAAGCGGACGCCGGTGCACGAGGGCGCGGCCACGCCGCTGATGCGCGAGATTGCGCACGCGACATTCTTCCACGGCCAGGACGGCATGGGCAATATGCACTACCCGGCGCCGCAGGCCGACCCGGCGCGCGGCCACGCGGTCGATGCGCTGATCGAGACGATCAAGGCCAACCCGGGGATCATCCTGGTGACGCTGGGGCCGCTGACCAACGTGGCCCTGGCGATTGCAAAGGCGCCCGAGATAGCCGAGCATGTCAGCCGCTGCGTGGTGATGGGCGGCGCGGCCTGCACCGTCGGCAATATCACTCCCGCAGCCGAATTCAATATCTGGTGCGACCCCGAGGCGGCGCGGATCTGCTTCCGATCCGGCCTGCCGATCGAGATGGTCGGCTGGGAGCACTGCCGCGGAATGGCCAACCTGACGCTCGACGATATTCGCTACTGCAAAGAGGAGATCGGCACGCCGCTGGCGCATTTCGCGATCGACTGCAATGCCTCGGCGCTCAAGGCCGGCCGCGAGCTGTTCGGCGAGCCGGGTATCTCGCTGCCTGACCCGGTGACCATGGCGATCGCGATCGACCCGACGATCAGCACGCGCCAGAGTAAGCATTATGTCGAAATCGAGTGCGAGGGCCTGTATACCCGCGGCATGACTGTAGTCGACCAGCTGAATATCACCGTCACCGCCGGCGTGCCGCACAACGAGATCTGGCAGCCGCTCACCCAGCGGGGCGCGCCGAACGCAAGTGTGTGCTGGGAGATCGATATCCCGCGCTGGAAAGAGCTGTTGTATAGCCTGCTACGCTAGCAGCGAAAAGGAAGATAGCTAGCTTTTCCTAAGAGGTTACTGTGTCCGATGAACAATCTATGATGCCGATCGCAGCGACGCGACGCGAGGTCGCCGCGCAGCCCGAGGTGATCGCACGAGTGCTCGCGGAGCAATCCACCGTGATTCGCGATCTCGCGCAGCGCCTGGCGGCGCGCGCGACCCGGCAGATCGTGCTGCTTGGCTCGGGCGACTCGTGGTTCGCCGGTCTGGGCTGCCGCCTGGCGTTCGAGACCTATAGCGGGCTGCCGGCGGAGGCGATCCAGGCGTACGAGTACGCAGCCTATGGCCACGCTGGCTTCGACGCCGCCACGGCCGTGATCGTGATCAGCTCAAGCGGTCGGCCGACAACCACCTGGGATGCGCTCGACCGGGCGCTGGGCACGCCGGCATATGTCATTGGCATCACCGACACGCCGTATGCCGGAAACCCGTTTCGCGAGAAGGTTCACATGGCGATCGTTCCTGGCGCCGCCAAGGTTGGCTGGCCAGCACAGACGACGACAGCGACGACCGCAGTGCTGATCCATCTGGCGATCGAGCTGGGGCGCGCCCGCAGGCACCTCTCGGAGGCGATCGCCGATGAGTACACCGCACAGCTGTGGGGGCTGCCGAAGGCGATGCAATCGGTGCTTGAGCGGAGCGGCGGGTGGGCCGAGCAGCTGACGCGCGGGCTACTGCGCGCCCAAGCGCGGCGCAATTACACCTTCGTCGGCTCGGGGCCGAGCCTGGGAGTAGCGTACACCGGGATGGCATTGATGGCCGAGGGGCCGCAGGAGGCTGGTATCGCGATCACGGTGGAGGAATTTCACCACGGCTTGCATATCGCCACGATCACGCCCGACGATGTGGTGGTGCTGCTTGCGCCGACCGGCGCAGCAAGCCGCCGCTATATGGATGTTGCCAACTCAGTGCATGCCTGGGGAGCACAGCTGGTCGCAATCGTCGACGCCCAGGATTCGGCGATCCGCCAGCTGGCCGGTAGCACGTTCGAGCTGCCCGCCGCACCCGAGCCAATGACGCCGCTACTGACACTGCTGCCGCTGCACCAGCTCAGCATCCACCTGGCGGATCAAAAGATTGCATCCGGATATCAGCGCCCGAAGTCGGTGCCATAGACGCGTATGTACTACACGAGCTGGGGCGTCATCATCGATGATATCGTCTTCCCGACTGGGCGAACGGCCATGGGCGTTCTCGGCGGAGGCGGGATGTACGCGGTGGCCGGAATGCGGATCTGGAGCGCAGAGGTTGGAATCCTGAGCAATGTCGGCGCCGATTTCGACGCATCAATGCTGGGCCAGCTCGATCTATGCGATACCGGCCTGCGGATCACGAGCCGGCCGACGCCACGGGCCTGGCAGCTATTCGAGGAAGATGGCCAGCGAACTCAGATTCCACGGATAGCGCTCGACGACTGGTCGGCGCAGCTTGCCTGGCCGACCGATTTAGCCGAACAGATGCTCTCGCTCGATGTGCGCGCCGCCCACCTGCTGAGTCGCGGACTCCCCGGCGACCCGGAGATGATGGCCCGGATCGCCGCGAGCGGCGTGCGAATAAGCATGGAGCCGATTATTGAGGATGGCATGGACACGGCGCATGCGGAGCGAGTGCTGGCATGCCTGCCGTATGTCGAGATCTTTTCGCCGGGTGTCGGCGAGCTGCGGGTGCTGCTGGGCCAGCCGCCGCTGAATCAGGCGCTCGCGGCGCTGGCCGAGCGTGGCCCAGCGATCGTGGCGCTGCGGCGCGGCGCCGCTGGGTCGCTGATCTATCACCGCGATTTGGGGCGGATGCTACATGCGCCTGCTGCCCGCACAACGGTCGTCGATGTCACCGGTGCGGGCAACGCCTACAGCGGCGGGATGCTGGTGGGCTGGTGCGAGAGCGGGTCGATCGAGACGGCCGCCGCCTGCGCGGCGGTGAGCGCTGCGATCATGATCGAGCAAGTTGGCCCGCCGGCGATCACACCGGCGCTGCTCGCCGAGGCGCGGCGGCGTCATGCCCAGGTGCTGGCCGAGCTAAGCGAGACGGATGGAAGTGACGATGACTGATACGCGCGCATACGATGTTCTGACCATCGGCGGGATCGACATGGATCTGGTGCTGACAGTGCCCGAGCTACCGGGGGCGGATCTCAAAGTGTTTGGCGATCTGGTCGGCAATATGCCCGGCGGCCCGGCGGCGAACTTCGCCTGTGCTGCCAGCCGGCTCGGGCTGCGCGTGTCGGCGCTGGCCGAAGTTGGTGATGATCAGGCTGGCCAGATGATCATCGACGACTTTGCCAGCTATGGGGTCGATACGTCGCTGATCCAGGTTCGGCCGGGTGGGCGAACCTGCTTCACGGTCATCCTCATCCCGCCAAGCGGCGAGAAGGCGATTGTGATTGTGCCCACCTTTCAGCCGGAGTACCCGCTCCAGCGTCTCTCGGAGGCGCTCCGCCAAACGCGGCTGATCTACCTGATGCCGCAGAACCACGAGCAGTTTCTCGCTATGGCGCGGCTCGCGCACGAGTGCGGCGCCGAGGTGATGATCGATGTCGAGCCGACCGTCGGCGCGAACCGCCCGATGCTACACGAGATCATGGCCGAGGTCGACATCGCGTCATTCAATCAGTTTGGCTTCAGCGCCACCACTGGCGAGGCGCCATCGCCGGAGGCGGCCCGGCGCCTACTCAACACTGGGCCGCATACCGTTGTCGTGACGCTCGGCGCGCGTGGGGCACTGGCCGTCACCCGCGACGAGGCGGTCGTGCAGCCCGGCTTCGCGGTGCATGCCATCGATACCACCGGCGCCGGCGATACGTTCAATGCGGCGTTTGTCAGCGCGACGCTGTCGGGCCTGCCGCTGGCCGAACGTCTGCGCTTCGCCAATGGCGCTGGGGCGCTGTCGGTCACCCGCATGGGCCCGCGCGGCCGAATGCCGACGGCGGACGAGGTGCGGTCGTTTGTTGATCAGATGAGCGGGGCTACTTCAACGATGTTGGCAACCTAACAGGATCATAATGCCTCATGTGATAGAAGGAGTTCATCCTATGGACATGTCGGCAGCCAATATGATCGCACAGGTCGAGAGCCTGCCCGATTTGATTCGCAGCGAGTTTGATGAGTTGGACACTCGCGTACGGCTGCTGCTGAACCACAACGAGTACCTGTCGGTGAAGCGGATCGTGCTGACTGGCTGCGGCGACTCGTACATGGCCGGCGTGGCTGCCGAGCTGGCTTTCGAGCAGGTCGCGAGCGTGCCAACCGACGCCCTGACCGCGATGCAGACCGGGCGCTACGCGGCACCTTACTTCGACCGCATGTTCCCGCGCAATCCGCTAGTCGTCGGCATCTCCGTCTCCGGCACCGTCGCGCGGACGCGCGAGGCGCTGGTTATGGCGCGCAAATCGGGCGCGCTGACGGTGGCGCTCACCGGCAACCCCGAATCGCCGCTGGCAGGCGTTGCCGAAAAGATTCTCGCGTGTGTCGTGCCGGTTTTCGCGCCCGCGCCGGGCGTACGATCGTACCGCATCTCACTGCTGGCGTTGTACCTGCTGGCGATCCGGATCGCCGAGATACGCGGCCGGCTGACTCAGGATGAAGCGAACGCCATGCGCAGCCAGCTCAAAGGCACGGCAGATTCGATCGCGGCGACGATTGCGGCGATTAAAGATCCGGTGCGTAAGCTGGCCGCGGTGGCCGCCAAGCATCACAACTTCGTCTTTGTCGCCGATGGCCCGAATTATGCCACGGCGCTGTTCTCGGCCGCCAAGCTGATGGAGGCGGCCGGGCGGCACGCGGCTGGCCAGGACACCGAAGAGTGGGCGCACCTACAGTACTTTGTCAACGATGACCCAGCGACACCGACATTCATCATCTCGCCGGGTGGCCGCGGCCACGGCCGCGCCGCCGAGCTGATCGAACCGCTCAAGCGGATCGGGCGAACGGTTGTGGCGGTAGTGCCAGAGGGTGATACGGCGATCGCTGGGAGCGCCGACTGGGTGCTGCCAGTTGTCGGCGCTGTGCCCGAGATCTTCAGCCCGATGGTGTACGCCGTCGCCGGCGAGCTGTTCTCGGCGCATCTTTCCGAAGCCATCGGCGAGCCGCCGTTCCGCCGCTTCCACGGAATCTATCAAGATGGCGGGAACACGATCAAGAGCAGTGCAGTGGTCGATGCGATATGACCTCCGCGACGCGGTTCAAGCTCTCGTACCTGCTATTCTTCGCCGCAATCGGTATCCTGTTCAATTACTATGCGCTCTACTTGCAGCGAGTCGGGCTTTCGGGCATACAGGTTGGCATTGTACTCGCGGTGCTGCCGCTGGCGCGGATGCTGAGCCAGCCAATCTGGGGCTTACTCGGCGATATCTATCGGCTCCGCCGCGTGATCCTGAGCGGCGCCTGCTTTGGCTCAGCACTCGCCGCGCTGGCACTCGATCGCTCAGAAAGCTTCGCCTGGCTGCTGGCCGTCACGATGGCCCTGGCGATTCTGAACGGCCCAATCGGACCATTCTGCGACGCGCTGGCGCTGGCGTATCTCGAACGCGCGTCACGGCAGCAGGAGTATGGTTCGCTGCGGCTCTGGGGATCGATCGGGTTCGCGGTGGCATCGCTGGCAATTGGCGCGCTGGTGATTGGCGAATCGGTTCGGTTGATTGTCTATCTGTACAGCTGCACAATGGCATTGATGGGGCTTGTCACGGCTACACTGCCGGACTCTCCCCACGGTGAGCGTGCCACCTGGAGTGGCAGTGGGTCGATCTTGCGCGGGAATCCGCTGCTCATACGCTTCCTGATCGGCACGACGCTGATTGGCATGACTCTGGGCGTCGTGAACTCCTACCTGATCATCTACCTGACGGACATCGGCGCAGCTGGATGGATGAGCGGGCTGACATTCGCGCTGGCGGGCGTTCTCGAGGTGCCGCTCATGGCATTCGCTAGCGTACTCATCCGGCGTTGGGGGCTGCGCGCGGTGCTGATCGGGGGCGTGGCGCTGCAGCCGCTGCGTTGGTTACTCTACACGGTGATCACCATTCCGCTGCTGGTGGTCCCAACCCAGGTTTTTCACAGCATCGCTATGCTGTCTCTGCTTGTCGCCGGCGTGTTATTCACCGATCAGCAGCTCGCCAGCCAGTGGCGCGCCACCGGACAAACGGCATACGCCGCTGCCCTCCATGGGATCGGGCCTAGTATTGGCATCTTCGCCGCCGGGGTCATTTACGAATATGCCGGTATCGGTATGGTCTGGTGGGCCTGTGTGGTTGCCAATCTGATTGGTGTAAGCGTGATGGCATGGGCTGTCTGGTCGCCGGGGCTGGCGCTCGCGCATGACACAGGAGCCGAATACCTGAAATAACCGATTGAGCAGCCTTCATTGTTTGCGATGGTGTGGGCCGCAGGATGACGACCGGCAGATCAGCGAAGCGCGTAAATTGTTCTCGTTGCAAGAGATTTATATGACACCCGAATTCGTCACCATTTCGAACTTGATCATTGATGACATCGTGCTGGCGGATGGTCGCTCATTCATGAACACGCTGGGCGGGGCTGGGACGCATACGCTGGTCGGGATGCGGCCGTGGTCGGATGCGCTCGGCTTTGTTGCCTACAGCGGCGACGATCTCGATCCGAAGCACCGCAGCTTTCTCGATGCCATGGATGTCGATCTGCGCGGCGTCGTGCGACGGCCTGGTCAGCGCACGCCGCGGGCCTGGCAGCTGTTCGAGTTCGACGAGCGGCGGATCGAGATATTCCGCACCAACCTCGCCGATTTCGATCGGCTCAAGCCGCAGTTCGGCGAGATCCCGCCCGATTACCTTCAGGCGCGCGGGTTTCATCTCCAGTGGGGCTCGCCAGCGGAACTCGCGCAGCTGATCGCGCAATTGCGCGCGGCCAACCCGGCGGTTCGGATCGTCTGCGAGCCGGCGCTCGCGCATCTGGCCGGGGCGCTCGACGCAAACCGGCCCGTGCTGACGCAGGTGGATCTGTTTTCACCCGACCGCGACGCGGCTCGCGTACTAACGGGAACCGATGATATAGCCAGGATCTTCGACTGCCTGCACGACTCCGGCGCGCGGATGGTTGCGCTGCGGATGGGCGCGGCCGGGTCGCTGGTCGGCACCGCGGCGGGCGAATTCTATCGGGTGCCGGCGGTGCCACCAACAGCGGTGGTGGATGTGACCGGCGCTGGCAATGCCTACTGCGGCGGCTTTATCGCCGGCCTTGGCCATGGCGATGAGCCAGGTTGGGCGGCCGCGCGCGGGGCCGCCAGCGCCAGCTTCGCGATCGAGCAGATCGGCGTGCCCCGCTTTGACAACGAAAAAATCGCTGAGGCGGAGCGCCGCCTGGCTTGGGCGCTGGCGCGGATCGAGATCAGCCGCAGTGTGGCGACGTTCCTGCCGATTGAGGGCGCGCCGACAGCTTAGTTCGGAGAGACGTTCGGCGATGCAGGTGCGCGTCGCCTATGCCTTCGAGCAACGTGGATAACCCGCCATGCCTTGGGACATTTTCATGCTGGTGCTACGCCTGTTCTGGCGGCGCATGGGCTTGCTGTTAGCGGCCAATCTGCTCTGGTTGGGCCTGAGTTTGCTGGTTGTGACCTGGCCGGCCGCCACCGCCGGGCTGTTCTACCTGGCGCGGCGCCTGGCCGAAGAGGAGCTGACCGCCGACCCCCGGCCGGCCGTGATCGGTGATTTCTGGGCGGGCTTCCGCATGTATTGGCGGCGTAGTAGTGTGTTGGCGATCGGCGACCTGGCTTGCCTGGTGGTGATTATAGTGGCACTGCGCTTCTATGGCGAGAGCGCAGTCGCGCCGCTAAGCTGGCTGGTCGGCCCGCTCACTCTCGTCGGCTTGGCGTGGGCCGGCGCACAGCTCTACCTCTACCCGCTGCTGATCCAGCGGGCCGAGCGCCAGCCCTGGGCGATCGCGCGCGAGGCGTTTCTGATCGCGATCAGCTACCCGCTGAACACGTTGTCGCTGTTGCTGACCGCGCTGGTACTTTCAGTCGGCGCTACGGTTCTTGCGGGCCCGATCTTATTGGTTTTCTTCTCGTTTATGGCGATTTTGCAGACGATGGCGCTGCGCTACATTCTGGCCCAGCGCGGCGAGATTTCACTGTTGCTGACGCCTGAACAGCGTGAGGCGCGCGCACGCAGCCGCAAACCGTGACGATCTAGCGCGATGCGTAGAGGGACGTGAAGCTATGGGACACCTGGACACGCGCCTGCAAGCAAGTGCGATCGTCTGCGGCAGCGACACGCCGGTCGGCGGCGCGCTGGTATCCCGCCTGTATGGCAGCGGCACCCAGGTCATCACGATCGATCTGCCTGGGGGCGCGGCACATCCTGCGGCCGCGCTGCGGCTGGCCGGCGACCTAGCGGATGAGCGCGACTGGCGTGTCTTCGCGCAAGCCATTCAAGGTTGCGGCCTGAGTCCGGCCATGCTCGCGTACGCCATAAGCGAGTCCGACGGGCCGGCGCTGCTGCCGGATCTAGATCAGGCCGACTGGGATCGGGTCGTCTCGCGCAATCTGCGCGGCGCCTATCTGGCGTGCAAGCATGTGTTCCCGCTGCTGCACCGGCCCGGCGGCGCGGTGCTGCTGGCAACGGTGCTGGCTGGCTGTGACGCCCGCGCAGATCTGGCGGCGCTGAGCGCGAGCAGCGGCGGTATGCTGGCCCTGGCGCGGTCGCTCGCGCTATCTGGCGCGCCGCTTGGTGTGCGGGTCAACAGCGTCTGCTGCCCCGCGCCGCAGCCATCCGACAACGAGACCGTTCGCGGGCGGGGACTTGAGCGCATTCCGCTGGGCCGCGCAACTGGCCCAGATGATCTGGTGGACGCGATGATGTTCCTGCTCTCGGACGACGCCAGCTATCTGACCGGCAGCTCGTTGGTAGTGGATGGTGGGCAGTCATTGCAGAGCTGGAGCAATGCGCCCGACGTACCCTATTCGCAGTTCTAGAGCCGGGTTGTCCGCGCGAGTGCCAGATCGAGCAGTTCGACGGCGTGCTGCCTGGTCGTGTCGTTGAGATCGGGCATCCCTTCGTGGCTGACCATGATCGCGGCTGCGACCGTCGCACGGCAGCCAGCGCGCCGCGCATCGTGCGTATGATGCCAGCCGACGCACCAGCCGCCGCCGTAGGCATTGCCGGCGCCGGTTGGGTCGAGCGCCAGGACTGGCAGCGCGGGGATGCGCCAGGCCAGCCGGTGCTCGGCATCCCAAACATACGAGCCGCGCGCGCCGCTGCGGATCGCGACCGCACGCGGCCCCAGCGCAGCCCAGAAGCGCAGCACACCGGCCGGGTCGGTGGTGCCGGCGAGCGCGCTGGCGGCGGGCCAGTCGGGTGTGACGAGATCGGCTCGGCGGGCAAGGTTCAACAGCGCGCCGCGATCGGGGCAGCTGTGCTCATCAAAGATTGGCTCAAGCGAGAGCAGCGCGCCGTGGCGCTGTAGCTCAAGCGCGGTGGCGACCATCGGCTCACCAGCGAACTCGGTAATCAGGTGGATGCCGGCAGCCTGGCGCTGCTGCTCGGTAAGCACGAGCGGCCGATCTAGTAAGCGAAACCAGTCATCGCGCCGGGTAACGATGCCGTGATCGAGCATGCGCTCATGCTCATCGTACTCAATCAGGCCGCGCGGTGTCGGCAGGTCGCCGTAGCGTGCCCAGCCGGCCAGATCCAGGCCAAGCTGGCGGAGAGTTTGCTCGTGTTCGGGATCAAGATCGGTTCCGGAGCGTGTCAGCAGCGCGACCGAGTTGTGCCAGAGCCGCATCCCGAAGGCCGCCTGCGGGCCACCGCCGCCGAGCGTGTTGCGCCGCACATCGCCCGAGCGCAGCCGGATGCTGTCAATGATGATCTTGCCGTAGATCAGGAATTGCTGGTTCATAACGATGTATACTTTCGCCCGGAATTTGATCGCAATCACAGCCCAATTATAGCAGTTTTGGTTGCGTGCAATTCGGCCGATTTCAGTATTAGGAGGAGCTATGCCGCCCATTCTTGACAAGGCGAAAAGCTGGGAGATATATCGCGACGAGCTCGAACGACAGGGTGCCGCGCTCCAGCGCCGGCTGCCGGCGATCGCCGAGCAGGCCGAGCAGGTCGCGCAGCAGATCGCCCTCGATCCAGCGCCGCTGCTCTACCTAACTGGATCGGGCGACTCGTACATTGCGGCAGTCTCGTGTCAGCACAGCTACCGCGAGCTTGCCGGACTTGCCGCCTGGGCCGTGGAGGCATTCGACATTGAGCCATATCACGCGCCGCTGCTGGGCGCTGGTTCGCTGTTGATCAGCACCTCGATCTCCGGCCGCACCAAGACCGCGACAGCGTCGCTGGCGGCCGCGCGCGCGCGAGGCGCGCCCACGCTGCTGATCACCAACAGCGCCGGAAGTCCAGCCACCCTGCTTGCCGATCATGTGATTGTGCTTGACGTGCCGTCGATCGACACCAGCGGCTTTATACCCAGCACGATGAGCTATATGGCTGGCATGGTCGCGCAGCACTGCCTGGCGCTGGCGCTCGGCGTGCGGCTGGGCAAGCTCAGCGGCGCACAAGCCGCGCGCTTCCGCAACGAACTGGAGCGCGCGCTGGCGAGCATTGACGCACTGCTGGCCGCGCACGATGAGGCGGTGCGAAACTTCGCGGCGCGCCTGGCGGGCCGGACGCCGTTTCTGATCGGCGGCGGCGCTGGATATGGCACGGCGCTGTTCGGCGAGGCCAAGGTGATCGAGTCGGCGATGATCCCGATCAATGTGCAGCACGTCGAAGAGTGGGCGCACATCCGACGCTTCCTGACCGGTTTACACTCGCCGTCGATCTTTCTGGCAACGCCCGGGCGCAGCTACGCCCGCATGCTCGAGATCATGCGCGACGCGCGCGCTCAGGATACGGACGTGATCGCGATCGCCGAGGCCGGCGACGCAGAGGTGGCTGCGGTCGCGCACGAGGTATGGCCGGTGCCGAAGCTGACCTTTGAGACGCTCCAGCCGCTGACCTGTGCGATCCCGATGGAGTTACTGGCCTACTGGTGCATGCTCCAGCGCGATGTACGGCCATTCTACGCCGATGTACGGCCGATCGCCACCGGCTTGACTTTGCCGCCACACAAGGATCTGCTATGAGTGTCCTAGACAAAGCCGAGCATACCCTGGGACGGCCCCAGTATCACCTGCGGGTCAAGCCGGGCGATGTCGGCAAGTATGTCTTGCTGCCCGGCGACCCCGACCGCGTGCTGCGGATCGCCAAGTATCTCGACGACGCGCGTGAGATAACGTTTCATCGCGAGTATCGCACCTGCACCGGCACCTACAGGGGCATCCTAATCAGCGCGACCTCGACCGGGATCGGCTGCCCGTCGGCGGCGATCGCCGTCGAGGAGCTGGCAAATGTCGGCTCGACCCATTTTATTCGGGTTGGCAGCACCGGGGCGCTCCAGCCGGGGATCAAGATCGGCGACCTAGTGATCTCCACCGGCTCGATGCGCAACGAGGGCACCTCGCGCTTTTATGCGCCGGAAGGCTTCCCGGCTGTGCCGGATCATTTTCTGACTCACGCGCTGATCGAGTCCGCGCGCGCGCTCAAGCCACAGCGTGGCTATGGGCTGCACGTCGGCCTGAACGCGTCGGACGATGCGTTCTACGGCGAGACGCCCGAGTTTATCACAATGCTGCACAAAAATGGACTCCTGAATGTCGAGATGGAGAGCTCGGCGATCTATATCGTCGCGCATCAGCGCGGGCTGAAAGCTGCGATGATCTGCGCGGTGTCAGGCAACCTGGTCACCGGCGAAGTTATCTACGAGGAAGAGAACACCGGCCTTGTGCAGGGCTGGGAAGACGCGATCGCGGTGACACTTGAGGGCATCTACCGCTATGAAAGCGGCGGCCACGAGCAGTCGCCGGCGGGCTAGCGCGGAGGAACCATGACGCGAACTTCTCTTGTTGAAGCGGCGCGCGGCGACCGTCCGCTCGATCTGGTCATTCGCGGCGGCGACATGCTGAATGTGTACACCGGTGAGGTCTACTCGGCTGATATCGGGATTTTCGGCGACCGCGTCGCGGTGATCGATCAGGATTGCCAGTTTCATCTACGCGGCGCGGCAGGGATCGACGCGCGCGGCCTGATTGCCATCCCTGGATTTGTCGATACCCACGTTCATATCGAATCGACTATGGTCACGCCGCCGAACTTCGCGCGTGCAGTGCTGCCCTTTGGCACCACCACCGTCGTGATCGACCCGCATGAGATCGCCAATGTCAGCGGGCGCGCGGGGGTAGAGTATATGCTGCGGGCCAGCGCAGGGCTGCCGCTACGGGTCTACCTAACGGTTCCGTCGAGCGTCCCAGCCGTGCCGAGGCTGGAGACGGCCGGCGCATCATTCGACGCGAGCGATGTCGCGGCAATGCTGGCCTGGCCGCGGGTGGTCGGCGTGGCCGAGCTGATGGACTACCCGGGCATTGTGCGGCAGGATCCGCGCACGGCCGCGATCGCCGAGGCCGGGCTGGCGCTGGGCAAGGTGCTGGAAGGCCACGCGCCGCTCCTGAGCGGCCGTGAACTGGCGGCCTACCTGGCCGCCGGGGTCGACTCGGATCACGAGGCGCGCGACTGGCGCGAGATGGTCGAGAAGCTGCGCGCCGGAATGTGGATCTACTGCCGTGAAAACACCTTCCGACACATGGCCGCCGATCTGGCACGCGCGCTTCGCGAGATCCCATACCCGTGGAATGTAGCGGTCTGCACCGACGATATCGACCCAGCCGATCTGCTCCAGCGCGGCCACATGGATCGTGGCGTCCGCGTCTTGATCGAGAATGGTGTAGATCCAGCGCTGGCGATCCGCTTCGCGACGCTGAACGGTTCAGCGCGCTATGGCCTGCGCGATCTGGGGGCGATTGCGCCTGGCAAGCTGGCCGATATTGTGCTGGTCGAGTCGCTGCGCGATCCGCGTGCAAAGCTGGTGCTGGCCGGCGGGCGGGTCGTGGCGCGCGATGGCGCCATGGTCGCCGAGATTGCCGAGCCGGCGCCGCCGCCGCTCGACAACAGCGTCCAGATCCAGCCGCTCGCGGCCGAGAACTTTCGCCTGAAACGCCCAGGGGCGGCCGGCGAGCAGCGCCTGTCGATCCTTGACATCGACGCCAACCGGACGACCAGGCTGGCCGAAACGACGCTGCCCTTCGCCGATGGCGTGTGCACGCTGCCGCTGCCGGATGGCCTCTTGCTGCTGAGCGTGGTGCCGCGGCACGCGCAGACCCACCCGCCATCGCTGGTGGTGCTGCGCGGCCTTGGCCTGCGCGCTGGCGCGCTGGCGACCACGGTGGCGCATGATAGCCACAACCTGATTGTGGCCGGCCGCACGCCGGAGGATATGGTGGCCGCCGCGCAGGTGGTAGCCGATATGGGCGGCGGCGCGGCGCTCGTCACCGGCGGCCGGGTGCTGGCGACGGTGTGCCTGCCAGTCGCCGGCCTGATGTCGGCCGCGCCGGTCGAGGTTATTGCGGCCGAGGTGCGCGCCTTCAACGATCAGGCGCGCGAGCTTGGATTGGGCGGCATCTCGCCGATTCTGGCGATCTCCAGCCTGGCCCTACCGGTCGCGCCGTTCTTCCGTATTACCGATCTGGGGCTAGTCGATACGCTGAAGCAAGTGTTTGTCGCGTCGTAACGTCAGTCGAATCCGCGTCCCAAGCGCGAGGAGGAATCAATGACTATAACCGAACCGGCTGATCGCCCGTTCTCGGAACACCGCCAGCAGGTCGATGCTCGCCTTGCGCCCGAGAGCACTGCGGTGATCGTGGTCGATATGATCAACGAATTTCTGGAGGATGGCGGCCTGATGGTGCTTGCCAGCGGGCGAGCGCTGTACCAGCCGATCCAGCAATTGGTCGACGCAGCGCACACGGCGGGCGCCAAGGTGATCTGGCTGCGCGACGAGCACGCTGACCGATCGGATCCCGAGTTTAGAAAGCGCATCGTCCACTGCCTGAAAGGAACCTGGGGCACCCAGATCGTCGACGCGCTCAGAGCAGAGCCGGACGATATTATTATGCCCAAACCCACCTACAACGGCTTCTTCCACACCCCACTTCACGAGACACTCCAGCGCCTGGGGATTACCACCCTGGTCGTGACCGGCGTTGTCACAAATATCTGTGTGCGCTCGACTTGCCACGACGCGTTCTTCCTTGGCTACAACGTACTGGTGCCCGAGCAGTGCGTCGCGGCGACCAGCGAGCGCGAGCAGGCCTCCAGTCTGTACGACATCGACACGCACTACGGCAGCGTTACGAGCCTGGAGCAGGTGCTGAATCTGCTCGCACAGCAAGAGGTTGCACAATGAACGATCTGGTGATCGCTAATATTGGGCGGATCGTCTCGGGCGACATCGCGCAGCCGCTGCTGTTGGGCGACACAGTGGTGGTGCGCGATGGCAAGATCGCGGCGATCGGCCAGGCCGGCGCAGTCGACGCTCAGGGGATCGATCATGTGATCGACGCGGGCGGCTGCCAGCTCTGGCCGGGGCTGATCGACTCGCATACCCACCCGGTAGTCGGCGACTACACGCCGCGCCAGCAGACGCTTGGCTTCATCGAGAGCGGGCTGCACGGCGGCGTGACCCGCATCATCTCGGCCGGCGAGGTACACCTGCCCGGTCGCCCCAAGGACGCCGCCGGTACCAAGGCGCTGGCGATTCTGGGCGCTAAAGCCTCGGCGGTGTTCCGCCCCGGCGGTGTCAAGGTGCTGGCCGGCTCGCTGATCCTCGAGCATGGCCTGACCGAGGCCGACTTCGAAGAAATGGCGCGCGAAGGGGTGCGAGTGGTCGGCGAGGTTGGGCTATCCGGCATCTACAAGCCCGAGGATGCCCGGCCGATGGTCGAATGGGCCCACGCCCAGGGCATGACCGTAATGATGCACATCGGCGGCGCATCGATTCCCGGCAGCAACGTGCTGGGCGCGCGTGAGGCGCTGGCGATTCTGCCCGATATCGCCTCGCACACCAACGGCGGCCCGACCGCTGCTCCGCTGGCCGACATCGAGCGGCTGATCGTCGAGTCGCAGATGATGATCGAGGTGGTGCAGGCCGGCAATACGAAACGGGCCGGCGAGATCGCCAAGCTGATCGTGCGCCACGGCGCGCTGGATCGCATGATGATCGGCACCGACACGCCTTCCGGCACCGGCGTCATCCCGCTTGGCGTGCTGCGTACCATGGCCTGGGTCGCCTCGCTTGGCGAGGTCGCGCCCGAGCTCACCGTAGCCGTGGCCAGCGGCAACACCGCGCGGATCTACAAGCTGGCCGAAGGAGCAGTGAAAGTGGGCAACGCCGCCGACGTACTGCTGGTCGACGCGCCGATCGGCTCACAGGCCGGCGATGCGCTGGCGGCGCTGGTGATCGGCGATACCCCGGCGGTGGCGGCAGCGATCATCGACGGCGTGGTGCGGGTCTACGGCAGCCGCAACACGCCCGGTAGCAACCACAAGGTTCAAATCCCATGGATGGCGGCCGGCGGCCATTAGGCTAATGTAAAGGAGTTCCGCAGTGGCGTATCGAGAGCCGTCATAGCCTTCGGTAGAGCGGTACTTTATCTTCTCTTTGTTTTTCGTTTTTCGCTCTGCGAGCGAAAAACGAAAAACAGGATAATTGCGAGGTACCATGCTGCCGCAGGCAAAACTGCTTTTGAAGTGACGACTACGTAAGTCCTGTAATATAGTTCTGTTAAGGAGATAGCAATGCCACAGAAAGTCATTCTCGACGTCGACACCGGCACCGACGATGCGGTCGCGCTAATGACGGCCGCGCTCTCGCCCGATCTCGAACTGGTCGGCGCGACCACGGTCAACGGCAACACGCTGGTGCAGAACTGCACTGAGAACACATTGCGCGTGTTCGACTACATCGGCAAGAGCGAGATCCCAGTATTTCAGGGGATGCACCTGCCGCTCGTGCGGCAGAACATCGAGCAGGCGATTCCCGCCACGGGCATTCACGGCGACTTTCTCGATCTGCCGCCATCGCGCACCAAGAAGCAGGCGCAGCATGCCGTCGACTGGCTGATCGAGACCTATATGAGATCGGACGGCGATATCATCCTGGTACCGGTTGGGCCGCTGACCAACATTGCCGCCGCCATTCGCAAAGAGCCGCGCATCCTGGAAAAGATCCCCGAGCTGGTGATCATGGGCGGCGCGCACGACCATGGCAACTCGACGCCCTCGGCCGAGTTCAACATCTGGCTCGACCCCGAGGCGGCCCGGATCGTCGTCAACTGCGGCCGTCCGATCCGCATGATTCCACTGGATGCGACTCACCGCGCGCTGGTGTCGCGCGAGGACTGCGCCCGGCTGCGCGCGATCGGCACCCCGGCGGCGATCGCCACCGCAGTCTGCACCGAGCGACGCATCGCCGGCTACGACGAGAGCCAGCCGATGCACCGGCTGGGCGCCGCGCCGGTGCATGACGCGCTGGCCGTCTGCGCGATCATCGACCCGTCGATTGTCACGACACAGTTCATCAATGTCGACGTCGAGACGACCGGGGAGCTGACCGACGGGCGCACCGTCTGCGACTTCCGGCACCGCAGCAAGGGCGCGCCGAATGTCCACTTCGCGACCGACGCCGACGAGCCGAAGTTTGTGCGGATGCTGATGGAGATTCTCGGCCGTACGGCGTAAGAATTGCAAGCCTGCTTCAATGTACCAGGATCTACGCGGCACCCGTATGTGGTCTCGCAGCGGCACTTTTCCTTCTTCCTGTAGTTTGTTTTTTCGCTCTGCGAGCGAAAAAACAAACTACAGATAAAATGGGAAGTACCATGCTGCTGCAGGCCAAGCGGCGTTTGAAGCGCAAACGCGTAAGTTCTGTGTACAATTTACACTATCGTGGAGATACTCGTGACCAAAAAGCTGATCATCGATACCGATTGCGGGATCGACGACGCGATCGCCATTCTCATGGCGCTGGCCGATCCGACGATCGAAGTCATCGGCATCACCTGCGTTAGCGGCAATGTCCCGCTCGATTTGGTGAAGCGCAATGTCGCGATCGTCCTGGATGCTGCCGGAGCCGGAGACATCCCGATCTTCGGCGGAGCTGATCGTCCGCTGTTGGGCGCAGCGGTTCACGCCGGCAGAGTCCACGGGCAGGATGGCCTGGGCGACGCCGGCTTCCCAACCTCGGCGCGCGCGATCGAGCCGGAGCCTGGTGTGCTGGCGTTGGCGAGCCTGGCGCGCGATAACCCCGGCGCGACATTGCTAGCGCTCGGCCCGCTGACGAACGTAGCGCTGGCGCTCGGAGTCCAGCCGGATCTGCCACGCCTGCTCGGCGAGACGGTGCTAATGGGCGGCGCGGTGCATGCGCTTGGTAACGCCACGCCGGTGGCCGAGTTCAATATCTACGCCGACGCGGAGGCGGCCGCGATGATCTTCGAGCGCGATCTGAACCCGACGGTGCTGACATGGGAGGCGACGCTGGATACGCCCGTCATCTGGGCGGCGTGGGATCGCCTGCTGGACAGCGGCTCGATTGGGACAAGGTTCGTCGGGCCGATGACCGCCGCGCTGTCGAGCCGGGCGCACGAGCGCCAACGGCCGGGGATTCTCATGCCCGACCCGCTGGCGATGGCGGTGCTGCTCGATCGGGACTGCGCCACGACCTATGGCGCGACCGTCGCGGTCGATATCAGCCACGGCATCGGGCATGGGATGACGGCGATCGACCATGCCGGGGTGACCGGCCGGCCGCACAACGCCCAGATCGTCGCCAAGGTCGATCCGGCGCGCTTTGAGCGGATGCTGGAGCGGGCCATTCGGATGGAGTGCCGGCTCGGAGCATAAAAGCAATGTATTATTGTTGCTCGTTGTTGCGCTAGCAGAGCGCAACAACGAGCAACAATAATAAAGATGAAGTGACGCGATGCGAAGATTTACTGATCGTGTCGTGCTTATAACTGGCGCGAGCGGTAGCCTGGGGCGCGCCGCTGTGGCCCGCTTTGGTGCCGAGGGCGCTCGCCTGGCGCTGCTTGATCGTGATAGCGCGCGAGTGGTGGCGCTGGCCGGCGAGCTTGAGGCACGCGGCTACCCGACGCTGGCACTCGCGGCCGATGTCGCCGACGAGACGGCGCTGGCGGCGGCATTCGCGCAGGCCGAAGCACACTTTGGCCGCCTCGACGTGGTGTTCAACAACGCCGGCGTCGGCGGCATGGATCTACGGGTGGCCGAGATGCCGGCCGAGCGCTGGGATGAGCTGCTGGCGATTAATTTGCGCGGGGTGTTTCTCGGCTGCAAGCATGGCATCCCCGCGCTCATCCGCGCCGGCGGCGGGGCGATCATCAATATGGGGTCGTCGACCGGCCGGCACGATACGCTGCCGGGCAGCGCCGCCTATATGGCCAGCAAGGCTGGTGTCGAGGCGCTGACAAAATCGGTGGCGCTGCAGGTGGGCCGCTATGGCATCCGCGCCAACACGATCTGCCCCGGCATCATTGAGACGCCGCTGAGCCTGGCGCAGAAAGAGAGTGGCGACGTCGCCGGCTTCTTCGCGCGCTTCGCCGCCCGTATCCCGCTCGGGCGGGTCGGCCAACCCGAGGATGTCGCGGCGGCGGTCGCTTTTCTGGCATCCGATCAGGCCCGCCAGATCACCGGCGCCGCGCTGCTGATCGACGGCGGGCAGACGCTGCGCCGCTGGATCAGCGCGCCGGATATGAGCGCACCGTGAAGCCGCTCGAATGCTTGATCGCGGCGATGCCGAAGGTTGAGCTGCACGTCCATCTTGAAGGCTCAATTCGCCCGGAGACCTTGCTGGAGCTGGCCCGGCGTCATCGCGCGCGGCCGCCGGCTTCGACGCTCGACGAATTGCGCGTGTGGTACAGCTTCCGCGACTTCGATCACTTTATCGAAATCTACGGTCATATGTCCGGCAGCATCCGTTCGATTGAGGATATCGAGTTTGTCGCGTGCGAGTTCCTCTGCGGCCAGGCTGCGCAGGGTATCCACTACAGCGAAGTGATCTATACCCCGTTCACCCACTACCGCACGAAAGGCCTGGCTTTCCGCGAACAGCTGGCTGCGCTTAATCGCGCGCGCGCCTGGGCCGAGGCTGAGCTGGGCGTCAGCATGCGGCTGGTGCTCGATTTCGCTCGCAAGGCTTCGGTAGAAGAGGCGCGGGCGGTGGCCGACTGGGCGATCGAGGCGATGGGCGATGGCGTGGTGGCGCTGGGACTTGGCGGTGTAGAAGCTGGCTACTCGGTAGTGAAATTCAAAGCAGTCTTCGAGCGCGCACGCGCGGCCGGCCTGGCACGGACGCCACACGCCGGCGAGACGGTTGGGGCGGACAGCATCTGGAGCGCGGTGCGTGCGTTGGATGCCACGCGTATCGGCCACGGGGTGCGCTGCCTGGAAGATCCCGCGCTGGTCGAGCATCTACGCGCGCGCCAGATTCCGCTGGAAGTCTGCCCGAGCAGCAACGTCTGCCTGGGCGTCGCCCCGAGCATGGCCGCGCACCCGCTGCCGCAGCTGCTCGCCGCCGGCTTGTGTGTGACGATCAACTCCGACGATCCGCCAATGTTCAATACCACGCTCACCGGCGAATACCTTGCGGTGGCGCAGGCTTTTCGTTTCGATGCCAACACAATCGAGCTGCTCGCGCTCAATGCCGTGCGCGCGACGCTCCTGCCGCCGGGTGAAAAGGCAAGGCTGGAGGCCGATTTTGCCGCCGAGTTCACGCGGCTGCGCGCGGCGCTGCTCACATAAACAAGGCGGGGCAACCGGCGACGCTGCTTGGCCGTAGTGAACGGAAATCTGTACCGCTACCGCCGAACCATTAATACATGCGACTGCTCATGACGCCGCCATCGATGCGCAGACTGATTCCGCTGATCCAGCGTGCGGCCGGCGACGCTAGAAACAGGCAGGCGTCGGCGACATCTGCGGGCATGCCGATCCGCTTCAGCGGCGCGGCCTGCTGCCACCCAGCCACCCCCTCGGGCCAATCGCGATCGAGCCCTTCACGCCAGATCAAGCCGGGCGCGACCGCATTCACCCGAATGCCGTAGGCGCCCAACTCGTTCGCTGCCGCACGGGTATGCATCTGCACCCCGCTTTTGGAGGCGTTGTAGTGGCTATGCCGTGGCGCTGGATGTTCAGCCCCGATTGACGTGATGTTGATGATCGCGCCACCACCGCCCTGGACAATCATCTGCCGCGCCGCAGCCTGTGTGCAGAGAAACACCCCCCGCATATTGGTCGTAATCATCGCATCCCACTCTGCCACGTCCATGTCGAGCAACCCAGCCAGCGTTTGCCGGGCGGCATTGTTGATCAACACATCGAGCCGGCCGAACCGCGCAACGGCCTGCGCGATCAGGTGTGTCACCTCCTGTGCATTCGTGACATCAGCTTGGAGGGCGGCCGCCTGTCCGCCGCTGGCGGTAATATGGTGCGCCAGCGCTTCGGCCGGCGCGGCGCTCGTATGGTAGTGGACGACAATCCGCGCGCCTGCCTCGGCGAAGCGCGTCGCGATGCCGTGTCCAATGCCGCCGCCAGCGCCAGTGATGAGCACGACCTTCCCGGTGAAATCGAGCAGCGCAGCGACGGCGGGGACTGGTGGCTGTTCCATGATGATCACCTACCGATTCTTCTGTGGATGCGGATACGCTTCGCCAGACGCCGACATACAGCTGTCGTGGAGCATCCCCAAAGAAAAAGCAAATACGTTTAAACTCGAAGCATTGAGCACAATCTGTACTTAATTCATAACATGCGTTACGTGATTGGCCCGGTCGGATGCGCGCCTTCGGCGAGTGCGTCCACAACCGCCTGCTCCAGCGTCAGCGCCTGGCCCGCCGCCCAGGCGGCCTCGAACGCACTAGCGCCCATTGCGGCGCGCATGTCCGCAACATGGCGCTCGATCACGGCTTGGCCCGTGATCGGGTAGCCGGCGAGTGGATCCCAAAAGGTTTCCTCCAACCGCGCGTTGCTCGCCTCCAGCAGCGCCAGGGTGGCTGCCAGCAGCCGGGCGGCGCGCGCCAACTGCCCAGCGGCGGTGGCCACCTCGGCCAGCCCGGCCAGGCAGGTGGCCATGCCATCTGTTTCGCCGAGGTCGCGCCACAGCGCCAGGCTCTCGGCAAACCGCGCTGTGGCCTGCTGCCAATCGTTCTGTCGCAGGGCGACATACCCCAGCGCATTCAGGCCCCAGGCGACGCCATGCGGGTTGTCCAGCTCGCGCCAGATCCGCAGCCGTTCTTCCAAAACAGGCCGGGCCTGCGCGTACTGGCCATGGAGATACATCAAGCTCCCCAGGCCACCGAGCAAGAGCGCTATACCTGGTCGATCCTCAGCCTCCCGCCCCATCTGCAATGACTCCGCGATATAGGCGTGCGCGGTCGTATACTCACCTTCTTGAACCGCGATGTAGGCCAAGATACCGCCCATAGAAGCCCCAATATTACTGACATCGCCAACTTCGCGGCCCAGGCGGATGCTCTCCGCCGCACTTGCGCGCGCGGCCTCAAAATCATGCTGAAAAGCAGCCGTAAGCCCATGCCAGAAGTGTGCCCGAACCAGATTCTGTTTCGCGCCCAGCTGGCGGAACAGCGTGATGCTCTCCTCCAACAGCACTCGCGCCTGGGCGGGGTGCTCCTTGGTGCTCGCGCCCAGACACGCGCCCCAATCGCAGAGCGCGTGCGCCAGGCCGTACGGGTCGCCGACCGCGCGCCAGAGAACGACACTCTGTTCGAGCAGCGCTTTCGCCCGTGTCAAATCGCGCAGAAACATGGCCAGGTAGCCGGCTTGGTTCAGGGCTTTCGCCCGAAAACGGGCTCCATCAGCGCCAGCAGCATCATCGGCCTGATCCAGTGCCTGAAGCAGCCAGTCGCGGCCTTCGCGGTGATGGCCGTGCAAATGCCAGAACCAGCCCAGCGCCCCGGCCAGGCGCAGACCCGTCGCGCCGGCATGCGCAATTGCCCATGCCAGCGCCGCCCGCAGGTTGTCGTGCTCGGCCTCCAGGCGCCGCACCCAGGCGCCCTGCCCGGCGCCATACAGATGTGGCTCGGCCGCTTCCGCAAGTGCCACGAAATAGTCGGCGTGCCGCTGCCGGGTCGCTGCCGCCTCACCACTGGTTTCCAGCCGTTCCAGCGCGTACTCACGGATGGTCTCCAGCATGCGAAAGCGCGGCTCATCAGCGCCGTCGTCGGCCTGGGTCAACAGGTGCTTATCGAGCAGTGACTCCAGCCCATCCAAAACGCGAGGATGGTTCGACGCTGGAACGCTCGCACCTGCGACCGCCTCGGCCGCCGCCAGCGGCAAGCCGCCGGCAAATACCGCCAGCCGACGGAAGAGGGTCTGCTCGTCCACCGCCAGCAGGTCATAACTCCAGTCGATCGTGTCCCGCAGCGTGCGCTGGCGGGCGGGCGCGTCTCTGGGTCCACCGGTCAGCAGCCGCAAGCGAGGGTTCAACTGGCTCAGGATGTGCTGCGGGGCGAGCACGCGCAGCCGTGCCGCCGCCAGCTCGATCGCCAGCGGCAAGCCGTCGAGCTTGCCGCAGATCGCGGCCACGGCTGCGGCGTTGTCTGGGCCGAGGACAAAGCTGGCCTTGACCGCGCGGGCGCGCTCGACCAGCAGCTGCACCGACTCGTAGGCCGACAGCTGTTCGAGCACAAGCGGCCGGCTTGGATCAGGCGCCGTGAGCGGCGGCACTGCGTAATCCCACTCGCCGCTCAGCCGCAGCAGCGCGCGGCTGGTCACCAGAATCTTCAGCCGCGGCGCGGCCGCCAGCAGCTCACTCGCGAGCGGTGCGGCGGCAAGCAGGTGCTCGACATTGTCGAGGATGATCAGCGTCTGCTGGTCGCGCAGGTATTCTTTCAATCGCTCGATCACCGGCCGGATGCCGCTGGCGCGCACGCCCAGCGTCTCAGCGATCGCCGAGGCCACCAGCGCCGGATCGCTGAGCGGCGCCAGATCCACAAAGAACACCCGATCGGCAAACAAATCCAGCACGTCGGCCGCGACCTGGAGCGCCAGGCGCGTCTTGCCGGCGCCGCCCGGCCCGCTGAGCGTCAGCAGGCGCACCGTCGGGCGCGCCAGCAGATCGCGCACCGCCGCCACCTCGGCCGCCCGCCCGACGAAGGAGGTGGTCGGCACGGGCAGATGATGCCGTGGGGCGAGATCGTGCGGGCCGGCGCCACCGGGATCGACTCGCCGCTGGGCGGCCGCCGCTGCCTGGGCGGTGGCGCCTGGGAATTGGTTGGCTTTGATCGCGGCGTAGAGCTGCGTGGTCTCGTCGGCGGGCGGCGCGCCCAGCTCAGCTTCCAGCACCCGCGCGCATTCATCGTATTGGCGCAGCGCCGCCGCCCGCTGGCCGGCCGCCGCATACAACGCCATCAGCTGCCGGTGGGCCGGCTCGTGCAATGGGTCGAGCGCCAATTGGCGCCGGGCACATGCGATTGCCGCCTCGAATTCGCCTCGGCTGCGGTGGCCATGGATAAGTTGCTCCAGCGTCGCGGCCAGCTCCTGGCGCAGACTCTCGGCCTGAAAGAACTGCCACTCGTCGAATTGCGGGCAATCCGGCAGCGTGAACCCGCTCAGAAAGTCGCCGCGATAGAGGGCGACCGCCTGGGTGAGGGTGGTCTGACACGCATCGCAGCGCGCCTCAGCGGGATGGCCATGCCACTGGCTTTCGGCCCGCGACTGCCGGAACTGGTGGACATCAACCCACAGGTCGGGCTGCGCCGCCAGGCCAATGCTGGCCTGCTCGGTCAGCAGCCACTCCGCGCCGACAGCCTGCTTGAGCGACCAGAGCGCGCGCCGCAGATACGCCGCAGCGCGCGCCTGGTTATAGTCCGGCCACAACAACGCCGCCAACGCCTCGCGGCGATGGGCGTGGCCCGTCACCGCCAGGTAGGCGAACAGGGCGATCGTCTTGTGCCGGCCAAGGTCAACGGGCACACCATCGCGCTCGAGGCCGGGCGGGCCGAGTAAGCGGAGCCGGAAACCGGACACGCGACTACCTCATGGGAATATCGACCAATATCGCACGCTGATGCGCCCATTGTACTGCAAACCCTCCGAAGACTCAACCAGTGCGAACCGACCGGCCGGCCCACGGTAGCGGCTCCAGGGGGATGTCGTTGCATCCTGATCTATCCGGGTGTAGCCAACCTTCGGGATCGCCCCCGGCTGAAACGCGCATGGAAACACCTGTGGAAACGCCGGGCGCGACGATCCGGCAACGGCTGGTGCGTATGCTGACACCAGTCGTACCAAGGCCGTGTTGCACGCAGGAGGATCCAATGTTGACACCGAATGATGGAGTGGAGGGGCTGTACATGCGGGCCTGTGCTCAGGGCTGCTGGAGTCAGATCTGGTCAGTCCTGACGGGATGCCCGTGCCACCTGTTGTCCTTAACCGCAGTGCAAGCCGCCGGCAGAGCCAGCGGCGGCTCCGCAGCCGGGGTGCAGACGGTGGCGATCCGGCAGATTCGCGGCAGCGAGGGGCGCAATCGGGATTTTGATCGCAACTTCAACCCGCTCATGAGTCACAGCCAGGAGCGCTGGATGCGCGTCGCCGAGGCCCAGCAACGGGGGGTGCCGCTGCCGCTGGTTCAATTGATCCGCGTTGGGGAGCTCTACTTTGTGCGGGATGGGCATCATCGCATCTCGGTCGCCCGGGCGCTGAGGCAGCGGGAGATCGAAGCCGACGTGGTGGTCTGGGCGGTGGACGAGCCATTGCCATGGACGCAACCGGCGGCCCGTCAGCGCCAGCGGATCGCCTGCGGGATATCGCGTGCCTCTCAAGCAGGTTGGGGGATGCGTATCGGAAGCTTCACGCGCAGCTTCCGCCATGGCTGGCGCTGATGGTTTTCATCATCGTTGAATCAATCACGCCAGATTGAGCGAGTGAATATCAGTCGTAGTGCCCGCGAACCCCAGCTCACGCACGGCTTCACGGAAACGCTGCACATTGCGCAGTTTAACCTCGTCGTAGCCGCGGATCATGTCGGGTAGCTCGGCCAGCTTGACGGCGCGCTCGTATGATTCGGGCGAAAGGTCGCCCATCGCCTGCTCGATCAGGCCGCGGTACTCGCCAATCAGGGCGCGCTCGATCCGACGCATCGCGGCGTAGCCGAAGGGATCGAGGCGCGTGCCACGCAGCACTCTGGCGCGCATCAGAATGTGGTAGGCCAGGTCGAACCACTTGCCGAGCTTGATTTTCTTTTGCCAGCCGAGCGCACGCATAAATGGCGGGTGCAAGTGATAGTGCATGCGCGCCTCGGCTCCAAACGCCTCGGCAAGTGTTTGGCTGAGGCCACTCGTCAGGTGCAGGCGCGCGACCTCGTACTCGTCTTTGTAGGCCATCAGCTTGAACAGATAGCGCGCGACCGCCTCGCTCAGGCGTGTCTGGCCTGGCGCGCCCGCCCGCTCGGCCGCTGCCACCTGTTGGACGAAGGCAACATATTGGTGCGCGTAGGCGGCGTTCTGGTAGGCGATCAACGTGGGAACCCGGAGCTCCAGCAGGCGGCGCAGCTCGTCGCTCAGTGGATGGCCGGCATCAACCGAGTCGATCAGCTGACGCGCCGCCCTGGTGATCGCCGGCGGCGCGCTCTGGGCGCCGGCGCGCCCTGGCGCTTGGTCGCGCAGCCAGGCTGGGTTCGCCACCACCCGCCGCCCCAGCCGAAACGCCTGCGTGTTCATCTGGGCCGCTACGCCGTTGAGCGCGATCGCCTGTTCGATCATTGCGGCGCGAACCGGGATCAGGCCGGATTGATACGCGGCACCCAGCACGATCATGTTCGCGGCCAGGTGATCGCCAAAGCAGCTCTCGGCTAGCGCGATGGCGTCGAAAAAAACATTCGCCTCCGCGCGGGTGTGCTGGTTGATGCCACCGGTCAAGAGGCTCTGGTTCGGAAAGCGCACCGCAGTTGAGGCGACCATCGCACCGGTCGGCACCTGGCTGGTCGAGACGACCGCGATTGTCCGGTCAGCTCGAGCCCGCGACAGGTTTTGCGGCGTGGTGGCGGTCAGGATGTCGAAGCCGAGGTAGCAGTCGGCAGCTCCGGCCGAGAGCCGGTTCGATCCGGCCAGCGGCGTCGCGGCGATCCGCAGGGTCGAGACCACCTGGCCGCCCTTCTGGCTCAGCCCGGTCTGATCCATGCCGTCGACATATTTGCCATCCAGCAGCGCCGCCGTGCCCAGGATCTGGTTCACCGTCACGACGCCGGTGCCGCCAATGCCCATCATATAGACGTTGACGATCGGCCGGCCGTGCGCGATTGGCGCGGGGAACGAGTCGTCGATCTGAAGCCACCGATCCTTGTTCACGCCCCGCGCGTGTCTTCTGTCTCCTGTCTCCTGTCTCCTGTCTCCTGTCGCATTCGGCACTACGGTCACGAACGCCGGGCAATCGCCCAGCAGGCAGGAATAATCTTTATTGCACGACGACTGGTGGATCTGGGTCTTGCGGCCGAACTCGGTCTCGACCGGCTGGACGCTCAGGCAGTTCGACTTCACCCCGCAGTCGCCACAGCCCTCGCAGACCGCCTGGTTGATGAACACGCGCGTCGCCGGCTCGGGCGCTTTGCCGCGTTTTCGGCGGCGGCGCAGCTCGGCGGCGCACATTTGATCGTGGATCAGCGCCGTCACGCCGGGCGTGTCGCGCAGCACGCGCTGAGCCTCATCCAGCCGGTCGCGGTGCCAGATCCGCACACCGGGTGCCCAGCGCGAATCGCGCGGATACTTCTCCGGGTGATCGCTGGTGACAATCATTTGCCCGACACCCTCGGCTTCGAGCATACGCGTTAGCGCGGGCGTGGAGATCGCGCCGTCGACTTCCTGGCCGCCGGTCATGCCAACTGCGCTGTTGAACAGGATCTTGTAGGTGATGTTGGCATTGGCGGCGATCGCCTGGCGGATCGCCAGCGATCCCGAGTGGAACAGTGTTCCGTCGCCGAGGTTCTGAAATAGATGTGCGGTCTCAGTAAACGGCGCGATGCCAACCCATTGCGCGCCCTCCCCGCCCATATGGCCGAGGCCAATCGTGTGGCGATCCATGCCGAGCACCAGCCCATGGCAGCCAATCCCGCCGGCCGCGATCGAATCTTCCGGCACCACCGTCGAGCGGTTGTGCGGGCAGCCCGAACAGAAGTACGCCTGGCGCGGCGCGACCGCCGTCAGCGGCAGGATGGGCGCCGCTATTCGCGATCGTAAGAACACCATACGCTGCTCGATCGCCTCACGTGGGATGCGCTGCGTCAGGCGTGTGGCCAGCAGCGGCGCGAGTCGATCGGCGTCAAGGTCGCCGCTGGCTGGGATGAACCGGCGCCCCTGCTCGTCGTGCTTGCCGACCACACGTGGGCGATCGGCACGGTCGTAGAGGAGGTCGCGCACGAACAGCTCCAGGAAGGCGCGCTTTTCCTCGACGACGACAATCTCTTCCAGACCTTGCGCAAAGGTTTGAATGATCTGCGGTTCGAGCGGGAACACCATCCCAACTTGCAGCAGGCGTATGCCGTAGCGCTCGAGCGCCGCGTCGTCCAGCCCCAGGTCGGCCAGCGCCTGGCGTAGCTCATAGTAGGTCTTGCCGGCGGCGGCGATGCCAATCCAGGCATCGCGTGGGTTGACAGTGATACGGTTCAACTGGTTGGCGGCGGCGAAGGCCTTGGCCGCCTCGAGCCGGCCCTCGTAGATCTCTTGCTCGAGCGCCAGGCTGGTCGGCGCGCCGAGCGTCGCGGTCTGGGTCGGCTGCCACGGCCGGCCGTTGAGGGTGAACTCCGGCCAGGCGATCCGCAGGCGGTCCGGGCCAACCTCGGCCGTGCTGAACTGATCGGCGACGGCGGTGACGAACTTGAAGCCGACCCACAGCCCGGAGTAGCGCGATAGCTCGAACCCGAGCCGCCCGAAGTCGAGCACATCCTGAACAGTGCCGGGCGCCAGCACCGGCATGAGCGCATCGTAGAGCGCGACCTCGGACTGCGATGGCAGGGTCGACGACTTCGAGAGCGGGTCGTCGCCGGCCACGACCAAGACTCCGCCATAGCAGCCTGCGCCGGCGAAGTTGCCGTGTTTGAAGGCATCGCCACTCCGATCGACGCCTGGCGCCTTGCCGTACCACATGCCGATCACGCCGTCGTACTTCGGCCGTGGGAACAGGTTGGCGATCTGGCTACCGAAAACCATCGTCGCGCCCAGATCCTCGTTGACGCCTGGAATGAATACGATCTGATGTTCTTGCAGCAGGCGCTGGTTGCGTTGGAGGAGCATGTCCAAGCCAGCCAGCGGCGAGCCGCGGTAGCCCGAAATCAACCCGGCGGTGTTGAGGCCACGCGCGCGATCGGCGCGGTGTTGATCGAGCGGCAGCCGCACCAGCGCCTGTACGCCCGAGAGCAGGATCGGGCCTTCCGCACGGGTATATTTGGCGTCGAGCGCGAACTGTTGCGGATCGAGCATCGATCAGCCTCCTCGCACAGCGCGCAGCGCTTTGAGCGCCGGGATCGCCGCGTACTGATCGGGCTGGACGGCATCCCAGTCGATTCCGCTCGGCTGCGGGTAGGGCGTGTGAGTCTCGATCACCTGATCGGGCGTGATGATCCAGTCGAGCGCCGAGTCGTGGCGCTGCATCGGCAGGCGCGCATCCTCGACCACCTGGAGCGCGTGTACGGTGGTGATGATCGGTGTGCCGGGCCGCAGCAGATTGAGCTGCCGGAGCATGCCAAGCTCCAGGTCGGCGAACCCGGCGCCCTTACCGGTTCGCCCGCCGCTGCGCGCCACCGCGACGCAGCCAGTTACGACCAGATCGATCGGCTGCATCTCCGCGAATGCGACCAGTCGGCCGTGCTCGAGCGCGCCCTGCCAGCGTGCGGCACTGGCCAGATCGACCCCGCGCCGGGTCAGGTCGTCGGCGATCAGCTCGACGAAGCAGCGCGCGTCGGTCAGGCGCGGCACCGCCATATACAGAATCTTGCCGTCGCGCAGCGCGCGCAGGCGCACCGGGGCCTGGGCAGCGTCGGGGTTGGCCTTGACGACGCGCGCCTGCCGCCAGATCGGCAGCTCGGCCAGCCGCGCGGCGGCCTGCTCGGAGCCGATGAAATCGGGGATATGCCCAACCGGGTCGCTGGGCGAGGCCGCGTGCTGTGTGAGCAGCGACCAGATCTCATCGCGCAGCTCATCCTTACCCTGATGGCGACCGACCCAGGTTGCCTCATGCTGATCTGTCATTGCTGCACCTATCTTTCAATGTTTACATGACTTACGCGGCGCCGCGCATAAACGCCTTTTAGCCTGCGGCAGCATGGTACTTCCTATTTTATCTGTGTTTCGGTTTTTGCGCTCGTAGAGCGCAAAAACCGAAACACAAAAAGAAGCTAAAGTACCGCTCTGCCGAAGGCTTGATCGCCGACTGCATAAGTCCCGTCATTGTTTAGAAACGGTGACTTTTGCATTCTCATGCGATACACACCGTGCCGTCGCGGGGCGATTCCCCGTTAAATGTAGAGCATACACGTGCAGGCCGATGATGCGGTATACTTCTCGAACGAAGGACACCAAGAGGCACGAATATGAAAGTTGCCGTCACCGGCGGAAATGGTCATATTGGCCGAGCGATTGTCGAAGAGCTGCTGAGCCACGGCTCGCAGGTCGTGGTTGGCGATCGCCAGTTGGCGGCGGATCTGCCCGCGCCAGCGCGGCTGGTCGATCTGGAAGACCTCGGCCAGGTCGTAAGCCTATTCGATGCCTGCGACGCGGTCGTACACGCCGCCGCCATCCCGCGGCCGGGCGGCTACCCCGATCAGGTGCTGTTCCGCACGAATATGATGACGCTATTCAACGCGCTGGAAGCCTGCCGGCTGCTCGGCATCAAGCGTTTTGTCTGGACCTCGAGCATGTCGGTGCTGGGCTACCCGTTCAACTATCGCCCAATCATACCGACATATCTGCCATTTGATGAGCAGCATCCCCAGGATCCCCAAGATCCTTACGCGCTCTCGAAGGCGCTCGGCGAGCAGCTGGTCGCCAGCTATGCCGCGCGCTGCGGCCTAGCTGCGATCAGTCTACGAATCGTCTGGGCGCACACCCCAGCCACCTTCCAGCGCGACCTCATGCCGTTCTGGCGCGATCCCGCCGGCGGGGCCGGCAATCTCTGGAGCTATG
>WNGB01004308.1_pt1 | contig 35671 bp, 34 predicted proteins | sample 5400681 | NCBI WGS metagenome assembly WNGB01 (sample SAMN13153367, study PRJNA577476) | soil metagenome | isolation source: 115 cm soil or saprolite under grassland replicate 2 | place: USA:California | collected 2016-06-15 | reverse complement strand
CGAGAGGCTCGTGCCGGCCGGCCTCTCGGACACGACGCGCCGGACGCTGGCCTCCGAATCGGGCCAGGGCCTGGACCCGGCGCGCATGGCGGGGCTCATTCTCGGGTCGCCCGAGTTCCAGAGGAGATAGGACGATGGTCTCGCGACGCTTCTTCCTCAAGTCGTCCGGCCTGGCCCTGGTCGCGTTCGGCGCCGCCCCCAAGGCGCTGGTGCGCTCGGTCTACGCCGCCGAGAGCGCGACGCGCCGGAAGACCCTCGTCGTGGTGTTCCAGCGCGGGGCCATGGACGGCCTCAACGTCGTGGCGCCCTACGGCGATCCCATCTACCGCCTCTTTCGCCCGACCATCGCGCTCCCCGCTCCCCGGGGCGGCGCGAAGGACGCGGCCCTCGACCTCGACGGCTACTTCGGCCTGCATCCGTCGCTGGAGCCGCTGCTCCCGCTCTGGAAGGACGGCACGCTCGCCGCCGTCCAGGCCGTCGGCAGCCCGGACCCGACGCGCTCGCACTTCGATGCGCAGGACTTCATGGAGAGCGGGACTCCCGGCGTGAAATCGACCGAGGACGGCTGGATCAACCGCCACCTGCAGTGCGCCTCGGCCGTCGACCGCACGCCGTTCCGCGCCGTGTCCCTGACCCCCACGCTTCCCCGCTCGCTGGCCGGCCGCGCGCCGGCGGTGGCCATGAACTCCATCCGCGAGTTCGACCTTCGGCCCTCGGCGGGGGCGCGCGTGGCCAGCGGATTCGAGGGCATGTACGAGGGCGCGGTGAAGGATGTCCTCCACGGCACGGGCCAGGAGACGTTCGACGCCATCCAGTTCCTCAAGAAGTCCGACCCTGCTCGCTATGCGCCCGCCGCCGGCGCCGAGTACCCGCGCGGGCGCTACGGCGACAGCCTCAAGCAGGTCGCGCAGCTCATCAAGGCCGACGTCGGCGTCGAGGTCGCGTTCACGGAGATCGGCGGGTGGGACCATCACGCGGCGGAAGGCGGCGTGCAGGGACAGCTCGCGCAGCGTCTCCGGGAGCTTGGCCTGTCCCTGGCCGCGTTCGAGAAGGACCTGGGCGACCGCATGCAGGACGTGGTGGTCGTGACCCTGACCGAGTTCGGGCGGACCGTCCACGAGAACGGCAACCGCGGGACCGACCACGGCCACGCCAGCGTCTCCCTCGTGATGGGCGGCGGCTTGCGCGGCGGCAAGGTCCAGGGCCGTTGGCCCGGCCTGGAGGAGCGCAGTCTCTACGAAGCGCGCGACCTCGCCGTCACCACCGATTTCCGCGACCTCCTCGGCGAGCTGCTCACGCGGCACCTCGGTGATCGCGATCTCACGAAGGTGTTCCCGGGTTACGCCGCGAGCCCATCGAAGTTCCCGGGCGTGATGCGAGCTTGATCGTTCAACGTCACGAACGGACCTGCCAGACACAACACTCCGAAGATGACCGGCCCCCACGCATCGCGATGCCCGTCAAAGAGCCTCATGCTCAGCGCCGCGGCCCGGAGGGCAGGCCCGCCGCCGTCGTCTCCGGCCCCATCGCATAGACGATCATCAGCTTCTGCCAGATCTTGCGCGAGAGCCCGGTGGTGAGGTTCTCCACCTCGTTCACCGCGGCCAGGGCCACGTCGTCGTCGAAGTCCTGGATGTAGAGGGCGGCGATCTTGCCCGTGATCGACAGCATCTCGCTGCAGTAGTCGAGGTAGCGCGACAGCTCGAACCGCGTCAGGGCCCGGTCCGGCAGCAGGGCGGACTCCTTGCCCGGGGTGACGATCCACTCCGGGTCCTTGGTGAGCTGGTGCATGTCGATGATGTGCGCGATCGCGCGCAACTCGCGGAGCGCGGTCAGGGCCCGGCGGCGCTTGATGCGGGTCTCCAGCGTCACCAGGAAGAAGACGCCGGCCCCCACGAGGACGACGTCGTTGATGCCCGACTCGAGGAGCTGGACGAACTGGAAGACCTCGAGGGGCTGGTTCGGACGGTGCAGCGAGAGCACGGTGCCGGCCAGGCCGGCGGCGATGACCGCGAGCAGGGCGCCCACGCCGACGCGCAATCCCAGGATCGGGGTGGCGATCCAGGCCGCGCGCTCGCGCGTCTGCCCGGTGATGCGGTCCAGCTCGCGACAGACGCGGCCGAGCCCGGAGTCGGGGAAGCGCTCGTCGATGCGCCGGCGCAGGAGCGCGACCGTGCGCGCGACCGAGTCCGCATCGAGGCTGAGGTCCGGCACGGTGGCGAATCTTACCCCGCGCCGTCGGGGCGGAGCGCCGGGAGTATGATCGCCCCCGGCACCCGAGGGAGCTAAGGCATGGTCCTGGAATGGCTGGGCGGCTCGAAGGACGCGGATGCGCTCATCGCCCGCCGCAAGTACCCGCAGGCCATCGAGGCCCTGCGCCAGCTCCTCCAGCGGCACGGCGGCGACCTGCGGCTGCGCATGAAGCTGGCGGACGCGCTGGTGCTGGCCGGCCGCGAGCGCGAGGCCGCGCCCGTGCTGCTCGAGCTGGCCGACGCCCTGGCCGCCGAAGGCCAGGCGGCCAAGAGCATCGCGCTCCTCAAGAAGGTCCAGAGGATCGACCCGGGCCGCGCGGACGTCGAGCTCAAGCTCGCCGACCTCATCAAGACCAAGGAGCGACGGACGCGGGGCTGGGATCCCCAGGGCGACAAGGCGGTGGGCTACGAGCCGCCGAGCTGGGCGGCGACTTTCGAGCCGGGCGACATCGTGCTCACCGAAGGGGACCGCGGCGACAGCCTGTTCGTGATCACCACGGGTACGCGCTCGAGGAGTTCTACCTCGCGCGTGCCCTGAACACGGCCGAAGGCACCTGACGGACTACGACGTGCGGCTCCGAGACGAGCGACGCGAGGAGGAAGCCGACATGGAGACACCGCGCGTCGCGTCGCTGCTGGACTTCCGGGGAAAGGTGGTCCTCGTCACCGGGGCGGGCGGAGGACTGGGCGGGGGCATCGCCGCCCGATTCGCGGAGGCGGGCGCGGCCGTCGTCGCCCACTACCGTCGCCACGGCGACGAAGCGGCGGCCCTCGTCCTCCGGATCACGGGTGAGGGCGGGCGTGCCATCCGCGCGGCGGGTGACCTCGACCTCGAAGACGACGTCGCGCGGCTGGTGGCGCGCGCGGTCGAGGCCTTCGGCCACCTCGACGTGCTCGTCAACAATGCCGGCACGTACCCGATGGCCGGCCTCCTCGACATGACGGCCGCCCAGTGGGACGAGGTGATCGCCTCCAATCTCCGCACCGCCTTCCTGTGCACCCAGGCCGCGGCGCGCCAGATGGTGCGTCAGGAGACGGGCGGCGCCATCGTCAACATCACGTCCATCGAGGCCGAGCATCCCGCACCCGGACACAGCCACTACAACGCGGCCAAGGCGGGCGTGCGCCAGCTGACGCGTGCCGCCGCCCAGGAGCTGGCCATGCACGGCATCCGCGTGAACGCGGTCGCGCCCGGCCTCATCTGGCGCGAGGGCATCGAGCAGAGCTGGCCGGAAGGGGTCGCGCGGTGGAAGCGCGCCGCCCCCCTGAGCCGCCTGGGCCTGCCGGAGGACGTGGCCGACGCCTGCCTCTTCCTGGCCTCGCCCGGCGCGCGCTGGATCACGGGGGCGAGCCTGACCGTCGACGGTGGCGTGACGATTCATCCGATCTTCTGACCCGGGATGCGGCTCGAAGGGCGCACGGTCGTCGTCACCGGAGCCGGCGGGGGCATGGGGCGCGGCATCGCCGAGGCGGCGGCGGAGGCGGGAGCGTGCGTCGTCGTCGGTGACCTCGCCCTGGATCCGGTGGCGGAGACGGCGCGGCGCATCGAGACGGGCGGAGGCCGGGCCCTTCCCCTCGTCCTGGACGTGACCGATCCGGAGAGCATCACGGCCGCCATCGCGCGCGCCGTCGGCGCGTTTGGACGGCTCGACGGGTGGGTCAACAACGCGGGCAAGGCCGCCGTCATCAACCTGACCCGCTCGCTGGCCGCGGAGTGGGCCCCGCACCGGATCAACGTGAATGCGGTCTGTCCGGGCGGGGTCGAGACGCCCATGCTGATGGCGGTCGCGGAATGGATCACGTCGCGCCACGGCGGCGACCCCAAGGAGCTGGTCCAGCGGATGGCGCCCGCGCAGCTCGGCCGCCCCATCCAGCCCATCGAGGTCGGGCGCGTGGTCGCCTTCCTCCTCTCCGACGCCGCCGCCATCATCCGCGGACAGTCGATCAACGTGGACGGCGGCGACACGCCGTATTGAGCGCACGCACGCGCCGGCGCGCCGCCCTCCGCCCGCGCCTGCGCGTCCTGCGCGGGGCCGAGGTCGCCCTCGGCCCGGGCAAGGTCGCGCTGCTCGAGGCCATCGGGCGCGAGCGGACGATGGCCGGCGCCGCCCGCGCCCTCGGCATGTCCTACATGCGCGCCTGGACCCTGGTGCGCACCATGAACCGCAGCTTCCGGCGCCCCCTGGTCGAGGCCACGCGCGGGGGGACGAAGCGAGGCGCGACCCGGCTCACCCGGGCGGGGACGGCCGTGTTGCGCCTCTACCGCGAGATGGAGCGGCGGAGCCTCGGCGCGGCCGCGGCGCCGTGGCGGCGGCTGCGCCGGCGGCTCAAGCCGTGACCGCGGCATCCGTTATACTCCCGGATGTATATCGAGGAGCTCGAGTGAGTGGGACGCGGCGCCTCCTGGGATCGGCCGTCCTCCTGATCGCGCTGGGTGCGGGATCGCCGGCGGCGGCGGCCGAGATCACCGTGTTCGCGGCGGCCAGCCTGGCCGATGCCGTCTCCGAGATCGGCAAGGCCTTCGCCGCCGCCTCCGGCCATCACGTCGCGTTCAACTTCGGCGCGTCCAGCGACCTTGGCCGCCAGCTCCGGGCCGGCGCCCCCGCCGACGTCTTCTTCTCTGCGGATCGCACGCAGATGGACGGCGTCGAGCAGGCCGGCCTGGTCCCAGCCTCGGACCGCGTGGACGTCCTCTCGAACACGCTGGTCGTCGTCGTGCCCGCCCGCGTGCCGCGGCGGCTCCAGGCGCCCGCCGAGATCGCCACCTTCGACCGCCTCGCCCTGGCCGATCCGCAGGCCGTGCCCGCCGGCGTCTACGCGCGCCAGTACCTGGAGTCGGTCGGGCTCTGGGCCGCGCTGCAAGGTCGCATCGTGCCCACCCTGAACGTCCGGGCCGCCCTCGCCGCGGTCGAGTCCGAGAACCTGCCCGCCGCGATCGTCTACCGGACGGATGCCGCCGTCTCGTCCCGCGTCCGCGTGGCCTTCGAAGTGCCGCGCTCCGCGGGGCCGGCCATCGTCTACGTCATGGCTCCGCTGGCCGCGGCCTCCCCCGCCGGCCGGCTCTTCGCGGGGGAGCTCACGTCCCCTCGGGCAGCGCGCGTCTACGAGAAGCACGGGTTCATCGTCCTCGCCCACAGGTAGTGCCGACGCGGGAGGAGTGGGCGATCGTCCTCTTCACCCTGCGCGTGGCCGCGCTGGGGACGGCGATCATCCTTCCCCTCGGCGTGGCCGCGGCCGCGCTGCTCGCCCGCCGCCGAGGCGCCGGGCGCACGGTGCTCGACACGCTCTTCTCCCTGCCCCTCGTCCTGCCCCCCACCGCGGTCGGCGTGGTCCTGCTCGACGCGTTCTCCCGGGCGAGCCCGCTGGGGCGGTGGCTCGCGGCCGTGGGCATCCGGATCGCGTTCGATTGGAAGGGCGTGGTGCTCGCCACCGCGGTGATGTCGTTCCCCCTGCTGGTCCGATCCGCGCTCACCGCGTTCGAGGAGGTGGACCCACGCCTGGTCGGCCTGGCCCGCACGCTCGGATGCGGCCCTCTCCAGGCCTTCTTCCGCGTGACCCTGCCCCTGGCCTGGCGCGGCGTCCTCGCCGGCACCGTGCTCGCGTTCGCCCGCGCTCTCGGCGAGTTCGGGGCGACGGTGATGCTGGCCGGCAACATCCCGGGCCGCACCCAGACCCTGGCCCTGGCCATCTTCCACGAGACGCAGCTCGGCCACGACGACCGCGCACGCGTCCTGGCCGGCGTGACCGCGTTGCTGGCGTTCGCCGCCCTGTGGTCGGCGGAGGCGGTGGGACGGGCCCGAACGCGCAGGGCCGCGTGATCCGTCTCGACTTCCAGACTCCGCTCGCGCGCTTCCCGCTTCGGATCACCGCGGATCTCGCCGCTTCCGTGACGGCGGTGATGGGACCGTCCGGCGCGGGCAAGACCTCGCTGCTGGACTCGATCGCCGGTCTGCGCGAGGTCGCTTCGGGGCGCGTCGCCATCGACGACGACGTGCTGGTCGACACCGCCGCCGGGCGGCGGGTAGCTCCGCAGCGCCGCCGCGTCGGCTACGTCCCGCAGGACGCGGGCCTCTTCCCTCATCTCACCGTGCGCGAGAACGTCCTCTTCGGTGCCCGCGGCGCGACCAAGGAAGTGGGGCACGCCATCGACGTCCTCGAGATCGGCTCTCTCGGTGGCCGGTATCCTTCCGCGCTGTCCGGCGGCGAGAAGCAACGCGTCGCCCTTGCGCGCGCCCTGGCCACGCGCCCGCGGCTGCTGCTGCTGGACGAGCCCCTGGCCGCGCTCGACGTCTCCCTGCGCGAGCGGATCGTGCCCTACCTCCTGCGCATCCGCGACGAATGGTCCACGCCGATGCTCTACGTGACGCACAACGTCGGGGAGGCGCTGGCCCTCGCGGGCGAGGTCCTGCTCCTGGAGGGCGGCCGCGTCGAAGCGCAGGGGGCGCCGCTCGCGCTGCTGGCCACGCCCGGCCTGTCTCGCGAAGCCCGCGCCGGCATCGAGAACCTCCTGGCCGGAGAGATCGAGGGGCACGACGCGGAGGGCGGGGTGACCCGCATCCGCCTGGCCGGCGGCCTCATCGTCGCGGTGTCGATCGCCGCGGAGCGGCCGGTCGCGTCGGCGGTGACGGTGGCCATCCGCGCCGAGGACGTGATCGTCGCGACCGAGCCCGTACGTGGCCTCTCCGCCCGCAACGTGTACGAGGCCGTCGTGCGCGGCATCGAGCGCGGGCCGGGGGACGCCGCCGTCCGCTGCGCCGTCCTTCCGGAGCTTCCGGAATGGCTGGCCCGGCTCACGCCGGCCGCGGTGGCCGAGCTGGGACTGTCTCCGGGATCGCGCGTCTGGCTGGCCGTGAAGAGCCATTCCGTCCGCGTGGCCTCCGCGCCGCCGGCGAGAACGGCCCGGGCGGCCGACCACGGGACGAACCGCGCATGACGTACGCGCTGGATCACGTGTTCGTCTGCTGCGCGGAGGGCGCGCCCGAGGCCGAGCGGCTCGTCCGCCTCGGGCTCACGGAGGGCGCTCCCAACACGCATCCGGGTCAGGGCACGGCCTGCCGGCGCTTCTTCTTCGAGAACGCGTACCTCGAGCTCATCTGGGTGACGGACGCGCAGGAGGCGCAGGCCGGACCGGCGGCTCGGGCGCGCCTCTGGCCCCGTTGGTCGCGGCGAGGGGCGGGGGCCTCGCCGTTCGCGGTCATCGTTCGGCCCACGGGCGGAGACGAGCCCGACCCGCCCTTCGCGAGCTGGGCCTACCATCCGGCCTACCTTCCGCCCCACCTCGCGATCGACGTCGCGGAGGGGACGCCGCTGAGCGAGCCGGCCTTCTTCTACATCGCCTTCGCGCGACCACCCGGGCTGATGCAGACCCAGCCGCGGGAGCACGGCCTCGGCGTCCGCCGCATCACCGCCATCGAGGTCGGCATGCCGAGCGGCTCGGCGCCGTGCGCGGCGGCCAATGCCGTCCAGGACGCCGGCATCGTCACCTTCGTCGAGGCCGCGCACCACGTGATGACCGTGACCTTCGACGAGGCGCGCGCCGGAGAGGGTGCGGATCTCCATCCCGACCTGCCCCTCGTCCTCCGCTGGTAGATTCGAAAATCGCCCTCCACTCGAGCCGTAGTAGGCTTGCCGCACCCTGAAGGTCACCCGCGACGAGCCCGGCCGGATCCTCGTCCTCGAGAGCGAGCTTCCGCGCATCCCCGCCGGTGCGCTGGGCTGCCTCGCCCTCATCCTGATTCCGTTCGCGGGACCGAGCCTGTGGCACCTCGTCGTCGCCCTCCGACGGCTGGGAGAGATCGATCGGATCGACCTGATCCTGACCGTCGCGGTGTCCGTGGTATGGCTGGCGATCCTCGGCTTCGTGGCCCTCGCCGTCTTTCGCCGCGGGTGGGCGCCGCTCACGCTCCGCGCCGACCGGGACGCGGGCGCGATCGAGTTCGTGCAGCGCAACATCCTCACGCGCGGCGAGCGGCGCGAGACGGTGTCCCTCCTTCAGCTCGCCGGCCTCTCCCTGGAGACGATCACGCGGCGGCGCGCCTCCCGTCCGACGCCGGGCTTCATGGCGAATGCCTTCGACCCGAACGTTCGCATCACGATGCGCGTCGACGACGGTTCCCGGAAGCCGCGCGCGCGCGTTCTGTCCATCCACGTCGAGGGAGTGGATCGGCGCGAGGAGGTGGCGGACCTCGCCTATCGGCTGGGGGCGGCCTGCGGCCTCTCGTACCAACGCGTCGTGCGCTCCGACCCGCGCGACATCGAGCTCGAGGTCAGCGCTTCGATGGGACCGGGCCACGAGAGGATCCCACCCCTGGAGGGCCGCGCGAACTACGCCGCCAACGTGTTCAGCCCCGCCGCCGCCGCCGCGGCCGCCGAGGATCGCGTCCCTCCTTTCGATCCCTCGCAGTTCCCGAGCGACCACCAGGTCGCGAAATGGGTGCCGGGGCGTGAGGTCCGCTTCCGAAAGCCGCTCGGGTCCGCGGCCATCGGCTGCCTGCCGTTCGTCATCGCGGGTTTCCTGGCCGGTCCGGCCCTCTTCGTCATCTCGGCTTCGCGTCGGCCGGACGCGGCCCTGGCCGACCGCCTCGTGCCGTCTGCGTTTCTCGGGTTGTTCGGCCTGATCTTCGGCGGGATCGCTTTGGTGGCGGTGGTTGCGGCGCTCCCCCGCCGCGTCACCATCGACTGGGCCCTTCAGACCATCTCGATCGGCGGACTCTTCACGCGGTCGGAGATCCCCCTGGGCGACGCGGCCGCCATCGAAGCAGAGTGCGTCCACACGTTCCACCGCGGCGGCAAGAACAGCTCCTCGTACCACACGTACCGCTGCGAGGTGCAGGTGCACCTGCGCGGCGCGACCGCATCCACATCGGCGGGCAAGCCGGTCGTGCTCGTGACCACGAGAGAGTTCCGCGAGGATCCCGACACGCCCTACCGGCGCACGCTGCCCCTCGTGACCGAGCTCGCGGAGACGCTCGGCGTCGAGCGACGGGTCACGGACTACTCGTGACGACCTGGGCAACCGACCGCAGAGCACGGCGGCGCCGCGTAGCGGCGGCGACGTGCGAGGGGGGTTTCAGGGGGGGAGCTCACTCCGATCGAAGTGAGCAGTGAGTTCTCCCCCTGACTAACTAAGTCTCGACCTGCCGCATCGTCTCCGGGTTCCACGAGACCGGCCGCTTCTCGCGCTGGCTGACGTTGCACAGGAGCGCCGGACCGGCAGCGCGCAGGCCGAAGACGGAGTCCTCGATCACCGGCGTGCGCGTGCGCACGGCCTCGACGAAGTTCGCGGTGTGCGCCTCCGTCTCGTTGTAATCCGGGGGCGGCTGGTATCGCTCCTCGTGCCCCGTCCGGAGCTGGCCCTTCTGCTCCGGATACTTCTTGCGGTACTCCGCGAGATAGGCGTCCTGGATGGCCTTGGGGAACGTGTCGATCGTGTACCCGGGCTCCTTGTCGGGATCGCGCTTGGTGATCGTGATCCCGTCGCGCCCGAGGCTCATGATCCCTTCCGGTCCCACGAACCGGAACGCGTCCTCCCCGCCCGCGCCGGCCGCGAAGTTGACCCGCAGGGTCAGCGTGAACTCGGGATGGGCGGCCGTCTTGGGGTAGTCGAACAGGCCGAGAAGGACGTCGGGGGCATCACGGCCGTCCTTCCAATAGCGAAGGCCGCCCGTCGAGAAGACCCGGGTCGGCCCCATGGACCCGGTGATGAAGTGGATGCCGGTGAAGAGGTGGACGAAGAGGTCTCCCGCCACTCCGGTGCCGTAGTCGTCGTAGTTGCGCCACCGGAAGAAGCGCACGGGGTCGAAGGGCCGCTTCGGCGCCGGCCCCAGGAACCTGTCCCAGTCCATCGTCTGCGGCGAGGCATCGGGCGGGATCGTGTACTGCCAGGCGCCGATCGGGGAGTTGCGGTTCCAGAACGCCTCGACCATGTTCAGCTCGCCGATTGCCCCCGCGGCCAGCAGCTCCTTCGCCTTGTGGTAGACGACGCTGCTGACGCGCTGGCTGCCCACCTGCAGGATGCGGCCCGTCTTCTTCTGCGCGTCGACCATCTGCAGGCCTTCGAGCACGTCGTGGACCATCGGCTTCTCGACGTACACGTCCTTGCCCGCGTTCATGGCCTCGATCGCGATGCGCGAGTGCCAGTGGTCCGGCGTGGCGATGATCACGGCGTCCACGTCCTTCCGGGCCAGGATCTCCTTGTAGTCGCGCGTCGTAGCCAGGTTGTCGCAGTAGACCTCTTTCGCGCGCTTGAGCCGGCCGTCGTAGCAATCGGCGACCGCCACCAGCTCGACCCCGGGCGCCTTGAGCATCGCCTTGGTGTCACTGTTGCCCTGCCCGCCGAGGCCGATGGTGGCGATGCCGACGCGCCTCGCGTCCCCGCTGGCCTTGCCGCAGCCGACGAGCGGCTTCTCCTGGGCGTTGGCTGTGGTCGCCACCGCGGCGGCGGCGACGGCGGCGCCCGTCGCCACCTTGAGGAAGTCGCGTCGCGACGCGTCTGCGCTTGGTGCCATGGGATCCTCCAAGAGTGGATGAGCGTTGGCCGGGAGCGGCCGCGTCGCAGACTAGCCGCCCCGGCCGGACACGTCAAGGCACCAAGTTGCGCTATCATCCGCCCTCGATGTTCGCTTCCGTCCTGCTCGCGGCCGCGATCGCCACCTCCGCCATGGCGGGGGGTGCTCCCTCCAGGGCCGCCGCGGAGATCAGCCCGCGGGCCGTGGTGAAGGCCGTCCAGTGGGGACGTCCGGCGGGCGCGGCGCGGGTGCCCGCGGTCCGGGCTCGCGGGCGCGGATCGCGGACCGCACCGCACCGTCTTCGCTCCCTGGCCTAAGGACGGCGGACCAGCCCGCGCCGCGACTTCGCGTACAATCCGGCAACTCTTTGACCCCTGGGAGGCCTATGACTCTTGCGCGCGGGCGTGCGCCTTGGATCGCTTGAGATTCCCCGTTCTTCTTTCCGTATTCATGCTGGCGGCCGCGGCGGGCGTGGCCCAGGAACCCAACTGGGAGACCCCGGCTGCCGCCCCTGATCCCGCCCCGGCCGCGTCGCCGGCTCCGGCCGCCTCGCCGACCGCGCCCCCGGCCGCCGCGCCGACGCCGGAGCCGCCGCCTCCACCCACGCCCGCTCATTCGCAACGGTCGCTCGGACAGGCGTTCGACGTGGACCTTCTCCGCTCCCTGCCCATGAGCAACGGCGTGTGGTCCGTCTTCGAGACCATCGAATCGACGGCGATCCTCGATCGCATCGAGAGCAGCGGGCTCTACGTCGGCGAGGCGGGGCTCATGGGCGTTCGCGGCAGCTCGTGGACCCAGGCCTCCTGGTTCCTGGGCGATCTGGACGTCACGGACCCGGACCGCACGGGGACACCGCTCTTCTTCGCCGATCCCGAAGCGCTGGCCGCGGTCGAGATCTCGGCCGGACTGGCCCCCGCCGACGTCCGGGGAGTGGGCCCCGGCGTGTGGCTGGTGCCGCGCCGGCCGGACACCCGGTGGCGGAAGACGATCCAGGTCAACGACGCCCCCACGGCCCTCCAGCAGTCCTATCGGAGAAAGGGCGCCCCGGCCATCGCGCACCTCGATTCCTTCTCGAGCGCGCACTTTCGCCTGAACGGCCCGCTCGTCGCCGATCGCCTGAGCGCCGTCGTCTCCGGGAACCTGACCCGCGGTGCCCGCCGCGAGCGCTCCGACCCGCGGACACTGGACGGGCGAGAGGCGGGCGTGCTCGCGCACCTGGTCTACACGCCGACGTCACGAGACGAGGTACGGCTGCTGGGCGGCGTGCAGCGCCTTTCCCACCCGTACGAGGGACGGGCCCGCTTCGGCGGCGGCAACGTGCAGCAGATCGACAACCTCTTGCAGGTCCAGTCGACCTGGCAGCGCCAAGGCTCGCGGCCGTGGTCGCTCACCACCGGCCTCGTGCGCGGCGCGTTCGACCCGCATCTCACGGAGGCCGCGGCGGGAATCGTCGAGCGCTTGTCCGATGGGCCGGTGCAGCAGCAGTTCCCGGCCGCGAGCACGCGCGGGCGCTGGGCGCTGACTGGCTGGTTCGATCCGTTCACGAACGGCAACCACGCCGTGCGCGTCGGGACGTCGCTTTCCCTGACCCGCTCGACGACTCGCCCCGCGGAGGACATCCGGCTCACCCCCGAGAAGGTGGGCGGCCTTCCCGCCCGCGTCTGGGACTACGGCTGGACCGGGCCCACCTCGTGGCGCGCAACCGAAGTGGCCGCCTATGCCACCGACCAGTTCCGTTTCCACGAGCTCTCGGTCAACGCGGGGCTGCGCTTCGAGTCTTCGCGCGCGGCCGCGGCCAATTCGGACGGGCGGATCGAGTGGACGGGCGTGACACCCCGCGTGGTGGGCCGCGTGCGACCCTTCCCGAACGATCGCCCGCACCTCACCCTGCTCGCGGGCTACGCCGAGTACCTCGGCCGTCTGCCCCTCAACCTGCTGGCCTACGGCGATCCGGGGGCCCCTCACGGCGCCGCCTATCAGTGGCAGGACCAGAACCGCGATGGCCTCTTCCAGCCGGACGAGCGCGGGCTGCTGGTGGCGCGGGTCGGGCCCGGCGGACCGCGGGCGAGCATCGACCCCGGCCTGAAGGCTCCGCGGTCGAAGGAAGTCTTCATCGGCTTCGAGACGGACATCCGAAGCTTCCGGGCCCGCTTCCTGGCCTACCACCGCCGCGAGCGCAGTCTGGTCACGTCGGTCAACTACGGGGCACCCACTTCGGCCTACGACGTGACCTACATCCCGGACCCCGGAGGCGACATCGCGGGGGGGACCACCCTCCAGATGCTCCCGGTCTACAACCGCCGCATCGAGACCTTCGGCCGGGACCGCTACCTGCTCACGAACGACACTCAGACCGGGACCGTGAAAGGCCTGGAGATCTCGGTCGACGGCCGGATCGGAAAGCGCGTGCGCGTGCTCATCGGCGCCACCGCCTCCAAGACGAACTCTCCCTCGGCCTACCGCGGGTTCCTGGCCACCGAGAACGACCAGGGCCTCGTGGGCGAGCGGCTCGAGCTCCCGAACGCGGAGACCTTGTCCACGGGACGGCTCTTCTTCGAGCGCGGATACACGATCAAGATCGCCGGCACCTACGAGGCGCCCCATGACTTCCGGTTCGGGACGGTGGCGCGCTACCAGGACGGCCAGCACTTCGCGCGCTTCGTCATCCCGACCGATCTCAACCAGGGTCCGGAGCCCATCAAGGGCATCACCAACGGCGACTCGCGCTTCACCTACGTGCTCACCATCGACGCGCGCCTGGAGAAGGGCTTCACCCTGGGGAGCACGCGCCTGGCCGCGGTGATCGAGGCCTTCAACCTGCGCGGCACCGGGATCGAGGTCGAGGAGGACGTGAAGTGGGGGCCGGACTACCGCCAGACCTCGGCCGTGCAGCCCCCGCGTGCCCTGCGGCTCGGCCTGCGCCTGGACTTCTGACCGCGGTCAGCGCGCGGCGGGCAGCTTGACCGTCCGACCCGTCTGGGCGGACTCGCGCGCCGCGTCCAGGATCTCGGTGACGATCAGGTTGTTCTCGAGCGAAGAGAGCCCGGAGGGACGCACCTCGCCGCGCGCCACCGCGGCCAGGTAGCGCACCGGGTCGTCCTCGGGCGCGGCCAGGGCCGGCGAAGGCACCTCCGCTTCCTCCTTGCCTTCCAGCCGGAAGCGCACCGCCTCGCGGCGCACGGTGAGGGCCTGTCCGCGGCCTCCGTACACCTCGAGATCCTTCCGGTCGAAGGGCCAGTTCCAGGAGGCCTGGATGATCCCGACCGCCTGCGGCCAGGCCACCACGATCGTGGCCTCGTCGTCGACGCGAGGGTACACGGCGGGCTTGAAGGTCTGCGTCACCGCGCTCACGGAGAGAGGACGCGCGTGGCCCATCAGCCAGGTGAACAGGTTTGCGCCGTAGCAGCCGAAGTCGGTGAGCGCACCGCCGCCGTTGAGGACGGGGTCCGTGAGCCAGCGGAGGAACTCCGGCTGGACGCCGATCTCCTGGGGACCGCGATGCCCGTCGTGGGCCACCATCTTGCGCACGGGGCCGAGCGTGCCCTCCTTGACCGCGCCGAAGACGGCGCGGTTGCTCGCGTACCAGGTCGTCTCGTAGTTGACGAGGACCTGGATGCGGCCACGCGCGGCCGCCTCCGCGATGCGCCGTCCATGCGCCATCGAGACGGCCAGCGGCTTCTCCATCATGACGTGAACGCCGCGCGTGGCGCAGGCCTCGACGACCTGCGGGTGATCGTAGGTGCTGGTGAAGATGGCGACGGCCTGGGGCCGGGCTGCGTCGAGCATGGCTTCGACGGTGCCGTGGAAGATCTCCGGGGCCAGGGCGTACCGCTCGCGATAGTGCTCGCGGAGCGACGCGTCCGGATCGACGACGCCCACCAGTTGGACGTCCGTCCGCCCTTTGAGGCGATCGAGGAACCCGCGGACGTGGCCGTGGACGAGACCGACGATGGCCAGGCGGACGGGAGGGCGCTCACCTTCGGCGGCCGCCGACGGCAGAGCCATCAGCAGGACCCCGAGACAGGCGACGAGGCGTAGGGCAGGCGTAGCGGCGGCAATCGTTCGGCGCATGGGCGCTCCTGGGAGAGGTTCGACGACCCGCTCACGTGATGGACGCAATGTTGAGCCTGAGCCAACAAACGAGCAACCGCTGGCCGTATCCTGGAATAAGGGAGTGGAAAGATCCACTTGCACGGGAGGACTCATGCGCGACGACAATTGCCGATTCACGATGCTGTGCCTCGTCACGTTCGCTCTGGTAGGTTGCAGCGGCGACAGACCGTCGAACCCCACTTCGGCCACCGACATCGCAACGGTTCAGGATGAGCGCGGAAACGCGACCGCGCAGGCCAGCGACAGCGTGACCATCTGCCACATCCCGGCGGGCGATTTCGCACTTGCGCACAACATCACCGTGGCCGGTTCGGCGCTTCCGGCGCATCTTGCCCACGGCGACCTGATCCTTCCTTGCCCGCAGCCCTGACTCTCGCTCGCCGTCCACATTGCGGGCGTTCTCGTCCTACGCAAGGGAGGAGCAACGCAGGCAGCACTGCACGGCTCGCACGAGTCTCTCGTTGAAACAGCGGCACAGTACCTTCAGTGCTGCGTCGGGGCGCCGAGACGCCGCGGCCGCAAGGCGCGAGGAGCGCCGCGTACTCGTCGTACGCAAGCGACGAGTAACGCCGCGGGCGCGGATAGATCGGCGCCCTTTCAGTATGGTGGAGGCGGTGGGAGTCGAACCCACGTCCGGAAGCACGCCTACGGGAGATCCTACAGGCTTAGCCCGACCTGAAATTTCGCCTTCGCCGTGTAGGTCGGACGAAACCGGCAAAGGCTAGTCCGATTGATCTCGCCCGTCGCCCCCGGACCGAGAGCTGAGGGCCAGCCCACCTCGATGACGCCCTTTCCGGCCGCCGTGGGCGGGCAACCGGGAGGACGGGCTGACTAGGGTTTAGTTAGGCAGCCAATGCCAAGTTATCGTTGGCAGTTGTGACTTTCCACCGCATTTAGGAGCCGGTAGCACGCTCCGCCTGCATCGCCCGGGGTCGCTGTTCCCGTCGAAACCGTGACGCCCCCAAACATCATCATTGTAGCATCTCGGCGGCATGCGCCCCCTGTCGCCGACCGCGGCCGTCCTGATCACCGGCGCTTCCTCCGGCATCGGTCGCGCGGCCGCGGAGCGGCTCGCGAGCCACGGCTTCCGGGTCTTCGGGGCCAGCCGCCGTCCTCCGTCTTCGGTCCCATCGGGGGTCCGCGACCAATGGATCGTGATGGACGTCCGCGACGAGGCACAGGCGCGGGCGGGAGTCTCCGGCGTCGTGGCCCAGGCAGGCGGGCTCGACGCCGTCGTCTGCGCCGCGGGCTACGCGGTCTTCGGGAGCGTGGAAGACCTCCCATCGAGAAGGCGCGCGCCCAGATGGAGACCAACGTCATCGGCACGCTGACCGTCCTCCGGGCGGCCCTGCCCCACCTGCGCCGTGCGCAGGGGCGCGCCGCCGTCGTCGGCTCGCTGGCCGGCCGCGCGCCCATTCCCTTCCAGGCCCACTACTCCGCGACGAAGGCGGCCCTCGACGCGATCACCCTGGCCCTCCGCATCGAGGTCGCGCCCTTCGGCGTCGGCGTCTCCCTCGTCGAGCCCGGTGACATCGCCACCCCGTTCAACGAGAACATGGATTGGGGCGACGGTGGCGAGTCGGCCTACGCGGAGCGCCGGGCCTCCTGCGAGCGCGTCATCCGCGAGTCGCTTCCGAAGGCGCCGAGCGCGGCGATCGTGGCGGAGGTGATCCTCGGCGCGCTCACGGCCCGGCGGCCGCGCGTGCGCTACGCGGTGGGGCCGGATTCGCGGCTCGTTCCCCTGGGCCGGCGCCTGCTGCCCGACTGGCTCTCCCTGGCCCTCATACGGGACCACTTCAAGGTGTGAGCGACTCCCACCCGCGGACAGACACCCTCGAGCGGACACACCGCACACGCCGGCCGCCGGGTGCAGACGTCCTTCGCCAGCAGCACGATCTGCGCATGGAAGTCGTTGTAGAGCCGGGTCTCGGAGGGCAGCGCGTCCATGAAGATCTGCTGGAGCACGTCGTAGGGCTCGTCCCCGGCCATGGCCCCCAGGCGGGCGAAGACCCGCCGGGTGTAGGCGTCGATCACGAACAGGCGCTGGCCCGCCGCGTAGAGCGCGATCGAATCGGCCGTCTCCGGCCCGATGCCCGGCACGGCGAGCAGCTTGGCGCGCAGGACCCGGGGCTCCTCCCCCTCCATCGCCTGTACCCGCCCTCCAAACTCCCGGCCGAGGAAATCGAGGAAAGCCCGCAACCGCCGGGCCTTGACGTTGAAGCATCCGGAGCTGCGGATCAGCGGCGCGATCTCCGACGCGGGCATCTCGCGCAGCGCATCGTAGGAGAGGAGGCGGCGCGACCGGAGCACCTCCAGCGCCTTCTCGACGTTCGTCCAGGCCGTGTTCTGCACCAGGATCGCGCCGAGGCAGACCTCGAATGCGCTCTGGGCCGGCCACCAGCCGGCGTGACCGCGACGGCGGACGAGCCTTCCGTAAACCTCGCCCAGATCGACCGTACCCCGCGACGCACGACGCATGCGAGGATTGTCCGTCCCCAGCGCGCCTCCGCGCAAACCGTTGACACTCCGGAGCGAACTGCCGATAATGCGCTAAATCCTGGGCGTGTCTGGATTTCGCGGCACATCCTGAGGGGGAGATGACCTTACAAGAAGACCTCAAGGCCAAGGCGCTCAGCCTCATCAGCCAGCAGATGGCGAACTGGGTCGTCGACATCCAGCGCCAGATCGGCGAGCACCAGGGCAACCTCGTGCGTGCGCTCGACGATCTGCAGGAGCAGGTGGCCCGCTACGACGAGAAGATCAACGAAGGCGACATCGAGATGGCGATGGCCGAGGTGGTGGCGAACATGCCGCCCCCGGAGCCGGCCGCCCCCGTCGGTCCCCGCTTCGACCAGCTCAGGGCGTCCGTGGCCGCCCTGGAGAGGGGCGCCAGCCTGTCCGAGGTGCTCACGCACCTGGTGAACGAGGTCTCCCAATACATCGACCGTGCCGCCATGTTCATCGTGAAGGGCCCGAGCGCGATCGGGTGGTACGCGCGCGGTCTGGATCCGGCCGACGTGATCAAGCAGGTCAACGTCCCCCTCAACGCCGATACCGTCCTGCGCAACGTCAACAACTCGCGCCACGCGATGCGCGGCGCGCTGGAGCATTCGCCGGGGACCCAGCAGGCCCTGGCCCGCCTCGGCGGCAGCCCGCAGGCCGTCCTGGCCGTGCCCCTCATCCTCCGCGACAAGCTGGCCGCCATCCTCTATTGCGACACCACGCAGGAGGAAGTCCCCGGCGCCGTCGCCGATCTCATCGAGGTCCTCGTCCTCTTCGCGGGCAAGACGATCGACATGCTGTCCCTGGCCCCGAAGACGGCAGCGGCGCCCGGCGCCGCGACGTCGGCACCTTCGCGTCCTCCCGCACCCGCCGCGCGGCCGGCGGCGGCGGCCCCCGCCCCTGCGGACGAGGGCGGCTCGACCGTCATGTTCAACGCGCAGCAGATGTCCTCCTTGCGGCCCCAGGGTGCCGCGGCCGCGCGGCCGGCGGCGCCCCATCCTCCGCCCGCCGCCGCCCCCTCCCTGTCGCCCGAGGAGACGAAGGCCCACGAGGACGCGAAGCGCTTCGCCCGCCTGGTCGTGAGCGAGATCAAGCTCTACAACGAGGCGAAGGTGAACGAGGGCCGCCGCCACAAGGACATCTATGAGAGGCTGAAGGAAGACATCGAGCGCGGCCGCCAGATGTACGCGGACCGGGTCGCTCCGCACGTGCGCGACAGCACGAACTACTTCTACGACGAGCTCGTGAGGATCCTTGCTGGAGGCGATCAGGGCGCGCTCGGACCGATGTAGCTGCCGCGGCCTCCGTCCGGTTTCCTGATGGTGCGTTCCCTCGTCCTGTCCGCCCTTTTCGTGGCGGCCGCCGTCCCTCCTCTTTCTCCGGCCCAGGCCGTGTACCCGGCCGCGCGCGGCTACTGGCTGCAACCGGTGCCCGGGAACGACCTGGAGGCGGCGGTGCACGCCATCGTCACCGATCGGGCCCTGGCCGGCACGCCCCAGGCCGCGCACGCCCTGCGCGACCTCGCCGCGCAGCATCCGATGGGCGCGACCTCGGGCCTGGCGCGCCTGGCCGCGGGCCTGATCCTGCTCGACCATCAGCAATACGCGCAGGCGGAGCCCCTCCTCCTCGACGGCGAGATCCCGAAGACGCACCTCGAGGATCACGCCTGGAAGGCGCTGGCGGAGCTGTACGAGAAGACCGCCAACTTCAAAAAGGCGGCCGAGTACTACGACCACATGGCGGCGCGGCCGGATCCCAACCCGTTCCGCTGCACGGCCCTCTTGCGCGGCGGCGAGGTCCACGACGTGCTGGGACAGCGCGAGCAGAGCGTCGAGATGATCCAGCGCGCCCTGGCCCAATGCCCCGGGCGCGAGCCCCAGGCCCTGCTCCAACTGGGCGCGGTGCAGGAGCAACGCGGACAGCGGCGCGCGGCCGCCGAAGCCTTCGACCGCCTGGACCGCGACTACGCCGCCACCCCGCAGGGACGCGAAGCCGTGGCCCGGCTCCGCAAGCTGGCCGCGGATCTCCCGCCCGCCACTGCGCAGGAAAAGATCGGACGCGACCTCAAGAAGGCGCTGGTCCTGTTCGAAGCCGGCGAGCATCGCTCCGCGGTCAAGCTGTTCCAGGCCCTCCTGCTCCGCAAGCCGGCCCCCGCGGATGCGGACCTCATCCACGTCCGCCTCGGCCGCGCGCTGCTCGAGATCGGCAGGCGCGACGATCAGGCGCGCGTGGCCCTGGCCGCGGTCAAGAAGGGCTCGGCGGTCGAGTCGGAGGCCGCGTACTTCCTCGCCAAGATTCAATCGCGAAGGGCCAGCAGCCCGGCCGCCTTCGGCGCGGTGGCGACCCGCTTTCCGGGCACGTCCTGGGGGGAGGAGGCGCTGCTCGACGGCGCCGCCTTCTACGCGCGGTCGGGCCGGGACGACGACGCGCTGCCCTTCTATCGGCGGCTCTACGAGAGCTACCCGCAAGGGAAGTACGCCGACCCCGCGACGTTCCGCGTCGGACTGGGCGAGTACCGGGCCGCCCACTACGACAAGGCGGCCGAGATCTTCGAGGCCGCGGCCAAGGCCCGCAACTCCAATCTGTGGCGGCCGGCGTTCCTGTATTGGGCGGGGCGCGCCAACCGCGAGAGGGGCCAGGAAGACCGCGCCCGCGCCCTGTTCGAGCAGGTGCTGGCGCGCTACAAGTTCGCCTACCACGGTATTCGCGCACGCGAAGCGCTGGGCCGGCCGCCCGCGGACGCGGCATCCACGCACCCCGCTCCCCTCGAAGGTCTTCCCGTCTTTCCGGAGCCCTTTCGCTCGCGCGTGCGCAACCTGCTGCTGATCGAGCGGCTGGAAGAAGCGATGGACGAGCTCTCGTCCACGCCCCCCAACCCGACGGTGCAGGCCACCCGCAGCTGGGTCTTCTGGCGCCAGGGGCAGTTGCGGCCGGCCATCACGGCCATGAAACGCGCCTATCCCGAGTGGGTGACGGAGGCGGGCGATCAGCTCCCCGACGCCGTCTGGCAGATCCTCTTCCCCATCCGGTTCACGGACCTGCTCGCCAGCAGCGCGGGGACGGCCGGGGTCGACCCCGCGCTGGTGGCGGCCGTGATCCAGCAGGAGTCCACCTTCGACCCGGGCGCGGTGAGCGGCGCGGGCGCGCACGGGCTCATGCAGCTCATGCCGCCCACCGGCCGTGCCCTCGGGCGGGCCGCGGGCATCAAGAGGCTGGCCGTCCCCCAGCTCCACGATCCCGCGATCGGCCTCAAGCTGGGCACGGTCTATCTCCGCGAGATGATCGACCGCTTCGGAGGCAAGATCGAGAGAGCCGTGGCCGCGTACAATGCTGGTCCGCACCGGGTGGCGGTCTGGAGCCAGGCGCGGCCCGGGATGAAGGCGGAGGAGTTCGTGGACAGCATTCCGTTCAGTGAGACGCGGCTCTACGTCATGACCGTCCTCGCCGCGCAGGAACAGTACCGCCGGATCTATTCCCTGCCCGCCTCCCCCTCCGCGGCGGGCGCGACGGGGACACGGCCATGAAGGGCTTCCGCATCGGGGACTCGCTCAAGATCGACCCCGCGATCCTGCCGCCGAAGGGAAGGTTCATGCGCAGCGACGGACGGGCCCTCGATCAGCTCCGGCCGGTCACCATCACTCCACGCTACACCAAGCACGCGGAAGGCTCCGCCCTCATCGAGGTCGGCGATACGCGCGTCATCTGCACGGTCAGCGTCGAGGACCGCGTGCCGCCCTTCCTCAAGGGCCAGGGCGAGGGCTGGATCACCGCGGAGTACGGGATGCTGCCGCGCTCCACCTCCACGCGCTCGCAGCGCGAGGTCACGAAGGGCCGCGCTTCCGGCCGCACCCACGAGATCCAGCGCCTGATCGGGCGCTCGCTGCGGGCGGTGGTGGACATGCGCGCGCTCGGGGAGCGCACGCTCTGGGTCGACTGCGACGTCATCCAGGCCGACGGCGGGACGCGCACCGCCTCCATCACCGGCGCCTTCGTGGCCATGGTCGACGCGCTGCGCCACCTGCGCAAGCAGGGCGCGTTCACGGAGCTGCCCCTGCTCGACTTCGTGGCCGCCACGTCCGTCGGCAAGCTCGGCTCCGAGATCCTGCTCGACCTCAACTACGAGGAGGACTCGAAGGCGGACGTCGACATGAACATCGTGAAGACGGGAGCGGGCCGCTTCGTCGAGATCCAGGGCACGGCCGAGGACGGGTCCTTCAGCGAGGACGAGATGAAGGCGCTGATGGCCGCCGCCCACAAGGGCACGCAGGAGCTGATCGCGATGCAGAGAAGCCGAAACTGGAAGCCTGAGCTTACTGAAGCTCGAAGACGACCGACACCGTGAACGCGATCTCCTCCGCCCCCGATTCAACCGGCGCCGCGAAGGACGCCGCCTGGGCCATCTCCGCGTGCCGGTACATCGGCATCGGCACCGGAGGCGTGGCCGCTCCGCCCTCGGTGATGGCGAGCGCGCGGCCGATCGAACGGCCGGCGGCGCGGGCGAGCACGTCCGCCTTGGCCTTCGCATCCGCGAACGCGGCCTGCAGGCCGGTTTCCCTTCCGCGCGCCGAGTCCGACACGCTGAAGCTGACCCCGCTGACCGAGTTCGCACCGGCCTGCACCGCCGCCTCGAGGAGGCGGCCGATCGTGGCCACGTCGTCGCGAGTCACGGCCACGTTGTTCGACACCTGGTAGCCGAGGATCCGCGGTTGCTTTCCCGGCTCCGCCCCCTGCTGCGGATAGATCGAGAGACCCGTCGTGCGCAGCTCCCGGTCGGTGGCCCCCGCCTTGCGCAGGGCCGCCACGATCGCGGTCATGCGCGCGGCGTTCTCCTGGGTGGCGGCGCCGAGGCTCGGCGCGATCGTCTGCACGCCGACGGTGAAGCTGGCGCGGTCGGGAGTCAGGTTCACGCGGCCGACGCCGGTCACGCTCACCGTCTGCCACGCCGCCGCCTCGCGCGGAACCGGACCCGCGGGCGTCTGCGCCACCAGCACGGCGGCGGCACCGAGGACGGTCGCGACGGCGACGGCGAACGCGCGAATCGGCCGAGTCATAGTCACCCCTTGGTGATACCAGTCTGCGCCGGTAGCGATTCCAGGAATCGCCTCAGCCGCGCGAAAGCCTTGCCCCGGTGGCTGACCCGGTCCTTGTCCTCGGGCCGGCTCTCGCCGAAAGTGCGGCCGAACGGCGGATAGAAGAAGAGCGGATCGTAGCCGAAGCCGTTCGGGCCCTTCGTCTCCTCCGCGATGAAGCCTTCGACCGTCTCCTGCGCGTCGAACAGGACCTCGCCTCCGCGCACGACCGCGACCGCGCTCGTGAAACGCGCGCCGCGCTTCTCCCAGGGCAGGCCGCGCAGCTTCTCGAGGAGCAGCCGGTTGCGATCGGCGTCGCTGGCGCCTTCCCCACCGAAACGGCTCGAGTAGAGGCCCGGCCCGCCGTCGAGCGCGTCCACGGAGAGCCCGGAGTCGTCGGCCACCGTGAGCAGGCCCGATCGGCCGGCGTAGTAGCGCGCCTTGAGGATCGCGTTCTCGAGGAAGGTGCGTCCCGTCTCCTCCGGGGCTTCCGCGATCCCGATCTCGCGCGGCCCCACGACGCGGAACGGCAGCCCCGCGACGAGCTGCCGCATCTCGGCCAGCTTGCCCGGATTCTGGCTGGCCAGGAGGAGATCCGCCATCACGGGGATAATATGATGCGTCGGATCGGGGCGTCGTCCGGGACCCGCCAACTGGCGGTCGCCGACAAGGGCCCGCGGACCGCCCTACTCCACGAACACGGTCGTCGCGATCGCGGCTGAATCGTCCTCGGTCTCGAGCGCCATGCTCGACGCGGCGGGCACGGTCCAGAACTCTCCCGGCCGGCGTTTCACGCGCCGGCCCCCGATGATCGTCACGATCGTTCCCCCGCGAAGCTCGACGACCATCGGGCCACGGAGCGGAAGCGGAAGCGCGGCGATCTTCTGTCCGTTGGGAATGAGCCAGGTGTCAATGGCAACGGAAAGGTCCTTGTCGCCGATCCGGACCGTGCCGTGGAAACGCTCGAGTCGCTCCACCGGTCCGGACGGCGCCCGCGGAGCGGGAGTCGGCTTCGGTTGGGAGACCAGCGGCGTCGCCGCGGCCAGCGCGAGGACGACGGCTCCGACCGTGCGTCGCCGCGTCGCCGCTCTACGGCTCGAGCATGAAGACATGGCCACCCTCCGTGGATACGAACACGCGTCCGCCGGCGAGCGCCGGCTCCGTCAGCACGCGCGAGCCGTCAAGCGTGACGTCGGCGAGGACCGTCGGTTGAGGCACGAGCGCGAAACCGTGGGGTGCGCAGTCCGCGTTCGAGACGAACGGGTTGGAGCACCGCATGCCGACGCCCGCCGCGACGCCAGGATCGGCAAACGCAACCACGTGCCCCTGCGCGGTGCCGACGAAGATGATTCCCCCGGTCAGGGTCGGCGGCCCGAGCTGGTAGGGCACGCCGATCTGTGCGCTCGGAACGTCGAAGAGCCACCGCACGCGGCTGGCCTTGCCGCCGCAGATATTCAGTCCGTGCAGGCGGCCGAACCCGGAGTTGACGTCGCTGACGACGTTCTCGCCCCCCGTCATCGTGATGAACGTGTCGTTCCAGGCGGCCCCGCGGACCAGGTAGCGGTCGTCGCTGTGCGTGGTTCCGTCGCCTTGCGTAAAGGGCACGCCGGTCGCGGGGAACTGCCAGCTCATGCTCGCCGCGCCCGGCGCCCCGGAGCCGGCGTTGATCGCATACGACCACCCATCCTTCTGCGTCGACACGGCGACGGTGCCGCAGGTCGACTTGAAGGCGATGGGCCCGGCGGCCCAGTCGGGATCGTTGTCCAGGTCGAAGGGAACGGCGTTGAACTTCCAGACGACGCCGCCCGTGTTGGGATCGAGGCGCAGCAGGGAGAGGGCGTTGTTTACCGCCGGTGGGCCGCCGGGATTGCCGGAGCGCGCGTTGCCGGTCGTGATGTAGATCTCTCCGGTCGGGCCGGCGGCGGGGGCGCTCCAGACGCCTCCGCCCCGCGTGCTCGTGGACTGGTAGGCGAAGCCGCCCACGATCGCTCCCGAGTCGAGGTCGACGGCGACGACCTTCCCGTTCTGGATGGGGTTGTCGCCGTGGTTCGCGATGCCGACGTACACCCTCCCGTTGCGGACGACCGGCGAGGAATAGCCGATCTGCTCGTGCAGCTCGCTCGTGCTTCCCATCGACGTCCCATTCAGCACCGCGACCGCGGGCGACTTCCAGATCTCCGCCCCCGTCGCCGCGTTCAGGGCGAAGATCCGGCCGCTTCCCAGCCCCGGTGAGAGCGAGCGATCGGGAGCTCCGAAGATCACGGCGTCGATCTCCTTGCGGATCCGCGCGATCGAGGCGCTCGACGCGATCCCGAAGCTCGAGGGGTTGCTCATGAAGGAAGAGGTCAGCGCGGGCTGGGCCGCGGGCGGGTACTGCCAGATCAGCTTCCCGGTGTTGGCGTCGATGGCGTAAAGACGCCCGTTGCCGTTGCCGACGTAGACGATCCCCTGGAAGACGATCGGAGACGCGCGGAATCCTCCCGGTTGCGGCGAGTTGAACTGCCATTTGACCTTCAGCGTCCTGACGAAGTTCGGATCCGAAAGCCCCGAGCTCTTCGGCTGCTGGCCCTGGCGCGTCGAGTCATGGCCGAAGGCGGGCCAGTCTCCCGAGCAGGCGAGACCGTCGCTGCTCGCGCGGCACCTCACCGGGACCTCCCAGACCTGCTTGCTCTTGCATTTCCCGAGGATCTGGACGACGTCCACGGTCTCTCCATCCTTCAACGGCCGGACGAGGTTGATCGGCGAGCCGCCTCCGTCCCCGACCTTCTCCCCGCTTGCGTAGATCTGGATCTCCGCGCCGGGAACCGACTCGACGACCTCGACCTGCACGTCGCCGGGCGAGGGCGGCGTGATCTTCGCCGCCGGAAGATCGCTGCACGGCTTGACCTTCGTGGGGGGCCCCGGCGGGCTCTTGTCGCAGAGTGCCTGGATCGCGAAGAGATCATCGCCCGGGATCGCCTTCGGCGACACGCGCACCTGCTGCCCGCTTCCGCCCGGCGTCGGGCTGCCCCCGATCCGATGCGCCTGATCGTTGGCGAACACGTCGAGGACGGCGCCGTTGACGATGTTGCGCACGACGATGATCTCCTGTCCCTCGTATCCCTGATCGACGGTCGGCGGAGGGATCGTCGTCGGCTGTTGTTGCACGATCTCGGGATCCGACGGCGGACTCGTGGCGGCGCAGATCTTGTACTCGGCATGCACGCGATCGCCGAGCCCGAAAGCCGGGTTGACGGTCATCCACTGCCCGGCCCCGGAACCGTCCATCTGCGCGATCGTAACCGGGGGCCCGAACCCGCCGCCCGGGAGGGCCGGCTCGGAAATGAACTCCAGGTGGGAGCCCGGCAAGATTCCGTCCGCGCCCGTCGCTTTGCCGCACCGGAACAGGGGAGGAGGCTGGATCCGGGGCTTCGGCAGGCCGTTGGGATAATCGTCCTTGACCGCACGAACGGTGACTGCGTTCGACGGCCCGCTCGTCGCGCCGTTGAAGGTCTGCTTCGCGGTGATCACCTTCCCCTTCGTGAAGGTGAGGCTCGTCTTGATTGACATCGACGGGAAAGGGCTGGCGCCGTGCCCGATCGCCGCGGCCGTCCCGGCGACGAAGATCTCGACGTCCGCATTCGGGATGTAGCCGTGCACGAAGACGGTGTCGGTGCACTCGTAGATCGGCTCATTCAGGATCGGAGCGGAAAGCACCTTCGGGTCGTCCCTGAGATCTGCCTTGGTCACGACTTGTCCGTCGTCGGGGTTGCCCTGCGGCTGGGGACCGGGCTCGGGCGGCGGGCATGCGCAGAAGACGAGCGCGGCGATTGCGAGGAGGCGAAGGGACCCTGGAAGACCGCGCCTCCCGGTCATCGCGGGTTTTTCCGGATCAGCGTGGCGCGGAGGATGAACGGAGCCCCCTTGTCGGTGTTGCCGAGGGTGAAGTCCGCCGCCTCTGCGAGCGGGGCGGTGGTGCCCGTGCGCAGGTCGACCGCCTTGCCCCCGGAGGAGAGGATCCCCGTCCCCGAGCGGACCTCGACGACCGCCGCGCCGGGGAGCCGCGTCTTTTCGCTCGTCTTGCCCGGACCGACCATGAGGTCCCACACCTCGACCGTGTAGGGGCCCATGCGCTCGGCGACATACCTGGTGCGCGCGAGAAGGCCGGGCGCGATCGACCGATACGGGTCGCGCGGCTGCAGGCTCGTGAGCTTCGGGGGCGTGACCGGCGTGCCCGCGATCGGCTCATCCGCGGTCTGGGCCTGGGCACCGAAGGCAACGTCCGCGGCGCCCGCGGAGACTGAGAGAGCCAGCGTCACAAGAAAAGCGCATCGCGCCTGGCGGCACCCTTTGGCCATGTCTCCTCCTGGGCCTCCCCTGGCCCGCAGAATGAGAATCGGAATCCACCCTTGATTCGCCGGACGTGGGCGGACTTCGGCCGCGCAGCAAAGAGAGGGGAACGAAATGAAGGCTAGTGAGGCGCCGTATGGTTGTCAAGCGATTTGTGGATAAGCCAGCCGCCAAGGACGTCGATGACAGCGCCTGATGAACACGTCCTTCTTCCAGTTCGAATCCGGAGGCGGCCAAGGACATCGATGAGTCAACCGGCCAGAAGACATGTCCAGCTGCGCCGCATCAAGGGCGGTGTATCCGGACGGTGTTTCCGCCGATGTTTACCGCGGTGTCGGCGTGTTACTCTCTGACCCCATGGACGGGCACGCCACTGCCGGTCACGGCACCATCAGGACGCGGGCGGCGCTGCTTCCTCTCTGCGACCTGCGGTGCTTGCGAAGTATGGTGCCATGCTCATAAGTCTCTGACTGCACCACATATCGGGGCGTAGCGCAGCCTGGTAGCGCACCTGCCTTGGGCGCAGGTGGTCGCCGGTTCAAATCCGGCCGCCCCGACCACACTAAATCCCGGAGCTCCACATGCTCCTGTTGAAGACGGCCGGGATCGTCGATGTGGTTCGCGAGGCCCTCGCGCCGCTGGCCGACCGCATCCGTACGGCATTCGTGTTCGGCTCAGCGGCTCGCGGGGAACTCCGCCGTGATAGCGACGTCGATGTGCTGGTAGTGGGCGACGTCCCCTTCCCCGCCGTGGCAGATGCCTTGGCCGGCGCGCAAGCCCGTCTGGGTCGCGACGTCAATCCCACGGTTTATCCGCCGGCGGAGTTCCAGAAGAAAATGCGGGCCGGCCATCACTTCCTGACGACGGTGCTACAGGAGCCGCGACTGTTCGCAGTGGGAGGACCAGATGAGCTTGCCAGACTGGGAGCGGAACGGTTGGCTCCAAAGCCACAAGTCCAGCCCGAACGAGGTACGCGATCTCCTCTCCGTGGTGGACCGCGATCTCGCCGACAGCGCCGCTGAGGGCCTGAGCGCTGACTGGCGGATGAACATCGCGTACAACGCGGCGTTGCAGGCGGCAACGGTCGCCCTTGCCACCGCCGGCTATCGAGCTTCTCGGGACCAGCACCATTACCGCATCATCCAATCGCTGCGGGAGACTCTGGGCACGGATGCATCGACCGTGAACACGTTCGATACGTTTCGGAAGAAGCGAAATGCCGCCGGATACGATCGAGCGCGCCTCGTCTCAGACGCCGATGCGAAGGCGATGCGCAATCTCGCCCAACGCCTATAAGCGGATGTCATCCAGTGGCTCAAGAAACACCATCCTGAGCTGCTGAAGTAGCGAGGGCCAGCCTCAAGGGTTGAGGCGATCGACCAGCGAGCTTCCGGCGGCGAAATCCTCGGCGGTGAGACCGAGACTCTGTGCGATCTCCCGGACCGTCGCAGGAGAGGCGACATGGCGATGCGGCTTGGTCCGTGTCTTCCCGAGCGCAAGGCGCGTACAAGCCTTCGTCCGCCTTCCGGCCGTGGCGGACGATCGGCTTTCGCCGACCCCGCGAGAGCGACTTCCGCGCCTTCGCGGCGACTCGGCGGCTCGCCTTCCGACCGACTCGGGATTGACGCATCACGACTCTCTCTCGTGCATCATCTCGCCTGGAGCGACCTGAAGGAAGCGAGGTTCCGGCCGATCCGTTGTCGGTGAAGGAGTGGTTATCATCGCCCGGCCAAAGGAGACTGGTTCATGGCAGCGACAAGGGACTGGACTGCGGGCGACCCAGAGACTCTCGCAAGCGGACGGCGATCGAGGAGCCTGGCGAAGTGATCCCGCTCCTGGCCGCCGTTCTCTTTGTCGCGGCCGCCCCCGCCGATCCTCAGATCTCGCGTCTGGTCGGGCTCGCCCGCGTGTGGGGCCAGGTCAAGTACGTCCACCCGGCGATGGCGACTTCGGGCCTCGACTGGGACGCCGCGCTTCTCCGCGCCATACCAACTGTGCAGAGCGCTTCGTCCGATCAGGAGTACCGCAAAGCGATCGGCACCCTGTTGACGGAGCTCCACGATCCAGTAACGCGGGTCATCGAGAAGGACCCAGCCGATGCGGCACCGAACCTACTCGCGCTGGCGGTGGTGCGCCTCGAGACTATCGACGCCAACACGGCTGTCCTCACCATCCCCAACGACGCTGCTCTCGAGTCGATGCCGGACTTGCGAGAGGAAGTCTGCGCGCGATTCGCAGAGGTGACGCAGTTCGACGCGGTCGTCCTCGACCTCCGGAGCCCTACCGGGCGGACGCCAGGCTGGGGATTCAAGGATGCGATCGTCAAGTGTGCGTCGCACCTACTGGACCGCGACGTTGCACTCGCTCCGGCGCGTTTTCTTTCCCACGGGTTCTACGCGATGCAGAGCATCACGGGCGGCGCGGGCGGCGGCCTGGGGCCGTGGGACTCCGGGCTGAAGGTCGTGAGCTCCGGCTCGGTCCGCGGTGAGGGCCCGCGCACCCCCCGGCTCGCCTTCATCGTCAACCGCGGCACCATCGACCTCTATCCGCTACTCATGGCGCTCCAGGCCCACGGTCTCGCCCAGGTCGTGCAAGAGGGAGATGTCCCTTCGGCCGGTGTGATGGTCAAGACGTTCGAGGTCGACGAGGGGTTCGCTATCGCGATTCGCCACGGCGAGTGGCTTCGGCCCGACGGCCATGCCGGATTCCTGGCCGACGCATTGGTGCCGGCGCGGAGCGGGGACGCTGCCCGCCGGAAGGCGTTGGCGCTAGTCGGGGTTGCGCGACCGGCCCTCAGGCCGGGACCGGTGAGTGCGCCCTTCGAATATGCGGCGTTCGTCGAGAACGACTACTCCGAGACGCCCTATCCCGATCGACTGCACCGACTGCTCGCACTCTTTCGGTTGTACAACGTCATCGAATACTTCTTCCCGTACCGGGACCTGATGGATCGCTCCTGGCGCGACACACTCATGGAGTTCATCCCGCGGATGGTCGATGCGCGGGACGCGACCGACTACGCGCTCGCCGCCTCGGAACTGGCGACGCGGATTCAGGACTCGCACGTGACGATTGCATCGCCGGTGCTGGACGCGTACTTCGGAACCCATCGTCCGGCCATGCGTGTGGACCTGGTAGAGGGACAGACCGTCATCACGGAAGTCGCCCCGGAACTAGCAGGCACCGGGCTACAGGTCGGTGACATCGTCGTTTCCGTCGACGGTGAGGACGTCGCGGCGAGACGCCGCCGGCTCGCCCGCTACCTTCCCGCGTCCACACCGGGACGTCTGGAGAACAAGATCGACATCCAGTTCCTGTTGGGCCCGAAATCACAGCCCGCCGCGCTTGTGGTCCGGGGGGAGGAGGGGACCATACGGCGCGCGGCGGCGGCCCGGACAATCGAGGGGCTCGCTGCCCGAAACAGGCCTCGGACCGGGCCGGTTTACGCGGTGCTTCCTGCGGGGTACGGCTATGTCGACCTGCAGCGGCTTGGAGCTGCGGAAGTCGACGCCGCCTTCGAGGCGATCCGGAACACGCCGGGAGCGATCTTCGACATGCGCGGGTACCCCTCAAGTGGGGCACGCGCCGTCGTGCCGCACCTGGCACGACCAAAGGGCCAACCCACCGTCATGGGTGGGGCAATACGCTATGACGGCTCCTCCGGTGATTTCGTGCTCGACGAGAGCCTTTGGATAGGTCCCGAGAGTCCGCCGGGTAAGCGCTACGCCGGTCGCATCGTGGTGCTCGCGGACGGCAGCTCGCAGAGCGCGGCCGAGCATGTTTGCGCGCTCATCAAGTCCATCGCAGCCGTGACCTTCATCGGGAGCCGCACCAGCGGCGCCAACGGCGGCGTCACACGCACCATCCTCCCAGGCGGGATAGTTGTGAACTTCACTGGCCAGTCCGTGCGCCACGCCGACGGGAGCCAGCTCCAGCGTGTCGGCATCGTCCCTGACATCGAGGCGCACCCTACACTGCGTGGGATCCGGGATGGGCGTGACGATGTGCTGGAGCGCGCAATTGAGTTCCTCGTCAAGGAGAGTAAGCCGCCGTCGAGCAGGTAGCTTTGCGATCCAGCTCAGCCGCACATCCGCTCTCTCATGAACGTCGCGGGCATCATGACGAGGAACATGATGGCCATGGGCAAAAGGACCTGCCCGAGGAAGAAGACCGCGCCGAGCACGCCCGCAATGATCGTGAAGCGTCGCTTGGACTCAGCGGACAAGTAGCCACGTTCGGATTCCTCGCGAATCGCACCGTTAGACATCGACAGCCCCCTCGTTCTGGCGGCCGTGCAGGTCGACGGGCTTGAAAACGGCCATTTGCGTCGGAGAGCCAATCTCTGGATCGCTCGCTCCGATCGGCGCGAGCCCAACGGTGTATTCGAAGCGAGACGCGGGCTGCGCCGCTGCCCCTGCAATCCGTACGTCGCGCCCTGGCTGACCCTCGCCCTCTCACCCCGCAGGCTCCCCTTGTTGTGAGGACCCAGCGATGACGAGGCCACGTGGCCGGGAGAGCCCGATCCGAGTCCCCTTGGGACTGAACGGCTGCGGCGCGGAATCGCAGTAGAATTGGCCAGAGGCTGGTATGGCGATCACGCTGCAGTTGACGCCCGAGCAGGAGGCCAAGCTTAGGTCCGTGGCTGGCCAGTTGGAGGTGTCCCCTGAGGCCCTCGCCGAGACCGCCGTGCGCGACCTTCTGGCACAGCCTGACGACGAATTCCTCAGAGTCGCGAAGAAGGTCGTCGAGGAGAACCGCGAGCTCTACGAGCGCTTGCGGTAGTGCGCTACCTCAGCTTGGCTGAGGTACTGCTCCTCCACCGCCTCCTCATGGAACAGAGTGGCCAGCAGGCCGTGCTTCGCGACCTGGGCGCGTTGGAATCGGCAATCGCACAGCCGCGACAGACCTTCGGCGGCAAGGACCTCTATCCTGGTTTGGCGGGCAAGTCCGCGGCGCTGGGCTTCTCTCTGATCCAGAACCATCCATTCGTGGATGGCAACAAGAGGGTCGGGCACGCGGCCATGGTCTCGTTCCTTCGGCTCAACGGCCGGCGCATCGAGGCGACGGTGGACGAGGCCGAGCAAGCGATCGTTCAGGTCGCCTCCGGCAGTCTCGATCGCGCCGGGTTGCAGGCGTGGATCGAGGCGCACGAGGTTCCGCGCTCCTGAAGGGGACGATGACGCAGAAGGCCAATCCTAGAGTGACTCGCTCCAGATGAAGCTTGTGTCGACGAAGATCACTTCGGAGGATTGCCGCAGAAGTACGCGTCGTGATTCTCGGCCGCGTCCGGAGGGGCGCCTTTCACGATTCCGCGCAAAGCATCGATCGCCTTCCACCCAGTCGGATCGTCGGCGGTGAGCGGGACGGGGGGTGCCTTTACTTCGAATTCTTTTCGCTCTCCTGCCAAACGGGCGAGACCTCGTTGACGAATCGTTCCGTCAGCGAGATGAGCAGAGATCGCGCGGCAGCGCGAAACCAGTCCATCCCGTAACGACACTGAGCGAGAAGCGTGATAGGCATTCCCTCGGTTCGTGGCGGCGGCAACGCACTGGCCTCAAAGCCGAGGGAGAACCCTGCGCCATCTGCGGAATACGCTCGCCACTGCGATAGGAGATTGCCCTTCGTCGAGAACGAGACGATGAATGGGTTGAACATCCGCGTCAGCTTGAACCGGTCGTGACACCTGACGACTTCCCCGAGGAGCACGCGTTGCCGTGAAGACAGAGCGGGGTCCTTGGAGAGTTCATCGGCCACCTCCTTGAACACATCCTCGCCACAGACCATCTCGCGGCGGTCGTTTAGGAAGCGGTAGTCCGTTGCCCACAGGCATCGGTTCTTAATGATGCCCTCGAATCCCGCGGTGTCCGTGTAGTGGTAGAGGAGTCCGGTCGGCCGGTCGTGTTCTACCAGCTCTGGCGATAGCCACTCGTTCTCAAGCTTCACGACGACTTGTTCGAGGGCATCGCTCTCCTCAGCCATCACGTACCTCTGGAACTCTGCATCGTACCCGCCGACCCTGCGCGGGAGGGTCCCGAGGTCCCGGCGGCGGGCGGCGGCCTCCGGACGCCGTAGGACGAGCCGTCGGCCCGTGGCCCGAGGTGTGGGCCGGGTCCCGCGGACCACGCTCCGCGTGAAACCAGTGGCGTTTCCCGGCCGGCTCAAGGCTCCGGCAGCGAGTCCTTGTCGAACCCGTCGCCGGTGCCGCGTCGTGCCGTACGCTTCGAGCCTTTGCCCATTGCGCGCTTCTCTCTAGGGGCCGCGGGTTCGAATCCCGTCATCCACCCCAACGTACCGCGTCTAGAGAGACCCGGAGAGACGTTCTTCGACGCCACCGGTGTCGCCCCACACGTTGGGGCGCGAGAGTGCGCGGCGGATTGGGGCGACCTCCTTGTCCACTCAGAGCCCGATCCGCCCCGGATTACCTCAGCGGGCCCCGGCTGACCGCTCGACCGCCCGGCATCAAGGCCTTCGTCACGTCGGCGTTGTACCGGCACGCGCCCGGCTTCAGGTTCTCGACGAGCTCGAACAGGCCGCGTCGAGCGCTCTCACGCGACGGGCGCTCACCTTCCCCGTTCCAGTAGGCGACGACTTTCTTGAAGTCGTCCGGCGCGGTCACGGTCAGGATGCACCGCGGCGAGCCGACCTTCTTGTGCGGCCACCAGGACCAGCCGATGTGGTGGCGCTCGACCAGGTCCACGCATTCGCGGAACCATTCGTTCGTGTTCTCGCCGCTCTCGCCGAGCCACAACGGCACGTGGTACTTCTCGCGGAGGGCCAGGTACTTCGCGATCTCTTCCTCGGTGTTCGGGTTCCAGTACTTGTGGAAGCTGATCACGAGGTTGGGGTCCCACGGGCCCGGGAATCCACCGTAGTTGTTCCCCCACCCGTTGCCCTCGACGATGATCACGTGGTTGCGGTCCACCTCGCGGATAGCGCGGGTGATGGCCTGGTAGAGGTCCCAGATCGGCCGGTTCGAGACGTCCCGGACGCCGTTTTCGGCCTTGTCCCCGGTCTTCCCTTCGAAGGTCCAGTTCGGCTCGTTCAGGAGGTCGTAGCCGCCGATCCACGGCTCGTTCGCATAGCGCTGAGCGAGCTGCCGCCAGAGCGCCACCGTCTTTCGCTGGTTCTCTTCGCTCTCCCACAGCGACGGCTTGGTCGGATCGTAGTCGGAGATGTTGGCATCCTTCCCCTGCCCACCGGGCGCGGCATGCAGATCGAGAATCAGGTACATCCGGTTGGCCTTGCACCAGGCGAGCAGGCGGTCGGTCATCTCGAACCCGGTGGTCAGCCAGGTGTCGCGGCCCTTCACCGGCTCCTCTTCGATGGGCAGCGTGAAGAGGTTGGTGTGCATGGGCAGGCGGATGCTGTTGAACCCGGCCTCGGCCAGTCGATCGACGTCGTCACGAGTCATGTGGTTCTGCCGCCAGAGCCGGTAGAACCGCTCGGCGTCTTCCTTGCCGACCAGGTCCGTGATCCGCACCCGGATCGAATGCTGGGTGCCGTCCTTCTTGATGCCCAGCATGTAGCCTTCCTGGAGCATCCAGCCGCCCAGACCCATGCCGCGCAGCAGGACTTCCCGGCCCTCGCCGTCGACGATGCGATCGTCTTTGGCACGCAGGAAGGCACTCTGCTGGGCCCACGCTGGACTGGCCGTCAACAGTGCGAACGCGACGAGCTGCGCGCCCCGAGACGCTGTGATGGTCATCGGTCGGTCCTCCGAGATACCGCGCGGCCCCTGGGAACGCACTGTGCAACAGGCTCACGACGTTGTCGAGAGGCGCCGATCGGCAGCCGGGCCGTCACGACGGGTGCAGGGACCGGAACGGAGCCTCGAGATACCCCGCCTCTCTTGGCGTTCATCGCCGCTCTCCTGTCGTGAAGGGCGGCGCTGAACGCCGCCTAAGGAGGTTGCGACGCACGATCCCGAGTCCGTTTCCCATTCCGGAACCCGTCCCCCGCCTTGACTCCCGTGCCGCCGACGGCTCGCCTATTCGGTTGGATGCCGAGAATCTCGGATCTCCGAGCGCCCAGTTGACTGCCTTAGCACGCCTTAATTAATCGCCGCCTTCCGACCGTGGCGGACGGTCGGCTTGCGCCGACCCCGCGAGAGCGCCTTTCCCGCTTTCACGGCGATTCGGCGGCTCGACTTCCGACCGACCGGGGATTGACGCATCACGCCTCTCCTCTCGTGCACTATCTCTTGCCGCTCGGTTCCCATGCGGCCCATCCTGACGCCGCGCCGGCCAGGGCCTGCGATGGTTCGGGCACCATGAGATCCACACGCACCTCATCCTTGAACCATTGACCCGGGTCCTGGCCGGCGACGAATCCCGATGCCCGCCGCGCCTCGCCGAGCACGGGGTTGACCCGCGAGTGAAGTGGGATCGATGACGACATCCGCGGTCAGTTGTGAACGGTGCGACGGCGATGTCCGCTTCGCCTGTGTGGAAGTAGATCGCCTGCGCGCCGACGAGGATGAGCGAGGCGCGGTGCGCCCCGAGCGCCTCCAGCGCGTCGAGCAGGACCCCACGGGCGTTGACGTAGAGCGGATCAGGCGCGCCAGGCATTCGGATGCTTCCCCATCCAGGCGATCAGCTCCTCGCCCTCCGCGGGGCCACGGCCGGGGCTGCTGAGGAGGTCCGCCGCGACCTGGGAGAGCGCCGCAAAGGAAACGCCTTCCTCGGTCCAGGTACGAGCGAAGACGACGGGGTCGAACGGGCGAAGAAGCATGACGTTCGCGCCGGCGTCTGCCGGACGGAGCGCCAGGGCCTTGGCCGCCGCCGCGGGGTCCTCGACATATGCCATCGCCATCCTTGGCGGCGCCACCGGGGCACGGCGCACGGCGGCAAGAGAACCCGTGACGGCAATAGGACGCTTATACGTCGGAACGCGTTGCAGG
>WNGB01001736.1_pt1 | contig 35690 bp, 32 predicted proteins | sample 5400681 | NCBI WGS metagenome assembly WNGB01 (sample SAMN13153367, study PRJNA577476) | soil metagenome | isolation source: 115 cm soil or saprolite under grassland replicate 2 | place: USA:California | collected 2016-06-15 | reverse complement strand
ATCTTCACCTGGTGATCGATCCGTCCCAGGTACTCCAGCTCGCCGTCCGGCCGCCGCCGCGCCAGATCGCCCGAGCGGTAGAGCCGCGCTCCGGCTTCTCCGAAGGGATCGGGCACGAACCGCGCGGCCGTGAGGTCGGGCCGGCCCAGGTAGCCTTGCGCCAAGCCCGCACCCCCGACGCAGATCTCGCCGGGCACGCCGAGAGGCTGCAGCTGGAGGTGGGGATCGACGACGTGGAGCGCCAGGTCCGGGATCGGCCGGCCGATCAGGCTCGCCGGCCGCGCGGCGTCGTCCCGGGTGAGCGGCCGGTAGGTGACATGCACGGTCGTCTCGGTGATGCCGTACATGTTGACCAGCCGCGGACGCTGATCGCCATGGCGGGAGAACCACGAAGCGAGGCTGGTGGGGTCGAGAGCTTCGCCGCCGAAGATCACCCACCGCAATGTCTCTGCCGGCGCGGGCAGTTGCCGGAACGCCGACGGCGTCTGGTTGAGCACCGTCACCCGCTCCTCGCACAGCAGGCGGAGGAACGCCTCGGGGTCGCGGCTCACTTCCCAGGGGACCACGACCAGCCGGCCGCCGTGGAGGAGCGCGCCCCAGATCTCCCAGACCGAGAAGTCGAAGGCGGAGGAGTGGAACAGGGTCCAGACGTCGCCGGATGAGAAGGCGAACCAGCGGGCGGTGGCCGCGAAGAGGCGCGAGACCGCGCCGTGCGGCACGATCACGCCCTTCGGACGGCCCGTGGAGCCCGAGGTATAGATGACGTAGGCCGGCAGCTCGGGATCGAGGTCGAGACCCAGGCGGTCGCTCCGCCGCCGCGCGATCGCCTCCCGCTCGCGGCTCAGCAGGGCTTCGGTGAGCACCACCCGGGCGCCGCTGTCCTCCAGCGTCGAGGCGAGACGCTCGCGGGGCGAGGCCGGATCGAGCGGGACGTAGGCCGCTCCCGTCTTGAGCACCGCGAGGAGCGACACGACCAGGTCCGGGGAGCGGTCGAGACAGAGGGCGACGCGGTCGCCGGGAACGACGCCGGCGTCCACCAGCCAGCGGGCGAGGCGGTTGGCCCGCGCGTCGAGCTCCCGGTAGGTCAGCTCTCCAGACACCGCGGGCGCGTCCGGCGTGCGGTCGACCTGCGCCTCGAAGAGCGCGGGGAGAGCGCGGCGCTCGAAGTGGATGCTCTCGGGACTCCCCAGGGCCAGGAGGTCCCGGCGCTGGGCCTCCGTCAGGAGAGGCAGCTCGGAGAGGCGCCGCCCCGGGTCCTCCAGCCAGGCTTCCAGAAGCGTCTCGAAGGCGCCGGCCCAGCGCTCGACGGTGCTCTCGTCGAGCAGGTCGGCGTCGAAGACCCAGTCGATCACATGCCGGTCGTCCAGCTCGATGACATTGATTACCAGATCGAGCTTCGCCATGTCACCGGGCAGCCGGTAGGGTCGAAGGGTGAAGCCGGGGTCCCCGTCTCCCGTCGTGCCGGCCGGCAGAAGCTGGAAGAGGACCCGCAGGAGCGGCGGCCGGTACGGATCGCGCGGCAGGGCGAGCTCGTCGACCAGCTTCTCGAAGGGGACGGCCTGATGGGCGAAGGCATCCAGAGCGGCCTGCCGGGTCCGGGCCAGGATCTCGCGGCCGTCCGGATCGCCGCTCAGGTCGACCCGGAGGACGAGCGTATTGACGAAGAATCCGATGAGGCCCGCCACGTCCGGACGGTTGCGGCCGCTGACGGTCGTGCCGATCACGACGTCCCCGGTCGCGGTCAGGCGGGAGAAAAGGGCGCCGAGCGGTGCGAGCAGGGCCATGAACAGGGTGGCCCGCTCGCGGGGAATGAGGCGCCGCAGGCCGGCTTCGAGCGCGGGGGGCAGCTCGCGGAGGTGATCGCCGCCGCGAAAGGTCGGGAGGGCCGGGCGGGGATGGTCCAGCGGCAGCTCCAGGGCGGCGGCGCCGGCCAGCCGCTCGCGCCAGAAGCCGATCTCCCGGAGCAGGGTCTCTCCCCGCAGGGTCTCGGCCTGCTCGCGGGCGAAGTCCGCGTACTGCAGAGGCAGCTCGGGGAGCGGCGACGGCCGCCCCGCGCAGAACGCCGGATACAGGGCGCCCACCTCCCGCACCGCCACATCCGAGGACCAGGCGTCGCTCGCGATGTGGTGGAAGGTATAGACGAGCAGGTGCTCGTCCGGCCCGAGGCGCAGCAGGCGGGCCCGCAACAGAGGAGGCCGGCGCAGATCGAACGGCGTGTGGTACACCGCGCGCGCCACCTGCGTCTCCTCGACGCTCCGGCTCGTTGCCGGAAGGGCCGAGAGGTCGATCACCGGCAAGGGGATCGGCGAAAAGGGCTGCGGCGGCTCGACGATCTGCACCGGACCCTGGTCGCGGATCTCGAAGCGGGAGCGCAGCACCGCATGGCGGCGGACGATCTCGGTGAGGCTCGCGGCCATCGCGCCGGCGTCGAGCCGGCCGACGATCCGCAGGCCGCCGAAGACGTTGTAGAACGGGCTGCCGGGCGCCACACGGTCGAGGAACCAGAGCCGCTGCTGGGCGAAGGACAAAGGGTGCTCGCGCCGTTCCTCGGGCGGGGGCGGGGCGGGAGGGGCCGGGCCTTCCTTCCTCTTGCGCAGCAGCTGGGCGAGCGCGGCCTTCTCTTCGCGGGAGAGAGTCCCCAGCCGGGCCGACGGATCGCTCATCTCCGCACCGGCCCTCCCGGCCTGCGCAGGCGCTCCATGGCCGCCCTCTGGCGCTGCTGGGCCGCCCGCTGCTGCTCGGCGAGGCTCTGCACCTTGAGCAGACTGCCCGTCTCCTCGCCGCCCAGGTGGCGGGCGAGAGCCGCCACGGTCGGGAAGCGGAAGAGATCGAGAACCGGAATCTCTCTCCCCAACGCCTCCTTGAGCTTCTGGTGTGCCCGCACGATGAGCAGCGAGTGCCCGCCCAGGTCGAAGAAGTTGTCGTGCAGGCCGATGCGGCCGATCCGCAGGAGATCGCGGTAGATCTCCGCGATGGCGCGCTCCAGAGCGCTCTGCGGCTCGGCATAGGCCGCGTGGTCTGGCCGCGTCTCCGCGGGCTCGGCGAGGGCGCGCCGGTCCACCTTGCCGCTCGGCGTGAGCGGCAGCACAGCCAGCGGCACGAACGCCGCGGGCAGCAGCGGCTCCGGCAGCCGCCCGCGCAGGAAGGCCCGCAGGTCCGGCGCGGCCGGCGCTTCGGCCCCCTCCCGCGGCACGATCCAGGCGATCAGCCGCTTGGCGTCTCTGGAGCCCCGGGCGTCGACGACGGCGTCGCGCACCTCCGGATGAAGGCGCAGCGCGGCCTCGATCTCGCCTGGCTCGATGCGGTAGCCACGGATCTTGAGCTGCCGGTCGGCGCGGCCGCCGAACGCCAGGTCGCCGTCGGATGAGAGGACCGCCAGATCGCCGGTGCGATAGAAGCGCGCCCCGCGCTCGCCGGAGAACGGATCAGGCCGGAAGCGCTCCGCCGTCAGCTCGGCGCGGCCGAGATAGCCCCGCGCCACTCCCGCGCCGCCGATCCACAGCTCGCCGCGCACGCCCGGCGGTACGGGAGCGAGGAAGCGGTCGAGCACGTAGGCCCGCGCTCCCGGGATCGGACGGCCGATTGGAACCGTTCCGCCCGGCGCGAGCCCCGCCAGCTCGCGGCGCGTGGCCACGATGGTGGTCTCGGTCGGGCCATAGGTGTTGACCAGCCGCACCGCCGGTCCGACGCGCCGCTGCCAGAGCGCAAAGCGGTCGGCCAGAGCCTCCTCGCCGCCCAGGATGACCAGGCGAAGGCCGCGCGGCAGCTCCAGCCCCTCGGCCTCCATGCCCACCACCATCTCGTGCCAGAACGCCGTGGGCAGATCGAGAACGGTGATGCCCAACCGCTCGAGCTCGCGCACGAAGTGCGGGATCGAAGCCGCCATCTCCTCGGGCCGCAGCACCAGGGTAGCCCCGGACGCCAGAGCCGGCCAGATCTCCTCCGCGCTGGTGTCGAAGCTGATCGAGGCGAACTGCAGAACCCGGTCGCCGGGAGCGATGGCGTAGCTGTCGCACGCCGAGCGCACGAAGGAGGCGATCGCGGAATGGGGAACCACCACGCCCTTGGGACGGCCGGTGGAGCCGGAGGTGTAGATGACGTAGGCGGCGTGCTCGGGAGCAAAGGACGATCTGGTGTCCGTGTCGTCCTTTTCGTCCTTTATGTCCTTCAGGTCCTTTAGGTCCTTGAACCAGACCGCCCCCGAATCCGCCACCATGTACTCCCGCCGCTCCTGCGGATACGCCGGGTCAAGCGGCAGATACGCCGCCCCCACTTGCAGCACGGCGAGCATGTCGACGATCAGCTCCGGCGTGCGCTCGGCGGCGAGGGCCACGATCGCGCCGGGGCCGATCCCTTGCTCGCGCAGACCTTGGGCGGCGCGGCCCGCGCGCTCCACCAGGTCGGCGTAGGTGAGGCGGACGCCGCCGGCTTCGAGGGCGAGGGCTTGTGGCGTGCGGGCGGCCTGCTCCTCGACGAGGCGATGCAGGAGGGGTGGGCCCTCCGGCACGGCCGGGCCGCGGCTCCATGCGGCGAGCTGCCTCGCCTGCTCGTCCTCGCTGATCAGCGGCAACACCCAGATGTTCTTCGCCGGATCGGCCACCGCGGCTTCCAGCAGGGTGCGGAGGTGGGCGGCGAAGCGGTGGATGGTCGCCTCGTCGAAAAGGTCGGTGCTGTATTCGAGGCTTCCGCCGATGCCGTCCGGCAGCTCCCGCAGCCAGAGCGCCAGGTCGTAGTCGGACTTCTCCTCCCCCGCCGGCAGCGGGGCGAGGTGCACCCCCGTGCTCAGATCGGCCTGGATCTGCGGAAAGTTCTGCAGCACCAGGGTCGCCTGGAACAGCGGCGTGCGCGACGGGTCGCGCGGCAGCTGCAGGATCTCCAGAAGCTTCTCGAAGGGAACGTCGCGGTGCGTATAGGCCCCGATGGTGGTCTCGCGGACGCGGCTCACGAGGTCGGAGAACGATGGATCGCCGGAGAGGTCGGTCCGCAGCACCAGGGTGTTGATGAAGAACCCGATCAGTCCCTCCAACTCGCGGCGCGGCCGGCTGCCGCTGTAGGTGCCCACCACCACGTCCTCCTGCCCGCTCCAGCGGGCCAGCAGGCTCTGGTAGCCGGCGAGCAGGACCATGAAGAGGGTTGCGCCGTGCCGCAGGGCCATCTCCTCCAGGCGCCCGACGAGCGGCTGTGGGAGGTGGAACGGAATCGTCCTGCCGCGGCTGCTGCGCACCGGCGGGCGCGGCCGGTCCGTGGGCAGCTCGAGCAGCGCCGGCGCGCCGGTCAGGCGCTGCCGCCAGTAGCCGGCCTGCCTCTCCAGAGTCTCGCCGTCGAGGCGCTTGCGCAGCCAGACCGCGTAGTCGGCGTACTGGACGGGCAGCGGCGGCAGGGGAGATGGCGATCCGGCCGCGACGGCCTCGTAGAGAGCCGCCAGCTCCCGGTTGAAGATGCCCATCGACCAGCCGTCCGAGACGATGTGGTGCATGGTCATCAGAAGGCCGTGGTCGCCGGTGTCCAGGCGCACGACGCGGGCACGCAGGAGCGGCGCGGCGGACAGGTCGAAGCCGGTTCCGGCCTCCCGGCGGGCGCGGTGCCGCAGCTCGGCCTCGCGCGGACCGTCCGGCAGGGCCGACAGATCGATCACCGGAACCTCCAGCCGGACCTCGGGGAGGACGACCTGGAGCGGCTCCGGGTCCTCGTCGCCCGCCGCGAGCTGGGTGCGGAAGACCTCGTGCCTCCGGATGAGCCGGTTGAGCGCCTCGGTGAGAACCGGGACCGAGAGCGGGCCGCCGATCCGCAGGTTGTTCGGAATGTTGTAGGCCGGATTGCCCGGCTCCAGACGGTCGAGAATCCACTCGCGGAGCTGCGAGAAGGAGACCGGGAAGCGGTTGACGCCCGGCCCGCGGGGGATGGGCCGCACACCGTGCGACTCCAGCTCATACCCGAGCTCGGCCGCGAGCGCCTGCGCGGGCTCGCCGAGGGGCGCCTCCCCCGCCTGCCTCCAGCGCTCGGCCACCGCGGCGTCCACCTTGCCGTGCGTGTGGAACTTGACGTCGCCGAGCATGCGCGATTCGGCGTGCACGCCGTCGGCCATCCGGCCGGCCCCTCCGCGGTAGGGATCGGCCATGGCCGGGTCGTCGTCGAGCCCGAGGAAGCCGCAGAGGCCGGCGAGGACCCGCTCGGGATCGCGCACCAGCTCCTCGAAGCGCACGGTGGTCTGGCGCGCCGCGGGGATCTCCGCCAGGAAATCCAGGATGTTGCGGTGGCTGACTGTCCAGATCAGCTCGGCGAGCTGGCGGCGCGAGAAGCGGTGCGGCCGGCGGAAGAAGATCTGGTCGAGCCGCGCCTCCTCGAACGAGCGGTTGGTCGCCTGCGGATGGCGCAGCAGATGGATGTAGCGGGGCTCCGCGAACCACTCCTCGGCGCGGCGGAGCACCATGGGATCGAGGGCATAGGAGGGGGTCTTGTCCACCAGGAGCCGGTCGCCGATCCACCCCTGGAGCTCGCGGTAGAGGCGCCGGGTCGTCCACCCTCCCTCGGTGGCGGCGGCGACGATCCGCTCGGCTTCCGCGGCGTCGCACGAGCGCGCCTCCATGACAGCGCGGATCACCCCTTCGAGCCAGAAGCTGTCGCGCCCGGAGAAGGCGGCCTGCCGGCCGGCCAGGGTCTCGAAAGAGAGGAGCTCCAGCTCCGGCGGCGCGAAGAGGCGCGGGTGGCCGCCCAGCATGACGCGCAGCAGGGTCGAGCCCGAGCGCGGCGGAGAGAGGAGGAAGACCGCCATTCCCCCTCTCCTGGGCGGGAGTGAGTGCGGGTGGGAGAGGGGGTCAGGGGGTGAGGGTCGTCCCTCGACGATCAGGCGGCGCATCTCGGCGACCTCCACGGGTCCGACCGGGGCTATCTCCGCCTCCCCTGCCTCCGCCGCCACGCCCCAGAGACGCGCAGCCGCCGCCGGATGCTCGTCCCGCACGTAGGCGGCGAGGGACTCGACCGTAGAGTGGTCGAAGATCACCACCACCTGGACGATCTCGCCGAGGGTCTCCTGGAGCCGGTTGATCAGGACGGCGCCGGAGATCGAGGTCCCGCCCAGCGCAAAGAAGTCGTCGAGCGCGCCGATCTCCCGCGCCGCCGGCAGGTTGAGGATCTGGCGGAACAGGCCGGCGCACCAGGCCTCCACGGCGTCGCGCGGCGGGACGTGCTCATGTCCGGAAGCGGCGGCCGGCGCGGCGCCCGGGACCGGCAGGGCGAGGCGGTTCACCTTGCCGTTCGCGGTCAGCGGCAGGCGGTCGAGGACGACCAGGGCGGCGGGAATCATGTAGTCCGGCAGCCGCCGGGCGAGCGACTCGCGCATCCCGGCGAGCGTCGGCGCCCCCTCCTCCCCGGCGGTCACATACGCCACCAGCCAGGGCGCTCCGTCGGGTCCGTCCGGGCGTGCCTGCACGACCGCCTCGCGCACCCCCGGCAGCGCAGCGAGCGCGGCCTCGATCTCGCCCAGCTCGATGCGGAAGCCGCGGATCTTCACCTGGTGATCGATCCGCCCCAGGTACTCCAGCTCGCCGTCCGGCCGCCGCCGCGCCAGGTCGCCCGAGCGGTAGAGCCGCGCGCCCGGCGGACCGAAGGGATCGGGGACGAACCGTGCCGCCGTCAGCTCCGGCCGGCCGAGGTAGCCATGGGCCAGGCCCTCGCCGCCGACGCAGATCTCGCCGGGGACGCCCAGGGGCTGGAGCTCGAGGTGGCGGTCGAGCACATGGAGCGTCAGGTCCGGGATCGGCTGCCCGATCAGGCTCGCCGGCCGGGTGGCGTCCTGCCGCGACAGCAGCCGCCAGGTCACGTGCACGGTCGTCTCGGTGATGCCGTACATGTTGACCAGCCGCGGGCGCTGATCGCCGTACCGCAAAAACCAGGGTTCGAGCGCCGTGGGATCGAGGGCCTCGCCGCCGAAGATGACCCACCGGAGAGATGTTTTTGCTGTTGTCCCCTCGCCCGCTTGCGGGAGAGGGGCCGGGGGTGAGGGCTCCAGCTGCCGGAACGCCGACGGCGTCTGGTTGAGCACCGTCACCCGCTCCTCGCGCAACAGCCTGCGGAACGCCTCCGGGTCGCGGCTCACGCTCCAGGGGACGACGACCAGGCGGCCGCCGTAGAGGAGCGCGCCCCAGATCTCCCAGACCGAGAAGTCGAAGGCGTAGGAGTGGAACAGGGTCCAGACGTCGCCGGGCCCGAAGCCGAACCAGGCTTCCGTCGCGGCGAACAGCCGCGAAACCGCTCCATGGGGGACGATCACGCCCTTCGGGCGCCCGGTCGAGCCGGACGTGTAGATCACGTAGGCCGGCAGCTCCGGATCGAGCCTCCACCCCAGGCGCTCACGGCTCTGCCGCGCGATCGCGTCCCTCTCGCGTTCGAGCAGGTCCGTATCGAGGACGAGCGAGACACCGCTGTCTTCCAGGGCGAACGCGAGGCGCTCGCGCGGCGACGCGGGGTCGAGCGGGACGTAGGCGGCGCCGGTCTTGAGCACCGCGATGAGCGAGACGATCAGATCCGCGGACCGATCGAGCCGGAGGGCCACCCGGTCGCCGGGGACGACTCCCGAGCGCACCAGCCAGCGGGCGAGGCCGTTGGCCCGCTCGTCGAGCTCGCGGTAGGTCAGGGGAGACACCGCGGGCGCCTCCGGTGTGCGGTCCACCTGCGCCTCGAACAGGGCGGGAAGAGACCGCCGCCCGCGATCGGGAGCGGCGGGCCGGGGAGCCCCGAGCAGCTGCTCGCGCTGGCCGGCGGTGAGGAGCGGCAGCTCGCTCGCGCGCAGAGAGGGATCGGAGACCCAGGCCGCGAGGAGGACGTCGAAGCAGCCGGCCCAGCGGGCGATGGTGTCCGGGTCGAACAGGTCCGCGTCGTGGCGCCACTCCAGGAGCGTCCGGTCCTGCAGGTCCAGGGCGTTGACCACCAGGTCGAACTTGGAGGTCTCGTTGGGGAGACGGTAGCGCTCCAGGGACAGGCCGGGGAGCGCGGCGGGTTGCAGCGAGGCCGGGAGGAGCTGGATCAGCACACGCAGCAGCGGCGGCCGGTAGGGATCGCGCGGCAGGCCCAGCTCGTCGACCAGCTTCTCGAACGGGAGCGCCTGGTGGCCGAAGGCGCCCAGCACCACCTCGCGAGAGCGCGCCAGGAGCGCACGGCAGTCCGGGTCTGCCGAGAGATCGAAGCGCAGGACGAGCGTATTGACGAAGAACCCGATGAGGTCCTTGAGCTGCCAGCGGTCGCGCCCCGTCACCACCGTGCCGACGACCACGTCCACGCTGTCCGCGAGGCGCGCCAGGAGGGCGCAGAGCGGCGCGAGGAGAGCCATGAACTGAGTCACCCGCTCGCCGCGCGCGAGCTCGCGCAGGCCCGCTTCGACGGCCGGGGGGAGGACCGCCTCCAGCGCGGCTCCACGGAACGACGGCACGGCCGGTCGGGGCCGGTCGGTCGGCAGCTCGAGCACCGGCGCACCGGCCAGGCGCGACCGCCAGTAGCCGAGCTCGCGCTCCAGGGCCTCGCCCTGAAAGGCGTGGACCTGTTCCCAGGCGAAGTCGGCATATTGCAGAGGCAGCTCGGGGAGAGGCGAGGGCAGCCCCTCCAGAAAGGCCCCATACAAGGCCGCCACCTCGGCGATCGCCACGTCGAGCGACCAGCCGTCGCTGGCGATGTGATGAAAGACGTAGACGAACAGGTGCTCTTCCGCCGCGAGGCGCAGCAGGCGGGCGCGCACCAGGGGCGGCCGCCCCAGATCGAAGGGGGCGAGGTGCTCCGCCCGCACGAGGCGCTGCTCCTCGGGCACCCGGATCGCCGCCGGCAGCGCCGCCAGGTCGACCACCGGCAGCGGCAGGGGAGCGGCAGGCTCGATGACCTGCACCGGTCCGTCGCCGCGGACTGCGAAGCGGGTGCGCAGCGCCGCGTGGCGCCGCACCACCTCGGAGAGGCAGGCGGCCAGCACGGCGGGATGGAGCCGGCCGGTGCAGCGCAGAGTGCCCGGCAGGTTGTAGAGCGGGCTGCCCGGGGCCAGCCGGTCGAGGAACCAGAGCCGCTGCTGGGCGAAAGAGAGCGGCAGGTCTTCCCGGTCCGCGGGCCGCGACAGCGCAGGCGCCGTGGCGAGGGCCGCTCCCCCCTTCTTCTTGCGCAGAAGATTGAGAAGCGCGGTCCGCTCCTGCGGCGACAGCCGGTCCAGCCGGGCCGTCAGATCGCTCATTCCTGACCTCTCTGCTTCATCGTCCGATCCTCTCCACCGGACCTGGAAGTCTACCCCCGGAGGAGCTCCCGCGGATCAGACGCTCCCCGCGCGGGAAGCTACGGCGTGGGGATCGGCACCGCCGCATCCACCGCCAGCCCCTCCAGGGTGTAGGGGGTGCGCTCCTGGCGGGGGTACCAGTGCCGGCTGTGCTCGGCGAACCGGTCGAGAGCCCGGTGCCAGCGGAGATGGGAGACGATCATCGAGTCGCCGTCGACCCGGATCCAGTTGCAGGTGTTGCGCTCCCGCTCGCCGCCGCGTCCGCGGTTCGAGGTCGTGGTCCCCGAGTGCAGGATGACGATCGGCGGCCGGCCTTTCGGATAGAACTCCTCCGAGTTGCCGATGTAGGCCTGGTGCAGGTGGCCGGAGAGGATCAGGTCGACGCCGACCGTCGAGAAGAGGTCGATCGCCTCGTAGGCGTTGCCGAGGACCGCCTGGCTGCCGAAGTTGGGCGGCGGGATCAGGTGGTGGTGGGCGACGACGACCTTGAACACCGTCTCCGGGGTCTGATCGAAGAGCTCGGCCAGCTCGAGCAGCCGGTGCGTGGTGATGCGGCCGTCCTTGATCGTCCAGCCGAAGGCCGTGTTGATGCCGGCGACGAGCATCTCGTCATCGCGGTAGATCGGCTCCAGCTCCGGGCTGAAGTTCCGCTTGTAGCAGCCGTAGGGGTCGAAGATCCGCTCCCAGACGCGCCACAGCGGGACGTCGTGGTTGCCGGGCACGACCAGGACCGGAGCGGGGATGCTGTCGACGAAGGTGCGCGCCTCGCGGAACTGCTCGGGACGGGCCCTCTGGGTCAGATCGCCCGAGAGGACGACCAGGTCCGGCCGGTGCCGCTCGATGTGCTGCAGCACCCCCTGGGACACCCGCGGCAGGTGCGGAGGGCCGAAATGGACGTCGGAGATGTGGAAGATCGTACGCACGCAGCGGGAGAGCAAATTCTACCCGGTATTTTCTACCCGATGTCCTGGCCGAGAACCTGGCTCACGTTGCGCGAGATCTGGGCTCCCAGATAGCTGGACACGGCGGCGACGACGCCCGGTCCGTGGAAGATCCCCAAAAGGAAGCCGCCGACGGCCGCCAGAGCCACGGCCGACAGGGGGTAGCTTCGCACCATCCGCTTCCATTCGAGCTCCTCGGGCAGGACCTCGTCCAGGAAGTCGTCGATCGTCGAAGGGCGAAACGCGCCGTCGTCCACGAAGTCTTCCATACCGTCCTCCTCTGTCGGCCCTCATCCCCGGCCCCTTCCTACTCCCCTCGCCCGCTTGCGGGAGAGGGGCCGGGGGTGAGGGTCCTCTAGATCTCGTCCTCGCTGCGGCCCCGGCGGACCAGCAGGCCGACCAGGAACCCCACACCGGCGGCGATGAGCACCGACCGGCCCGGATTGTCGCGCACATAGTGGGCGACGTCGCGGGAGAGCTCGCCGGACCTCTCGCGCACCTGGCTGTAGCGCTCGCGGGCGCTATCGGCCACCTCGCCATAGCGCTCGCGGGCCCGCTCCGTACCGCGGCGGATCTCGTGCGACGCCCTCTCCGCACCGCGCCGGACGTCTTCGGACACCTGCTGGTACCGGCCCTGGACGTCCTGGCTCAGCTTCTTGAAGCGATCCCGCGCCGAGACGACGCTCTCAGCGTCCTCACGCGCCGTTTCGGCACCTTCCGCCGTCCCTTTTTCGACTGTATCGGCCATGGCTGCCTCCCTTCGAGTTTCTTGCGTCTGTGCTGCTGAAACAGAGGGCGGCCGACCTCGCGGGGCCGGCCCGATATGAGAGCTCACCTTGTGTGCTATAGCAGGAATCATGCCTCCGAGGATAACCTTTCAGCCGCGAAAGGAGGACCGATCCGAATGGCAACCGTCACATTCCTCGGAGCCTGCGGCTGCGTCACCGGCAGCTCCACCCTGCTCTCCTGGGGCGACACCTCCGTGCTCGTCGACTGCGGCCTCTATCAAGGCGACGAAGAGCTCGAGCAACGCAACTGGCTCCCCTTCCCGTTCCCTCCGTCGACGCTCAACGCGGTCCTCCTCACCCATGCCCACCTGGACCACACGGGTCTCCTGCCGCGCCTCGCCGCCCAGGGCTTCCGCGGACCCGTCTATTGCACACGGCCCAGCCGCGGCCTGATCTCCCTCGTCCTCCTCGATTCCGGACAGATCCAGGAAGAGGAGGCCCGCTACGCCCGGCGTAAAGGATACAGCCGCCATGCGGACCCGCAGCCGCTCTATACGCGGGACGACGCCCGGCGCGCCCTGAAGCTCCTCCAGCCGGTGCCGTTCGACGAGGAGCGGGAGATCGTGCCCGGGGTGCGCTTCCGCTACCGCCGCGCCGGGCACCTCCTGGGAGCGGCGAGCATCGAGGTCGCGGCCAAGGGGGCCGACGGCGAGCGCCGCAGCTGGTGCTTCTCCGGCGACGTGGGCCGCTACGGCGTCCCCATCCTCAAAGATCCCGAGCCGCCTCTCGCTCCCCCCGCCGCGCTGCTCCTGGAGTCCACCTACGGCGACCGCAACCATCCGCAGGAGGATCCGGCCACGGCCCTGGGGGCGATCATCGACGAGACTTTCACGCGCGGCGGCATCGTGGTCATCCCCGCCTTCGCCCTGGGGCGGACCCAGGACGTCCTCTGGCACCTCTCGGCTCTCGCCGACGCCGGGCGACTCGACCGACAGGCCGTGTTCCTCGACAGCCCGATGGCGATCGACGCCACCGACCTCTACGACCGCGCCGAAGCCGAGCACGACCAGGACCTCCTCGAGGTGGTCCGGGGCGGGGTCGATCCGCTCTCTCCGACCCGGTTCCAGCGCTGCCATACCGTCGACCAGTCGAAGACGCTCAACGGGCGCCAGCAGCCGGCGGTCGTCGTGGCGGCGAGCGGTATGGCGACCGGCGGCCGCATCCTGCACCACCTGCTGCACCGCCTGCCGGATCCTCGGAGCTCCGTGGTGTTCGTCGGCTTCCAGGCCGCGGGCACCCTGGGGCGCGCCCTGGTGGACGGCGCCGAGACCGTGGCCGTCCACGGGCAGGAGGTGCAGGTGCGGGCCCAGATTCACCAGCTCCAGGGGATGTCGGCCCACGCCGACCGCGACGAGCTGCTGCGCTGGTGCCAGGCCCTGCCCGGCCGGCCGGAGCGGATCTTCCTCAACCATGGCGAGGATCCGCCGCGCAAGGCGCTGCGGGTGGCCATTGGAGGCGTCGACGGCTGGCCTCTCCCCCACCTGCCGCTCAGCGGAGAGAGCGTGCCGTGGTAGGCGGCAGGGCCGCAGCGGCTCTCCGCCGGCTGCTGCCGCCGGAGAGCTTCCCGCGCCACCTGGCCCGCTACGTCCTGGTCACTCTGCGGCAGGCGCACGAGGACTCCATCTGGCTGATCGCCTCGGCCATCGCCCTGGTCACCCTGCTCTCGCTCATCCCGCTCCTCGCCGCCTTCTCCTTCATCGGCGCGCGGGTGTTCAGCCAATATCCCCAGCGCAGCCTGGAGGTCTTCGTCCAGATCCTCCCCTACTCCGAAAAGACCGTGGTCGACACCCTGGGGGAGCTCCTCGGCCAGGCCGGGGGAATCCATGGGGTCGGCGTGATCTTCTTCTTCACCTCGTCCCTCTTCCTCTTCGTCACGGTCGAGGAGACGCTGAACCGGATCTGGAACGTCTTGCATCGGCGCCCGCTGCGGGTGCGGCTTTTCTCCTTCGCCCTCTTCTTCTTCTGGGGTCCGATCCTGGTCGGCGCCACGTTCACGAGCCTGCTGCTGCTGCGCCAGAGCCCGGCGTTCCGCCGTCTCGCCGAGGACTCGTTCCTGCTCACCCTGGCGCCGTTCCTCGCCACCGTGATCGGCTTGACCGTCCTCTACTGGCTGGTGCCCTATGCGCCGGTCCGCCTGCGCAACGCGCTCGCGGGGGGGCTCCTCGCGGCGATCCTCCTGGAGGTGCTGCGGCAGTCCTTCGGGCTGTACGTGAAGCTGTTCAGCGAGGTGAATGAGGTCTATGGGGGATTCGCCTTCGCCATCTTGTTCATCATCTCGCTCGACTTGACCTGGGGGATCGTCCTCCTGGGATGCGAGGCCGCCTACACGGCGCAGCACTTCCGGCTGCTCTCGCAGGGGCTGCACCGCAACCCCCCGGTGCAGGCCGCGTGGGTGGGGCTGGCCGCCCTGGCGCTGATCGCCCGGCAGCTCGTCCGGGGGGAGCCGGTCCTCTCCCGGGAGGAGCTCGCGGACCGCCTGACCCTGCCGGAGAGGGAGCTGGAGCGCATCCTCCATCCGCTCATCGTCCACGAGCTGCTGCGGCCGGACGGCGAGAGCGGCTACCTCCTCGCGCACGACCCGCAGAGCCTGGCGGTGGAGCAGGTCTTTGCGGCCTACGATCACCGGGCCCGCCGGGGCGTGGGCCTGGTGGGAGGCGAGCTCACCAGCCGGCTCGAGGAGCTCGTCGGGGAGGTTTCCGGCTGCCGCGCCGACCGCCTGGAGGGGCGCATGCTGGCCGATCTCGTCGCGGAACCGGCCGAGACATAAATTCTCTTGCCCCTTGCCCTCCCCGGGTCCCCTCAGTACAATACCGCCCTCCCGCTCGTGGGGCAGTAGCTCAGTTGGGAGAGCACCACGTTCGCAACGTGGGGGTCGAGGGTTCGAATCCCTTCTGCTCCACTCTTCGTTTCCTCTAAAAGGCTTTCCCTCGCAGTACCCGAGTGCCGGAGCCCGTTTCTGCTGTGGCGTGTCTTCTCAGGGTCGCGTCCGCCAACACCAGTCCGCCGGTACCCAGATCCTGCCCTCTGGAGTGTGCCCGAGAACGGGGTTCAGGAAGGACGAAGCCGCTTCAGTCACATCCGCGAGAGTCCTCCAAATCAGCTCGTCGGTCGCAGCCATTGCAGCATAGGGGCCTTCCCAGAAGGCTGGCGGCGCAGGGACCGATGTCGACAGAGAGTGAGTCCCTCGAAATCGGAACGTCTGCTCGAGCGCCAAGCGGAGCTCCGCCTCGTTGATCTCGCCGGCCGTGGCGAGCAGAGCGATATCCGGGAGGTCTCTCACGCGAGTGTTGGGCCGGCTCCTCGGCATGGTGAGGGCATGGATAGCGATAGCCGTCGTACTGCATCCCCTCGTTCCGGATCTCGGGATGATCCACGTCCGGCTGGACCTCGAAGGACATGTAGTCGCCGAGATCGAGACGCCCGGCGGCTTGAAGTCGCTCAAGTACGTTGTCGGCCGAGCCCATCATACGAAGGTCGACATCTTTGGTGGTCCGAGCCCGGACGAGGCGCATTTCGAGAACCAGCCCGCCCTTGAGCGTCACCGCGTCACCAACGACCGAGACGACGCGCGCGAGGAACCGATCGAAGACGAGCAACTGGCGACGGCGCGCGAAGTCGGCACCGGTGGTCGACGAGGACTTGATCCGCTGCTCGAGCGCCTGCTTGAACGCGAGAGGCGTTGCGTAGCGCCGAATCATCGAGCGCTCTCCGACGTACGGTCGAGAGCGGCGTTGAGCTCGGCACCGTCCTTTTCTGAGATGAGCCCGCGCCGTCGTGCTTGGAGCACAGCCTGGCGTACAAGCTCGGGGGAGACGTTCGCCTTCAGACAGTCTCGCAGGGTCCTCTGCGTCGACGTGATCGGCACGGCCGAGAATCCTGTGCGGTCGGATTCACTCAGGTCGGCGTAGTGCAGAACGAGGCCGGCGGGCACCCGGAGCCGCCGATGCTGCCAGCTCACCGGGAGCGTCATATGGAGCTTCGCGGGCAGTACGTCGGAGAGGTCATGGAGCGCGAGCGCCGTCTCGTGCGAGAACACACCGGCCTGCTCCGTCCAGAGCCAGGCCACGACGAGATCCTCATGCTCGCTGACTGGGAAGTGAACGAGGCGATAGATGCCTCGTCGCACTCGCACGACCCTCCCATTGCCGAGGTACTTGTGAAGCAGCGGCGGCGAATAGCCTGCGGTGGCTGCCTGTCCAGTCGTGAAGTAGCCACTCTGGGACTGAGCAACGGAATAGAGTCCCCCCCAATCTGGAGCGCCTTCGCGAGGTGAATCGTCGCTCTCCATGGAGCACAAAACTTAACCCAGGGTTTAGTTTTGTGCAACGGAGTGCTCTGAGCCTGGGCTCACTCCCCCACCTCCGCCGCCACACCCCAGGCCTGAACGTCCCGCAGCCAGGAGAGAAGGAGGTTCCAACTCCCGCGGAGTTGCTCCACTCTCAGTATCTCCTGAAAGATATTTCATCGCGGCGCCACCACAAGTGGTATCCTGATCCCACGATCGAGGACAGCCTCGTCATCATCAGCGCCAGTGGTGTGAGGATCGGGAAGTGGATATTCGCTACTACATCGACCCGGAAAACTGGGGAGCCTCACATCTATCGCCACAACGTGAGTGAGGATGAGGTCGAGGACGTGCTCCGTCGGCCAAGGGAGGATCGTCCCGGCGACAACGACGCTCGGATTGCCATCGGCCAGACGGAAGCCGGGCGGCACTTGCGGGTCGTCTATGTCCCCGACTCGATTCTCCAAAGCGTGCTCGTCATAACGGCGTATGATTTGGTAGGTAAGCCGCTGGCGGCCTACCGCCGACGCAGGAGACGCAAGTGAAGCAGAACAACTTTCCCCCAGGCTGGGACGAAGAGCGAGTCCGACGGGTTCTTGCTCACTATGAAGAGCAGACCGAGGCCGAGGCAGTGGCGGAGGATGAAGCCGCCTTCGAAGACCAGACGCAGACGATCATGGAGATTCCCACTGAGCTGGTGCCTGCCGTGCGCGAGCTCATCGCCCGCCACGGCCGCTGAAGGCGGCCCCGTGCCGCGGCTTCACTCCCCCACCTCCGCCGCCAGACTCCAGGCCTGAACCTTCCGCAGCCAGGAGAGGAGGAGGTTCCAACTCCCGCGCAGTTGGTCCACTCTTGGTATCCTCTTAAAGACATTCGCGCTGGCGTCTCGGAGAGCCTCGGCATCTCTTCTCGCCACCCCCGGGACAGGAGTGGTATCCTTGTTCTTGTGATCAAGGTGAACCTCGAAGAGGCGGAAGGACATCTCGGTGAGCTGATCGAGGAGGCGGCCGCGGGACAGGAAGTCGTCATCACGAGCCCCGGTCGTCCGGCAGTGCGTCTTACGCTCGTGGCTCCAGGGGAGCAGGACGCTCAGGGCTCCCCAAAACCTCCCAAGGCGGTCGGCCATGCCCTGGACCGCTTCATCGGCACCTGGTCGGCGGAACAGGAAGCCGAGATCCTCAAGGCAGTCGAGATCTTCGAGCAGGTCGACGCCTCCTTCTGGCAGTGAAAGTCCTCCTCGACACCAACGCCTACTCGGCCTTACGGCGGGGCCAGGAGCTCGTGGTCGAGCGGGTGAGGCGCTCGGAGGAGGTGCTCTTGTCGATGGTCGTTGTTGGGGAGTTGCTGTACGGGTTTCGGAACGGCTCCCGCTACGAAGAGAACGCCCGAGCTCTCGAAGCCTTCGCCGAAGACCCGAACGTTCGTCTGTTGACTCTCACCTGGGAGACGGCGGACTGGTTCGGGCGCATCTCTGCCGAGTTGCGGAGGAAAGGGCGGCCCATTCCGACAAATGACATCTGGATCGCAGCGCACGCGCTGGAAGCAGGCGCGGATCTCATCTCCTCCGACCCACACTTCGGCTACATCGATGGCCTTCCATGGGTGGCGTTTCCGGCGGTCTGACCCTACCGATGGTGTTCGCGCCGTCAAGCACAAAACCAAACTTCACTATGAAGAGCAAACCGAGGCCGAGGCAGTGGCGGAGGATGAAGCCGCCTTCGGAGACCAGACCCAGACGGTCTTGGAGATTCCCACCGAGTTGGTGCCTGCTGTGCGCGAGCTCATCGCCCGTCACGGCAGCTAGGGACGGCTCCCTGCGGCCGACTCACTCACCCATATCCGCCGCCAGGCTCCACGCCTGAAATGTCCCGCAGCCACACCAGCAGCGAGTTCCAACTCCTGCGCAGTTGGTCCACTCTCGTCTTCCCTCAAAGATATTTCGCACCTAAAGGATCGGAAATAAAGGCTGTGGCGGGGTTATCACGCCCCTTTTGAGGGTATCAAATCGTGGTATGCGAGCAGTAAACTCACGGCGTGCCGACTACCTTCGTCGATCCGCGAGGCGATCCCGACCCGCAGGCTCCACGCGCCCCCGCGCGGTTCACCACGAATGCGGCAGAGCTGGAGGAGCTCCATCGGTTCTGCCTCGATGGCCGGCTCTATGACGTAGAGCGCTGGATCCAGGCCGGAGGGCCGATGCAGCTCGCAGCCGGCTCACTGATCGAGCGATCACGCCGTTTCCGCACGGCTCTGGAGATTGCGATCGAGCGCCAGGATCACTCGCTCGTGCTTCTCCTCGTCGCCAACGGGTATGACGTGAACGCAGAGCCGGAGTCTCCTCTCGACGAGGTACTGCGGCTGCGCCGCCCAGACTTCCTGGACCTGCTTCTCGACTGGGGTGCCGACCCTCGACAGGTGGATCTGGACGCGCTCTGCGCCACCTACGAATCCCAACTCTACGAGCGGTTTCTCCGTCTTGGCGTCGACTTCTCTTCTGGTCACGCACTCGCCCATGCCCTGGGCCACCACACGAGCAACAAGCCACTCTTTGGCTTTGCGAAACGGCACCGGTTGCAGGACCCGAAAATCCAAGGCGAGCTCGACATCGCCCTCGGACACCACGCATGGGAGGGCAATGAGAAGGGGGTGATGCTCTGTCTGTGGGCTGGCGCCGATCCGCATGTCGCGGTGCCTGTTCTGCGGTGGGGCCTCGCGGACGAGGAGGACGAGGAGGACCGCTATAGCCCCGTTTTTGCTGCGTGCAGCGGTGGGCATGTTTCCATCCTCGAGCGCCTAAAACCCGATCCCTCGCTGGACGATTATGAGGAGCTCTACCGCTATGCGTGCAATGAGAAGACCGTCCAGCTCCTGGCCCGTTCGAAGCCACCCACGAATCCCTCACGGGTGATGGCAATTCAGCTTTCGCGAGCGGCGTGGTCGTTCCGCCAGGATCGACCTGTGGAAACCCTGCAGGCTCTCTTCGAAGCGGGAGTGCGATGGGAAGCGAGCGCCATCCAAGAGATCGCTGGCGCTCGCCGCCATTTGCTGAAGACGGACGATTGGACCTTCGTCCGGCTGATGAAGCTCCTCGCGACCGACGACTACTGCTCGCGCGAGGTACTGTTCGAGCTCGCAAGGACCCCGAGCATGCGGGAGCGCATGGTCAAGGTCGGGCTGATCCCTCCCAACCTCAGGCAACGGAGCAGGTTCGATCCAAGCAGCCCAGCGAGGGCCGGAGAGGCTCTGGCGAAGTTCGGGATCGAGCCGCCGAAGGAGAAGAAGGCGGCCGTCGTTCTTCCGCGAGTCTTTCGGATCGGCGCGGGGAGTCGGAATGGGCGTTCCGTCCACCTCGACCGTCCGACACTCTTCGAGCGCGTGTGGTCTGTGCCTGTCGACAAACTCGCGAAAGAGTGGGGTCTGTCAGGCCGGGGTCTATCGAAGGCGTGCAGCCGTCTGAAGGTCCCCGTGCCGCCCCGCGGCTATTGGGCGAGAGTGGCGGCTGGTCAGCGGGTCCACCGCCCCAAGCTCCCTATCCTGCCTCCCGGCCAGGCAGAGGAGATCCTCATCTGCGTGCCCGAGCCGGCGGGCGTTGACTGATTCCGGGCCGCCCACGGCGACGCTCTTCGGACTCAGCGCCCGATTTCTTCAACCAACTCGGCACTGACCAACACACGGATACCGTGGCGCAATAGGGGAGTGAAATGGCGGCGGTTCTCAGTCGCCACGAGCCGCGCGCCAGCCTGCCGCGCGACCTCTGCGATGTGCGCATCGTAAACCCTGCCGCCCATCGTGCCCTCGCCTACGGTGGAGACCAAGAAATCCTCTCTCAGCTCCGATGGCAGATCGTGGACCGAGAAACGAGGGAGGATCTCCTCTCGTAGGAGCCGCAGGGAGATCTCCGGTTCAAGGCGGTATTCTTCCGGCAGGCGCGTCGTCACCGAGTAGAACTCAAGGCAGCAGTGCCAGGCGGTCATCGGGCGCTCGATGCGACCGTCCGCGACGGCATCCATCAGCAGCAGGGCGGGATGCGGGCCGCGGCCGAAATCGATGACCCCGGCGATGAGGACGCTGGTGTCGAAGAAGATGTCCCTCAGCCCGGCCACCGGTCCCGCTCCTCTTCGATCAACCGCGCCACATCGATCTCGGTGCGCTCCCCCTCCGCGGCCCGAGGACGGGCGACCAGGCGCTCGCCGCGCCGGACGAGCTCGGGGCCGGCCACCGACCGGACGAGGCGGATGGCGAAGCCCTCGACCACCATCTCGAGCTCCGTACCGGCGGCGAGACCAAGCCGCTTGCGCACCTCGGCGGGGATGACCACGCGCCCTGCCTTGTCAATGGTCGTTATCATGGGCGTAGCGTACCATGCTCTTGCCACTCCCCTCCCATGCCCTTCCCCCGGTGTGCAGCCTTGCACCCGGTAGAGCTCCGCCCTCCAGCAGCCCCGGGCGTCCGTGATCTAGCGCTCGCCGAGCGGCGGATACATCGCCGGCGGGCGGTCGAAGTCGACTTGCTCGACATCGGTCCAGGGCACGTACTCGGGGCGCTGACGGCCGTCGACGAAGATCAGCATGCCGGCATTCCCCTCGCCGAGGTCGCCGGTGCGCTCGAGGTGCAGCTCCTCGCCGCTCTGGAGAGTCACTTTGGGGGGCACGATCGAGGCGATCAGGCCGAAGGGGATGGTGTAGTCCACGCCCTGGGATGGGGCGTCGAGCGTCTCGGTGGTCTCGCTCTCGTCGAGGTCGTAGACCAGCCGGCCGGCGAGGCGGAGGCCGGCGCGGGTGGTGACGCTGCCCGTGAGCGGACGCCCCGGCGGGAAGTCGCCGTAGGCAGGGCCGCTGCCGCCGGGGCTGAGGTCGACGCGCTCGAAGGCGTCCCAGGAGACCAGCACCCGGCCGTAGCGCGGGTCGTCGACGTAGATCCCGCGGTTCTCATGGCCGACTTCGCGGATGTCGGAGAGCATGATCTCGCGGCCGTCGAGCAGCGTCACCAGGGAGCTGTCGCGCGGGCGGCGCGCGATGGAACGGATGGTATCGAAGCGCAGGCTGGTCTCACCGCCAGCCGCGTGGCCGTCGAGCTCGTCGGTGCCGACGCACTCCTCCCGGTCCCACTGGACGAAGCCGGTGAAGTCGCCCTGCCGCGTGCGCACCGTTCCGTGCAGCCGGTCGGGGGCGGCGCCTAGCGGAGGGGTCGGGAGGAGCTCGATCGTGCGGATCCGAAGAGTATCGAGGTTCACGACGCCGCGCCTGCCGTCCCACACTCGCACGCCGTCGTCGAAGTCGCTGGCTTCGAAGCGGTCGAGGTCGAACACGGTCCCGCTCTTGAGAGTCACCCGCACGCCGCGGCCGTGCGCCTCGATGCGCGCGATATCGCCGAAGCGCGCCATGAAAGGCCGGCCCAGGTCGATCTGGCGCTCCCGGTGGGCGATCGTGATCCCGAAGATCTCGATCGGGTGGCGCTCCTTGGGCAGCCGCTCTGGCGGCACTTGGGCGGCCCATGGGTTCTCATGCTTGAAGCCGTTGAAGTAGTCGCCCCAGAACGCCTCCTCGTCGTTCCCCCAGCGCAGCCGCCCCTCGTAGGTGGCATCGACGGTGGTGACGCGGCCGTAGAGGAAGTCCGGGTGGGCCTCCGTCGCCGGGTGGGTCTCCTCCGCCGCCGCGGTCGAGGGGGTGATCGCGGGCGACATCGCCGCGGCGGGGTGGACGTCCCGGTTGAGGACCCGGTAGCCGGCGGTGACGGCGAGGAGGACGACCACGGTGGCGAACGCCCCGCGCGCGATCGTAGCTCTCGTCATGGTCGGCTCTCCTGCTGAAGACACGAGTCTCTCATGCCGCGTCGCGGTCTACCTGCCTTACGCACGAGGCGGCGAGAGATTACGCTGGGGCAAACCAAACCTGCGTGCGGACCTGAAATGTTTTCCGGCCGCGCGTCACTCCCCTATGAAGGCTGTTCTCCGGCGCCTCCCGTGCTGCGAGGCCGGCCTTCACCGACAGAGAGCGTCGCTCTCACGAGCGGCGCCCCCGGTCTCCTCCACAGGGAGTGGTGCGCGCCGCGCCTCTCCCTCTTTTTTTCCCGAACAACCCCCCTCACTGACGTGGATGTGCCGCGATCTCCCTGGAGATGTCGCGATCCCTCCAGGGCCGCCGCAATCTCTCTGGAGATGCCGCGATGTCCGCCCGTTTATCGCAATCTTCCCCGATATGACGCGAAACTCACAGATGCGCCGCAATGTCGCTGGATGCGTCGCGATGTCCCGGGATTTGTCGCAATCTTTCCGGACCTGTCGCGAAGTTGGCGGACGTGACGCAAGGTCGCGGGAAGCGCCGCGACATCTGCGGCTCCGTCGCAATGTCCCGCGATCTGTCGCAAAGTCGGGAGATGCGTCGCAATGTCCAGGGATGCGTCGCAATGTTCCGGGACGGGTCGCGATCTTCCGGGAGGCGTCGCGAAGCTCCTGGAGTGCCGCCAGGCTCGCGGATGCGTCGCGATCTGCCGGGATGCGACGCGATCTCCGGAGATCGGTCGCGATCTTCCGGGAGGGGCCGCAAAGTTCCGGAAATTAGCCCGCCGGCTGGAAACTTCGCGACAAATGCGCCGGACTTCCGTAGACTGGTCGGCAGTTCCGTGAAGGAGGAGAGAGTGAGCACACAGCTGTCGGTCGCGCAGGTCCTGGTCAACCTGGAGGCGCAGATGGCGTTTCACAAAGAGCAGGAGTCCCATCATGCGCAGCAGGAGATCTTCCACCGGGAGCAGCAAGCCCTCCACGCCGCCGAGTACGCCAAGGTGGCCAAGCACTACGAGGCGTTCAAGGCCACGGCCGAAGCCGCAGCCGAGATCGCTGCAGCCGTCCCGGCCAAGGAGCCGCCGCGGCCCGACGAGCCGCCTCCGTCGCGCGGCAAGCCGACCCGTCCGAGCCGGCTGGTGGCGCGCCTGGTCGCGGGGCTCCCGGCGGGCGAGACCTTCGCGCCTTCCGGGGTGGCCGCGGAGGTGAACCGGCGCTACGGCCGGGAGCTGCGCAAGCCCCTGGACAGCCGCCTGGCCTCGACGATCCTGCGGCGCCTGCTCGCCGAGGGCGAGATCCGGCTCGTCGAGAAGGGTGCCGCGCACCACGAGGCGCTCTATACCAAGGGATGAGGCCCCGCCCCCGGGTTGACGCGAAGACCGTCAGCCACCACACCCGGTGGCGATCAACAGGGCCTGGCAGATCGCGGCCATACGCCCTCTTCTTCCCATCCCTCGAAGTCCTTGCCGAGCGGATCTTCGACCCCAGCATAGGCGCGCTCGTACTGCGCGTCGATCTCCTGCTCGCGACGATGGCGCAGGAAGTCGCTGGTCAGTTGCCGCAGCACCGCGGATCGACCCTGTTCGCGAACCTCCGCGGTCTCGTCCAACTCGGCGAGGAGATCTTCGTCAAACATGATCTGTACGGCTCTGGTCGATCTCCTGCGCACGGCGAGCTCCTGACGGGGCTCGCGGTCAGCCTTCGGTGCCTTCCAGCCGCGCCCGCAGACGCGCCAGCTCAGCTTCGGCGGCGTCGGCCCGCTGCCGCTCGGCTTCAGCCCGCTGCCGCTCGGCCTCGGCTCTCGCGTCCGCCGCTTCGTCCTTCGTTGACACCAAGCGCCCGGCTGCGTCGAAGAGCCGGACCCAGGTGGTCTCCACCCCGGTCCGAAGCCCGCGCCACAGGCCCAGCTTCAGCCCGAGCTTCTCGCTCCAGATCCGCCCCTCGGCATCGGGGAGGAGGGGAACGTAGACGTCGCCAGCCAGACGGAGCCCTTCGAGCGTCTCGGTCCGAGGCTCATAGAGGAAGTATTCCGGAGTCCGGAAGACCCGGGCGTAAAAATCCCTCTTGGTCGTACGGTCGATCTTGGCGGTCGACGGCGAGAGGAGCTCGACGATCACCTCCGGCAGCCGGCCCCCCTCGTGCCAGGAGGCCCAGACATTGCGGTCGTGGTCCTCGATGCCTCCGACGAAGAAGACGTCCGGACCCCGGAGATACGGCCGCCCGCGGGCGACGTCCCGCGCCTGCTCGACCGAGTGGTAGACGAACATGTTCCCGCCGGTGAAAAAGTCCGTCCGCCCGCGCTCCGCCATCGCCTGGCGGATCACGTCGATGAGCAGGTTCATCTGGATGCGTTCCCAGTTGCTGTCCAACGGCTCCCCGTCGCTTTCGACGAGATCGAAGGAGAGGTCGTCGAGTGCCTGTGCGGCGGGCTGGCTCATGGGAATCCCCCTTCGGATCGTTCCTCTGCGAAAGATAGCGCGTCGCGGCGACAAAGGGAAGATGGCGGAAAGACACCCGGGTGATCTCGTCCAACGCCGTTCGGAGTTAGAATAGCGCGATGGGGAAAGCCCCGGCAACGTCCGTTCCCGATCTGATCGGCTGTACCGGCTATCGGGGTCCGGCCAGGACTTTGGAGGAGATGGAAGCAGGCATCGCTCTCGGTGCGTGCGCAGCTTCAGGATGTCAATCGATCTTCAGGGCTGCGGCAACCTCGGCCTGTGCTTCTTCGAGAGTGGCCGGTCCGAGGCGCAGGAGAACTCCGAGGCGGAAGAAGCGATCTTGCAGCTCGAACCGCGAAAGACCGAGCAGGTCGGCCGTCTTCCCCAGGCTGATCTCATCCGCCAGATAGGCCTGCAGGGCCTCGACGTCGGGATCGCCCGGACGCCCTCGCTCCTGCTCTCCGATCGCACACTGAGCGAGCGCCTGAAGGAGCCGGAAATCCACAGGATCCAGAAGGACGGCCTGCTCCTGCCCTGGACTCTAGGGCTTCGGGGAAGATCCCTGCCGCCATCGCGGGCGTCATGCGGATGCTTGGTGCATCTCCAGAGGACGGCCGAACGGGCTTTTAGGGGAGGCAAGGACGCGCACCATCTGCGCCCGCTGATCGGCTGGAACCTCGGCCGGGCTTACCGCCCGCGTGGCTCTTGATAGCCCATAAGCGGGACGGGGTGCATGGAGTGCGTGTGGGAGAGGGAACCAGAGATGGGTGGCCCTCACCCAAAACCAATCTTGGCGGCGGTCGCTTCAGACGCCATCCGACTCACCCACTCTCGCTGCTCGGCGGTGTCCGGCACCGGCCTGCCACGGGCCTGCTCAATCCGGCGGAAGGCTGCGTCAGGATCTTCGCCGGCGGAGACGAGCAAGGCTGCAGCCAACAGCGAGGACCTGCCGATGCCCTGGCGGCAGTGGACGGCAACTCTTTTTCCCGCTGCGAGCGCTGCCTCCAGCCGGTGGACGAGCTCGGCCAGAGCCGCCCGCGAGCCGGGCACGCCATAATCGGGGATCGGAAAGGCGTGATACTCGATCCCCTCCTCTCGAGCACGCGCCTCTTCCTCTTGGAGCTCGAATTCGGCGACTTCGGCTGGAGTCAGTAGGGAGATCACGACGTCGAGGCCAGCAGCTCGCCACGAGCGCACCTCATCGGCGAGCCAGTCGCCACCCCGAGGTCGGGGCAGAATGCCCAAACGGCCCGGCCAGGGACCGGGCACCCAGTAGATATCGGCCTTCATGAAGGGCGGCCTCTCTCAACAGATCTCATTCCAAAGGCTCCCTCGGCAGCGCATCGACATCCACGCCACGCTCCCGGAGGACGTAGACGCGATGGTGCCCATCCATTATGGTGCCATCCGGCTTGACTTTGAGCGCTCCAGGCTCACCTGGACACAACGAGGCGATCAGCTCTTCGGTCGATCGTTTCCTAAAGGTGGCCAGCTTCGGTTGGCTCAACGAACCTTTAGGGTGCAAGGGCTTGAGGGGGACTCTTTTCACGGATGGGCGCGAAGAATACGGGAGAAGGGGCGTAAAGTAAAGACCGCGATGCCTCTCCGCTGCCTCTCCGCAGAATCCGGGGAGCCGACTGCCAGGATCGTTTCCGCCGATATGGAGGCAACCATGCCAGGCGAGCACGTAATCAGAGCTGTCCTCTTCAAGGAGGGTGACTGGTGGGTCGCTCAGTGCCTGGATGTCGACATCTCTGCGCAGGCGAGGAGCGAGAGGGAACTCTACTCTGAGCTTGGCCGCCTCCTTGTCGGCCGCATCCTGGCAGGCGAGAAGCTCAGCGTCGACCCATTTGCGAGCTTGCCCCCCGCTCCTCGACGGTATTGGGACATGTTCTTCAAAGCACAGTCGCAACCGAAAAACATCCTGCCGTTTATGCCAACGGAAGACCTGTCGCGTGCGCTCCCGGAGCTGGAATTGAGGATTGCCTGAGAGGGGAAGGAGACTCTCGGGAAAACACCCCTGGTCGCTGACGCTTCAGGGCTCCAACCAGTTCTCGACAGAGAGACCGGGCAGAGCATCGAAATCGCGGTCCGAGGTGAGCAGGATCAAGTCGAGTTGCCGAGCCAGCGCCGCCAGCATCATGTCGACCTGCGAACAGACGCGTCCTCTCTGCCGGAGCTGGTGGTAAACGTCTCCATAGAGGAATGCGGTCTTCTCATCGAGAGACCAGATCCGCAGCGCAGCCAGGAGCCTCGCGAGAGCCTTCCGGTATGACGCGGGGTCCCGCACCTGGCTGGCTCCCACTTCGAGCTCACAGAGAGCCGGAACGCAAGTCCCGACAGTGGCTCCCCTCTCTTTCATCCAACGGATCCGCTGGCGGACCGGGGAGCCCGACCTGACGGCTGCACCGAGATGATTCGTATCCAGAAGGAAGTGCACTCAGTCGAGTCCCATCTGTCGGCGGACAAACTCCTTGGCTTCCCGGTCCGCCTCGGCAAGAGCCGCCTCTACGCGCAGATGGTCCTCGGGCGAGATGTTTGCGGCCAAGTTCTCGATCTCCTGCTCCCAGGCATCCCAATCTTCCAGACCCACTGGACCTGCCTCTTGGACGAGCAACTCCTGTCCCTCACTCCACGTGTCGGGCAGAGGAGATAACGGTTGGATGACACCATCATGCAAGACCGCTTTTACCATCTCTCGCCTCCCTCGGCGTTGCCCCCCAGCACAAAGGATTGTACCACCGGCACGGGAGGTCAGCGCCGGCAGGGGCGACCTCCTCACTCCCTCCGCAAAGCCGGCAGCGACCGCCACCCTCCCCCCCGGAGCTTGCGGCCGGCGTAGACGGCGAAGAGGAGGACGGCTCCCAGCATGATGATCGCCGGGCCGGAGGGGAGATCGTAGACATAGGAGAGGCCGAGCCCGCCCAGGGTGATCGCCACTCCGATGGCGGTCGAAAGGATGAGGACGCCCCGCAGGTCCTTGAGGAGCATCAGGCCGATCAGCGGTGGGATGGTGAGGAGGGCCACCACCAGGATGATCCCCACCACCTGGATCAGGATCACCACCGAGAGGGCGATCATGGTGAGCAAGAGCACCATGAGGACCCGCACCGGCGCCCCCTGCACCCGGGCGAAGACCTCGTCGAAAGCCACGGCCACGATCCCCTTCCAGAAGAGCGCCAGGATCAGGAAGACCGAGACCGCCAAGACCAGCAGCACCCCGATCTCGTGGCGCGACACCAAGAGGATGTTGCCGAAGAGATAGGTCATCAGATTCGGCGCGTAGCCCGGGGTCTTGTAGACGAAGACGATCCCCACCGCGAGGCCCACCGCCCAGAAGACTCCGATGACCGCGTCGTAGGAGCGGATCGTCTCGGTGTCCACCAGGCCGAGCGCCACGGCGCAGAGGAGAGCCACCGCCATGGCGCCGAGCAGGGGGTCGAGCCCCAGGTAGAAGCAGAGCCCCATGCCGCCGAACGCCGCGTGACTGATGCCGTCGGAGAGGAAGGCCAGGCGCTTGACCACCACGAACGGGCCGACGATGCCGCAGAGGACCGCGGCGAGCAGGCCGGCGAGGACGGCGTTGCGCATGAACTCGTAGGACAGGGCGTCAAAAAATCCGGGCACGGGGCGACCTCAGTGACGGTGCAGGATGCGGTGCTGGACGCCGTGGGTGACCACCTCGACCGGGCCGCCATACGCCTCTTCGAGCGTGCGCGCGTCGAGCTCGGACCCCTCGTGGCAGACCAGGCGGCGGTTGACGCAGGCGATCCGGCGGACCAGCGGAGCGAGGCCGGTGACGTCGTGGGTGATGACCACCACCGGGATGCGCCGGTTGAGCTCCTCGAGGAGGCCGGTCAGGGTCTCACGCGACTCGGCGTCGATCGAGGCCGTGGGCTCGTCGAGGAAGAGGACCTCCGGGTCCGAGACCACCGCGCGGGCGATCAGCACCCGCTGCAGCTGTCCGCCGGAGATCTCGCTGACGTGCTCGGCGGCGAGATGGGTCAGCGCGAGCCGCTCCAGCACCCGGCCCACCTCGATCCTGTCCTTCTTCAGATAAGGACGGAGCAGGCTGCGGCGGTCCAGCCGGCCCATCAGGACCACGTCGGAGACGCGCAGCGGAAACCCCTTGTCGAAGGTCGAGAACTGGGGGACGTACCCCATCCGGCCCGGGCGGACCGGCGGCGTCCAGACGACCTCGCCGGACCAGGGGCGGAGCAGGCCGAGGAGGATCTTGACCAGGGTCGTCTTGCCGCCGCCATTCGGTCCGATGATGGCGAGGAAGTCGCGCGGCCGGATCTCCAGGCTCACGTCCTCGACCACCGTCTCGCGGTTGTAGCCGAAGGTGACGTGATGGGCCGCGATCACCGGGAGCTCAGGCATGCGGTGGAGCCTCCCGGAGCGCCGCGGCGACGTGGCGGAGGTTGTCCGGCCAGTCCTTCAGTTGGGGATCGGCGGTCACGACACGGCCGCCGATCGCATCGGCGATCACCTGCGCGCTCTTGCGGGGAAATCCCCCCTCGATGAAGACGACGCGCACCCTTTCGCGGCGCGCGCGGTCGATCAGCTGGATCATGCGGGCGGCGCTCGGCTCCTTCCCCTCGGCCTCGATGGCGATCTGCTCCAGGCCGTACTCGTGGGCGAAGTACCCCCAGCTGGGATGGAAGACGATGAACCTCCGGTTGGGAGTCCCGGCGAGGAGGGCGCGGATCTCGCGGTCGAGGCGGCCGATCTCCGTGAGGAACGAGCGCAGGTTGGCCCGGTAGACCGGCGCGCCGGCAGGGTCCGCCGCTTCCAGGGCGCGGGCGATGTTGCCGGCGGCCACGGCGACCGTCTCCGGCGCCACCCAGACGTGGGGGTCGCCGTTGCCCTCTTCCCCGGCAATGAATCGCATCCCCCGGGACATGTCCACCACCCGGATGCGCGGCGCCGCCTTCAGATAAGGAATGACGTACCGCTGCTCGTAGTCGAACGCCGGATGGCCCACCTCGACGTAGAGCTCGGTGGCCGCGAGCGCCGTCAGCTGGCGCGGCGTCAGCGGATAGTCGACGTGGGAGAACCCCGGCGGGATCATCACCTCGACGCTCACCCGGTCCCCTCCGATCCGTTCGACGAACCAGGCCTGCGGCGGCACGCTCACCGCGACGCGCAGGCGGCCGCCGTCCGGCGCCGAGCCCGGCGCCGAGCGGCAGGCCAGGAGCGCCAGGAGCGCACCGATCAGCGCGCGCATTCGGCGCATCGTCCGTAGAGCACGATCTCGTGCGCCTCCAGGGCGAACCCCGGCGGCGTCAGGTGGCGCAGGTCGTCCGGACAGCCCTCGATCTCGTAGACGCGATCGCAGCTCCGGCAATGGAAATGGTGGTGATGCTCTTTGCCCGTCGGCTCGTAGCGCGGCGCCTCACCGGGCAGCTCCACGGCCTGCAGCCATCCCCCCTCGACTCCGCTCTTCAAGGTGCGATAGACCGTGGCGATGCCCAGGCCGGGCGACTGCGGCTCCGCCTGATCCAGCACCTCCCGCGGGCTCAACGGACGGTCGGCTCTCTCGATGGCGGAGCGGATCGCCCTTCTCTGCTGGGTGTCTCTCTCACTGCGTTGGCTGCTCTGATGGGATAACACGGCTGGCCCCCCTCGGCTGATCTTCCCTGCTGATAATGCCCTATCAGTAGAACCGGGGCAAGGACCCATATAATCCCCGTCATGGACACGACCACACCGCAGCAACGCATCGAAGCCGACGTGAAGGCCGCCATGAAGGCGAGTGAGAAGGACAAGCTGAGCACCTTGCGGATGCTGCTGACCGAGATCAAGAACGAGCGCATCCGCCGGAAGGGGGAGGAGGTGGACGAGGCCGGGTTCGTCGCCCTCGTCCGCAAGGCGATCAAGCAGCGGGAGGAGGGAGCGGAGGGCTTCCGCCGCGGCGGGCGCGAGGACATGGTGGCGAAGGAGGAATCCGAAGCCGCGTTCCTGGCCCAGTATCTGCCCGCCCAGGTCGACGAGGGGCAGATCCGCGCCGCCATCCAGGAAGTCGTCGCCGCCCGCGGGCTCTCCGGCCCGGCGGCCATCGGCCCGGTCATGAAGGAGATGCTGGCCCGCTTCGGCAGCTCCGCCGACGGCGCCACGATCAACCGGATCGCGCGCGAGGTGCTCGCGGGCAAGTGATGCGCCGCGAGCGATGAGACGCCCTTGATCCGGAGAACAATCGTCGGCACCGCCGGCCACATCGACCACGGCAAGACGAGCCTCGTCCTGGCGCTCACCGGGATCGACTGCGACCGCTGGGCCGAGGAGAAGGCGCGGGGGATCACGATCGACCTGGGATTCGCCTTCCTCTTCGAGGGGGACCTCCAGATCGGCTTCGTGGACGTCCCCGGGCACGAGCGGTTCCTCCACAACGCCCTGGCAGGTCTGGGAGGCATCCGCGTGATGCTCCTGGTGGTGGCCGCCGACGAGGGGGTCAAGCCGCAGACCCGGGAGCACCTCGCGGTCTGCTCGCTCCTCGGCATCCCGGCGGGCCTGGTGGCGCTGACCAAGGTCGACCTGGTTGCGCCGGACCTCCTGGAGTTGGCCGAGCTGGAGGTCGAGGAGCTCCTCGCCGGCACGCCGTTCGCCGGCGCGCCGATCCTCCCGGTGTCGAGCACCACGGGGCAGGGGATTCCCGAGCTGAAGGCCGCCCTGGTCGACCTGGCCTCGCGCCACGCCGTGCCGGCCGACCCGGACCGGCCGGCACGCCTGCCGGTGGACCGCGCCTTCCATCTGAAAGGTCTCGGCGTGGTGGTCACCGGCACGCTCTCCAGCGGCACGATCCGGCCGGGGGACACGCTGGAGGTGCAACCGCCCCCACGCGATGGGAACGGCCGGGTGCGGGTGCGCAGCATCCAGGTGCACGGCCAGCCGCGCGAGCAGGCCGAGGCCGGAGAGCGCACGTCGCTCCAGGTGACCGGCGTGGCGCTGGAGGACCTCGAACGCGGGCAGCAGGTTGGAACGCCCGACGCCTTCGCGAGCACCACCAGCCTGCTCGGCCGCTTCACCCTGCTCTCCGACGCCGCGGCGCCGCTCTCCGGCTTCGTGCCGGTCCGTCTGCACCTCTACGCGAGCGAGGTGATCGGCCGCATGCGCCCGCTTGTCGAGGGGGGGCTGGCGCCGGGCGCGACCGGACCGGTGGAGATCCGCCTGGAGGCGCCGGTCCCGGCTGTGCGCGGCGACCGCTTCATCATCCGCCGGCCCTCGCCGCCCGCCACCCTGGGCGGCGGCGAGATCCTCGATCCGCGCTGGCGGCGGCACCGCGGCACCACCCTGGCCGCCGCGCTGGCGGCGCTCCTTGGAGAGCTGGGCCCGGCGCTCCTCTTCTGGGTGCAGGAGGCCGGCGAGCGGGGCGTCGACGCCGCGGAGATCGCCCGCCGCCTCGGTTTACCTGTCGCTCAAGTCGCCGCCGAGCTGCGGCGGCTGAGCAAGGCGGACAAGCTCCTGGAGGTCACGGCGGGCTCCGCCGTGCGCTGGATCGCGCCGGCCGCGGTGCAGCGGGTCACCGAGCGCGCCCGGCGGGTGCTCAAGGAGTACTTCCAGAAGGACCGGCTGGCTGAGGCGATGCCCAAGGCCGAGGCGGTGCGCCGCATCCTGCGCGGCCGGGCCACCGACCTGGCGCCGGTCTACCTGGGCTGGCTGGAGGCCCAGAAGGTCCTCGCCGTCCACGGCGACCAGGTGAGCCTGCCCGGGCGCAGCGCCCAGCTCACCGGCGAGGAGTCCAAGCTCTCGGCCGCGGTCCTCGAGCGGTTCGACAAGGCGGGCCTGACGCCTCCCGCGCCGAGCGAGCTGCAGCAGGAGCTCGCCGCCAAGCCGCAGATCCTGGAGGGGGTCGTCCGCCATCTGGTGGCGCGCGGCGATCTGCTGCGCCTGCCGAGCGGGCTGGTCCTGGCGTCCGCGGCGGTGGTCCGCCTGCGGCACGACCTCCTCGCCACCTCCTGGGAGCGTTTTTCCGTGGCCGATTTCAAGGACCGTTACGGATTGAGCCGCAAGTGGGCGATCCCCCTCCTGGAGCACCTCGACTCGACCGGCGCCACCCGGCGCCAGGGGGACGACCGCGTGGTGGTGCGTGAAAGGAGCAGCAGATGAAGACGATCGCCGTCCTCGGAGCCTCGAAAGACCGCAGCAAGTTCGGCAACAAGTGCGTCCGCGCCTACCAGGAGGCGGGCTGGGAGGTCTTCCCGGTGAACCTGGGGAGCTCCGACCCGATCGAGGGGCTGACCACCTGGCGCAAGCTCGCCGACGTCCCGGCCGAGCTCGACCGCATCAGCGTCTATCTGCCGCCGCCGGTCACTCTCGAGCTGCTCGCCGACATCGCGGCCAAGGGAGCCCGCGAGGTCTGGCTCAATCCCGGCTCGGCCGACAACCGCGTCCTCGACGAGGCCCGGCGGCGCGGCATCCCGGCCCGCCCCGGCTGCAGCATCGTGGACATCGGGCTGAGCCCGGCGCAGTTTACGTAGCCCCCTCCCCGCCCTCCCCCGCTTCCGGGGCCCCGAGCGAGGGGCTCTTGCGCTGATCGCTGGACTGCCATTTGGCAAATCACGTGTCTTCAGCAGAGATCCGGTATCTTCAAAAAAGGCCGGATCGAGGTTACAATGTCACCGGGAGTTTTCCTGAGGGCCTTATCTGTCGTAGGAGGGTATAGGGGGGAATCATGTTTCCGGTGCTCTTGCACCCGGAGCTGTATCGCAGGCTCCGGCGCAGCGAGCGCGGCGAGAGAGCTCGCGTGTGGAAGACTCTGGACCGGTTGCGAGCCGGCCAGTGGCAAGGGGGAACGCGAGTCAAACGCCTGCGCGGAATCGGACGGCCCGTCTACGAGGCACGGACCGATTCGGGCGACCGCCTGCTGTTCACCATGGTCCGGTCGGCGGACGCGCAAAATCCGGATCGCCTGGTGCCTCACCTGCAGGTCTGGGATCTCGTCCCGCACGACGACGCCGAGCGGACGGCGCGGCGCAATCGCTCGCCCGAAGCCGAGTTCCTCGAGCTCGAGACGCTGGAAGAGCTGGTCATCGACGAGCCGCCTCCCTGCCCGGCTGTACGCTTTGCGGAGATTCCGGCCGATGCTCCGGCCGACGACTCCGAGCCTCTCCTCCGCTTCCTCCTCCCTCCCGGCGATCTGGACATCCTGTCGGAAGAAGAGGTTCCGGGGGGGATCCGCTGGTTCCTGGTCGATCCCGCGGCCCTGGCCCGGGAGGAGGATCTGCAGCGGCTCTCGGACGCCGGCGGCGACGAGTTGGAGCTGAAGCTCACCCGCGAGCAGTACGAGATCCTCCGCGCGCCGGGCCCGCTGCTCCTCGCCGGAAGCGCGGGCAGCGGCAAGACCACGATCGCGATCCACCGCCTCGCCGCCGCGGCGCTCCAGCCCGATCCGCCGGCCGCCCTCTACCTCTCCTACAGCGAGGAGCTGGTCGAGCACGCGCGCGGCCTGTACGGCGACCTGGTGGCGGCCAAGGGGGGGGCGCCGGACCGCTCTCCCGACTTCTTCACCTTCGGCGACCTCTACCGGTCGCTGGTGCCGCGCGACTTCCGCGAGCACCAGGCGCGGCCGATGAACGAGTCGCTGTTCCGCGAGTGGTTCCGCAAGTCCGGGCGTTCGCTCGATCCGGCCCTGGTCTGGGAGGAGCTGCGCAGCATCCTCAAGGGCGCCTGCCTCCCCCTCAACCAGTCGCTCCTCGACGAGGCGACCTATTTCGAGCTCGGGCGCAAGCGAGCCCCTCTGTTCGTCGATGAGCGGCCGGAGATCTGGCGCATCGCCCAGCGCTATCAGGCATGGCTCGCCGAAGAGGGGCGATCCGACCGCATCGATCTCTGCCGCCGCGCCTTTGCCGAGCTGCGGCATCGCAAGCCGCGCTACGACGTGGTGATCTGCGACGAGGTGCAGGACCTGACCGAGCTGGAGGTGGCCTTCGTCCTCGCCCTGTCGCGCCGCCCGGGGCTCGACGGCGTGCTGCTCACCGGCGATACGCAGCAGATCGTCAACCCCAGCGGCTTCCGGTGGGCCGAGGTCCGCCGCCTGGTCGCCAAGGCCGCCCACCTGCGCGCCGCGCCCGAGGTGGTGCGCCTGCGGCGCAACCTGCGCAGCGTCCGCCCGCTGGTGGAGATCGCCAACTCGCTCCTCCTGCTCCGGCGGGAAGTGTTCGGCCGTACGGAAGAGGACGAGCCCGAAGAGGCGTCGATCGAGGGGCCGGTCCCGGTCGAGGTCCCGGGCTCCGAAGCGGAGGTCCTCGACGCCATCCGGGGCTTCGGCCCGCGCTGCGCGGTGCTCACCCTGGACGACTCCGAGGCCGAGCGGCTGCGCGCCCTCCTCGGCACCAGCCGGGTCTTCCATGTGCGCGAGGCCAAGGGGCTGGAATTCGACGCGGTCGTCCTCTGGAAGCTGCTGGAGCCGGACCGCGATCTGGTGGAGCGCTTCCTGCGCACGCCGCGGGAGATGGAGCGGGAGGCGCGCTTCAAGCGGCTCCTCCAACATCTCTATGTCGGCGCGACCCGCGCCCGCCGGCACCTGGCCATTCATGAAGGTCCCGTCCCCCACCCCTTCTGGTTCGACGAGCGGTTCCGCGGCCGGCTGGAGCACGGCACGCCCGAGAGCCTCGCGCACGTCTTCCAGGCCACGGCGTCTCCCGCGGAGTGGGAGCGGGAGGGGAACTATTTCCTCCAGCACGGCCATTGGCGCCAGGCCGCGGAGTGCTTCCGCCGGGCGGCGCGACCCGATCAGGAGATCGCCGCCCTCGCCTTGGCCGCCGAAGCGCAGGAGGACTGGGCCGGGGCGCTCGATCTGTGGGGGCGGCTGGACGCGGCGGACCGCCAGGCTCCCCTCCTGGAGCGCCTGGGGCGCCTCTCGGAAGCCCTCACCCTCTACACGCAGGCCGGCCTGGAGCGCGAGGCGCGTCTTTGCGAGCTGCGGCTGCTCGAGCGCAACGGACGCTGGACCGCCGCCGCGGCAGGCTGGGAAGAGCAGGGCCGCCACGCCGACGCGGCCCGCTGCTGGAGCCAGGCCGGCGAGGAGAAGCGCGCCATGACCGCCGCGGCGCGCTCCGCCGAAGAAGAGGCCGCCTGGGGCCGCGCCGGGGACCTGTGGCTCGAGCTCGGAGACCATGAGGCCGCGGTCCGCAGTTTCCAGGCGGCGGGCGACACCGGCCGCCTGGAAACTGCGGACCGCGGCCTCATGGTCTCCGAGCTCAAGCCACAGGTCC
>WNGB01001735.1_pt1 | contig 35691 bp, 31 predicted proteins | sample 5400681 | NCBI WGS metagenome assembly WNGB01 (sample SAMN13153367, study PRJNA577476) | soil metagenome | isolation source: 115 cm soil or saprolite under grassland replicate 2 | place: USA:California | collected 2016-06-15 | reverse complement strand
CGTCAGTCGGCCTGGTCGAGACCGCGGAGAGCGCGGCGGTCGCGGCGGCCGCGCCGGAGGATCTGCGCGGCTCGGCGTTCGGACTCCTGGCCGTCGTGCAGAGCGGTGGCAACCTCGTCGCGAGCTCGGTCACCGGTGTCCTCTGGGCGGCGTTCTCGCCTGCAGTCGCCTTCACCTACCTCGCCACGTGCATGGCCGGGGCGATCGTCGTCCTGCTGCGCATGGCCAGGCAACGGCCCTAGCCCCGTTCTGTCGGCAGTTATCGACCTCTGGAGGCAGTAACTGCCGACAGAAGGGGCGGGCTGTCCTGACCCTGTGTATTTCGCGGCGGCGCTGGTGCGACGTCAGCGAGCGTCCAGGCGGGCGCTGATCTCGCTCCAGAGCGCCTCGTACGCCAGCGCGGCGCGGCTCTGGGCCGCGAAGGCCGCGAGCACGTTGCGGTGAACACCCATGTTCTCGACGTCGGCACTGGCGGGGATCGCGGCCTTGAGCACCGAGCGGTGCCGGCTGGGCAACGTCTCCATCACTTCGCGGTGCAAGCGCTTGCGGCGATCGACCATCGAGAAGAACGCGAGCAGATCTGGCGGCTTGGCCACCTCGCGCTCGACGAACGCCGTGAGGTGCTCGAAGGCCTGCAGCGAGAGGGTCGTGGGAATGAGCGGGACCAGCAGTGCGTCGGCGGCTTCGAAGACGTTCTCCGACACGAGCGAAATGCTCGGGGGACAGTCGAGGAACATGAGGTCGTAGTCCTCGGCCAGCGGCGCGAGGAGCCGCCGAAGCCGGCGCGTCGGCCGTTTCGCGTCGTCGAGCACGAGGTCCATATGACGGTACGAGAAGTCGGCGGGCAACAGGTCGAGGTCGGCGTGGTCGGTGCCTTTGATGAGCGTGTCGACGTCGCTCACGCCCCGCACGAGCCGCCGCCCACCGCCCTTGACCCTCGGTTTGACCCGGAAAAGGAACGTGGCCGCGCCCTGCGGGTCGAGGTCCCAGAGCAGTACCCGGGCCCCGTCACGCGCCGCGAGGTAGGCGAGATTCACTGCGGCCGATGTCTTCCCGACCCCGCCCTTGATGTTGTACGTCGCGAGGATCTTCACCGGAACGTCTTGGTGACCATCTGCCGTGTCGCAGCCTCGGCAAACGGCGCGAACCGGGCGGCGAAGTCGGCTCGCGCGGCCTGCTGCTCGGACTGCAGTCGCGACACGATCACCCCGACCACCATCAGCGCGCCGGGACCACCGTCGGCCCGGGCCAGCTCGCCGGCGAGCGCGAGCATGGCGTCGGCCTGCACCTCCCGGTCCTGGAAGCACCCCAACGTGTCCTGCAACGCTTTGAGGGTCGACACGAGCGGCTTGGTCTGGCCCGCCGGGAACACGGATGCGAACAGCTCCATTAGGTACCGAAGCTCCTTGCCGCGCCGGCGGAGTTCGTGGAGGGCCTCGGCCGCGGTGTCGTCGTCGATCGTCTCGCCGAGACGCACCATCTGCTCGTACACCTTCCGCGCCCGAGTACGCGCCATGGTGCCGATCGGTTGCGCGGCCAACGGCGGCCCGCCCTCGCCGGAGAACCGGGGCAGCGAGTCGATGAACGCCACCCAGTCGGAGCGCAACTGTTGGCGCCGCTGGGATCGCAGGGCGCGCCGCATGCGGCGCAGCGCCACGGACCGTCGGGCATGGAGCATCTCGGCGAGCGGGTCGAGGTGAGCCGCCAGGGACGCCGGCAGCGCGGTGCGGTAACCCGCCACCTCGATCAGATGGACGTCGAGATCGCGGAGCGGGCCCGTTACTTGCTGGAGCCAGCGCAACTCTTCTCGGAAGTGGACAACCTCTGTCTGCGGCAAGACGCCCTTCATCTCACGCAGCAGCGCCCGAGTCTGGCGGACGGCGATTCGGTAGTCGTGCAGGAACTCTGGGTCGATGTCCTCGAGCGTGCCTGGCAAATGGTCGTCCATGACCTGGGCCAGCCGGCCGAGCAGTGCCGCGACCGCGCGGTCGGCGCGCTCACGATCGTCGAACGGTACGACGACCTTTGCCGAGGTCCCCTTGGGATCGCGCCCGCTCGCCCGGACCGCCTCGTCGAACAGGGCCTGCGTGGCCGGCATCACATCCAGGTCGTCGGTGAGCGTGCGACACACCCGTTCGCACGCCCGCTCGTAGCCGCGGACATGGGAGACCCGGAGCCGGGGTGCGAGGCTCAGCGCCGGCTGGCCCCGGCGCACGACGGCCGACCGTTCGACCTCGATACGTGCGACGGTCTTCTCGTCGCGATTCAGGACGGCGATGTCCTGGAACCGGCTGCGCACGCGGGCGACGGGCAACAAGGCGCGGACACCGACGAGCGCATCGATGCCCTCGACCGGCAGTTCGGTCCGGTCGACGACGAGACCGGCGCGATAGAGAACACCGTCGAACGTGTCGACGAAGGTGCGATCCACCGTGCGCGTCCCGCCGACGACGATCGAATGGTGTTCGGCCAGGGCTGAAACGACCGTGGCCGGGTCGACGCCGTGCGGCACGACGAACTCCGCCCCCTCCTGTCGCATGACCGTCAGTCTGGCCTAATAGCGTCCGGCTGAGGACCGTGCCGACGAGGTGGGCGGGGCGTCCAATGGCCGCGCCCGAACTTCGTCAACCGTTCACCTCACGTTCATTCGGCCCTCCTGTCGCCGCAACCATCGCTTCCTAGCTTCGGTGGCGACGAACCATCCCCAAGGAGGGGCCATATTGCGTTCACGTACCCGGCGCTCCGCGCCGATCCTCGCTCTGGTGCTCACGCTCGCGCTGCTGGGCGCGGCGTGCGGCGACGATGACACGTCCACCACCGACACCGGTGCAGGCGGTGGCGATGGGGGCGGTGACGAGTTCTCGTGTCCCGAGGGGTCCGCTCTCGTCGCCGACGGCACCATCAACATCTCGGGCTCGTCAACCGTTGCGCCCATCACCCAGCAGGCCGCGGACTGCTTCGCCGAGGCCGGCGGCACGGGCGACATCACCGTCGACAACCCCGGTACCGGCGACGGCTTCAAGCTGTTCTGCGCCGGTGAGACCGACATCTCCGACGCCTCTCGGGCCATCAAGCCCGAAGGCGAAGCCGATGTGTGCGCCCAGAACGGCGTCGAGTTCATCGAGCTGAAGATCGGCTTCGACGGAATGGCGGTCATGACCAGCCCCGCCAACGACACCGTCGAATGCCTCAGCTTCGAGGACCTCTACGCGATCATGGGCCCTGAATCCCAGGGCAAGACCAACTGGAAGGACGCCAGCACACTCGCCGCCGAGCTCGGCTCCGACACCGAGTTCCCCGACCTCGACCTCGAGATCACGGCTCCGGGTGAAGAGTCCGGCACGTACGACAGCTTCATCGAGATCGCGCTGGCCAAGATCGAGGCCGCTCGCCTCGAAGCCGGCAAGATCACCGAGGACCAGAACGGCACCACCCGGCCGGACTACTCGTCGCAAGCGAACGACGACGCCATCATCCAGGGCATCGAAGGCGCCGACGGCTCGTTCGGGTGGGTCGGGTTCGCGTTCGCCGACCAAGCCGGTGACGGCGTGAAGATCCTCGACGTGGCGAAGGAAGCCGGCGGTGACTGCGTCTCGCCGTCCGCCGACACCATTGCCGACGGGAGCTACCCGCTGTCCCGCTCGCTGTACATCTACGTGAACGCCGAGAAGGCCGACTCCAACGAAGCGGTGGCTTCGTTCGTCGACTACTACATCGCCAACATGGCCGACATCGTCGAAGAGGCCGATTACGTCGGACTTCCTCACGACCAGGCGTCCGACACCGCGAGCACCTGGGAGGACCGCACCACGGGCTCGGCCGCCTGAGGCGGAGTGCTCATGAGTGATCCGGGCCGGGCGCATGCGCCCGGCCCGCACTCGTGCGAAGGCAGTTGCTAGAACTGGAAGGGGAGTCATGGCCGATATCACGCTGCAGAGCCTCCGGGGCGATCCGGCCCGGCTCCGCCGTGAGGCGACGATGCGCACGCTGTTGACCGGAGCGGCGATGCTGTCGCTCGTCATCAGCGGGCTGATCGTGTACAGCCTCGTCCGCGAAGCGTGGACGTTCATCGTCCACGTCGAGTGGGACACCGTGTTGGCGAGCGACGGCTGGTTCCCTCGGCGGGGCCTGTTCGACGTCCGGACGTTGTTGGTGGGGTCGTTCGTCGTCACCATCGTGGCCATGGCGCTGGCCGCACCGCTCGGACTCGGCGCCGCGATCTATCTCTCGGAGTACGCGAACCCTCGGGTCCGCCGCATGCTCAAGCCGATCCTCGAGATCATCGCCGGCATCCCGAGCGTCGTCCTCGGGTTCTTCGTGCTCACGTTCGTGTCGCCGGAGATCGTGCAGGGCCTCTTGTTTCCGGAGGCCAACCAGTTCAACCTGCTCGCCGCCGGCCTCGGCGTCGGAATCCTCACGATCCCGTTGGTGGCGTCCGTCGCCGAGGACGCACTCCGCTCCGTGCCCTCGTCTCTCCGCGAAGCGTCGTACGGCATGGGCGCCAAGAAGGTGACCACGGTGGTGCGGGTGGTCCTCCCCGCGGCCGTCTCGGGCCTCGTCGCCGCGTTCATCCTCGCCGTCAGCCGCGCCGTCGGCGAGACCATGGTCGTGTTCATCGCGGGCGGCGCCGGAGGCGGGGCGCTCTACCACGTCGATCCGTTGAAGCCGGGCCTCACGATGACCGCGGCGATGGCCTCACAGGCGTCGGGTACCGATCAGGTCGTCGGCGCCCAACTGACGTTCCAGAGCCTGTTCTTCGTGGGTCTGCTGCTCTTCGCGATCACGTTCGTGCTCAACATCATCGGCGACCGCTTCGTCCGCCGCGTCCGCCAGGCGTACTGAGGAGGCTTCTGTGGCCCTGACGACTTCGATCTCGGTGGGCGGCGATGCGGCGGCGGCCGCGGTCCGCCGGCAACTCCAGCAAGGCCGGGGCGACACCGCGGGACGCATCTTCCGCCTCCTGCTGCAACTCGCCCTCGCGCTCTCGGTCGTGATATTGGCCGTGCTGATCGCGCAAGTGGTCACGAAGGGTTGGGACGTGCTGAGCTCCGACCTGCACCGGTTGGTCACCGCACCATTGCGGTCCTCGGCCAATCAGGCCGGGATGGCGCAGGGCCTCTGGGGCTCGTTCTGGATCGGCGTATCGGTTGTCGTCGTCGCGTTCCCGGTCGGCATCGCCGCCGCCATCTATCTCGAGGAGTACGCCCACAAGGGGTGGCTCACGAACTTCGTCAACGTCAACATCCGCAACCTCGCCGGCGTGCCGTCGGTGGTGTACGGCATCCTCGGATTCACGATCTTCGTCAAGGCGCTGCAGTCGATCACCGGTCCCGACACCAACGGCAAGTCGGTCATCGCCGCGGGCTTGACGTTGGCGGTGCTCGTGCTGCCGATCGTGATCATCACCGCGGCGGAGGCGGTGCGAGCCGTGCCCAACGGACTGCGGGAGGCCGGCTTCGGAGTCGGGGCAACCCGCTGGGAGGTCATCCGTACGCAGGTGCTCCCGTACGCGGCGCCGGGGATCCTCACCGGTACGGTGCTGTCCCTGGCTCGGGCCCTCGGAGAGGCCGCTCCCCTCATCCTGGTCGGCGCGGTCGGCGCTCGGCTCGGCTCCGAGCCCGGGTTCTTCGACTTCGGCGCGTTGCAGGACCGCTTCACGGCGATGCCGATCGTCATCACCGAGTGGACCCAGAACTCCAAGAAGGGATTCGACGAACTGGCGGCGGCCGGGATCGTTGTGATGCTGGCCATCGTGCTCGCCGCCAACTCGGTCGCCATCCTGCTGCGCAACCGGTTCGAGAAGAAGCGAGGCTGAAGGTGAGCCCAGACACAACCCAAACCAAGGACACTCCCGTCGTGGACGACAAGATCGACGTGACCCCGACCGTCATTCCTGGCGCAGCCTCGAGCACCCACGCCGCCGTCTTCGAGACCACGGATCTCAACGTGTACTACGGCTCCTTTCGGGCGGTGCGCGACGTGAACATGACCGTCCGCCAGCACGAAGTGACGGCGTTCATCGGCCCGTCCGGCTGCGGCAAGACCACGGTCCTGCGCTGCTTCAACCGCATGAACGACCTCATCGAGATCGCCCGGGTCGCGGGGAAGCTCACGTACCACGGCGTCGACCTCTACGACCGAGCCGTGAACGCGGTGGAGGTGCGTCGCCGCATCGGCATGGTCTTCCAGAAGCCCAACCCGTTTCCGAAGTCGATCTTCGACAACGTGGCCTACGGCCCGCGCATCGCCGGCGTGAAGGCCAACATGAACGAGCTGGTCGAGAGCTCGCTGCGCCGGGCGGCCCTGTGGGACGAGGTGAAGGATCGCTTGAAGGCGTCGGCGATGGGCCTCTCCGGCGGCCAGCAGCAGCGCCTTTGCATCGCGCGGGCCATCGCCACGAACCCCGAAGTGATCCTCATGGACGAGCCGTGCTCGGCGCTCGATCCGATCGCGACCGGCCGCATCGAGGATCTCATGGCCGAGCTCAAGAACGAGTACACGATCGTCATCGTCACCCACAACATGCAACAGGCCGCGCGAGTGAGCGACATGACTGGGTTCTTCACGACCGAGGTCAACGAGGAGAGCGACACCCGCACCGGCATGCTCGTCGAGTTCGACCGAACCGAGAAGATCTTCTCCAATCCAAGCGACGAGCGGACCGAGAACTACGTCACCGGGCGATTCGGGTAGGAGGGACCTGCGTGCGGCAAGCGTTTACGGCCGAGCTCGACCAGCTCCGGCTCCAAGTGGAGCTGATGGCAGTGCGCGTTGACCAGAACCTCGAGCGCATGCGCGACGTCCTCGTGTCCGGCGACGCCGTGCTCGCCGAGCGGGCCGTGAACGCAGATGACGACATCGACGCGATGAACGTGTCCCTCACCGAGCGGTGCCACGAGGTGCTCGTCCGCGAGGCGCCCGTCGCCACGGACCTCCGCTTCGTGGTGTCCGTCCTTCGCGTCCTCGGCGAGTTCGAACGGATCGGCGATCTCGCGCTGCGGGTGGTGAAGTTGGCACCGGACCACGACCTGCTCGTCGCGTCCCGCGCCACCTACGACATCGTGTTGGCGATGGCCGACGATGCCATCGAGCGCTTCAGGGTCGCGCTGCGGGCGTGGGCGGGGCTCGATCTCGAGCTGGCCACCGAGCTGGCGACCGGGCCGCGAACGATGGACCTCTACATGGACCGGCTCATGATCGAGCTGCTCGCCCTGGAGGGTCCCGATGCCGTTCGCATCGCGATCCGTACGCTGGTAGCGGGCCGATCGCTCGAACGCATCGTCGACCATGCCGGCGTGATCGGTGCTCGGCTCCGTTACCTGATCACGGGTGACCCCAACCACCTGGCGACGGAGGTCCGCTGACGTGGGCGAGATGGAGACACGGAAGTCCTTCCATCACCAACTCGACGAGATCCGGGCCGACATCGTGCAGCTCGCGGCCATGGTGTGCGAGTTCATCAGTCGAGGCACCGACGTGCTGTTGACCCTGGACCTCCGGGCCGCCCAGTTGCTCATCGAGGACGACGACCGCATCGACGGGCTCGCAGTGGACATCGAGGAGCGCTGTTACCAGCTGCTTGCTCTTCAGCAGCCGATGGCTGGCGACCTGCGCGCCATCGTCACCGCGATCCGCCTGGCGTCGGAGATCGAACGGTCCGGCGACCTGATGGTCAATGTGGCCAAGGGATCGCGGCGGCTCTACGGGATGGAGCACCCGCCGAGGATCCGGGGACTCATCCAGCAGATGTGCGACGAGGCCCTGTTGCTGATGCAGCTCGCATCCGATGCCTACCTCGACGGTGACGATGCCAAGGCCGCCGCGCTCGACGACCTCGACGACCGGCTCGACACCATTCACCACGACTACATCGCCGCGCTCCTCGAGGCGAGCAACCAACACCAGATCACGGTCGAGGCCGCGGTTCAGCTTGCCCTCGTCGGGCGCTACTACGAGCGGATCGGCGATCACGCCGTGAACATCGGCGAGCGCACGCGCTACATGGTCACGGGCTGGATGCCGGAGCACATCGGGGCCGCCCGCGTCGCCGCCGAACTCGGATCGGCCGAAGACTCGTCGCCGACGTGAACACGCTCGGGTGGGTCCTGATCGGCGGGGGCAGCGTCATCGCTCTCGTCGTGATGTTGGCCTGGCGGGCTCGGCGCGGGCTCGTCCGCCGGTTGTCGTCCGCCGCACTGCGGCTCGAGGACCAGCCGCCCCTCGTCGAGTCGAAGCGACTGGAGGCGACGGTTGGTCGTCTGGAGCGCGCCGTCGATCGCGCCGTCGCCCGGGTGGGCGACGCGTCCGTCGCCGCGGGCCGGCTCGGGCGGGCACTCGAGGCCATCCCGCAAGGTGTCGTGATCTGCGACGAGCAGGGCGACATCGTGTATCGCAACGAGGTCGCGGCCGCGTTCTCCAGTGCCCGGCACGGCGAGGCGCTCGTCGCGCCGGCGCTCGCCGACCTGCTCCGCGATGCGCTCGACGGCCGTCCCGCGCACCGCACCCTCGAGCTGTTCGGTCCGCCGCGGCGAACGCTCGTGATCTCGGTCGTGTCGCTCGACGGCGATCGCCACACGATGGGCGCGCTCGCCGTCATCGACGACGTGTCCGAGCGGCGCCGCCTCGAGGCGGTGCGCCGCGACTTCGTCGCCAACATCAGCCACGAGCTGAAGACCCCCATCGGCGCGCTGAGCCTCCTCGCCGAGACGCTGCTCGCCGAAGACGATCCCCCGGTCGCCCAACGGCTCGCCGAGCGGATGCTGTCCGAGGCGTTCCGCGTAAGCCGGACGATCGATGACCTGCTCGAGCTGTCGCGCATCGAAGCCGAGGAGGCGCCGCGTCGCGAACCGGTCGCCGTCCACCTGGTGGTGGCCGAAGCCGTCGAGCGCATCCGCCCCGCGGCGGAGCAGCAGAAGATCAAGGTGCGAGTGCAAGAGCCGCCCCGGCGGGTCTCGGTCGTCGGTGACCGCCGCCAGCTGGTGTCGGCGCTCTTCAACCTGCTCGAGAACGCCGTCAAGTACTCCGACCCCGGCTCGGAAGTGGAAGTCGCAGCCCGCACGGCCGGCACCACCGTCGACATCGTGGTCATCGACCATGGCATCGGGATCCCCGCCCGCGACCTCGAACGCGTCTTCGAGCGCTTCTACCGCGTCGACCGCGCCCGTAGCCGAGAGACCGGTGGCACCGGGCTCGGCTTGGCGATCGTGCGCCACGTCGCCAGCAACCATGAGGGGGACGTCACGGTCCAGTCCCGTGAAGGCGAAGGTTCCACGTTCACCCTGCGGCTGCCCGCGGGCCCCGGTCCCATCGCGATCACTACTCGAGAGGCGGGCTGATGGCATCCCCGGAGACCACGATCCTCGTCGTCGAGGACGAGGATTCGTTCATCGAGGCCCTCACCGTCGGGCTCCGGCGGGAGGCGTTCCGGGTGCACGTGGCCCGCGACGGCGCGCAGGCGTTGGAGCTGTTCGACGTCGTGCGGCCCGACCTGGTGCTGCTCGACGTCATGCTCCCGAAGGTGTCGGGCATCGACGTGTGCCGCGAGTTGCGGACCCGGTCCCGCGTGCCGATCATCATGGTCACGGCCAAGGGCTCCGAGATCGACACGGTCGTCGGGCTCGAGGTCGGGGCCGACGACTACGTCACCAAGCCCTACCGGTTGCGCGAGCTCGTGGCGCGCATTCGGGCCGTGCTCCGGCGGCGTCCGATCGACGACCACCCGGCCGCGTCCGGTGAGGCTGTCACTGTCGGCGACGTCAGCCTCGACCCCGAACGGCACGAGGTGACGATCCGGGGGGAGGCCGTGAGCTTGCCGTTGAAGGAGTTCGAGCTACTCGGGTTGCTGCTCGAGAACGCCGGTCGCGTGCTGTCCCGGGAGACGTTGATCGACCGCGTGTGGGGGCCGGACTACGTCGGTGACACCAAGACGCTCGACGTCCACGTGAAGCGCCTGCGCACCAAAGTGGAGCCCGAGCCGTCCACCCCCACCCGCATCGTCACGATCCGCGGCCTCGGCTACAAGTACGAGGTCCCGAAGGTCTGACCCCAGCCCGGCGAAGGGGCGCTTCTACGATGGCCGGGTGAGCCACGAGACGGGCTGGCGGCCGCTGCGGCCGAGGGTCCCGAGCGCGGCGGAGGCCATGCACACCGCGCCCTTCACCCGGCTGGCGCGGGTGCACGCACTGGCGATCGCGTCCGACACGCTCGTCGCCACCGCGCTGGCGGGCTCGCTGTTCTTCTCGATCCCCACCGGCGAAGCGCGGGGCAAGGTCGCGTTGTACCTCCTGTTGACGGTCGCCCCGTTCGCCGTCATCGCCCCGCTCATCGGCCCGGCGCTGGACCGCGCCGCCGGCGGTCGACGGCTCACGGTGATCGTCGGCAACGGTCTGCGGGCCATCGTGTGCGCGTTCATGATCGACGACATCAAGAGCCTTCTCCTCTTCCCCGAAGCATTCGTCTTTCTCGTGTTGTCGAAGAGCTATCTGGTTACGAAGAGCGCGCTCGTACCCACGTGCGTCGACAGCGACGACGCGCTGGTCGAGGCCAATGCGAAGCTGTCGTTGCTGTCGGGCGTGGTCGGCTTCGTGGCCGCCATCCCTGGTGTCATCGCACTGAAGCTCGCGGGACCGGAGTGGTCGATGGTGCTCGCGGTCGCCGCCGCCGGCGGCGCGGCCATCGCTGCGACCCAGCTGCCGTCGACCGCGATCGCGCCGGATCCGCCGGATGCGATCGAGCGGGCCGAGCTTCGCAGCAGCGGCATCCTCCTGGCCTCGTCGGCGATGGGCCTGCTGCGGGGGATCGTGGGGTTCCTCACCTTCCTCCTCGCGTTCGATCTACGCGGCGGCGGGCACGACGCTCCCATCCCCGTCGGGCTGGCGGTGGGACGCGCCGTACGGACCGCCGCGGGCTTCGACGTCGATCCGGTCGGCCATCACAGCGGACACCCGGCCTGGCACTTCGGCATCGTGATCGGAGCCAGCGTGCTCGGCGGGCTGCTCGGCGCCGCTTTCGCTCCACGATTACGGGAGGCGGTGAGCGAGGAACGCATCCTCACCGGGGCCTTGGCTGCGGTGGTGGCGGGCGGGTTGGTGGCGGCGATGCGTGGCAGCGTCGGCGCGGCCGCGCTGATCGCCCTCGTCGTCGGGTTGTCGGCGAGTGCCGGGAAGCTGGCGTTCGACTCGCTCGTGCAGCGCGATGCGCCCGACGCCAACCGGGGCCGATCCTTCGCGCGTTTCGAGACCCGCTTCCAACTCGTGTGGGTCGTGGGCGCGTTCATCCCGGTGGCGCTGCCCCTACCGGCGCGGCTGGGCTACCTCACCGTGGCCGCGGTGGCCGGCTTCGGACTCTTCTCGTACCTGGCTGGCCAACGCGCGACCCACCACAGCCACGGCGGCATAGGCACCCCCCCAACGTTCTCGACGCAATAGCCCGGCGAAGCGACGGGCTATTGCGTCGGGAACGGCCGAGGGACGGGCCTGCGGGTCAGTCGTCGGGGAGGTCGATGCGGGCCAGCCAGAGGCCGGGGGCGTCGACCTCGTTGGGAGTCGGCAGCTCGCGCTCGGTGCGCCACAGGCGCTCGAGTGCGTCGGGGCCGGCCCGCTCGATGATGCCGGAGACGAACGCGCTGCCCCGGTCGTACTGATCCTGGCCCAGCTCGAGGCCAAGCAGCTTCTCGACGAACTTGTCGGACGCGTCGGCCTCGACCCGGCGGCGGCGCAACGCTTCCGAGAGCATCGGGTACGACGAGATGAGGGCGGCGCCGGTGACGTCCATCACATGGTCGACGTAGCCCACGATCACCGCGTCGAGCGCGGCCAGCTGAGGCAGGATGTGCCGCTGCTCAGCTGATTGGATCGCGCCGAGCAGAACTTCGGGATCGCCCATCAGCTGCTGCATGCCTTGCATCGATTGGGCGTCGGTGAAGTCGAGATGGCTGAGACGCTCGTCGAGCGCGTCGGGGCTCGGAGAGAAACCACTCGCGTACTCGAACAGGAGGCTCTCCAGCCGCGCCCGCACGTGAGGTACGCCGAGCACGGCGTGGTGGGTCACCTCGCTCAGGCACACCCACAGCCGCAACTCGTCCTCGGGCAGGCTCCACTCGGTCGCGAACTCGCGAAGGTTCGGTTCGCACAGCAGGATCTCGTCGCCGGCCGGACGCGGGATTGGGAGGTCGTACTGGCCGAGCGACCGCCGGGCGAGATGGCCGACCATCGCCCCAGCCGTCATCCCTAGCATCATCGGCCCGACCACCTGCATCATGCCGCGGAGCCAGCTCTCCATCGCCCCGTCCATGGCGTCGGCGTCGTCATCGGCGGGGGACGCGGGCGAGCCCGGTTCCGTCGTCGGGCGGCCCAGTGCATTCGCCAAACGCTCGAAGAGGGGCTGGTAGGCATCGACAGTGCGTTGGGCCCATGTGCCCCGGTTGACCGGTAGCACCGTGATGCCCCGCCCCGTCGTGGAGGTCCGCAGCCCGGTGGCGTCGGCGACCCGCAGCTCCGCGACGCGCGCCAGTTGCTCGAGGTTCATCCGGATCATCGGGTCGACGTTCGGCTCGGGTATCCCGCCCGTGGCCACCGACAGCGCGAGCTGACGGGCGGCCTGCGATCCCATCCCCCCTTGCTGCTGGAGCAGGCGCGCCAGGTCGCCGAGGAAGGGCGTGCCGAAGAACGGATTGCCTGCGTCGTCGGGGTCGAGTGGACCGGGATCGCTCACCTTGGGCATGGTAGGCGGGTGCGGTCCCGATCCCGCCTCGCCTCACCCACTCCGGTCGCGCCGCTCGTGCGGCGTCTGAGCGAACGATTCCCCGCGGCAGCGGGCGTGGTCGACGTGGTCACCGACGCCGGGACGGATCTCAAATCCCGGCTCGACGCGGCCCGAGCCCTCGTGTGGCTCGACGCCGAACCCGAGACGGCCCGCGTGGTCCTCGAGGCCGCAGGATCAGCGGGAGTGACGCACGCCGTCGTCGTGTCGACGGCTCTGGTGTATGGGGCGTGGGCCAACAACCCGGTGCCGCTCACCGAGGAGGCGTCGTTGCGTCCCAATCCGGAGCTCGACCGGGCCGTGGCCGCGGCCGAGGTCGAACGGCTCGCCGGCGAGTGGCGGGACGAGCATCCCGGCGCCACCGTCGCCGTGCTGCGACCCACGACCGCGGTCGCCGAGGACGCCTCTGGATGGCTCGCCCGCGGCCTGCACGCGGCCCGCCGGCTCCGTCCGGCCGAGGACGAGACACCGGGGCAGTACGTGCATCTCGACGACCTCGCGTCCGCGGTGGCGACCGCAGTGGACCAGCGGCTCGACGGGGTCTTCAACGTCGCGCCCGACGGATGGATCAAAGGCCAGGACATGCGCCTGCTCACGGGGGGACCGCACCTCCGGCTGCCCGAGCGGATGGCCCGACGGCTGGCGTCGCTGCGGTGGCGGCTCGGCTTGGCCGACTCGCCGCCCGGCCTCCTGCCGTACGCCATCCACCCGTGGGTCATCGCCAACGACCGGCTACGGGCCGCCGGCTGGCAACCCACCCACACCAACGAAGAGGCGTTCGTCGCCGGTTATCGGCCGGGACCACTCGCGACGCTCAGCCCGCGCCGGCGTCAGGAGCTGGCCCTCGCCGGCGCCGGAGTCGGGCTCGCGGGTGCGGCCGCCGGCGCGTTCGCGGTCATCCGCCGCCGCCGGCGCGGCCGCCGCTGATGCCTGTAGTTATGCGCGAGTCCACAGGGCAGAGGACCGGTAGCGTCGCAACCCGACCGTGAACACGGCCCACGCGGCGGTGGCGAACGCGACCGCGACGCCGATGAGCACCACCGCATCGATCGGCTGGAAGTCGTCGATCAGGCGCGCGGGGACGGCGGCGACGAAGGCCGCGGGCACGGCCGTGTACAGGAGGAGCTTGGTCGTCCCCGCGAAGATGTCGACCGGGTACGAGGACAAGAGCACGATGGCGTGGAACCCGAGGTCGCCAGCCTCGCCCCGGCCGGTGAAGAACGTCAGCGAGCCGACGATCACGAGGAAGCCGGCGAGCACCACGGCGCCGGCTATCGAACCCAACACGTAGACGGCGGTGCGCCCGGCGGTGGGCGAGCCCGAGACGGCGAAGAGCAGGATGCCGAACACGAAGTCGCCGATGTTGACCGGGTCCACGCGGCGGACGAGCAGGTACGCCAGCGGTGACACCGGCAGCCCGAGGGCGGCGTCGATGCCGCCTTCGGCGGCCAGCTGGCCGATGCGCCGGGCGTTCGACACGACACCGAGCACGATGCCTCCGGCGGTGGTGAGCACTGCGAAGAGCAGGAGGACGCGTGATCGGTCCCATCCCCGGACGCTCCCGACGCGCCGGAAGAACAGGACCCAGAACACCACCCACACGATGTCGTTGAGCGCCATCGCCGCGATCTGCGACCAGAACGCGCCCGGGTTGGCGCGCGCTTCGGCGATCGCGGCCCGCATCGTCGCGATGACCGCCTTCATCCGCCGACGACCTGAAGGCGGCGCTCGCCGGCGTCGAACACGGCGCGTGCCAGCCACGCCAGCGCCGCCAGCCAGACGATCTGGAGGACCAGCAGGTACGGCTCGGCATGTCCCGACGCCAGGCGGGCCGGCGCGTACGCCATCGCCATGAACGGCAGCCAGCTGGCGATGGTGTGCAACCAGCCCGGCAGGACCTGGAGGGGCAGCAGCATGCCGCCGAGCACGAAAACGAGCTTCTGGTACAGGAACCAGGTGGAGCGCGCGTCGCGGACCCAGAAGGCCGCGCCCGCGAACGCGTGTTGAGCCACGAGATTGCACGTGACCGCGAGCGCCAGCGACGGCGCCGCGAGCAGGAGCGTCGCCGGCCGGGGCGGGCCGCCGGCCATGACCGTCGCGAGGACGACACCAAGGGCGGCGCAGACCGCGAGCCGCGGCAGGCAGCGGCCCACCTCGGTGGCGATTCGCACGCCGAGGACGGAGGGCGGCCGTAGCAACTCGACCGCCACCGCGCCGCTGGCGATGTCGTCGCCGATGAACTCGATGAGCCGTACGTTGAGCGCGACCGTCGCGGCCTCCGAGGTGATGATGTACCACGTGAGCTGGCGGGCGTCGTAGCCGGCGACCGCGCCGCCGTTTGCATGCGCCGCGGTGCGCCATAGGGTCGCGAGCACCGTGGCGACCAACGCGTAGAAGCCGAGGGCCACGAGCAGCGCGGCGGGATCGCGGATGCTGCGTCTCGCGGCGGACGAGGTCGCGACCGCCGGCCAGCGTTCGCTCATGGCCGTGGCATGGCGTAGATCTCGGCGATGACCTGGTCGAGCGGTGGATCGGTGACGGAGATGTCGCTCACGACCAGGTTGACGAGCAGCGTGTCGAGCACGTCGCGGATCGACCGGCTCGTCGTGTCGACGACCAGGCGGAGAGTCGTGTCGGTGTGCTCGGTGACGGCGACGCCGGGGAGATCGGGGAGCGGGGCGGGCTCGGCGATGGCGACTTCGATCAACTTGGTGGCGAGCAAGGTGCGGCGCATGGCGGCGACCTCGTCGTCGTAGATCACCGCGCCGTGGTTGATCACGATGGCGCGCTGGGCGACGTGCTCGATGTCAGCCACGTCGTGCGACGTCAGGAAGATCGTGGTGCCCTGCTCGCGGTTGAGCCGCACCAACAGCTCGCGGAACCGTTGCTTCGCCAGTAGATCGAGGCCGATGGTCGGCTCGTCGAGGAACAGGATGTCCGGCTCGTGGAGCATGCACGCTGCGAGCTCGCACCGCATCCGCTGGCCCAGCGACAGGGAGCGCACCGGTGTCTCCAGCAGATCGGTCGCCTCGAGCAGCTCGCCCAACTCGCCGACCCGCCGCCACAGCTGTGGCGCGTCGATGTCGTAGATCGCCCCCAGCATCCGCAGCGTCTCGCGGGGCGTCAACTCCAACCAGAGTTGCGATCGCTGCCCGAAGAGCGCGCCGATCTGCCGAGTGAGCGCGCGCCGCTGGCGCCACGGCACGAGGCCGAGGACCTCGGCCGAGCCGGCCGTCGGATGGAGGATGCCGGTGAGCATCTTGATCGACGTCGACTTCCCGGCACCGTTCGGTCCGATGTAGGCGATCCGCTCCCCCGCCTCGACCCCGAGCGAGATGTCGTGCACCGCTTCGACCCGGACGCGCCGCCGGCGCCGGCCGGTCTCGAAGACCTTCGTCAGGCCACGGACCTCGATCGCCATGTGCGTGCTCACACCGGCGCCCCCATCCGACAATGGTGCCTCTCTCCAGCTGCGGCTGTCCCCGATTTGTAAATGCCGAAGCGAGGCCGAAGGCCGAGCGCCGGCGAACCGGGATGACTCGCAGCAGGAGGTTGCAGCGCCCGTATGGGCGCTGCTGTCGGACGGGGCCATTGAGCGGGGCACCCGCTCCATGGCGCCGGCCGACCAGAGTCACAGCTGCCGAAGACCCGGGACCACGTCCAGCGGGAAGTTGGGCCCCCGCATTGGTATGCGAGGGAATGACAGGTCAGGCCCTAGCGCTCCGCGAGCGTGACCGTTGTGGTCGTGGGCTTGCCGTTGCGGAGGTAGCGGAGGCGGATCTTCTGGCCGCTGTCGTGTTGGCGGAGCGCCGCGACGAGTTCGGACATCGACGTCACCGTCGTGTCGTCGACGGTCACGATCACATCGTCCGCTTCGAGACCCGCCGCGGCCGCCGGGCTCCCGTCGGCGACCGTCCGCACCCGGGCGCCCCCCTTGATTCCGAGCGCGGCGGCGCCGTCGCCGTCGAGGTCGTCGCCCTCGATCCCTAGCCAGGCGTGATGCGCCGTGCCGGTGGTGATGATGTCGTCGGCGGCGGCCATCGCCACCTCGATCGGGGTCGCGCCGCCAAAACCGAGGCTGCCGCCGTCGCTCAGCGCGGTCGCGATGCCGATCACCGCGCCGTCACGGTCGACGAGTGCACCGCCGGCCGCGCCGGGCGCGACGGGTGCATCCGTCTGGATCATTCCGTGCAGAGGCGTGCCGTCGACAGCGGCGAGCCGTCGGCCCATGGCGCTCACCACTCCGACCGTGACCGACGGGCTGTCGCCGGCCGCTGCCGGTGCGCCGATGACGATCGCTCGCTCACCGACTTGGAGATCGGTGGTGGACCCGATCTTGGCCAGGGGTAAGCCGATCGCCGCCACCTTCAGGACCGCCACCGCGGTGACGGGATCGACGCCGACCAGCGTGGCCTCGCGCTCGGTGCCGTCCGAGGTGAAGATCCGGATCGTGTCGGCCCCGTCGACCAGCTGCGCGTTCGTGAGGAGATACGCACCGTCGCGCACGAGGACGGCCGAGCCGGTGATATCGCCGGCGGTGCCGTGGGCCTCGAGCCGGGCCACCGCGCTGCTGACGTCCTCGGTGATGACGACGATCTCGTCCCTCCCCCCGCCCGTCAACCCGCTGGAGAGGGCGGAGCTGACGGTGGGCTCGAACCGCTCCTCGACGGCCCCCGGCTGCAGTCCGTTGACGACGGTGATCGCACCCACGGCGAGGATGGCACCGACGGTGCCGGCTGCCATCGCCAGCGTCCATGGCCGGGCCGAGGCGCGCGCCGGCGCGGCCCTGGCTCCCCAGCTCAGCTCCGACGGGTGGCGCCAAAGGCGATCGTCGGGCGGAAGGGGCTGCCCGAAGACGGACGCGTCGTCGTCGGCGTCGTCGTCAACCGGCACGGACGCAAACACTACTGACGGTGCCTCCGCCAACGGCCGCGCCCTGCGCCCGTAGCATTGAGGTCATGCGCCCGCCGCAGCGAGGGGAGACGTGGATCGCGCTCACCGACGAGCCGCTGCCCGTGGGCGCGGCCGTCGATTGGGCTGTGCGGCCCGAGTGCGGCGCGGTCGTCCTGTTCAGCGGTACCGCCCGCGACCACTCCGCCGGGCGGCCGGACGTCTCCGAGCTCGAGTACGAGGCCTACGAAGAGCAGGTCGAGCCCAGGCTCTCGGCGATCGCGGACGAGATCCGCACGCGCTGGCCGCACGTCGGCCGCATCGTGCTCCTGCACCGATTGGGCCCGGTGGCCATCGGCGACTCGTCGGTGATCGTGGTGGTGTCCTCGCCCCACCGAGGGGCGGCCTTCGACGCGGCCCGGTTCGGCATCGACGCCCTGAAGGCGACCGCGCCGATCTGGAAGCGTGAGCGATGGGCCGGCGGCGACGAGTGGGCGCTCGAGGCACAACACCTGCTCGACCCGGGTGACGTCTCGCCCGCACCGTCATGAGTCCGCTGGCGTTCCTGCTCGTGGCGCTGGTGCTGAGCCTCGGAGGCTCGTTCGTGCTGTGGCTGCGGTCCCGCAAGCCCACGTCGCTGCGGTCGAGCATCGACACGTTCCGGCGGGAGATGGACGCGCTGTCGCCCCCGCCGGACCAGAGCACGGAGCTGTAGTCCTGGCCCGGGATCTCGCCATCGACCTGGGTACCGCCAACACCCTGGTCTACGCCAAGGGTCGAGGCATCGTGCTCAACGAGCCTTCGGTCATCGCGCTCAACAGTCGCACCGGCGACGTGCTGGCGATGGGCCAGGAGGCATGGCAGATGATCGGCCGCACGCCCGGCTACATCGTGGCCGTGCGGCCGCTGCGCCAGGGCGCCATCACCGACTTCGACATCACCCAGCGGATGATCCGTCTGCTCCTCCAGCGGGCAGGCGTGAGTCGGTTCAACCGGCCCCGGGTGGTGATCTGCGTGCCGTCGGCGATCACCGAGGTCGAGCGCCGGGCGGTCACCGAGGCCGCCCGCCGAGCGGGCGCCGCCGACGCCCAGCTGCTCGAGCAGCCCATGGCCGCGGCCATCGGTGCCGGTCTGCCGATCAACGAGCCGGTCGGCAACATGGTCATCGACGTGGGCGGCGGTACGTCGGAGACGGCCCTCATCTCGTTGGGCGGGGTCGTCGCACTGCAAGCAGTGCGGGTTGGTTCGTTCGACATCGACGCCGCCATCCAGACCTACGTCCGGCGCGAATACGGGATCGCGGTCGGTGAGCGCACCGCGGAGGAGATCAAGATGGCCATCGGGTCGGGCTGGCCGACCGTCGACGAGTTCAAGGCCGAGGTCCGGGGGCGCGACCTGATGAGCGGCCTGCCGAAGACGATCATTCTGTCGCCCGAAGAGGTGCGGGAGGCGATCGACGAACCGGTGAGCGCGATCGTCGACTCGGTGATCGCGTGCCTCGGTCAGGCGCCCGCCGAGCTCGCCCAGGACCTGATCGTCCACGGGATGTACCTGGTCGGCGGCGGCGGGATGCTGCGCGGTCTCGATCTCCGGATCGCCGAGGAGACCGAGATCCCGGTGCACCTGGTCGACGCTCCCCTCGAGTGCGTCGTGCTCGGCGCCGGCCGGGTCATCGAGTCGTACGACGCGCTCAAGATCATGTTCATGGGCGCCCGCGACCGTTCCCCGCGGTAGCAACTGTGTCGTTCTGGCGAGCGTGACTAGTCGTCACGACTAGCGAATCTCGCCAGAACGCGCCGTGGCGCGTCAGTCGGAGAGGTCCTCGGCGGCTTGGCGGACTTGCCAGTCACGGTCCTCGCGGGCCCGGGCGAGCGCCGCGTCGACGTCGGGACCGTCGAAGGGCGCGAGCGCGAGGACGGCGCGCCGCCGCACGGCCGGCTTGTCCGCCGTGGCCGCGAGGATCGCGGGCAGGCCCGCGGGGTCACCCAGCGCACCGAGCGCGGCGACGGCCGCCTCCCGCACCAGCGCGTCGTCGTGTGCGGTCGCGAGTGACGTGAGCGTCTCGACCGTCCCCGGCTCCGGAGGTGTCACCTCGCCGCAAGCCCACGCCGCGACCTCGACGACGGACGCATCCGCGTCGCGCAGCAAGGGCACCAACGCGACGCGCACACCGGCCTCGCGCGCCGCGGGTGACGCGGCCACGCCTGCCGCTCGCCGGCGGACGCCGGGATCGGGATCGATCGCCGCGGACGCGAGATCGTCGGCGGTGAGCGCACCGGAACGCGCGAGAGCGCCGAGAGCCGTCGCCCGTACGCCGGGATCGGGATCGCCCAGCAGGTCGCGGGCGGTTGCGGCGTCGCCCTCGTGACCGGCCAGCGCGGCCCGGCGCCGCCGTACCGGGTCAGGTAGCTTGCCGTCGCCGGTCACCCGAGCCAGTGGAGCAGCGTTGACGGTCCAACGTCCACTCAGCAAGCGTCAGCTCCAGGCGGCCGCCACCCAGGAGCAGCTTCTCAACGCGGCGCGCGACGTGTTCGAGGCCAAGGGCTACCTGGACGCGTCCGTCGGCGCCATCACCGAACTGGCCGACACCGCCCACGGCACCTTCTACCTCTACTTCCGCAACAAGGAGGACGCGTTCGCCAAGGTGATGGCGACGGTGAGCGCCGAGCTCTATCGAGAGGCCAGTTCGCACTGGATCGAGGATCCCTACGAAGGGATCAAGGTCGCCACCCGCGGGTTCTTGCGCGTCTTCGCGGAACACAAGGGTCTGTGGCGCTGCCTGCTTCAGGGGATGTTGCAGGAGCCGACGATCGAGGCGATGTGGCTCGAGCTGCGTCGGCCCTTCACCGAACGGATCGCCCGCGCCCTGACTCGCCAACAGGAGGCCGGGCTCCTCCGGTCGTTCGATGCCATGCTCGCCGCCAACGCGCTCGCGTCGATGGCCGAGTGGTTCGGCTTCACGCACCTCGTCCTCGGCGAACCCGCCAGCGAGGGGCCGTCCCTCGACGCCGCGGTCGACGTGCTGACCGACCTCTGGTACCACGCCGTGTACGGGGGCGGCCCGACCGGTTAGCCCACCGCCTGGCGAAGCAAGAGGATGATCGCCAACACCAGGCCGCCGACGCCCACCGCGGCGGCCACTCCGAGCACAGCCACCACACCTACGAGGGCGACGGCCGATCGGACGCGCGCCAGCCACGTCTCCCTCACCGGTTCGCCTCGGGGTTCGAGCAACGGCGGGGGCACCGGGGTCCATGCGGGCACGACGAGCGGGGCGGGGGGCGGGAGGGCGGCCGGGACCACGATCGGGACGGGGCCTTCGACAGCCGCCGGCGCGGGGACTTCCGCGACGACGGCCGCGGGTGGTTCGACCTCGACAGGCAACGCCACTTCGACGGCCGCCGCGGTCTCGATCGCCACCGGCTTGGAGATCGGCGCGTCCTGGGTGACGGCCACCGGCTTGGGGATCGGCGCGTCCTGGGTGACGGCCACCGGCGGTTCGGGCGATTCCACACGCGCCGCGGCGGGCTTCCGGGCGCGACGGCGGGTCGCGAGATCCATGGCAGGCTGTGGGATCCCGCGGACCACCATGGTGGACACTGCGGAGATCGCCCCCCCGATCACCACGAGGCTGATCACCAAGGTGGACACGCAGCACCCGACTTTACCGCCGCCGCCCTCGCCGATCGGCCGCCTCGAAGGGCCGCCGCGGCCCCCGCGATGGCCGTTCTGGACGCTCGGCTCGACGCTCGTCGTCCTCGGCCTCATCTACGGCAGCCTCTTCCTGATCCACGTCCCGTACGCGACCATCGCCCCCGGCCACGCCAACGAGACCACGTCGCTCATCGCGGTCGACGGTGCCGACGTCTATCCGCCCACCGGCGACGTGCTCTACACCACCGTCTCGATCCGGTACTCGGTGCAGCTGTGGCGAGCCATACAGGGATGGCGCGACTCGAACATCGACGTGCCGTCGATGGACCAGGTGACCGGCGGCCGGAGCGTGTCGGAGACGAGCAAAGTCAACCAGGACCTGATGAAGGGTTCGAAGGACACGGCAGTGCTCGTCGCCCTGCGCTATCTCGGGTACCCGATCGTGGGCCACGGCGCGCTGGTGGTCGAGATCGCGGACAACACCGACGCCGTCGGCAAGCTGGACCCGGGGGACGTCATCGCAGCAGTCGACGGCCAACCGATCGAGTTCGGGAACGATTTGAGGACCGTCACTACGGCCCATCAGGTCGGCGACGTCGTGACCTTGCACATCGACCCCGCCGCCGACGGCAAGTCGGCGCGGGACGTGGAGGTCAAGCTGAGCGCCGACCCCGACGACGCGACGCACTCGATCATCGGTGTCGGCATCCAGGACTACAACGTCGAGTTGCCCTTCGACGTCACCCTCGACACGGGCCGGGTCGGCGGTCCCTCCGCTGGGCTCGCCTTCACGCTCGGGATCATCGACGTGCTCACGCCCGGTGAGCTCACCGGGGGCCAGAAGATCGCAGTCACCGGGACGATCCGATCCGACGCGACCGTCGGGCCGGTCGGCGGTGTCGCGCAGAAGACCGAGGCGGTCAAACGGTCCGGGGCCAAGGTGTTCCTCGTCCCCGGGGACGAGTACGAGGAGGCGACGGCCCACGCGGGCGCGTCACTGCGCGTCATCCAGGTGGACACCCTCGACCAGGCGCTGGCCGTGTTGGCCGACCTCGGAGGCAACGCCGCCGATCTCCGCACTCCCGTGGACGCGGCCGCCCCCGACTAGCTGTCACCCTGGTCGCTCGCCGCGTGCATGTCTCGTCGGTTTGCCGGCGCTCGGTCTACGGCCCCTCGCTTCGGCACTGTCACCGCCGGGTGCGAGGGGGCGCGCGGCCCCGACTAGCGGCGTGTATTGAGCCGCGCAGTACCATTTCATGCAGCGTCCGAAGGGGGATGAGCGGGGCGAACCGGCATTTCGTTGGGGTAGCGCTCCGCACTGGCCGAATGTGACTCCGATGATCTCTTGTCGGCTCGCCGCATGGCGCGAGGTTGGAGCGCGCCCGTGACCACGTCGGCCGCCCAGCTGCAGTTCGCGGCGGAGTTCGCGGCGTTCCTCGTCACCATCGCGGGCGTTGCACTCACGCTGCTCCGAGCCGACGTCCTCGTCCCGGGCCGCGGCCGGCGGGTTGCCCTTGCTGCCGGCTTCGCCGCACTGGCGGCCGCCGCCTTCCTGCACGGGTCGCTGGCCGTCGACGCGCCCGACGATGCCCGGCTCGTCGTCTTGCGTGCTGTCGGCATCGCCCTCGTCGCGGTGGCTGCGCTCCGCTGGCGGGCGGGCCCGGCGAGCGGGGCTGCGCTTGGGCTCGGGCTCGCCGCCTTCGCGGCCGCGGAGGGCGTGACCGCGGCGGACCAGCTGCGGGCGGCGGACTGGTGCCGTGGGGGCGGCGCCGTCCTCCTCGGCCTCGCTCTCTTCCTCGCGGCCCGGGTTTCGATCCCGGCCCGCATCGCCGCCAGCGCCGCGGCGCTGTTGCTCGCCGTCGTCCTGGCGGTCTCGATCGCCCTGTCGGTCGTGATCGCCGACAACATCGAGGACGGCGCGGTCCGACGCTTCGGGGCGCTGGCGTCCAACGAGGCTACGACCGGATCGGGCGCGGGCGTCACTGCATTGGGCAACGCTCGCCTGTCCGCGATCGCGCTCAGGAACTCGACCGCCAAGGAGGTGATCCTCGGCCTCGCCTCCGGCACTGGCACCCCCGACGACCTAATGGCGGTGGTCGACGGTCTGCGGGGCCTGACCGAGGTCATCCGCGACGGCATCGACCCACGGATTGGGCCGATGCTCCTGGTGTCGCCGGGCGGCGGCACCCTGGCCGTGTTCGGCACCGACGACAACGGCACGATCCTGGCCCTCGCCGGTGATGCGGTCGTGGCCGAGTCGCAGGCCAGCCAGGTCGGGCGCCAGTCCGCGGTCGTGGCCAACGGCCACGCGTACGGGCTCGGCACCGAGCCCCTCGTCATCGAGGGCCAAGCGGCCGGTGCGGTCGTCGTCACCACGAACCTCGACGACAGCTACCTCCAAGAGCGCGCCGCCGGCGCCAGTGGCGAGATCGATGGCTTTGCGTTGACGCTGGCCACCACCGAGGCCGTGCTCGCCGGCGACGGCCCCCAGCCGCGCTTGGCCGAGATCCAGCGACTGGCGGAACGGACCCTGTCGACGGCGGTCGGCGTGACCGCGTTCGACCGGGATCGCTTCCTCGCGGCCGAGCCGGTGCTGTCGGCCGGGGGTGCGCCCGTGATGGCAATGGTCGTGTCGGTACCGACCTCGTCGATCGAGGAGACCCGCGAGAACCTGTTCCGTGTCCTCTTTCTCGTCGCGCTGGGCGCGGCGATGGTGGCGCTGCTGCTAGCCGCTCTGGTCGGCGAACGCATCGGCGCGGGTCTCCGCCGTCTGACCGCGGCTGCGGGTCAGATCCGCCAAGGCAACCTCGATGCGTCGGCGGCCGTCTCCAGCGCGGACGAGCTCGGCGTCCTCAGCGCCACCTTCGACTCGATGACCAGATCCTTGCGGAACATGACCGCGGAGCTGCGGTCCGCCGCGGATGACGAGGCGCGCTTGCGGGGTCGCCTCGAGGCAGTCGTCGCCGGCATGAACGACGGCCTGGTCGCGGTCGACGACCATGGCGACGTCACCGCCTTCAACGCCGCGGCCGAGGAGCTGTGCCACGTCGCGGGCCCCAAGGCCATCGGCCACCCGATCCGGTCGATCATCGAGGTCGCGGCCCAGGACGGCACCGACATCACCAACCGGCTCGCCCGGCCGGTGTTGGAGGCCTGGACCGAGACGGCGAGCATCCGTCAGCCCGACGGCGGCGAGGTCCCGGTCGTGATCTCGGCCGGTACCCTTCGGGGACCCGCCAACCACGTGGTGGGTGCCGTCTTCGTGCTCCGCGACATCCGCCGCGAACGCGAGGTGGAGCGCATGAAGACCGAGTTCCTCGCCAACATCAGCCACGAATTGCGAACTCCACTCACCCCGATCAAGGGGTACGCGGGCATGCTCGAGGGTCGCACGCTGCCGCCCGAGCAAGTGAAGCGCTTCGCAGCGCAGATCGGCACCGGCGTCGAACAGCTCGAGCGCATCGTCAGCCAGCTCGTCAACTTCGCCACGATGGTGGCCGGCCGCCTCGACCTGCGACCCGAGCCGTTGAACGTGCGCGACCTGATCGACGCCACTGTCGCCAGATGGAAGGACCGGGTCGACGACGGCCGCCACACGATCGTGCGCAAGGTGGCGCGCGGCGTCGACCGGGTGGTCGTCGACCGCCGCTATCTCGAGCAGTCCCTCGACGAGCTGCTCGACAACGCGGTCAAGTACTCGCCGGCCGGCGGCAAGATCACGCTCACCGCCGCCGCGTCCGGGAACGGCTCGGGCCGTGAGGTCCGCCTCACCGTCGCCGACGAGGGCGTCGGCATCGCGCCCGATCGCCTCGACGCCATTTTCGAGGAGTTCACCCAAGGCGACGCGTCTGCCACCCGTCGTTTCGGCGGCCTCGGTCTCGGGCTGGCGCTGGTGAGCCGGATCGTGCGGGCCCACGGCGGTGAGCTGGAATGCGATTCGGAGCTCGACGGTGGCTCGCAGTTCACGATCGTCCTGCCCGCCGGCGAGGAGCACGCGTGAACCGCCGCGTCACCCGCGGGCTGGTCCTCGGCGCCGCGCTCGGCGGGTTGGCCGCGGTCGGTGGCTGCAGCCACGACGGTCCCGGCGAGGGCGAAGCCCGCGCGGAGGTCGCCGGCCTGGCCCGGGTCTCGTTCGTCAGTGGGAAGACGGAGAACGTCACCGGCGGCCGCACGCTCCACCGGGGCGACCAAATCGAGGTGCTCGAGGGCACCGTCCGGCTGCTCCTGCCGAACGGCGCCGAACTGGAGGGGCGGGCCGCTCGCGAGGGGATGGCCGCGCCCACCAAGCTGAAGATCGCGGACGTGCCCGAGTTGCAAACGGGCGAGGTGTTGATGACCGCCAGCGACGGTGTCGCGGTCGTCGCGGCCGGCACCCGTGTCGACCTGGAAGCCACGGACGATGAGCCGGTCGCGGCTCGCGTCGCCCGCACACTTGCGGTCGCGGCCACCGCGTACACCGGCACCGTCACGATCGACTCGGCCGGGCTGCTGCGCACCGTCCCGCCGTTGCGGGAAATGGAGGTGCCCGCGCTCGGCCGGCCACCCGCCGCGCCGCGCCCGCTCACCTACGACGACGCCGACCCGTGGGATCTGCGCTACCTCCGGGAGGCGATCGAACTCGGCCGCCAGCTCGAGGGGTTGGCCAAGGGGTACACCGACAACCTGCAGCGGGACGAGGGGCGAACGGTCGGCTTCTTCCAACTTCTGTTGCCCGCCTTGGACGAGGAGCCGGCGTTCACGCCGGACCTCCTCGAACCGCCGCACTCACCGGGCGACACGCTGATCGGCGCAGCCATCGCGTCGCTCGGCCGGCGCGGCACCTTCGCCGAACGGTGGAAGGCGACGTTCGCGTTCAAGGACGCCGGTGCGAAATGGGGACTCGTCGCGCTCGACCAAGGCGTCGACCGCGGCCCACTGATGGGCACGGTCGAGCAGGCGCTCAGTGCGACCTCGTTCGAGTTCGCCGCGGTCGGGGGTCCGTCCACGTCGCCCAGCACCACGAGCGCGTCCACGTCGCCCAACGCCACGAGCCCCTCTGGTTCGCCGACCCCCAGTGCCACCTCCACCACGGACTCTTCCACGTCCAGCACCGGCACGACCGCACCGCCACCCACCACGCCGCCTCCCGTTGACGCGCCAGTCCCACCCACCGGCGTCCCGATCATCGATGACGCCGTCGACCCGGTCGAGGATCTCATCGGCGGCATCATCGGCGGAGGCGGCGGATAGGTTGGCGTCCGTGCCCGCTCGCGTCCTGGTCGTCGACGACGAAGCCCCGATCCGGGAGCTGTGCCGCGTCAACCTCGAACTGCAGGGCTACGACGTGCTCGAGGCGGCTGACGGTGCCGAGGCGGTTGACGCGGTGCGCCGCCACCACCCCGACCTCGTCTTCCTCGACCTGATGATGCCGGGTGTCGACGGGTGGGAGGCGCTGCGCCAGCTGAAGTCCGACCCCGACACGGCCGACGTCCCGGTCGTCCTGCTCACGGCCCGCTCGGCCGACGACGACCAGATCCGTGGATGGTCTGCGGGCATCCTCGAGTTCGTGGCCAAGCCGTTCAACCCGCGCGCGCTGATCGACTGCGTGGTCCGCGCCTTGGAGCCGCGCGATCCCGACGAGGAGGCCGAGCGTCGGCGGCGCATCCTCGAAGGGCTGGCGATGGTGAGCGAACTGCGCAAGGGGAACCGCGAACCGACGTGGAGATCGCCCTAGCATCGCGTCGATGCCTTTGGACATGCCCGACCGCGGCGCGGGGCGGTTCACACCGGACACCGTCGCCCGCAAGAGCTTCGGCACCAGTTTTCGCGGCTACGACCAACTCGAGGTCCGCGGGTACCTCTCCGAGTTGGCCCAGGTCCTGAACGACTTCGCTGATCGCGAAGCCGACTACCGCCTCCAGATCCAACAAGCCGAGGAGCGGGTTGCGCGGGCCGAGCAGGTCGACGACTCCCGGCTCACCGAGATCCTCGGCGAGGAGACCGCCCGGGTGATCCTCGCCGCGAAGGAAGCGTCGGCCGAGATCCGGCTCAAGGCCGAGGAGAGCGTGGCGCGCCTCGTGCGCGATGCCCAGGCGGATGTCGACCGCCTCCGGGCCGAGGCCGAGGCTGAGGCGGCGCGACGGCTCGAAGCCGCCGAGCGCACAGCCGAGTCGGTACGAGAAGCCGCGCAGGTCGTCCGGGCCGAAGCGGTCGAAGCCGCGTCGGCGGAGATCGAGGCGGCCCGCAACGAGGGCCGGCAAATGGTGGGCGAGGCCCAGGCCGTGCGCGAACGGGTCTTGCAGGATCTGGCGCGGCGGAAGCGCGCGGCGCGCCAGCAACTCGAACAGCTTCGAGCCGGGCGCGATCGCCTCCTCGCGGCGTACGACCTCGTCCGCGAAACGCTCGACCGCACGACCGAAGAGTTGCGGATCGCGATGCCCGAGGCGAGGGCTGCGGCGGACGCCGCCGGGCGTCGCGCCGAGGAAGAGCTCGACGCGACGGCGGAGGCTTCCGACGTCGATGTCCCTGCGGAAGTCGAGCCCGCGGCCGGGGCCGAACCCGCCGGGGGCTCTGAGCCCGGCCCCCCGCCGGATGTCGAACCCGACACTGCCGCCGACGCCGACGTCGCCGTCGAGCTCACCGTGGTGGAGGTCACCGAGCTCGCAGCCGCCGACGACGCCCCACGCGCCGCTGCCGTTGATGAAGCACCGCCGCGTCCGAGCCGAGCGCGGCGCCGTCGGCGTCCGCGGGCCGACGAGGAGGAGAGTTCCGGCGAGCCGTTCGAGTCCGTGCGCCTCGTGGCCGTTGAAGCTGTGCCCGACGCCGGTGAGGAAGACGCGGCGGCCATCGAGGAAGAGATCGTCGTCGACCTCACCGATGCGGACGACGACGAGGTCGGCGAGCTGTTCGCGCGGCTTCGAGCCGTCCGAGAGGAGCCCGAGGCGGACGCGGAACCGAAGACCGACGCCGACGCGCCCGAGGCCACCGCCGACCCCGCGGTCCCGCCGACTGCGATTGCGGTCGACACGGACACCGAAACCGACCTGGCCCGGCGGGACGCCGTCACCGACGAGGTCGAGCGCCAGTTGGCGCGGCGCCTCAAGCGGGTGCTCGCCGACGAGCAGAACGAGGTCCTCGACCTGCTGCGCCGAGCCAGCGCCTCCTCGCTCGACGACGTGCTGCCCGGCGTCGATCTGCAGTCCGCCCGCTATGCGAGGTCGGCTCTCGCCGATCTCCGCGCGGCCGCGGCGGCCGGAGCGCGGTTCTTCGGCCACGGCACCGTCCATGCCAACGGCACCGGGGCCACCGACGTCACCGACTTGGCCGACGAACTGGCCGGCATGATCGTCGGCCTCGTCCGCGACCGCGTCGAGCGCGGGCTCATCGAAGCGGGCGACGACCCCGAGGAGCTCGCCGAGCGCATCCGAGCCTGTTACCGCGAGTGGAAGACCCAGCGCATCGGCGACACGGCGCGTCACTTCGTGCTCACCGCCTTCTCACGCGGACTCTTCGAGGCCCAGCCCGCCGACGTCAAGCTGTGCTGGGTCATCGACGACGGCGGTACGCCGTGCCCGGACGCCGAGGACAATGCCTTGGCCGGCGCGTTGGATCGTCGCGAGCCGTTTCCCACGGGGCATCACTATCCGCCGGCACACCCCGGCTGCCGATGCCTCGTGGTTCCTGAGCGCAACTAGGCTCGCCCTACCATGCGTGCTCCCTCGGACATGCCCCGGCCGGCGCGCCGGCGGGGCCGCCGCCCGGGGCGCGGTCGCATCCTCCTCGTCGCCATAGCCGTCGCCCTGTTCCTGATGGTGACATTCGCCCGCGCCATCGCCGGCTTCTACACCGACTACCTGTGGTTCGACTCGCTCGGACAGGGCAAGGTGTTCCGTGGCGTGCTCGGCGCGAAAGTCGCCCTCGCCGCCATCTTCACGGGGCTTTTCTTCGCGCTGTTGTTCGTCAACCTCCTGATCGCCGATCGGATCGCGCCGCGCTTCCGGCCCGCCGGTCCCGAGGAGGATGTGATCGAGCGGTACCACGAGTTCGTCGGCACCCGCACCGGCCTCGTCCGCGCCACGGTGGCGCTGCTGTTCGGGCTCATCGCCGGCGTGGGTGCGTCGAGTCACTGGAACGACTGGATCCTCTTCACGCACCGTGTCGACTTCGGCACGAAGGACCCCTTGTTCCACACCGACGTCGGCTTCTACGTCTTCTCGCTCCCGTTCCTGACCTTCGTGGCCGGGTGGTTCTTCGCCGCGCTCGTCATCATCCTGATCGTCACGGCCGTTGCGCACTACCTGAACGGCGGCATCCGTCTCAACACGCCGTTGCAGCGCGTGACGCCCCAAGTCAAGGCGCACCTCTCCGTGCTGCTCGGCGCGTTGGCGTTGGTGAAGGCTGCGGGGTACTGGCTGCAGCGTTACGGGCTCACGGTTTCGACCCGTGGCACGGTCGACGGGGCGACGTACACGGACGTCAAGATCCAACTCCCCGCCATCTACCTCTTGCTGATGATCTCGCTGTTCGCGTTCGCGCTCTTCATCGTGAACATCTTTCGGCGGGGGTGGGTGCTCCCTGTCCTCGCCGTTGGCCTGTGGGCGTTCGTGGCCGTCGTCGCCGGGGGCATCGTCCCCGCGATCATCCAGCGGTTCTCGGTGCAGCCGTCCGAGTCGTCGAAGGAGGCGCCGTACATCCAGCGCAACATCGACGCGACCCGCGCGTCCATGGGCCTCGCCGACGTGGAGACCACGCCGTTCGATTACGACAGCGACTTACCGGCCGCGGACCTGCTGGCGAACGGGGACACGATTCAGAACGTGCGCCTCCTCGATCCCACGATCGTCGGGGACACGTACCAGAACCTCGAAGGCAAGTTCCCCTTCTACAGGTTCAACGACGCGCTCGACGTCGACCGGTACGAGATCGACGGCCAGCAGGCCGAGGTCGTGCTCGCGGTGCGGGAGCTGTATCCCCCGGGGATCCCGCAGAAGTCGTGGGAGGGCCAGCACCTCGCCTTCACTCATGGGTATGCGGTCGCCCTGGCGAGGGCGAACGACACGACGCCAGCGGGGCGGCCCGACTTTCTCCTTCAAGGGGTCCCCGCCCAGAGCCGGGCCGAGGAGTTGGACCTCACCCGTCCCGAGGTGTACTTCGGGGAAGACCTCAGCGGGTACGCCGTCGTGGGCACCAAGAGGGCCGAGGAGAGCGGCACCGACGAGACCGTCGCCTACGAGGGCAAAGGCGGCGTGCGGGTGAACTCGTTCTTGCGCAAGGCGGCTTTCGCCCTTCGGTTCGGCGACATCAACCCGCTCATCTCCAATTTCATCACGAGCGACTCGCGGGTCCTCTACATCCGCGATGTCAAGGACCGGGTCCAGACGCTCGCGCCGTTCCTCTCGTTCGATGCCGACCCGTACCCGGTCATCGTCGACGGGCGCATCGTGTGGGTCCTCGACGCGTACACGACCACCGATCGGTACCCCTACGCGCAGCGGGCGAACACGCGCCAACTCGCCGACGATTCGGGTCTCCGAAGCCGCTTCAACTACGTGCGCAACTCGGTGAAGGCCGTGGTCGACGCGTACGACGGGTCGGTCTCGCTCTACGTGATGCCGAATGCCGACGGCAGCATCGATCCCATCGCACGGGCCTACCGGGACGCGTTCCCGTCGCTGTTCCGCGACCTCGACGACATGCCCGCGGAGCTGCAGTCGCACCTGCGCTACCCGGAGGACCTCTTCCAGGTACAGACCACGGCGTGGGGCCGCTACCACCTGAGCGATCCCGGGCAGTTCTACAAGAACCAGCCGGGATGGAGCGTGGCGCAGGACCCTGGCACCGAAGAGCTGTCGGAAGCGACATCGACATCAGGCGGGGCGACGCAGACGACGACGAACGCCCAGAGCTCGGTGTCGACCGGTTCCGGGACCAGGCGGATCGCGCCTTACTACCTCCAGCTCAAGCTGCCGGGCGAGACGCGCAGCGAGTTCGTGTTGTTCCGTCCGTTCGTCCCGTTCTCCGAGGACGACAGCCGCCGACAGCTCACGTCGTTCATGGTCGCCCGCAGCGACCCCCAGCACTACGGGGAGTTGCGCGTCTTCGAGGTCGCCAGCGACACCGTCGTCGACGGCCCGGCCATCGTCGCCTCGAACATCGAGTCCGATCGGGAGATCGCTCGCCAGCTGACCCTGCTGCGCGGGCCGGGGTCGGAGGTCCACCAGGGCAACCTTCTGATCGTTCCGATCGAGAACTCGCTGATCTACGTCCGGCCCGTCTACGTCCAGGCGTCGTCCGGGGCGCGTATCCCCGAGCTGCGGCAAGTGATCGTCGTCGCCAACGGTCAGATCATCATGCAGCCCACGCTGAGGGCCGCGCTCGAGACGATCTTCGGTACGGCGCCGGAGACCAACGAGGGGGGCACCGGCGAGCCAACGACCCCAGGCGAACCGACGGCGCCCGCGAAGACGGCGGCCGAGCTGCTCGCCGAGGCCGACGCCTTGTTCGCCGAGGCCGAAGCCGCGCTCCAAGATTCGCCACCCGACTGGGCCACCTTCGGTGAGAAGTACTCGGCCGCGCAGGACCTGCTCGATCAGGCGCTCGACGCCGCCCGCGCCGAGGAATCGAGTACCGGGTCGAGCACGTCGACCACCGCGCCGGGGACCACGTCCACCACCTCGACTACCGCGCCGACGACGTCCACCACCGGCTCGGCGTAACCGTCAGCCAGGCTCTTCGGTCTCTTCCTCGGTCGTCTCGCCGGTGTCGCCTTCGGCCGGCACGTCCGCGTCGACCTGCATGATCGTGCCGGTGTTGCGCCCGTTCTTGGTCTGGTCGTCGTACGCGTTGCTCGCGGTCTGAAGCGCGTCGCACGTCGCCTGGAACGTCGTTCGGGCGTCGGCCTCTGCCAGGCCGACGAGGCCGGCGTCGCTGTTCTCGAGGTGCTGGCGGGCCAAGCTGATGTGGCCCTGTTCGTGCGCCTCGAGGGCGGCATACCAGCGGTCCCACTCCGCCTTCGCGGCGGCACTGGCGGCGCTGTAGCCCGACCACTGCGGCATCGTGATCGTCAGCCCGACGGTCACCGTGGCCGACGTCACCAGACCCCCGTCGTCGAACGCGGTCGCCAGGTTCGGCACCCACACGGCGCTGCCCGCCTCGTCCCGGGTCGAGAGGACGTCGTACACCTCCTGCAGGGTTGCCCCGTCGACCGTGTAGTAGTCGCGCGTTACGTCGCCGAACGTCGCGGTCATGTCCCACCTCCGGGTTGAAGTGGGAGGGGACGGTAGCTCAGTCCCGCCCGGCGTCCTCGGTGTCTTCGGAGTCCTCGCCGGGCGGCTCCCACCGTCGCACCGGCAGCTCCCATCCGTCCGAGAGATCGATGATCTCGTCGGCCAGCTCGCGCACCCGGTCGGCGTGGGGCAACATGCGATTGCCGCCGTCGCGCGCGAGCCCGGCCGTCAAGCTGTCGATCTCGGCGCGCAGCTCGACCGTGACCCGCGACAGCTCGGCCGCCACCCGGGCAGAGTGGACCCGCACATCGAGCAGGTCGTCGATGCTCGGCGCCTCCATGCTCTTGGTGTCGGACTCGTCCACCCGATGCTCGAGCCGCTCCATCCGGTTGTCGAGTTGCTGCGCATGCACGGCCAGCGCGATCAATGCCCGTTCCGCTCGCACGGCCGGATGATTGCCTCCCTGCGTCCGCGGTCGCGTGGCCACCGCCACGCCCGGCCCGTCCCCTCGGCGCCGAAAGAACCGCACGCAGCGACGGTAGTGCCGAGGTTTCGACGGGTGGTGGACGCTGCTAGCGTTACAGCTCCACCGACGCGGGGTGGAGCAGTCTGGTAGCTCGTCGGGCTCATAACCCGAAGGTCGCGGGTTCAAATCCCGCCCCCGCCACCAATCGAAGCATCAGCTTTCAGAGGCCTCCCCAGCCGGGGAGGCCTCCTTCGTTCCGACGATGAAGGAGGCTCGATGTTCGAGGCCCTTGACCCAATCGAAGTAACCGTTCCTGGTCCTGCGCGGTCGCCCGAATTGAATGTGATTGTCAGGCGTCGTCGCGATGAGTCAACTCAGCCGCTCGGTGCTCGCGACCTCCGTCGCCGGCCGCAACCCTGGCCGCAAGCTGGGCACGATTCTTCACCTCGAGCTTCCCCAGGATGCTCGAGACATGTCGCTCTACCGTCTTGCGCGACAGGAACAGCGTGCGCGCGATGTCCGGGTTGCTGGCGCCACTCGCGATGAGATTCGCGATCTCCCGCTCGCGGTCGCTCAGGACAGAGAGGTCACCGCTCGCTCGTGTGCGAGGCCCGCGTCGCCACGCCCGGATGCCCAGCTGGCGCAGGAGCTGGGCGACATGGGCTCGCTCGGTCGCGGCCCCCACTTCCTCGGCGATCGCCGCGGCGTCCCACAGGATCGTCTCCGCTCCGGCCGTGTCGCCCTCGGCCGCGTTGGCGCGCGCGAGGCTCGTGCGTGCCCAGATCGATTCGATGGGCATTCCCAGTCCGTCCGCCCGGTCGACGGCTTCTTGAAGCGAGGCACGATCACCGCGCCCTGCTGCGGCGAGGGCCGATCGGGCTCGTAGGTGGTCCCACGCTTGAAGGTCGCCGCGCGGCGGCGCTCCCTCCGCCTCCTCGAACCACCGAACTGCTTCCGCTACGGCGCCGACGCGCGCCAGCGATTCCGTGGCCGCTCTCGTGAACTCCAGGCCGCATCGCGTGCATCGCGCCTCCGCCATATCGTTCCGGCCGGCGGCGATCCGCGCGTGCACCTCGTCGGCGCTCGCGGTTCCGTCGAGCCGCGAGCGCCAGCGCGCGATGGCCTGATGGAGCGGGATGCGATGATGAGGATCCCGTTCGTCCTCGCACAGTGCCTGAAGGCCGGCGAGCGCGGCACCGTGGTCGCCGGCGGAGATCGTGGCGATGAGCCGCCACATCCGCGTGAGCATCGCTGGCCGCGAACGCTCGCCGATGCGTTCCGCGAGCGCCTCACATTCCTCCGCCACCTCCTGAGCCTCGATCAGGCGGCCGCGCAGGTAGCTCGTTTGGACGAGGTACGACCCGATGTCGAGAGCGATCCCCGTAAGGAACGCGCGGCGCGCCTCTAGCCAGGCTGCGGCGAGCTGCTCCTCGGCTTCGGCGAGGCGTCCCAGGTGCATGAGAGCCGAGCCACGCCGGAGGCTTGCCGGCAGCGATGCCTCGATGCCGGCTCCGGCTGCAACCCGTGTCATCTCCTCGACCAGGGGCAGGACGACCTCCGGCTCGTTCGCCTGCATCGCGTCCACGCAGGCGAGGACAAGGGTGCGTTGGTAGGCGCTCTGGAAGTGTGGCTCAAGCGCCTCCGTCGGGCGGGTCGACGTGGCGAGGGCGCGAGCGCGTTCGAGAGCGGCGTTCGTCACGCTTCCCGCTTCCTGCGGGCGGTGCTCGAGCCACCGTGTGATCGCGGCATCCGCAGCCTCCAGCTCCAGGAGCAGAACCGGGTCATCGCTGCCCGCACTGCGCGCGCGCTCGAGGTGCGCGCGCGCATCGTCGGTCCTCTCGAGCTGCTGTGCCGCGTCGGATGCACCCAGCCAGGCCCGCCCGCGATCACGCGGTGTGCCCAGTCGGTCCGCGACGCGCGCCCATCGCTCCATCGCCAGCCCCTGCTGACCGAGCTCGGCGGCCAAGGATGCGAGTTCACCTTGCAGCTCTCGTTCGTGCGGCGTGCCGGCCGGCACCGAGTCGACGAGCGCGACGATCGACCGTAGCCCCTCGAGGCCCACCAGCCTGCGCATCGGTGACCGAACGATCCGGAGGGTAAGGGGTAAGTGGTCGAGCCCCGCTCGATTCTTGGCTTCCGACGCTCTCAGCAGCAGCGTGACGTTCTCGCCGGCGGCACCTTCCAGCCACGAGGCGACCCGCGCGTGGATGTCGCGCCGCCGTTCGTCTGGGAGTTGGGCATCGACGGCGGCTCTGACGAGGTCGTGGACGATTCTGAGCGCGCCTCCCTCCTCCACGACCAAGCCCGTCGCCATCAGCTCCGCTCGTGCTGCCGTCAGCCGCTCCTCCGGCCAGCCTCGGATGGCGATGAGATCCTCGACCGGCGCTTGGCGCCCGAGCACGGCGATCGTCTGGACGAGCACCGCGGCGTCGGTGCCCGCGGCCGAGAGACGGTCGGCGACGATGCGTGCGACATCGGCGTCGACGTCCCGGGCCTCGGCAAGGAGCTCGCACCAGAACGGAGAGCCGCCCGACCGGTCGGCGACCGCCGCCGCGGCCCGAGGATCCAGGGCCGGGTTCACGGCGCGCGCGAGCTCCACCGTCGAGTGATGGTCGAGTGGTCCGAGCGTCACCCGCGTCAGCCGGTCGCCGAGCAGTCGCTCCAAGGATGTCACGAGCGCGCTCACGGCAATGGACCGCCGACCGCCCACGAGGAGCG
>WNGB01002103.1_pt1 | contig 35710 bp, 34 predicted proteins | sample 5400681 | NCBI WGS metagenome assembly WNGB01 (sample SAMN13153367, study PRJNA577476) | soil metagenome | isolation source: 115 cm soil or saprolite under grassland replicate 2 | place: USA:California | collected 2016-06-15 | reverse complement strand
TCAGCCTGGGCGGGCACATCGCCGTGCTCGCCGCCACCCGCCCCGGCCTCGCACTGTCGGCCAGCCTGTACGGCGGCTGGCTGGTGTACGGCGGGATCCCGCTGGCCGAGCCGACCCCGCCGATCGCCGCCGCCGCCACGATCGCCGAGAACGGCACCCACCTGCTCGGCATCGTCGGCGACCAGGATTTCCTGATCACGCCCGAGGAGTGGGCCGAGCTCGGTGACCGGCTGACCGCCGCCGGAGTCGGCCACGAATTGCACAGCTTCGCGGGCGCCGGGCACGGCTTCTGCTGCCCGGACCGGCCCGAGACGTACCACGCGGCGGCGGCGGAGCGCGCGTGGCGACTCGTGCTCGACGCGCTGCGCGAGCACGTCAGCGGCTGACCGCCCGGGTGGCGTGCGAGTGCGCGGTGAGCAGGCCGGCGAGCATGTCGATCACATCGTCGCGGGTCGGGGCGACGCCGGACCGCTCGTGGTCGGCGAGCAGCGCGAACATCACCGTGGCCATCGATGACAGGCGCTGCCGCCGGGTGTCCGGCGGCAGCGGCGCGAGGGCACGGTGCAGCCGGGCGGTGACGATCTGCGTCGCGGGCCAGTGCTCGGCGCTCAGCCGGGCGCCGACGATCGCCGGGTGGCTGCGTACCTGCTCGAGGAACCTGGCGTAGTGGGTCGCCCCGTCCTGGTACGGGCCGGTGAACATCGGCAGCACCAGGATCTCCAGCAGGGCCCGTACGTCGTCGGCCTGGCCGTGCACCTCGTGCTCGGCGAGCAGCGCCAGCCGATGCCGCTCCATCGGCTCCATCCGGCGCTCTATGACCGCCTGGATCAGGCCGTCCCGGGACCCGAAGTGGTAGTGGACGGCGGAGTTGTTGCGCTGCCCCGCGGCCGCGGCGATGTCGCGCAGCGACGCGTTGACACCCCGCTCGGCGATCAGCCGCTCGGCGGCCAGGATGATCCGCTCCCTCGGGTCCACGCGACGACTCTAACCCAGAGCGATTGAGTTACTAAGCGATGGTGATTAACCTTCGGGCATGTCTGGTACGCGGGTCCCGCCCACGGTGCCGGCCGAGTCCGCCGGCGAGTGGTCGGAGGCGGCCGGCGTACTGGTGGTCGGGTTCGGGATCGCCGGGGGCTGCGCCGCGGTCGAGTCCGCCTCGACCGGCGCCGACGTGCTGGTGCTGGAGCGGGCGGCGGTGGCCGGCGGCACCAGTGCGCTGGCGGGCGGGCACTTCTACCTGGGCGGCGGGACCGCCGTACAACGGGCGACCGGGCATCCCGACTCGGCCGAGGAGATGTACCGGTACCTGCTGAGCGTCTCGCGGGACCCCGAGCCGGAGAAGATCCGGGCCTACTGCGACGACAGCGTCGAGCACTTCGACTGGCTGGAAGGGCTCGGGTTCGAGTTCGAGCGCAGCTACTACCCCGAGAAGGCGGTGATCCAGCCGGGGACCGAAGGACTGCTGTACTCCGGCAACGAGAAGGTGTGGCCGTACCGGGAGCGGGCGGTGCCGGCGCCGCGGGGACACAAGGTGCCCGTACCCGGGGAGATGGAGGGCGCCGGGATGGTGGTCGACCTGCTGGTGCAGCGGGCCTCGTCCCTCGGCGTCCAGACCTGGTACGAGACCGGCGCGACCGCGCTCGTGGTCGACCCGGAGGGGCGGGTCGTCGGCGTCACGTGGAAGCGGTTCGGCGAGACCGGGGCGATCCGCGCCGACGCGGTGATCCTGGCCGCCGGCGGCTTCGTGATGAACCCCGACATGGTCGCCGAGCACGTGCCGCAGCTCGCCGAGAAGCCGTTCGTGCTCGGCAGCTCGTACGACGACGGGCTGGGCATCCGGCTCGGGATCTCGGCCGGCGCGGCCACCAGGCACATGGACCAGGCGTTCGTCACCGCGCCGGTGTATCCCCCGGCCGGCCTGCTGACCGGGATCATCGTGAACCGCTCCGGCGAGCGGTTCGTCGCCGAAGACAGCTACCACTCCCGTACGTCGGCGTACGTGCTGGAGCAGCCGGGCGCGGCGGCCTACCTGATCGTCGACTCGGTCCACATCGAACACCCCGAGTTTCCGCTGGCGCCGTTCATCGACGGCTGGGAGACGGTCGCCGAGATGGAGCGTTCACTGGGCATCCCGCCAGGGCGGCTCGCCGCCACCCTCGACCGTTACAACGCGTACGCGGCGCGCGGGGAGGATCCCGACTTCCACAAGGCGCCCGAGTGGCTGGCGCCGCAGGACACCGGGCCCTGGGGGGCGTTCGACCTCACTCTCGGCAAGGCGTTGTACGCCGGCTTCACGCTCGGCGGCCTGCGTACGTCGGTGGACGGCGAAGTGCTGCGCGAGAACGGCTCCCCGATCCCAGGCCTGTACGCCGCCGGCGCCTGCGCCGCCAATCTCGCCCAGGACGGCAAGGGCTACGCCAGCGGTACGCAGCTTGGCGAAGGCTCGTACTTCGGCCGTCGCGCGGGACGCCACGCCGCGGGCACCGCGTCGGAGGTTCACCCACCGGGGCCGGTCGTACGGAGCACGCCGTAACGCCGATCTGCGCACCGCGCAGCGGCTGGGGAGCCTTTCCCATTTCGGCGCTTACCGGGCATCCACCACCGTGGCGAATGGAGAGTTCCTCCGTTCAACCGCGGAAGGAGTCCGGTATGAAGAACCGCAGCTACGCCGTGACCACTGCGTTTGTGCTGCTCGTGGGCGCCGCACTGGTCACGGTGGACACCGTCGCGCGGGCCGCGGTCGCCGACATGGACGCCACGGCGGCGAAGGCGGCGGCACAGCTGTCGACCACGGACGGCGATGTGACCGCCTCCGGCACCGGGCGGGTGGCGTACTTCGTGTTCCGCAAGGGCCGCAACCCGATCGATTCCCGCCTCGGCTGGTACGAGTACCGCACCTACCCCGACCGGCCACCGGTGCTGACGTACAAGTCGATCCACCGGGCCGGCTCCGGAGACGGCACCAAGGACCCGTGTCGTACGGCCCACGGCTGGTTGCCGAGCGGCTGGTACGGCGGCACGTTCCGTACCCATTTCGACGGCATCATCAACGGCATCGTGTGGCAGTTGGACAACAAGCGGTGCAAGCGCGGGACGCTGCGTACCGAACTGTTCATCCACAGCGAGATGACGCCGAGCGCGGGCCAGAACTGCGGCTACGAGCCCGAGTGCTGGAACGGCCCGAGCGACTACTACTCGGCCGGCTGCGTGAAGGTCCGCCCGTCGCACATCAAGGCGTTCGCCAAGCGGTACCGCAGCTACTACGGCAGCCGCGCCAAGACCCCGGCCGGCCCTCCCCGTCGGCCGGTCGGCAGGATGCGCCGGTCCCTCACGGGGGAGGTTGGGGCCGGCGCACCCTGATCTGGCACGTGTTGCCCCGGGCCGCGGAATCCGAAACGTCCCGCTGGTCAGGCGTCCGCCCCGCCCCGCCGGCTGGACGCCTAACGCTCCGGTCGCGTGTGCCAGGCCCGGAGCACCTCGGCCTCTTCCTCGGCGGTCAGACCCGCGGCCATCGTGTGGCTGCCGGCTTCCACCCGGCCACGTTCCCAATCCAATGTGGTACGTGCGGTCTCGGCCAGATCCCGTACCGTCAGTCCGGCGGCGAATGCCGCGGACACGTCATGCGCCATCACCGCGCCCCACTCGGGCGTGAGCCACATCGGCAGCGACCGCGGCCCCATCCACTCCTCCACCCCGTGCGCCACCAGGAAGTCCCCGTCGACCCAGGTGAACTCGCAGTCGGCACCCACCGCCTCGGCGATCCGGGTCAGGAACTCACCGCGTGGCATCACGGGCCCGGTCGCGTTGTACGTGCCCGCCAGCCCCTTCTCGGCGGCGGCGACGATCCACCCCGCCAGGTCGGCGACGTCGATGACCTGCACCAGGTCGTCCGGCGATCCGGGCGCGAGCACCTCCCCGCCCCGCCAGATCCGCAGCGGCCAGTAGCCGAACCGGTTGTTCGGATCCCCCGGCCCACCGATCAACCCCGCCCGCACGGTGAACGCCCGGTCGCCGAACGCCTCGGTGACCAGGTCTTCGCAGGCCACCTTCGCCTCGCCGTACCTGGTCATGTCGGAGTCGTCGGCGTCCGGGGGCATCGGGTCGAGCCGGGGTGCGGACTCGTCCTGGTGCGGGGTGGCCTTGTCGGCGTACACGCTCAGCGTCGAGACGAACGTCCAGTGTCCCGCCTGTGCGGCCAGCGCCCGCAGGGCACGGCGTACGTGACTGGGCCGGCGGGCCACGTCGATCACGGCGTCGAACGACTCGCCGGCCAGCGGCTCGAACCCGCCCTCGGCGTCGCGTTCGATCCGTACGAACCTGGTGCCGGTCGGGGCCGGACTGGTGCCCCGTGCGGCACAGGTGACCTCGTGGCCGCGGTCGCGCGCCAGCTCCGCGATCGCCCGGGAGAGATAGACCGTGCCGCCCAGTACGAGTACCCGCATGGTGTTCCTCCGATCAACGCCGATCCGATGGCGGCAATCCTGGCCGGTCGCGGCGGCGTACCCCCGGAACTTGCGCTACCGGCGTAACCCTTCAGCCACCAGCGAACCCACCGGTCGGCCGCACGCCGGTGGCGGGGCCCACTGCAGCCGGTGGCACGCCGCCGCGCGGGGCGCGCATCCGACACCGGCCGTGTGCGCAGTGTCGCGCGGCCCAACGCGCCCTCCTACGGAAGCGTCGGCGAGGACGCGCTGTCCCGCCGCCGGCAGGCCCGTCGGGGCCCCGCCTTCATATCGTGCTCGCCCACTCAGGTGGGCCTGGTATTTCGCATCGGTCTCTGGTCGATGTCAATATATCTGGGCGGCGTGAATTCGGGGCATCCGTCGTCGGATACTCTTACTCGCCAATGGCCTTTGTGTATTACGCGGTGATGGAATCCACACAGCAGGACACAATTGTTCAGATCTGTGAGTCCGCCGTTTACCCAATGGACGACATGGTGCGCATCGCACCACGCCGGAGGCCGGTCGCAACCGGGAAACGCACAACCCTTGTCCCGTACGATCAGGGCGCGGCGTTGTGCCGGGCTGCACAACCGTTCGGTGCGCCCGAGGTCGAGTGGCACCGAGTCGCCGCCCAGCACGGCGGGGACGATGCCCGCGTCGCAGGCAAGTCGCCGCACTGTGGCGGGGCTCAACGCCTCTCCGGTGTCCAGGAAACCGACACCGACCTGGTCTCGAAGCTTGGCGTAGTCGACGGTGACGACGATCTGCGGGCGCTCGCCACGCTGCACCGGAAGCCCACCGGAGACCAGACCGCGACGCGACACCTCGACGAGCGCGTCGGCGAGCCGGCACCCCGCGGTGCGTAGGTCCGGAAGGCCGTCCGCGCTTGGCCGGGGTTTCGCGAGCGGGTCCAGCGCGCGGCGCACTACCGCAGCGGACTCCACATCGAGCCGTCCGGAGAGGAACACGGTGCCCCGCCCGTCGTCGCTGAACCGCAGCTCCCGTCGCCGGTAGGCACGTTTCTCCAGGTCAGCGACCTTCTGGGCCTCGCGCGCGTCCGCCGCATCCGGGTCCACCACCTCGACGATCCGATGCCCGAGCCGGCGTAGCTGACGCGGGTCGAACCGGGTCGCACACTCCACCAGATGCGCCTCCGCGCGTTGCCGGAGACTTCCCTGGTCGTCGACATCCTCCCCGGCCGGCCCCGGAATGAGCGACGCATCGGAAGGCAGCTCGGCCATGGCCTCGGCGATCACACCTGCGTGCGCGGGCGAGATCCGCCCGTCGGTCAGCGCGTCGCGGGTCAGCGGCAACCGCTCCAACGCCGCAGCCAGCCGCACCCGACCAGCCGCCGCGGCCGGGGTCAACCGCAACCGGCCACGCAGCCACGCCTGCGTCGACGGCGCTCCGTCCCGAGCCGCCGCACCTCGCCCAGCCACGTCGGCGACCAGCCGCAACTCGATCGCCTCGATCTGCGTCCTCGCGCGCGCCGCCAACACCACCAGATCCTTCAGATCGGTGTCAGGCAACGACCAAAACCCGGTTTCAGCCACTTTCGCCGCGCCTTCGCTCACAGAATGCAAGAATTCGGCGACCGGGTGGCCGCCGAACCTTTCCTCCGTGAACGTCATGACGTAAGCTTAGAACACATGTTCGAACGACGCGAGCCCCGGAGCGTACCCGAGAAGAATTGACAACCAAAACCCCGAAGTTGCATTGAGCCAAGGCAGAATCACAGGTGGTGAATAGCTTTTGTCGACACGCGAAGCGGCGGCGGAGGACCGGATGGGCTGGGCGCCCGCGCGACAAGCCAGCCGTTTGGCCCATCGGGCCGACACCTCAGGGCCTTCCGGGGCGAGCTAGCTTCGAGAGAGAATGATCGGCCGCGTCGCAGCGTTGGAACGGACGTGGAGATCCTCATAGGGCGGGGGTACGACGGTGGCAGCTGCTCCTTCCGTGGTTGAAGTGCCGCCCCCGGCAAGGCCGGTGCCGCGCGGTCCTCGACTGGGCAGGCTGACCGGCGACGGCGGGTTGCTCGGCGACAGTCCACGGCGGCTCTGGCTGTGGCTCGCCTCCCTGGTGCTGCTGGCGGTGGTCACCGGCCTGGTCGGCGGTTACCAGATCGACGACCGCTCCACCGTGGTGGACGACGTGGCGTTGCGCAGCGGCGCGCTGAGCACCACCGAGCTGGATCTCTACCAGTCGCTGTCGGACGCCGACGCCACCGCTGCCAGCGCGTTCCTCGCCGGCGGCCTGGAACCCCCGAAACAACGCAAGCGGTACGAAGCCGCCATCGCCCGGGCCTCTGCGGCGCTCGCCACCGCGGCCGACGGCGCACCGAGCGACCAGAACGACACGATCACCACGCTGTCGGTCAACCTGCCCGTCTACACCGGGTTGGTGGAGCGGGCGCGGGCGTACAACCGGCAGGACCTGCCGCTGGGGGCGGCGTACCTGCGGGAGGCCTCCTGGTTGATGCGGGACACCTTGTTGCCCGCGGCGCAACAGCTCCAGGAAGACGAGGCCAAGCGACTGGCGGCGGCGCAGGACGACGCGGACACCTGGCTGTGGTTCGCCGTACTGCTGGTGTTGGTGCTGCTCGGGTGTGTGCTCGTCGCGCAGGTGAGGCTGGCTCGGCGTACCAACCGGGTGTTCAACAACGGTCTGCTGGCGGCGACCGCCGCGACGCTGGTCGCGGGCATCTGGCTCGCGGTGGCGTCGGCCGGCGCGGCCGCGCACGTCGGGGCGAGCCGGGCCGACGGCTCGGCCCAGTTGGCGGTGCTGGCCGAAGCCCGGATCGCCACACTGCAGGCCCGCAGCGACGAGGCGATGACGTTGATCGCCCGGGGCGGCGGAGCCGAGTTCGAGGAGCACTTCACCGGCCAGTTCAAGCGGCTGGCCGGGGTCGTCGGCTCTGGCGGACTCCTCAAGAAGGCCCGAGCGCAGGCCACCGAGGACGACGTCAGGAAGGCGCTCGACGCGGCGATCAAGACCGCCCGGCAGTGGCGCGGCGTCCACAGCGAAGTACGCAGACTCGACAACTCCGGCGGTTACAACGCGGCGGTGGAGCGGGCGATCGGCGACGCTCCCAACAGCGCCGGCAGTCTCGCCGCCAAGCTCGACGGCCAACTCACCAGAGCCATCCGGTACGTCAGCGACCGGTTCGACTCCGAGGCCGGTGCCGCGCGCAGCGTCCTCTTCGGCGTCGGCTACGCGCTCGCCTTACTGATGGCGGTGACCGTCGTCGGGGTCGTGATCGGGCTGCAGCAGCGGATCAGGGAGTACCGATGAACCGGGCCAGGGTCCTGACACGGCCAGCACCGCGACCGGCGGGCACGCTCCGACCGGCGGCGGACACGCGGCGCGCGGCGTGGTGGGTCCCTGGGCGCGCGGCGGTCGTTCTGGTGGCGTTGCTGGCGACGGTGGCGGGCACCGCGGGATGCGCGTCGAGCGTCGACCCGCTGGACAAGCGGTCCGCCACGTCGGCGAACGCGCCGGAGCCGCCCGGGATGCAGGATCCGGCCACGGTGACCGGCGCCGGCCCGGTGGACAAGTCGTGCGGCGACGCGCGGCGCAGCCTGCGTCCCTCCGGTTCGCTCCCCCAGCCGGGGAAGATGCCGTCCGGCTCTGCCATGCGCGAGATCCATGACCGGGGCCAGCTGGTCGTCGGCGTGGACCAGAACACGTACCTGTTCGGGTTCCGGGATCCCGCGACCGGCGAGATCTCGGGCTTCGACGCGGACATCGCCCGCCAGATGGCGAAGGCGATCTTCGGCGACCCCGACAAGATCAGGTTCCGGGCGATGACCTCAGCCGAACGCATCCCCGCGATCCAGCGCGGCGACGTCGACCTGGTGGTACGCACCATGACGATGAACTGCGAACGGTGGAGGGACGTCGCGTTCTCCACGGAGTACTACACCGCGGGCCAGCGGGTGCTCGTACCGAGTGACTCGGCGGTGGACAGCATCGACGACCTGGCGGGCAAGAAGGTCTGCGCGGTCGCCGAGACCACCTCGATCGCGGAAGTGGCCCGGCGCAAGGCGAAGCCCGTGTCGGTCGGCAACTGGACCGACTGCCTGGTGCTGCTGCAGCAGAACCGGGTCGCAGCGGTCTCCACCGACGACGCGATCCTCGCCGGGCTGGCCGCCCAGGACCCGAGTACGAAGGTGGTCGGCGACCGGTTCACCGGCGAGCCGTACGGGATCGCGATGTCGAAGGAGTCGCCGGAGCTGACGAGGTTCGTCAACGGCGTACTGGAGCGGATGCGGACGGACGGCACCTGGGACAAGATCTACGGTCACTGGCTCGCGCCCACGCTCGGGGACGCCACGGCGCCGAAGGCGCGCTACCGGTAGCCATGGCCGACCAACCCGTCACGTTGACCCGCGAGGACGCGGACCGCCGCCTCGCGGAGCTCGACGGCGTACACCGACAGGTCAGCACCGCCATGTACGCCATCGACACCCACCCGACGTACGAGCTGCTGCGCAACACCCAGTTCTCCGGCGCCACCAAGCGGGTCGCCGACCGACTGAAGCCCGCCGTCGAGGTGCTGTGGGCGCAGTTCGTGATGTGGCGTGAGCTGCTGGAACGCGCCCGCGAGGTGCGCGGCCGGCGGGAGCGGCCCGACGCCGCCGAGCTGGCCGAGTTGGAGATCCTGCTGTGTGAGCCGGTGGTCGGGCTGGACGCCGGCGGCCTGCCGACCGCGGGCAGCGCCACGGCGCCCGAGACCCGGTTGACGGTCGCCGAGCTGGCGGCCAGGCTGCGGTCCGCGTGCGACTCGGTGACCACCGACCTCGAGCGGGTGGCCGAAGCCCAGTCCACGGTGGCGCAGCAGCTCGAGACCGCCACCACCGCGCTGGCCGAGGCACGCACCCTCGCCACCGACCTCGGCGTCACACCCGACACCGGGTCCGGCGCTGCTGCCGATCTGGAGCGGCTCGCCGGGCAGCTCCGCGAACTCGACGGCCGGGCGGTCGTCGATCCGCTCGGTACGAGCACCGAGAAGACCACCGCCGAGAGGGTGCGCCACCTCGTCGCCGCCGTGACCGAAGCCCGCTCCTCGCTGGCCGGGCTGGAGAAGTTCCGCGAGGAGTGCCCGACCCGGATCGCAGCACTCCGTACGGCCGTCGACGAGCTGTCCGGGTTGGAATCGCGCGTCGACCAGGCATGTCAGACCGCCACGGTGAAGATCGCCGCCGCGGGGCTGCCTCCGTTGAAGCCTGTGGCGGGGGAACTGCGCGAACGGCTGGCGCAGGTGGAACGCGTCGCGGGTGAGGGACGCTGGACACGTACCCAGGAAGCCGTTGTCGGAGTGGAACGGACCGTGAGTGCCGAACGCGCCCGGGCCGAGCAGTTGCTCGAGGCGGCCACCGGACTGCTCGACCGGCGCGCCGAGCTGCGCGGCCGGCTGGAGGCCTACCACGCCAAGGCCGCCCGGCTCGGGGCGGTCGAGACCGCCGAGCTTTCCGAGCGGTACGACGAGGCCCGGGCGCTGCTGTGGACCAGCCCGTGCGACCTGCGGGCCGCGACCGCGGCGGTGCGGCGGTATCAGGAGTCCGTGGCGCGGTCGGCCGCGGTGACGAAGGAGGGGCGATGACCGGCTGCGTGCAACCGGGCTGTACCGGGTCGTACGACGCGGACGGCTACTGCACCGAGTGCGGCTTCAAGGCGCCCGACTCGGTGCAGCTGGTGCCGTCGGCCGGCGGCACCGTGCCATCGGTGGCGACCGCGGCGGCCGGCCCGGCGACGCTCGGCACCAGCGGGCCGGCCACGGTCGCCGCCAGCCAGGCGAGTCTGACCGCCTCCGGCCGCTCCCGGACCCGCTCAACCGGCAGCAGTCGCCGGCTCGGCGCGGGGCTGCTCGAGATCCCGCCGGTCACCCCCCGGGATCCGGCCACCGCGGTGCTCACCGATCCGCAGGTGCCGGAATCGCGCCGGGTGTGCGGCAAATGCGGCGAGCCGGTGGGGCGCAGCCGGGACGGCCGGCCCGGGCTCGCCGAGGGGTTCTGCTCCAAGTGCGGCACCCGGTTCTTCTTCACTCCCGGACTCGCCACCGGCGACATGGTGGGCGGCCGGTACAAGATCCTCGGATGTCTGGCGTACGGCGGGTTCGGGTGGATCTACCTGGCGCGCGACGAATCGCTGTCCGACGAGTCCACCGACCACTGGGTGGTGCTCAAGGGACTGATCGACACCGGGGACCCGGACGCCATCGCGGCGGCGATCGCGGAGCGGCGGTCCCTGGTCGGGCTCGACCATCCGGCGATCGTGAAGATCCACGACTTCGTACAGCATCCGGATCCGCGTACCAACGTGAACCAGGGCTACATCGTGATGGAGTACCTGGGCGGCAAGTCGGTACGCGAGATCGCCCGGGAAAACCGGGCGCCGCTGCCCCTGGCGCAGGTCCTCGCGTACGGCCTGGAGGTGCTGCCGGCGCTGACCCACCTGCACGAACGCGGCCTGCTCTACTGCGACCTGAAGCCGGACAACCTGATGCACGTCGGCGACCAGATCAAACTGATCGACCTGGGCGGCGTGGTACGCATCGACGGCGACCTGTCCGTCGTGTACGGCACCCCCGGGTTCCAGGCGCCGGAGATCGAGAAGCGCGGTCCGTCGATCGCGTCGGACATCTTCACGGTCGGCCGTACCCTCGCGATCCTCAGCCTCGGGTACGACATGTTCCGCTCCAAGGACCGGCTCACGACGCTGCCGCCGGCGGACCAGGCGCCGCTGCTGGCGCAGCAGGAGTCGTACCACCGGCTGCTGCGGCGGGCCACGGACCCGTCGCCGGAGCGCCGGTTCGGCTCGGCGGACGAGATGCGGGAGCAGGTCCTGGGCGTGCTCCGGGAGGTGCTCGCCACCGCGGACGGGCAACCGAGGCCGGCGGTCTCCACGTACTTCACCCCGCCGCGGCAGACGTTCGGCGCCGAGCTGGGGACGCTGCCGCCGCCGAAGGACCCGCCCCGTACGGTCGACTGGGACGCGGTCGCCGCCGCGCTGCCGGCGCCGCAGGTGGAGGCGACCGACCCGGCCGCCGGATTCCTCGCCACGCTCGGCGCGATCCCGCCGGGCGAGCTGGTCAACGCGCTGCTGGCCGCTCCGGTGGACAGCCCCGAGGTGTCGTTGCAGCTGGTCGCGGCCCGGATCGCGCAGGGCGACCTGGACGGCGCCGTCGACGACCTGGACGGCTACCAGAAGCGGCACCCGCTGGACTGGCGGGTGCCCTGGTACCGCGGCGTGATCGCGCTGGCCGGCCGCCGGTCCGCCGAGGCTCGCGACTGCTTCGATCAGGTCTACGGGGAGCTGCCCGGTGAGCTGGCGCCGCAGCTGGCGTTGGCGGCGGCCGCCGAGTGGTCCGGCGACGGCGACGCCGCGGCGCTGCGGTACGAGCGGGTGTGGCGTACCGACCGGAGTTTCGTCAGCGCGGCCTTCGGGGTGGCGCGGCAGCGGTGGCGGCTGGGCGACTTCGCGGGAGTCGTCACCGTACTGGACGAGGTGCCGGAGACCTCGATCCAGCACCATGCGGCCCAGATCGCCGCCGTGGTGGCCCGGCTCGCGCCCCCGCCGCGGCAACTGGCCGCCCAGGACCTGCAGGACGCGGCCAGCCGGTTGCAGCGGCTGGACCTCGACGCCGTACGGCAGAAGCGGCTGACCGCCGTCGTCCTGGCCGGCGCCCTGGACTGGGTACGCGCCGGCGGCACCTCGCGCGGCGGCCGGATCCTGGAGCACCCGATCGAGGAGCGCGAGTTGCAGTTCGGACTGGAGCAGACGTACCGGGACCTGGGCCAGCTGACCGACGATCCGCGGTCGCGGGTGTGGTTCGTCGACCGGGCCAACCAGATCCGCCCGAGGACGTGGTTCTGATGGCGTGTCCGGCCTGCGGATACGACAACGTCGACGGCGCCCAGTTCTGCGAACGCTGCGGCCAGCCGTTCGGCGCGCCGGTCGACCCCGCCCAGGTCGGAGCCACTCCCGCGCCTGCCGCGCCTGACGCGCCGTCGTGGCGCTCCTCCACCTCCACGGGTACGCCGTGCGCCGGCTGTGGCGCCGCGAACGGCTTCCACGACAACTACTGCGACCAGTGCGGCCGGCGGCGTACTGCCGGTCTGGACCGCACCACCATCGACCTCGGGGTGATCGGCGGCGCGACCGACAAGGGCCGGCGCAAGGCCCACAACGAGGACGCGTTCGCGATCGGCCGGCTCGGCACCACGCTGGCCGCAGTGGTCTGCGACGGGGTGTCCAGTTCCAGTCAGGCCGACCTGGCGGCGCTGGCCGCGACGGAGGCCGGCATCGCGAGCCTGTTGGAGTCGTTGGCCGGCGGCGCCTCCCACGAAGCGGCGACGGAAGCCGCCGGACTCGCCGCCGCCGAGGCCGCCGCCAAGGCCGGCGACCCCAGCCAGCCCGCCCCGCCCAGCTGCACGTACGTCTCCGCGCTGGTGTCGCCGGAGCGAGTCACCATTGGATGGGTGGGCGACAGTCGGGCGTACTGGGCGGGGCCGGACGGTGCGCGGGCGGTGACCGTCGACGACACCATCGCCGGGCACCTGGACGCCATCGACACGCCCCCCGACGACCACCGGTACGCCGATCCCCAGGCGGTCGCGCTGCTGCGCTGGCTCGGCGCGGACGCCCCGCCGGCGAAGCCGAACATCGAATCGTGGACCCCGGAGGGCCCCGGCACGGTCGTGGTCTGCAGCGACGGGCTGTCCCGGTATCTCGCCGAGCCCGGCGACCTGCTCACCCTCGCCCCGACCGGTACGCCGGCCGACCGCGCCACCACCCTGGTCCGGTACGCCGTCAGCTCCGGCGGCGTCGACAACATCGCCGTCGTCGTCATCCCCTACCCGCCGCCCACCGAGGGAGATCCAGCGCCATGAGCGACCGAGCGAATCTTCGAGCACGGTGCGTCGGTACCGCAAGCCGCACCGGAGCGAAGGTAGGCGGGGCATGAGCTTCCAGATCCAGGTGGACCAGAACGAGTTCCTGCCCGAGGACGGCACGGTGATGGACGCCGTGATCACGGTGTCCAGCGACGAGGGTGTGGTCGCCGCGACCCCGGGAGCCGAGCCGAGCGCGGCGCAGGTGATCATCGTGGACTGCTCCGGCTCGATGACCGGCGCCCGGCTCGCCGAGGCGAAACGGGCCACCGGGGCGGCCATCGACACCCTCCGCGACGGGGTGGCGTTCGCGATCGTGGCGGGCGCCAACTACGGGAGTCTGGCGTACCCGTCCTACCTCGGCATGGTGAAGACCACGCCGTCGACCCGCCGCGAGGCGAAGCTGGCGGTACGCAGCCTGCTCGCCCACGGGGGCACCGCGATCGGCGCCTGGCTCAAGATCGCCAACGAGCTGTTCGCCACCCAGTCGTCCGAGATCCAGCACACCATCCTGCTCACCGACGGCAAGAACCAGCACGAGACGCCCGAGGAGCTGCAGGAGGCGCTCGACGAGTGCCGGGGCCGGTTCGTCTGCGACTCCCGCGGCGTCGGCGGCGACTGGGTGGCCAGCGAGCTGCGTACGATCGCCGAGGAGTTGCTGGGCACGGCCGACGGGTTGAAGGACGCGGCCGAGCTGGCCGCCGACTTCACGGCGATGACCGAAGCCGCGATGGGTAAGCGGGTGGCCGGAGTGTCGCTGCGGCTGTGGACCCCGGCGCACTCCGCGATCCGGTTCGTCAAGCAGGTGTTCCCGCAGGTCACGGACCTGACGTCGCGGCGTACCGAGGTGAACCCGCGGACCGGCGACTACCCGACCGGGGCGTGGGGGGCGGAGAGCCGCGACTACCACCTGTCGGTGGAGGTGCCGGCCGGCGCGGTGGGCTCGGAGATGCTCGCGGCCCGCGTGAGCGTCGTGGTGGGCGACCAGGTGGCCGGACAACAACTGGTACGCGCGGTCTGGACCGACGACACCGCGCTGTCCACCAAGATCACACCCCAGGTGGCGCACTACACCGGACAGGCCGAGCTGGCGGTGGCGATCCAGGAAGGGCTGGCCGCCCGCGATGCCGGCGACGAGGAGACCGCCACCGCGAAGCTGGGACGAGCGGTCCAGCTCGCCGACGAGTCCGGACACCAGGACACGGCGAAACTGCTGGCCAAGGTGGTCGACGTGGTCGACGCCGGCACCGGCACGGTACGACTGAAGCGGTCCGCCGAGCACGTCGACGCCGAGATCGCCAACGTACGCTCGGTCAAGACCGTACGGGTCAAGAAGGACCCCGGAGGCCATTGATGCCGCGTTGCGCCAACGGACACGACTCGACCACCGCCGACTACTGCGACACCTGCGGTGTCAAGATCGACGGTGCCGCCGCGGGTTCGGCCACGGACGCCCCGGCGACTGCGGCGAAAGCCGGCGCACCGACCCCGGCGCCCGAAGACGCGACCCTGTGCCCGCTGTGCGGTACGCCGCAGACGGGCAGGTTCTGCGAGGTCGACGGCTACGACTTCCTCACCGCCTCCCTCGACGGCGCTCCCCCGCAACCGGCCACCCCTCCCAACGCCAAGCTTCAGCCAAACGCCAACGGCGGCCAGCCGCACGCCGGGGGCCAGCCGGCAACCGGGGAGCAGCCCGAGGCTCGGGTCGGCGTACCCCCGGAAGAGGCGCAACCGGCGCAGGCCCCGGCGGGCACCGGGACGCTGCTGGTGGTCGCGGACCCGGGCTATTTCGAGAAGGTACGGTCCGCCAGCGGACCCGACGCCGGCGGCCTCACCTACCCGGCGTTCTGTCCCGAGCGCCGGTTCGCGCTGCACGGCGAGCAGGTGGTGATCGGGCGGCGCAGCCGTTCCCGCGGCATCGAGCCCGACGTCGACCTGGTGGGACCGCCCGAGGATCCCGGGGTGTCCCATGTGCACGCGATGCTGGTCGCGCAGGCCGGCGGCGGATGGGCGGTGGTGGACATGGAGTCCGCCAACGGCACGTACGTCAACGACAGCCCGGATCCGATCAGGTCGCACACTCCCGTACCGCTGAAGGACGGCGACCACATCCACGTCGGTGCGTGGACCAGGCTCACCTTGAAGCTCGGCGCATGACCCGTCGTCCAGACCACGGCGCCCCCGGAGTGGATCTCTAACGCCGGCCTCACAGCACAGAAACGTGCTGGTCACAGAGGATTTCTAGGCTCCGGGACATGGAGCATCCATTCGGGGGCGCGACGATCTGCATCGACCAGACGTACGGCTCGCCGGCCGCGCAGGACGTGTGTCGCCAGATCGCGGTCGCGGGACGGAAGGCCGACGGCACGCCGCTGACCGCGGCGGACGCGCACGTGTCGCTGCTCGCCGCCGCGCACGCCGCCCACACCGGCGAGACGGCGCTCACCGCCGTACTCACCGTGGCTTTTCCCGGGGCCGAGTTCCAGTTCCGCCGGTACGACGCCGCCCGGGACCCGGACCCGATCCTGCTGATGACCCGGTTCTGACCGCGCCGGGCGGGGGCGCGACCTCGCGCCCTCGACCAGCCTGGTTAGGCTCACTGCGGCCGATTCCGCGACAGGACGTCGCCGACGCGAAGGACGCAGATGGGTAAGACTCCCGCGCTTATCGTGCCGGAGTACGTCGAGAGCCAGGGCCGCCCACCGGCGCCCAAGAGTCGGCTCGGCCAGTGGCTGCTGCGGCACCGGGTGCATCCGGTGGGGCCGGAGACCGACGAGGCGCACGCGAAACCACAGGCCTGGTGGAAGGTGATGTCGCTGACCGGGGTGGACTACTTCTCCACTCTGTCGTATCTGCCCGGCATCGCGGCGCTGGCCACCGGGGCGCTCTCGCCGCTGGCGACGCTGCTGATCGTGGCGCTCACCCTGCTGGGGATGCTGCCGATGTACCGCCGGGTGGCGCAGGAGAGTCCGCACGGCCAGGGCTCGGTGGCGATGCTGGAGCATCTGCTGCCGTTCTGGCGGGGCAAGCTGTTCGTACTGGTGCTGCTCGGGTTCGTCGCCACCTCGTGGATCGTCACCATCACGCTGTCGGCGGCGGACGCGTCGGTGCACCTGGTGGAGAACCCGTACCTGCCCGGGTTCCTGCACGGTCACGCGCTGGCGATCACGATCGTGCTGCTGCTGATCCTGGGTGGCGTGTTCCTGCTCGGGTTCAGCGAGGCGGTCGGCGTCGCGATCCCGCTGGTCGCGGTCTTCCTCGGGCTCAACGCGGTGATCGTCGCGGTCGGCATGACCGAGGTGTTCACCGCCCCGCACGCCCTGTCTTCCTGGATCACCGCCCTGACCTCCCGCGGTGGCGGCATCCTCGGTGTCATCGGCCCCAGCGTGCTGGCGTTTCCGCTGCTGGCGCTCGGCCTGTCCGGGTTCGAGACCGGGGTGAGCATGATGCCACTGGTCGCAGCGCCCGGCGAGGACGCCGAACAACGGCAGCGCTCGCGGATCCGCAACACCCGCAAGCTGCTGACCGCCGCGGCGGTCATCATGTCGGTCTACCTGATCGCCACCAGCTTCGTCACCACGGTGCTGATCCCGGCCGACGAGTTCAAACCCGGAGGCGCTGCCAACGGACGGGCGCTCGCGTACCTCGCCCACCAGAAACTGGGCGAGGGCTTTGGCACGGTGTACGACATCAGCAGCATCCTGATCCTCTGGTTCGCCGGCGCGTCGGCGATGGCGGGGTTGATCAACATCGTCCCCCGGTACCTGCCGTCGTACGGAATGGCGCCCGAGTGGGCCCGCTCGGTACGCCCCGTCGTGATCGTCTACACCGCGATCAGCATCGTGATCACCATCGCGTTCAAGGCCGACGTGAACGCCCAGGCCGGCGCGTACGCCACCGGCGTCCTCGCCATGATGGTCTCGGCCGCCGTCGCGGTCGCCATCTCCGCCGCCCGCCACCGGCAGACCCTCGCCGCGATCGGTTTCACGGTGCTCACCCTCGTCCTGCTGTACGCCCTGGTCGACAACATCGTCGAGCACCCGGACGGCATCGCGATCTCCGGCATGTTCATCGCCGGCATCGTCGTGGTGTCCCTGGTGTCGCGGGTGTCCCGTACCACCGAGTTGCGGGCCGACCGGATCGAGCTCGACGAGACCGCGAGGCGGTACATCGCCGACTCGATCCGGCACGACGCCTCGCTCAACATCATCGCCAACCGCCGGGACGCCGGAGACGCCGCCGAGTACGCCGACAAGGAGACCCACCAACGCGGCGTGAACCCGGTACCGGGCCGGGCCGACGTGTTGTTCCTGGAGATCGACGTGGTGGACCCGTCGGACTTCAGCGGCGTACTGCGGGTGCGCGGCGTCGAGGTGGACGGCCACCGGATCCTGCGCGCCGCGAGCCCGGCCGCGCCGAACGCCATCGCGGCGGTCCTGCTCGCCCTGCGCGACGCCACCGGCGTACGGCCCCGGGCCCACTTCGAGTGGGCCGAGGGCAGTCCGATGATGCACTTGATGCGGTACCTGATCCTGGGCCGGGGCGACACCGCACCCGTGGTACGCGAAATCATCCGCAGGTCCGAACCGGACCCCGCCAAACGCCCCGAGATCCACGTCGGCTAACCGCCGGTCAGGAGTGGGTGAAGGAGCGGAGGGGCATGCGGGGGCCGCGGCGGGGTGGGTGGCTGCCGGCGGCGACGATCAGGCGTACCACCCGGCCGCGGTGGCCGGCGAACGGTTCCAGGAGTTCGAGCATGCGGTCGTCCGAGGCGCGTTGCTCCCCGGCCAGGGTGTACGCCACCTGGTGCGGCAGGTGGTAGTCGCCGACGCTGACGGCGTCGGGATCGCCGTACGCCAGCCGACCCAGTTCACCGACCGTCCAGGGACCGATCCCCGGGACCGCGCGCAGCCGGGCCGACGCGTCGGCGGGCGAGAAGTCGACGGTCTCCTCCAACCGCGCGGCGACGCTCGCGGCACGCCGCAGCGTGTCCGCCCGCTTCTGCTCGATCCCCATCGGATGGAACACCCAGTACGGTGTCGCCGCCACCGCCGCCGGGTCGGGCGGTAGCGTCAACCCGGCCGGCCCGGGCGCCGGCTCCGCGAAGTGCCGGACCACCGCACCGTACGCCCGGGACGCCTCGACCCAGGTCACCTTCTGCTGGATGACCGTCGCCAGCAGCTCCTGGAACACCCGCCCGCTGCGGGGTAGCAGCAGCCCCGGCCGTTGCCTCGCCAGCCGCGCCACCGTCGGATGCCGGCCCACCACCTCGCGGAACTCTGCCGAGAACGCGTGGAGGCCGGCGAGCGCGTCGGCCCGGGAGACCAGCCAGTGGGCGCCGGGACCGTACCCGGTGGCGGTCAGTTCGTCGTCCTCATGACGTAGCCGGATCGTGCCGGGCCCCTCGGGCGTACGCGACGCCCGCCAGAACTCCCGTACGGCCAGCCGCGCCGTCGGGTCGCGCCGGCCGACGACGAGCGGTCCGACCGTACCGGCGAGGTCGTACCGGGCCGGTACGGCGATCCGCCGCCGAGCCTGCCAGCCACCGTCGCCGACCTCCGGCGGGCGCGGCGATGCGGGCGGACCAGCGCGAACCATCCCCCCACCCTGCCAGACACCCGGGTCAGGGGAACGTGGGGAGGTGGACGGTGAAGGTGGTGCCGGCGTCGGTGCTGGCCGCTTCGATGGTGCCGTGGTGGGCGGTGATCACGGCGTACGCGATGGACAGGCCGAGGCCGGTGCTGCCGGCGGCGCGGGAGCGGGACGAGTCGCCCCGGGCGAACCGCTCGAACACGTAGGGGAGGAGGTCCGACGGGATGCCCGGTCCGTCGTCGGCGACGGTCAGCACCGCCTCGGTGCCCCCCACGGGGCCCGCGACGGCGAGCGCCACCTGCACCGTGGTCCCCGCGGGCGTGTGGGTACGCGCGTTGCCCAGCAGGTTCGCCACCACCTGGTGCAGCCGGTCCGGATCGCCGGTGACCATGACGGACTCGTCGGGCACCTCGAGCCGCCACCGGTGCTCGGGCCCGGCGGCGTGCGCGTCGCTGACGGCGTCGACCACCACCCGCGCGAGGTCCACCGGCTCGGTCGCCAGCGGCCGCCCCGAGTCGAGCCGCGCGAGCAGCAGCAGGTCCTCGACCAGCCCGGTCATCCGCTCGCCCTCCGACTCGACCCGCCTCAGCACGTGCGCCAGATCATCGGGGGAGCCGCCGCGGCGGGCCAGCTCGGCGTACCCCCGGATCGCCGCGAGGGGCGTACGCAGCTCGTGGCTGGCATCGGCGAGGAACTGGCGTACCCGGGTTTCGCTGGCGTGCCGGGCGGCGAGCGCCGAGGCGACGTGCTCCAGCATCAGGTTGATCGCCGCGCCGACCTGGCCCACCTCGGTACGCGGATCGGTGTCGGCGACCCGTTCCGCCAGCGCGACTTCGCCGCGGTCGAGCGGTAGTTGGGTGACCCGTCCCGCGGTGGCGGCGACCCGGGCGAGCGGCCGCAGTTCCCGGCGGATCAGGATCGCCCCCATCACCCCGGCGAACACCAGCGCGAGCCCGATCACGATCGCTTCGGCGACTCCGATGGTGACCAGCGTGATCCGTACCTCGGCCAGGGGCAGCCCGGTGATCAGTACGTCGCCGTTCGGCATCTCGCGAGCCAGCAGCCGGTAGTCGCCGAGCCCGTCGAGGTGCAGCGTGTGCGGCCGGCCGTCCACCGGCAGCCGGGTCAGCTCCGCCGCCGCCGACGACGGCAGGGTCCGCACCTCGCCCTGGTCGTCGAGGTACTCCGCGGTGTCCACGGAGCCGCCGATGAGCCGCGCGGCGAGCGTGCCCGCGCCCTGCCCCTGCGGGATCTCCACCTCGGGCCGGTCACCACCCGGGCCCGGCAGGTCATGGTCGTCCGGATCGCCGGGGTTGGCTCGGAAGGACCGCCCGGCGGCGGCGGCGAGCTGGCCGTCCATCCGGGAGTAGAGCACCTTGGACAGCGTCACCTCGGTCAGTACGCCGAGCAGCACGCACACCAACGCGAGCAGCACGATCACCGTACCCACCAGGCGGGCGCGCAACGACCAGCCGGCCAGCAGGTGCGGACGGCGCTCAGCCGGCGGGTTTGAGGACATACCCCTGCCCCCGCAGCGTGTGGATCATCGGCTCGCGCCCCGCGTCGATCTTCTTCCGGAGGTACGAGATGTAGAGCTCGACCACGTTGGCCTGCCCGCCGAAGTCGTACTGCCAGACCCGGTCGAGGATCTGGCTCTTCGACAGCACCCGGCGCGGATTGCGCATCAGGTAGCGCAGCAGCTCGAACTCGGTGGCGGTCAGCGGGATCTCCTCGCCGGCACGGCGTACCTCGTGACTGTCCTCGTCGAGGGTGAGGTCGCCGACGACGAGCAGCGCCTCCTCGGCCGCCGCGGTACGCCGGGCCCGCCGCAGCAGAGCGCGCAGCCGCGCCACCACCTCTTCCAGGCTGAACGGCTTGGTGACGTAGTCGTCGCCGCCGGCGGTCAGCCCGGCGATCCGGTCCTCCACCGAGTCCTTCGCGGTGAGGAACAGCACCGGTACGTCAGGCGCGTCGCCGTGCAGCCGGCGCAGCACTTCCAGCCCGTCCATGTCCGGCAGCATCACGTCGAGCACCACGATGTCCGGCCGGAACTCCCGCGCCGTACGCACCGCGGCCCGCCCGTCCGAGGCGGTACGCACCTCCCAGCCCTCGTACCGCAGGGCCATCTGGATCACGTCGGTCAGGGTGGGCTCGTCGTCGACGACGAGCACCCGGATCGATCCACCGTCGGCCCGCCGCAGCGGGGCCCGCATTGTCGCCATCCTCACGCTCCCATCGTCGGGGGCACCGCTGTGGGCTGGCTGTCGCATTCCTGTGTATCACCTGTGGCGCTGTCGGACCTGCCACATGGTGCGAACGGGTCGACACGCCGTCATGCACGGCGTGTCGACCCGCTGCCGGCCAACCGGATGGGACAGAGAGCGGTCAGCGCGGGCCGGCTGACTCGGTGCCGGTGACCTTGAAGTTCTTGTCCATCTCGACGGTCGCCCGCTTGCCGTCCTTGGTCACCAGGTGGGCCTCGTACACCCCGTCGGAGTCGGTCTCGACCCGCTGGATCGTGGCCCCGGGGTATTTCGCGAGCGCGGCGGCCTTCGCCTTGGTCGCGGCGTCCCCGGTGAGCAGGTGCTCGTCGGGACGCTGGCTCTTCGACTCGTCCCGGTTGCCGCCGCCGGGCGGTGCCTGGTGGTCCGCCGTGGCGGAGGTGGGACTGGGCGACGGGTCCGCGTTCGCGGTGGCCGCGCCGGCGATCACCGCACCGATCGCCAGGCCACCCAGGGCCAGGGACGTGCCGGCGATCCAACGGCGTGCCCGGCCAGGTTTGCCGGTCTCTTCCATCGATGTCTCCTTCTCTGATGCGGCCCTCGGGTCGGAACCGCTGTGTGAAGCGTCGAACCCGGGGTTGTGCGCATCCCAGCAGTCACCTGTGCCGCCACTGTGATTCCCGACCCGGCGGGCGCCAGTTGGCTACGGTGCGCACATGACGAACTGTCGGGGGACGCTCGCGCTGCTGCTGGTCGCCGCGACGCTGGCGGGCTGCGGCGCGGCCACCGGAGACAACGGCGGTACGGACGGCGGTACGGACCAGCCGTGGCGGCCGAAGCCGGGGACCACCTGGCAGTGGCAGATCACCGGAGACGTACGGGCACCGTTCCACCAGGTCGACATGTACGACATCGACCTGGAAGACGCGGTGCCGTCGGCGCGTACCAGGAAAATTCCCGGGTACGGCGCCGTCCGCTGGCCAACGGGCCAGAACGCGGGTGTGGTCGACCAGCTCCACGACGCCGGCATCATCGTGATCTGCTACCTCGACACCGGGGCGTACGAGAGCTACCGCCCCGACGCCCACCTGTTTCCCAAGGACGTGATCGGCAACAGCAGCGGCTGGGAGAACGAGAACTGGCTGGACCTCCGCCGTACGTCGTGGCACAAGTTCGCGCCGATCATGTGGTCCCGGCTGCGGCTCGCGGCCGAGATCGGCTGCGACGGGGTCGAGCCGGACGAGAACAACCCGCTCGGCAACGACCCCGGCTTCCCGATCGCCGCCGCCGACGAGAAGGCGTGGTATCTCGAGGTGGCCCGCCAGGCGCACCGGCTGGGGCTGTCCGTCGGGATGAAGAACGGGCTCGAGGTGACCGACGAGGACACGGTCGCGGCGTTCGACTGGGCGCTGAACGAGGAATGCTTCTACTACGACGAGTGCGACAAGCAGGCGGCATTCGTCACCGCCGGCAAGGCGCTGTTCCAGACCGAGTACGTCAGCGACTGGAAGTCCAAAGGCGCTGACACGCTCCCGAAGGTGGCCGACAAAGTCTGCGACGACGCCCGAAAACGGCAATTCTCCACGCTGGTCAAAGGCACGGTGCCGGACAATTCGTTCGTCGCCTGCTGAACCTGCGAGCCAGCCGTACCGGCCCGGGTTTCGGAAGTCTCCGATCTCACAGGTTCGCCACAGGAAAAGCACAGCCGGCGGCGATCAAACCGGCGCACTATTAATGCATGACCACCCGTACGTTCCACCAGTTGGTGAGGTTCGCAGCCGTCGGCGCGAGCACCACTGGTGCGTACCTGCTGCTCTACGCGCTGCTGCGCGACGTCGGGCTGGCCACGTTGACGTCCAACCTGGTTTCCGCGGTCCTCACCACCGTGCTCAGTACGGCGATGCACCGCCGGATCACGTTCGCCGCCCCACGTACCGGCCTCGGAGTGTGGCAGCAGGCCCAGGGGTTGCTGCTGTTCGGGCTCGGCTTCGCGCTGACCAGCGGCGCGCTCACCTCGCTCGACGTACTCATCAGCCACCCGGCCCGGGTAGCCGAGTTGGCGGTGCTGGTGGTCGCCACCGGATTGGCCGGACTGTTCCGGTTCGTGATGCTCCGGACCTGGGTGTTCGGGGTCGCGTAACCGCGACCGCTCCGACGCGGGGGGCGGGCACGGCGGGGCGAAGACCACGCCTTTCCAGGCCCATTCCGCTAATTCGGTGCTGCATTTTCCTCACAACCGTAATGACGTCGCCTCGCGAATCCCGCCACGCCGCATTTTCCGCCGCGGAGAAAGCACCACCTCCGGCAATCGCGCCCTTGCCGGCATGAATTCTCGACACCGTTTGCGCTCACGTTGTAGCGCTGCGCCCGCAGCCCGCCCGCAGGGCCGCTCGTCGCACCGGGGTTACCACTGGCCGGACAGTGGTTGACGTCACAACGGGCCCCGCCTAGCGTCGGCATGGCGGGATGAACGATCGTTCATGCGGACGAAAGGGCGGACCGTCATGCCTGAGCTGCTCTCCTACGCCAGCGGCACCTCGGAGACTCCGCTGCTCGGCCAGACCATCGGCGAAAACCTCGAACGTACGGTCGCGCGGTACGCCGACCGCGAGGCGCTGGTCGAATCCGCGACCGGACGCCGTTGGACGTACGCCCAGCTCAACGCCGACGTCGACGAGGTCGCCCGGGGCCTGCTCGGGCTCGGCGTCGCCAAGGGCGACCGGGTCGGCATCTGGGCGCCCAACTGCGCCGAGTGGATCCTGATCCAGTACGCCACGGCGAAGCTCGGCGCGATCCTGGTCAACATCAACCCGGCGTACCGCACCCACGAACTCAAGTACGCCCTGAACCAGTCCGGGGTGACGCTGCTGGTCGCCGCGACCGACTTCAAGACCAGCGACTACCGCGCCATGATCGACGAGGTACGCCCCGAGTGCGCCGCCCTGCAGCAGACCGTCTACATCGGCGACCCGTCGTGGCAGGAACTGCTCGCGGCCGGCTCCTCGCAGCCGGCCGACGCCGTCGCGGACCGGATGGCCGAGCTGGCGTTCGACGACCCGATCAACATCCAGTACACCTCGGGCACCACCGGCTTTCCGAAGGGTGCGACGCTCTCGCACCACAACATCCTCAACAACGGCTACTTCACCACCGAGCTGATCAACTTCAGCGAGGTGGACCGGCTCGCGGTGCCGGTGCCGTTCTACCACTGCTTCGGCATGGTGATGGGCAACCTCGGCTGTACGTCACACGGCGCCTGCGTGGTGATCCCGGCGCCCGCGTTCGACCCGCAGGCGACCCTCGAGGCGATCCAGGCGGAGCGCTGCACCGGGGTGTACGGCGTACCGACCATGTTCATCGGGATGCTCGGCCACCCGGACTTCGCGTCGTACGACCTGAGCAGTCTGCGGACCGGGATCATGGCCGGCTCACCGTGCCCGGTCGAGGTGATGAAGCGCTGCATCACCGACATGCACATGTCCGAGGTGGCGATCGCGTACGGGATGACGGAGACGTCGCCGGTGTCGATGCAGACCCGCGCCGACGACGACCTGGACCGCCGTACGTCGACCGTGGGGCGGGCGCATCCGCACGTCGAGATCAAGATCGTCGACCCCGACACGGGGCGACCCGCCGAGCGGGGCGAGCCGGGCGAGTTCTGCACCCGCGGCTACTCGGTGATGCTCGGCTACTGGAACGAGCCGGAGAAGACGGCCGAGGCGATCGACACGGCCCGCTGGATGCACACCGGCGACCTCGCGGTGATGCGCGACGACGGCTACGTCAACATCGTCGGCCGGATCAAGGACATGGTGATCCGCGGCGGCGAGAACATCTATCCGCGCGAGGTGGAGGAGTTCCTGCACACCCATCCGGATGTCGAGGACGTACAGGTGGTCGGCGTACCCGACGAGAAGTTCGGTGAGGAGCTGTGCGCCTGGGTACGGCTGCGCGAAGGCGCCGGGGAACTCACCGCCGAGGCGGTACGGGAGTTCGCCACCGGCAAGCTCGCCCACTTCAAGATCCCCAGGTACGTCCTGGTGGTGGACGAGTTCCCCATGACCGTCACCGGAAAGGTACGCAAGGTCGAGATGCGCGAGCGCTCCCAGGAACTGCTCGGCATCGACGACTGACCGGGGTCGATGACCCCGGTCGGCGTCGCGGCGCTACGGGATGATGTTCCCCGCGAAGTCCGCGAAGCCGTTCGCCACGCTGATCAGCAGGTCGGTGATCGCACGTACCCCGTCACCCGCCGCGCCGGGACGTTGCGTGATGAAGAAGACCAGGAAACCGATACCGCCCCACAGGGCTAGCTTCTGCATGTCGCTCCTCTACGAAGCTGTCGGGCGTGGACAGGGCTAGTCGGATGGGAAGGACTGTTACTAACAGGGTGATTCATACCAGCCCGGCAGGACAACAGTTCAGCCGAAGTCAGTTAGGTTGCTCACTGTCGATGGTTGAATCACGTAGCGTTTCCGCCACCGGCTTACGGGTCCCATCAGGACGAAAGCCCAGAAAAGCCGGGCAATGTATCACACACGTGGCGGGATACCTCCCCGACGAAATCCGCATGATCGATGCCGGCGATCGAGACGCATCGCGCCAGATTCGGCGATACGAAGGGGTAGGGGCCCGGTTCCAGGTGCTCTCGCGCGGCCTGACCGGGCCGGGACCGTACGACCACGGCTGGAAGGACACCGTCGACCTGCGCCCCGCCGAGGAGGCGACCGTCATCGCGAGATTCGACGACTACCCCGGCCGGTACGTCTTCCACTGCCACAACCTGGAACACGAGGACATGGCCATGATGGGCAACTTCGTAGTCGAGTGACCGTCGCAAGGTCACGAACCACCAGGTCACGCCGGCACGAGCTGCTCCAGCGACCGCCGCAGCGCTCCGGTGATCGACGCGGGGCGGCGGGTGGCGCGGTGCACGAAGACGTGCACGAAATGCCCCTCGGCGAGCAAGGTGTCGTCGCGGTAGATGCCGATCTCGTACCGCACGCTGGAGCGTCCCAGGTGACCGACCCGCAGGCCCGCCCGCAACGTCTCGGGGAAGGCGGCGGGGGCCTTGAACTCGCAGTGCGACTCCACGCACAGCCCGATCACGTCACCGTCGTGGATGTCCAGCCCGCCCTCCGCGATCAGCCAGTCGTTGATCACGGTGTCCATGTACGCGTAGAACACGGTGTTGTTGACGTGGCCGTAGATGTCGTTGTCGTGCCAGCGGGTGCTGACCGGCTCCCAGTGCTGGTACACCACTCCCCCTAACGCCGCAGCATCCGCAGCACCAGGTCCGCGTACTGCCGGCCGAGTTCGGTGGGCGACGGCCTGGTGTGCTCGGTGTACCAGCGCGCCACGTCGATCGCCAGCGACAGCACCGCCCGCGACGCGGTCCGTACGTCCTCGACCGCGAACCGGTCGGCGGCCACCCCGTCGGAGATCACCTCGCGTACCAGCTGGTCGGTCTGGCGTCGCAGCGCGCGCATCTCGCGTTGCTCCGGCTCGGGCAGCGCGTGCAGCTCGTACTGGATGATCCGGGCGATCCGGTGCCGCTTCGCGTTCCACGCCACGAAGGTCTCCACGATCAGCCGGATCCGCTGCTCGGGGTCGCCGGTCGTGGCCATCGCCTCCTGCACCAGCTCCAACGCCCGGGTGTGGCCGCTGCGGGCGATCGCGGAGAGCAGGGCGGCCTTTGACCGGAAGTGCACGTACAGGGCGGCAGGGCTCATCCCCGCGGCGGTGGCGATGTCCCGGGTGGTGGTGGCGTGGTAGCCGCGCCGGGCGAACGCCTCGATCGCCGCCACCATCAGCCGGCGGGCCGCCTCCGGCCTGCCGTCCGGCCACAGCTCGGCCGGCAGCCCCGCCGGCGCCGTCATGCCGGGCCTGGCAGGTCGACCAGCTCGCCGAGTCGGGTGCGGTGCCGGCCCGGGGTGCCGAGCGCGATCTCGTCGGCCTTGGCCCGCTTCAGGTACAGGTGCGCCGGGTGCTCCCAGGTCATCCCGATCCCGCCGTGCAGCTGTACGCACTCCTCGGCCGCCTTCACCGCGAGGCTGCCGCAGTGCGACTGGGCCACCGCGACCGCCACCGGTACGTCACTGTCCGCGGCGATCGCGTCGGCGGCGTACCGGGCGGCGGCCCGGGCGGTGACCAGCTGCAGGTAGAGGTCGGCGAGCCGGTGCTTCAACGCCTGGAACGACCCGACTGGCCGGCCGAACTGGTACCGCTGCTTCAGGTACGCCACCGTCGTGTCCAGGCACCACTCGGCGATCCCGAGCTGTTCGGCGGCGAGCAGCCCGGCACCGCTGGTGAGCGCGCTGTCCAGCGCGGCCGCGGCCACGTCACCGGAGGCCACCAGCCGCGACGGCGCGTCCTCGAACGACACGTCGGCCACCGGCCTGGTCAGGTCGAGCGAGACCACCGGGGTAACGGTCGCGGCCGCCGCCTCGACCGCCCGCAGTTCGGGCCCGTCCGGCCCGGTCGCCGGCACCACCAGCAGGTCGGCCACGGTCGCGTCGGCGACGGCCCGCACCGTACCGGTCACCGTCCCGTCGCCCGTCACGGTCACGCCGGCGGGGAAACCCTTCCCGGGGTACGCCGCCAGCGGCACCGCCAACGTCGCGATCACCTCGCCGCCGGCCACCGGGCCGAGCAGCTCCTGCGATCCGGCGGCCAGCAGCGCGCCGGTCGCCAACACCGAGTGCCCCAGGTACGGCACCGGAGCGACCGCCCGTCCGAGCTCCTCCAGCACCACCGCGGCCTCCCGGGCACTGGCACCCGCGCCGCCGGCCGCCTCGGGCACCTGCAGCGCGGTCACGCCCAGCTCCCGGGAGAGCGTCTTCCACAGTTCGAGGTCGTACGGCTGGTCGGTCTCGCAGCGGGCCAGGATGTCCGCCGGGGTGCACCGCTGCTTCAGCAGGTCGCGTACCGCACCGCGCAGGTCTTCCTCGGTCTGCGAGTAGAGAAGATCCGTCATTTAGGCAGGTCCTTCCAGGGCACGTCCTTGTCGACCCGCGGTTCGCTCGGCAGGCCAAGCACCCGCTCGGCGATGATGTTGCGCAGGATCTCCGAGGTGCCGCCCTCGATCGAGTTGCCCTTCGCCCGCAGGTAGCGGTAGCCGGCGTCCCGGCCGGTGAAGTCGACCAGGTCCGGCCGGCGCACGGTCCAGTCGTCGTACCGCAGTCCTTCGTCGGCGAGCAGCTCCACCTCCAGGGCGGACAGCTCCTGCGACAACCGGGCGAAGCCCAGCTTCATCGCCGAGCCCTCGGGGCCGGGCGCGCCGACGGCGAGCTGTTGCCGCAGCCGGTCACCGGCCAACCGCAGCACCTCCCACTCGACCCACAGCTGCAACAGCCGGTCGTGCAGTGCGTGGGTACGCAGCTCCGGCCGCTCCCGCCACGTCTTCGCGACCACGCCGACCATGCCGGCCTCGCGGCCGGTGGCCCGGCCGCCGATCGCCACCCGCTCGTTCATCAGCGTGGCCTGGGCGACCTTCCAGCCCTCCCCGACCTCGCCGAGCCGTAGCTCGTCGGGGATCCGCACGTCGGTGAGGAACACCTCGTTGAACTCCGCCTCGCCGGTGATCTGGCGCAGCGGGCGTACCTCGATGCCGGGGTCGGTCATGTCGCAGACGAAGTACGTCATCCCCTGGTGTTTCGGCACGTCCGGGTCGGTACGCGTCAGCAGGATCGCCCACTTGGCGCTGTGCGCGTTGGACGTCCACACCTTCTGCCCGGTGACCAGCCAGCCGCCGTCGCCGTCGGGGCGGGCCCGGGTGCCGGCGGCCGCCAGATCGGAGCCCGCACCGGGCTCGCTGAACAGCTGGCACCACACCTCCTCGCCGGTCCACAGCGGCCGCATGAAGCGCTGTTTCTGCTGGTCGGTGCCGTACCGGAGGATCGTGGGGGCGGCCATGCCGAGGCCGATGCCGATCCGGCGGGGGTCGTTGTCCGGGGCACCGGCAAGCTCGGCGTCGACGACGGACTGCAGCGAGCGCGGCAGCCCCAGCCCACCGAGCCCGAGCGGGAAGTGCACCCAGGCCAGCCCGGCGTCGAACCGAGCCCGCAGGAACTCCAGCCGATCCGTCGTCGCGGGATCGTGCTCGGCGAGGAAGTCGCGGACCCGCTGCTGCAACTCGGCGACGTTCATCCGATCAGCCTGACCACGGTCTCGGCGACACAGGCCGGCTTGGCGCCGCCTTCGATCTCCACGGTCTGCCGCAGCACCGCCTGCTTCCCGCCCGGTACGTCGACCACGTCCACGATCTCCACCCCGGACCGGATCCGCGACCCGACCGGTACGGCGGCCGGGAACCGTACCTTCTCGGTGCCGTAGTTGATGCCCATCGTGATGCCGTCCACCCGCCAGATCTGCGCGCCCAGCATCGGGACCAGCGACAACGTGAGATACCCGTGCGCGATCGTGGTGCCGAACGGGCCCTTCGCCGCCTTCTCGGGGTCGACGTGGATCCACTGGTGGTCGCCGGTCGCGTCGGCGAACGTGTCGATCTGCTGCTGCGTGACGGTGTGCCAGTCGCTGTGGCCGAGGTGCTCGCCCTTCGCGGCGGCGAACTCCTCGAGCCCGTCGAAGACCCGCATGCTGACTCCTTTCGGTCGATCGGAGGGGTCAGTCCCTGGGGCCGCCGGCGACGTACACCACCTGGCCGGAGACGAACGACGCCTCGTCGCTGACGAAGAACGACGCCACCGCGGCGATGTCCTCCGGCTTGCCCGTACGCCCCACCGGGATCTGCGCTGCGGCGGCTTTCTTGAAGTCCTCGAACGGCACCCCGACCCGCTCGGCGGTGGCGGCGGTCATCTCGGTCTCGATGAAACCGGGCGCGATCGCGTTGGCCGTGACGCCGAACTTGCCCAGCTCGATCGCGAGCGTCTTGGTGAAGCCCTGCAGCCCGGCCTTCGCCGTGGAGTAGTTGACCTGGCCCCGGTTGCCCAGCGCGGAGACGCTGGAGAGGTTGACGATCCGGCCCCACCCGGCCTCGGTCATGTACTTCTGCGCGGCCCGGCTCATCAGGAACGACCCCCGCAGGTGTACGCCTATCACCGCGTCCCAGTCCTGGTCGGTCATCTTGAACAGCAGGTTGTCCCGGGTGATCCCGGCGTTGTTGACCAGTACGGTCGGCGGCCCCAGCTCGGTGGCGATGCGTTCCACCGCGGCGTTGACCGCCTCGGAGTCGCTCACGTCCGCGCCGACCGCGAGGGCGCGGCCACCGGCGGATTCGATCGCCTTCACGGTGTCGCCGCAGGCCGCTTCCTCCAGGTCGAGCACGGCCACGGCGAAGCCGTCGGCGGCCAGTCGAGCGGCGACGGCGGCACCGATGCCGCGGGCGGCGCCGGTGACGATGGCGGTGCGCTGCTGGGTCACAGTTCCTCCACGTACCCCATGGGATCGGACAGGTCGTAGGCCGGCGTCAGCACTGCCGGGCCGGACCTCGAAAACTAAGCGAGCGCTTAGTAAGTTACCTAGCCCACAGCGTGCCTGTCCAGCCGAACCCGTGGGTACAGTGCGGAGATGGGCCACTCCGCAGAATGGACCGAACCGGGCGCGTACCAGGTGGATCCCGGTGTGTACCGGGTCCCGTTGCCGCTGCCGCAGGACGGTCTGCGCGCCGTCAACGTGTACGCGATCGAGACCGGCGACGACCTGGTGCTGGTCGACGGCGGCTGGGCCCTGGAGGAGTCCCGCAAGCTGCTCGAGTCGGCGCTGCGGTCGATCGGCCACAAGGTCTCGGACATCAGCCGGTTCCTGGTGACCCACATCCATCGCGACCACTACACCCAGGCGGTGGCGATCCGCCGGGAGTTCGGCTCCAAGGTCAGCCTCGGCATCGGCGAGAAGCCCGCCCTGGACGCGATCAGCAGCCCCACCTTCGCCACGCGGAACCCGCAGCTCGCGCAGCTCCGCCGGGCCGGGGCCGCGGAGCTGGTCGAGGCGCTGGAGCGGTTCTCGCCCGAGCCCCCCGACCTCGCCGACTGGGAGTACCCCGACGAGTGGCTCACGGAGGAGACCACGCTCGCCGTCTCCGGTCGGGACATCCAGGCCGTACCGACTCCGGGCCACACCCAGGGGCACGTGGTGTTCGCGGACCTGGAGTCGAGGCTGTTGTTCGCCGGAGACCACGTGCTGCCGCACATCACGCCGTCGATCGGCTTCGAAATGGCCCCGGCGAAACTCCCGCTGGGTGACTTCCTGCAGTCCCTCGCCCGGGTACGGGCAATGCCCGACCTGCGACTGCTGCCCGCCCACGGGCCGGTCACCGAGAGCACCCACCAGCGGGTGGACGAGCTGGTGGCGCACCACGACCACCGGCTGGAGCAGTGCCTGCGGGCCGCCGAGTCGGGGCTCGAGACCGGGTACGAGGTGGCGGAGGCGCTGCCGTGGACCCGGCGGGAGCGCCGGTTCGCCGACCTCAACGTGTTCAACCAGTTCCTGGCGACCACCGAGACCGTCGCGCACCTCGACCTGCTGGCCGCCCGGGGCGACCTGCGGTCGGAGGTCCAGGACGGCGTGATCCACTATCTGCCGGTCCTGACGGATCCAGGTCGATCCGGATCGTGACCGGCGTCGTCGCGATCAGTCGCCCGAGCGCGGCATCCCACTGGTAGCGCAACCGCCTCGACCGGGTACGCCTCACACCACCGTTCTACCGCGTTGGAGGAGCCACCCGCACCCGCCCGACGACCGGCCTCGCGACGGTACGGGCGAGCGCGTCGATGAAGTGGGCCCGTCGCCTGGTCAGGGCGAGAGCCACCGAGCAGGGCACGACGCGGCCACAGGAGCACATCGGCCCTTGCGCGGTGTGATCGGTGAGGATCACGTCGGCGGTACGAATCTGCCCGCGGGCGTACGCGGCGAACTGTGCCGAGGACAGAACACCCATCAGCTGTCCTGCCGTACGGTGACGGTCCGCCCGGTACCCCGGTCGCACTGCAGGGTCAGCGTCGGCCCGTCCGAGCGCAGCGACCGTTGTTCGTAGACCGCCTCGTGGATGGTGATCCACATCGCCCGCGCAGTGACCACGTCCAGCGTGATCGTCCCGCCGTCCGCCGCTGTCGCCGTGATCGTTGCGGCCTTCCGATCCACTGTCGCGGTCAACACCGGCGGACCACCGATGGACGGGCGTACCTGGTATGTGTGCGTACGCTGATGGCGCATGACCAGCCCTTCCTGCAGACCGACCGGCAGCGCTTCCGCTCAGGCCGTGCTTATCGGCTGATCTCCATTCACATGGATAGCGACGGCGAGGGCAACGAGGTGGATGCGGACAATGCGGTTGTCCGCATGCGCGGCGCGAAGGCCGTGCTTACAAGGCGATCCACACGCTGGTGGTGTCGCCCGCCCGCAGGCCGTCCAGCCGCTGACGTAGCACGTGGACGTACGCGCCTCCCGCACTGGCTCTGCGTATCGGGCCCGTGAGCTGGACCAGGTCGCGCATGTGCATTAACAGCCTGAAGCCTGGCCAGTCGGCCAGGTCGTAGCCGTACTCGGCTATGAAGGCGCGAGACCAGGCGTCACCCTTTCCGTAACGACTGGCGGCGTGCCAGGTGGGGATCAGGTCGATCTCCCGCGGTCCACGGCTGACCCAGTCCCAGTCACCGAGGACCGCACGCCCGGTGCCGGCATCCCAGAGCAGGTTGCCCGCCCAGGCGTCCCCGTGGATCATGCCCTGGCCCAGCGGCCAGTCGAGTGTGGCGAAATCGCCACGGACCTGCTCGACGCGGTCCAGCAACCACTGCCGTTCTTCCCGGGTGAGGACATCCAGACACCCCGGATCGCTGACGGTGGCGTACAAAGAGGCCAGCGGCACCCACGGATCGAGTGCGACGGGCGGATCGCCGGCGTGATGCAACTGTCGAAGCAGGCGCCCCAGGTGTCTCGAGGTAAGCGCGGGTCTGTCCTCGGGTTGCGCGTAGTACACCCAGAAGCTGACCGTTGTGTCGCGTGTGGACACCGGCCGAACTCCGGGCAGCGGTGCGGTAGCCGCGAAGCCGCGCTCGTCCAGCAACCACTGGGCGACTCGGGCTATCCGGCCGACCCTGTGTGCGGCGTTGGCGCCGGTGCTGACGCGAGCGACGGCGTCATGGCGCGGCAGGAGATAGACGGCATTGCTGTAGTGATGGATCAGACGTGCGCCCGCGGAGTCGACGCCGCGTTGCGCGCACGCATCAACAAGCAGGGCCTCCAAGCTGGTGTTTGTCTCGGGGTACATCACCGGCTGACCCCTCCGAATGCGACGCGGAACCTGTCCTCGATCTCCTTGACCGCGGGCTGCTGAGCGTACGGTGCGAGTTTCCGGCGCACGCGATTGACGGCTTCCAGGCTGCGCAGGCTGGTCAGCGCTCCGGCGACGGGAACGATCTCACCGAGAATCGCGCAGGCACGCTCAACATCAGCGTCCGCATTCCCATCCTCGCTCGACGTCGCGTATGTGGCGGCGAGGGTGGCGGTGGCGAGGACTCTACGGCGTTGCATGCTGTCCGTGGTCGCCACAACCGCGGGTGCGAACCGCCGCACCATGGCGGCATGACCGAGATCGCCGGCGGCGTACATGAACTCGGCGTACAACTGCTGGTGGGTGAAGAACCGGATCCATGCCGGTTCGTCGGCGGATCGTGCTCTGGCAAGCGCGGACTCGGCCTCGGTCATGGACTTCCAGCACGCCGCCGCGTCGCCCCGCTTGGCGTGAGCCCGGGCCGCTAACGCGCTACAGCGGGCAAGGCTGGCGTACGAACCGCAGGCGCTTGCGGTTCGTACGCCCGCCTCAGCCAACTCCAACGCCTGCGGCGCGTTGAGGTAATGGGCCTGCATCGACATGTCGGCCAGGATGTGCACACCGAGCGTCTCGTTCCCGCTCGCCTTCGCCAGCCGCAGCGCTTGGACGTACTGCCGCTGCGCCAGCCCCTGCCGACCTGAATCGAACGCCATGAAGGCAGAGAGATCACAGACCCGCGCCGCCGCGGCCATCAGCCTCCGGCCGATCTCGTCGGTATAACTGCCCTCCAGCAGGGGATGGACCACGTCGTTGATGTAGTGGACGACCGTCGAACGCGCGTAGCCGCCCCCCAACTGGTGATCGGCGTCCGCGAACGCATGACACATCGACCAGAGGGCGTCGACGTCAGCTTGACCAACCCGACGGCCGACGGCCCGCGACACCTCGGCATCATGCGGGCTCGCCAGCCAGGCACGGCTCGATAACGCGAATCCCGAAGCGATCCATGCGGATCCGATGATCGCTGATCGCCGTTCCAAGTCCGCCCTCCACAGTGTGCCGACGGCCTCCACCGTAGCGACTAACGAGGAGGCCCAGACAGGCCCAAGATCATCCGACGCCGGCTCCGCATCGCCCGCACCCGTTCGCTGACCGTCCGAGCGAGACTCGCGCTCGATCAACGACCACATCCGTTGGAAGGTGTGACCTGTACCGAGCGCCCCATCCAGCCGCCTCGCGAGGTTCAGATTTGGCGTGCGATCAGCCTTTTCGATCTTGGCGATCAGTGCGCCACTGTTCAGGACCAACTCGCCGAGCCGCCGCTGGGACAGACCGCGACACACGCGCCACCGCCGAAGCTCCGCACCGAAAAGGTGCGACGCCGACGCTGACGGAGAGAGTTCGCGCGGCGCCTGTCCCATCCCCGCTCCCCGATTGCCAGGCGGCACTCACACGTAGCCGCCGCCTCACACACAGTGGCCCGACTGTACTACCGCTTCCCGGCAACGGTCGTACCCGCCGCCTACCGGTTCCGGTCTTGAACTCGGGTCAGGGAAACGTCTCAAACTAAGCGGTGCCCCATTGTCAAGCACGGTTCACCAGGCCAGGGCTGCACAGCGCCGAATGCTTGATCAACTACGGTTACGGGAGGGGGTCGTCTTCGCCGACCGGGTAACCGTCCAGGACCTCGTCGTCCGATGCGGCCGCCGGCAGGTACGTGCCGAACCACTCGGCGGCGACGTCGGCGACCTCTTCGAGCGCACCGGGCTCCTCGAACAGGTGCGTCGCCCCCGGTACGACATGCACCCGGCACACCGCGCGCAGTTCCATCGCGGCCTGCTTGTTCAAGTCCAGAACCTGGGTGTCGGCGCCCCCGACGATCAGCAGCGTCGGCGCCTGGACCTGTGGCAACGCGTCGTACGCGAGATCGGGCCGGCCGCCCCGGCTCACCACCGCGGCCACCCGTTGCGGGCGTTGTGCCGCGGCGATCAGGGCGGCGGCGGCGCCAGTACTCGCGCCGAACAGACCCACCGGCAGGCGTTCGGTGTCCCAGCGCCGGCCGACCGTGTCCACCATCGCGACCAGCCGGCCGGCGAGCAACCCGATGTCGAACCGTTGCCGCCGATCGCTGTCTTCGTCCGACGTCAGCAGGTCGGCGAGCAGCGTGCCGAACCGGCGCGCCTGTAGCCGGTCGGCGACCATCCGGTTGCGCGGGCTGTGCCGGGACGAGCCGCTGCCGTGCGCGAACACCACGATCCCGTACGGCGACTCGGGTACGTACAGGTCCCCGGGCAGCGCCACCTCACCGACCGGGATCGACAGTTCGACGGC
>WNGB01001729.1_pt1 | contig 35743 bp, 33 predicted proteins | sample 5400681 | NCBI WGS metagenome assembly WNGB01 (sample SAMN13153367, study PRJNA577476) | soil metagenome | isolation source: 115 cm soil or saprolite under grassland replicate 2 | place: USA:California | collected 2016-06-15 | reverse complement strand
TACAACATCTCGATCGCGGTCTGGGTCGGGATGATCGCGCTCATGGGGCTCGACGCCGAGACCGGCGTGTTCATGCTCCTCTTCCTCGATCTCTCGCACGACGAGTACAAGGCGCGGGGAGTTCTCCGGACGCGGCGCGACCTCGTCGAGGCGATCGTCCACGGGGCGGTGAAGCGGGTGCGGCCGAAGGCGATGACGGTGTTCGCCGCGATGCTCGGCCTCCTGCCGATCATGTGGTCCATCGGGACCGGCGCGGACCTCATGAAGCGGATCGCGGCGCCGATGATCGGCGGGCTCGTCACGTCGTTCCTCATGGAGCTGCTCGTCTACCCGGCCGTCTACTTCCTCTGGAAGAAGAAGGAAGTGAGCGACGAGGACACCATCACGACGGCGATCGCCGCCTAGCGGCTGCGGGTCCGGGCGCGGTTCCCGGGGAGCCGAACCGGCCGCTCGCGCAGCAGCCGTGCGGCGTTCATGACACCGATCGCCACTCCTGTCGGTGAACGGACTCCTCGATGGTGAGCAGGTTCCTCTCCTGCCAGTTCTTGAAGCGCTCGTGTGCACGAAGAGGCTCGAGATCGCGGTCGTACTCGAGCGTCATCCACCAGAGCGAGCCCGCGGAGAACGGCCCGTACGGATCCATCGCGGCGACGTCCAGGTGGTGCACGGCCTTGCGCACGATGTCGTCCTCTTCCGGCCGCATCGCGCGGGAGGACCCCGGGGTGGGCGCCAGGAGCTGGAGCGCGTAGAAGCAGGCCAGGTTGTAGTGGGGGATCCCCCACCAACCGCGCTCGGCGCGCTTGCGCTCATCCTCGCGCTCGCCCACCGCCCGGACCGCGGCTGACTCGAGGCCGCTGAGGTCGCTCGGCGGAGGGCCGGCCGGGTACTGCGTCTGCAGCTCGAGCAGCTTCGTGCAGCATTGCGCCGTCCACACCGCAGCACGAGCGGCCTTCCGGCGGCTACCATTCCGGAGATACCGCGGCCATAGGTACCGACGCTCCGCCGTGTGCCGGAGGCACCACCACGCCATGCGCCACCAGGTGAAGTCGCGCAGGAGCTGCTGCTGGAGGTTCATCGCCTCGTCGTGGAGGTAGGACCTCAACATTCGGCAGTAATCGTCTGGGTCCTGCCCCGGCTCCCGAAGCGGCACGCGATTCGCCGACATCCCGCAGACGGGCGTCTCGAAGGCCTGAGCGAGACGGCGCTGCTCATGCTCGTCCTTGCAGAACCCGTCGAGCCAGCAGCCGGCCTTGCGGAGCAGGAGGGCGAGGCGGTACCTCGCGTCGAACAGGAGCCTGAACCGGCACGCCACGCTCGCGCAGATCTCCATGGCGTCCAGGTATCGCTGCTGCGCCTCCAGCACCGCGGCGAGCTGAAGACGCGGCAGCACGCTCGCTTGGCTTTGCCGGGCTGCCTCGTGGAGATGCTTCCTCGCGTCCTCCAGCCCCGCGCTTGTGTGCTTGCCCTCGCGGACGCCTCGCCAGTACTCGAGGAACGCCGAGGACTCGTTCTCCTGGCTCCAGTAGGCCCACTTCGGCAGCGTCGGGCAGCGCTGGATCGCGTACTCGGCGACGCGGTATGCAGCCTGCTCCACCGCGTCCTGAGGGGATGGCGCCCGGATCGTGCGCGAGAACACGATGGATCTCGTTCTCGTCTCCTCGATCGTCACGGTCACGCCCGCTGGTTCGTCGTGTTCCGGCTTTGCCGGGACGAGCGCTCCGGACACCTTGAGCGTCCGGGGCGGGAATGCGACCCGGAGCCCCCACAGGGCAATCTTCGCCACCCACCAGGACGGTTCGATCGGCTTCTCGCCGAAGTCCCGCAGGTACTCGACGCCGCCGCCCGGATATCGAGACGGCGAGTGGGGCGAGGCGCGGTTGATCGAGTCGCGGAGGAGCGCTTCCAGGCCAGCCTGCGGCTGACCGTTCCCGTCTACGACCTTCTCGACGGTGATGTCCGGCAGCGTCCGTCGCGCGTTGACTCGCTCGAGCCAGCGGTAGTGAACGACGAGGACCACGAACAGCATCACCAGCCCGAGCTCGAGCTCGAGTCGCCGCAAGTCGGCAATGGATGGCGGCAGCGGGATCGAGCGCGTCGCCAGGATCGCGCCGACCTTCTCGAGGCCGTTCGTGTGCAGGAGCACGGCCGCGTTCACCACGATCGTCGTCAGCGCGATGCGCCGAAACCATTGCCGGTCGCTGACCCAGGCCACTAGCCACAGGAAGCCGAACGTCCAGACCGCGAGGCACACGAGCATCGCGGTCCAGTTCGGGGGGAAGAACGCGGCGAGGGCATTCCATGCGTCGATGAACTTCTGGGGGAGATGCGGCGTGTAGGACATGGCGGTCCTCGCGACCCGGTTGCGAGGGATCTGGTCATGGCCATACGGAAGGTGAAGTCGCGCCTCGGGGAAGCAGCCGGATGCCCGCCGGCCGGAGCCCCTCCGCGCAAGCGACCGAGCGGCGACCGAGCGGGCGCGACAGTTCACTGCGACGTTCTGGAGTTCGGCGGCGGAGCCGTCTTGTTCGCCGCCGCGTCTACTCCGGCGAGGCGTTCTTTCTCCCGAACCCCCACTTCACGTTTGCGAGCGCGACGAGCTCCCCTTTCCCGGTCATCAGCGCATCGCGCCCGAAACTCACGGACAGCCACGCATCGGATGCCGGCAAGATCGCGTACTCGGCCAGCCCGACGACCCGATACCGAGGATCGTGTCCGCTGACCTCGCGGTAGATCCCCTCGCTCGAGACGGCGAAACGGGAGCTCGCGACGACGATGCGTGCGCCCACGTCCAGCGCGTCTTCCGGCTCGCCGATCATGTCGCTTCGCTGATATCGCGCCAGGACCAGCACCGACCACAGCGGCACCGCCCATCCGGCAGTGATCCAGGCCGCCCATGTGTTCAGGCGGCCGGAATCGAACGAGGAGGTCGTGAACCGCCACGCGGCAGCGCCGGCGGCGTCCACGAGCAGACCCGTCCGCGCTGCGGCACCCGCGAGGCATGCTTCGGAGAGGCGCGGCACCATGTCCTCGATCGTCTTCACATGGGCCGCTTTCCAGGCCTCGACGGCTGCGTCCAGCTCCTGAGGCGGAAACTGCTTCGAGAGGTCGACGATCACGTCCGGTGGTACCAACCCCGCCGCCGCAGCATCCGCTGCCTTCTTTCTGATTGTCTGAAGCTCCAGCGCGCATTTCAGTGACGGCTTGCCGTCATAGGGCTTGAGGCGAATCCCGGCCGCCAGATCGGTGTAGGGACTCGGGACATCTTCCGACACGTCGACGGAGCGAGTCCCGAGCGAGAGCGTCGCGTTGCGGAACGCCTTCAGGAAGCGCTCTCGTTCGAGCGCTTCCCATGTCAAAGCCGGGTGCGCGCGCAGCCAGTAAGGGGCGACCTCGAACGAGAAGCTCCTCGGAACGATGAGCGACCCGCCCCCGAGGAACGTCCCGAGATTGACCGCGAGCTGCGACACGCTCGTGGGACGCTGAATCTCGGACGGACTCATGCCGAGGAGGTCGAAGGCTGGTGAGTCCGGCGCCCGCATCTTGTTCAGCTCCGGCAGGCGCTCCAGAGCGGCGCCGGCCTCCTTCGCTGCAGCGGTGACCTCGTTCGACACGGTAGCGAGGTCTGGCTCGGGAGCGGCGCGTGCACGCCCAGACGCGAGAACGAGCAAGACGGTGGCGGCGAGTACCCGAGGCATGACGAACAGCTAGACCAAGAACAGGCTCGTAAACTGCGCGCTCTCGCCCGGTGTCCCGTCGCGCGAGTGCGAGATGGGCTGGGCGGGCACGCCGTTTCGAAACAGGGTGACGGTTGCCGACAGGTGATCCGTCTCCGGTCGAACGTCACGCACGACGGTGCTCACCTGCACGAGCTTCGCGGCGCGCACCTCGGCTCCGGTTCCGACCTCGTGACGGTCCGAGTCGTCGCCCTTCGTCACTTTGGCCCCGACCTGGACCGCCCAGCCCCCGGCTTGGCCGTCGCCGATGACGACTTGCACTGCGATCACGTCGGTGTCGCTCACGCCAACCACCGCGCTCTTCGTCTCGCTGATCATGTCTCCTCCCGGAACGATCGTCCCGACACGAGGTCGAGACGTGCACCACGCGGTTCGGGTCGCAGGCGAGGGCGATTTACGCGATTTACACTCTCAGCGAGGATGCGACTACTGCCCGATGGCGCGATCAGGGCACGGCTCTGCGGCGTGCCTCACCGAGGGTGCGGCTCAGCGGGGTTCACCCGCAGGCGGAAGCGCACGCGATGGCCTCGGACGAGGGAGCCCTTCGCGGATTGCGCGACAACGCTCGCGCGCTCGTATGACTGCATCGACATACCGCGTCCCCAGCCACGAGCTGGGCGTCCTCACCGACCTCTCAGCGCACGAGCAACGCCATGGGACTCGTCATCGCCGGCCGAATCGTTCCGCTGAGCCTCGACCGTGCGGTCGCGCCGTCGGAGTCGTCCAGCTTCCGGGGCAAGGTCTGGATCGGCGACGATGGTCGTATCGCTGCCGTGACGAAGGGCGCGAAGCCGGGTCCGAAGGGATTCGAGTCCGCGGCGGTCGTCGACGTCGGCACGCACCTCGTCGTCCCCGGGCTCATCGACCTCCACAGCCACCTCGCCTACGCGACGCTACCGCTGTGGGTCGAGCCCAACCGCACCGTCCCTTTCCCGAACCATGACGTCTGGCCCGGTCGGCCCACCTATGCCGAGCGTGTGACGTGGCCGGCATATGCCCTCATCGAAGCCGCCCCAGCCGAGCTGCTGGCGTACGCAGAAGTCCGCGCGCTGATCGGCGGCACGACGAGCATCCAGGGTTCGCCGCCGAGCAACAGACCTCTCGACGGGTGGCTCGTACGCAACGTCGAGGACGAGACGTTCGGAGGCGCGGTCGGTCACGACCAGGTGCTCGCGTCCACGCTGACGATGAAGCCCGAGCAGCTCGGCGAGCGGGCCGTCCGGATGCGCGGTGGAGCGACGTTCATCTATCACTGCGCGGAGGGCCAGCCGGGTTCGACCGCAGCGCGAGAGTTCGTCGCGGTCCAGTTCGCCGGATGCCTGCAGGAGCGCCTCGTCGCGATCCACACCAATGCAGTCGACCCGAGCGCCTACGCGACGTGGGGCGATCCGGGCGCGATCGTCTGGTCGCCGTTCTCGAACCTGTGGCTCTACGGCACGACGACCGACATCCCCGCGGCGATCAATCGAAACATCAGAATCTGCATCGGGTCCGACTGGGGCCCCTCGGGTACCCGCAACGTCCTCGGCGAGCTGAAGGTCGCTGCGCTGGTCAGCCAGGCGAGAGGCTGGGGACTCACGCCGATGGAGCTGGTGAAGATGGTCACCGCCAATCCCGGGGACGCCCTGGCCAAGGCGTGGAAGCAACAAGCCGGCCGACTGCAGCCGAAGGCTCTCGGCGATCTCGCCGTGATCGCCGCCGCGAAGGGCGGGGACCCATTCAAGAGCATCCTCGGCGCGACCGAGGACGACGTGCGCCTCGTCGTGATCGGAGGACGACCGCTCTACGGCACCGCAGAGCTGATGCAGAAGGCGCGCGCCACGCAGTCGAGCGCATTGCGCGTCAATGGCCAGTCTCGCCGGCTCGCGCTCACCCGGCTCGACGCGCGGGATGCAGGGTGGTCCTTCGATGAGGTCCTCGCACGGTGCGAGGAGGTCCGGGCCGATCCGAAGATGGCCATCGAGAACGCGCGCCGGCGCGGCCTTGCCTCTCTGCGCGCAGGCGGTGCGCCGCCTCTGCGGCTCGCGCTCGACATGCCGACCGGGCGCGTCCCCATCGGCGGCCTGCCGAAGGATCTGGGGCAGATCCACGTACCGCCCCTCCAGCCGCTTTCGCACGATGCCGCTTTCTTCGCTTCGATCCACGACAAGGGATTTCACGGCGGATTGCTCGATGGACTCGCCGGCTTCTACTCGTAGAGACCGCCCATGACTCGTCGACACGATGGCGCAGACCTGCTGCAAGCACAGCGGGGGCATCTTCTCAGCGATTACCTCCGCGCGCCGGCTCCGCGGAGAGCTCGTCGCGCCGCTGCCCAGGGCGCGCGGCCGGCGCTACCCGGCGCCGGCGAGCGGGTCCTCGACGGGGGCGAGCGGCTTCGAATCCTCGACACCCTCACGAAGGTGTTCGGTGGGGCGTACTGCCATCTGCCGCAGAAGCGCGCCGCCTACGCGATCGACCCGGTCCAGGCGCTGCTGCTGCTGCGCGGCCGCGCCGTCGAGCTCTCCGACGGCGAATTTCACCTCGCCGTGACCTCGATCGTGACTGGGCTGCGCGACGCCCACACGCGGTACTCGGGCCCGAAGGTCATGCAGGGGGCGGTCGCCGCGCTGCCGTTCCTCGTCGAACAGTACGGAACGCACGACGACCCCACCTTCGTGGTGTCGAAGCTGTCGGCGCCCGAGCTCGTGCACGACAAGGAGTTCAAGAAGGGGGTCGCGCTGACGAGCTGGAACGGAGTTCCGTTCGCACGGGCAGTGGACATGTACGCGGACCGCGAGACGGGCGGACGTCCCGATGCGCGCCGCGCGCGAGCTCTCGAGTCGCTCACGTTCCGCGCGCTCGAATACGGTCCACCCCCCGATGAGCTGTGGGTGTCGATCGGGTACCGATCCTCCCGCGGCGCGAGTCGCGAGGTGCGGATGAACTGGCGCGTGGTGGTTCCCGGCCTTGCTCGCTCGGCACAGCCCGGCCTCGGCGCGTCGCGGTTCATCGCGGCGGATCCTGCGGCGGAGCAGGTCCGGCGCGCCAAGAAGCTGATGTTCTCCGGTGAGCTGTGGAAGGCGGAGGCCAGTGGCGCCGCCGTCGCGCGCGCGCGCGACTGGATTCCCACGCCCATGCACGACGCGCTCGCCGCTCGCGAGGTCGAGCATCGGGCCGTCGGCGAGCTCGGCTACTTACGAATCTGGAGCTTCGACGTCCCCGACGACGACGCCTTCATCGCGGAGGTGGTGCGCCTGCTCGACCTCCTGCCCGGTACGGGCCTCATCCTCGACCTCCGCGGCAATCCTGGCGGATTGATCTGGGCCGCCGAACGGCTGCTCCAGCTGTTCACGCCGCATCGGATCGCGCCGACCCGGTTCAGCCTTCTCGCGACGCCGCTCACGCGCGCGATGGCGCGCAGCGCGTTCAACCGTCTCGAGCTGGAACCCTGGCTGCCGTCCCTCGAGGCGGCGATCTCCACCGGCGATGCGTACTCGCAGCCGCTGCCGCTGACTGATCCCGTGTGGTGCAACGACATCGGCCAGCGCTACGGCGGACCTGTCGTGTGCGTGGTCGATCCGAACACCTACTCGTCCGGAGACCTGTTCGCGGCGGGCTTCGTCGACAACGAGATCGGGCCGCTGGTTTGCGTCGGCGAGGCCACCGGGGCGGGCGGGGCCAACGTGTGGACGCACCACGACGTGCGGCAGGCGCTCTCCGGCACCGAGTTCGAGCTGTCGGACCTGCCGAGCGACGTCGGCTACACCTTGGCGGTGCGGCGCGCGGTGCGAAGCCTCGCCGCCGACGGCGTCCCCATCGAAGATCTGGGCGTCGCGGGCATTCATTACGCGATGACCAGCACCGACCTCCTCAGGTCCAACGAGGACCTGGTCGATTTCTGTGGCGGCCTGCTCGCCGGCGCGGATCGGACGAGCATGAAGGTGACCGTCCAGAACGCGGCGGTGACCGTGACGACGGCCGGGCTCGACGAGCTCGAGGTGTACGTCGACGAGCGCGCCCAGGGCACGCGGATGATCAGCGACGGTGCCGTGGAGCTGGCGCGGCCGAAGGCGGCCGCGATGGAATTCGTCGGTCGCCGGCGGGGCGAGATCCGGCAGCGGCGCAAGGTTGCTCTCTGACCCTGCGCTCAGGAAATCACACCGTCCGGAACGGTGACCGTGATGTTCCGGCGCTTGCCCAGGAGCGTGGTGCCAACGCGACGGGCCCACCCGTCGGTGCGGTACATCCACTGCGGTACGCCTGCTGGCAGATCCGAGGAGGGGATATCCGCCTTGTCGGCGTCCACGAAGGCGTCGCCATAGAGAGCGAGCTGAGTGCCGGGCACGTCCTTCTTCGTGATCGCCGGGTGCAGCGTCTGGAGCGCGGCGTTCCACTGCTTCAGCATCTTCTTCGTGTTCGCCTGCTGCTCTGCTTTCGTGCCGCCCGCCGACGCGGGGAACGTCGGGTGAATGAGAAACGCGACGGGCACACCGCTCGGCGGATGGTGGACGTTCGTGTAGTCGGTCCATGCCTTCTTCGCCATCGCGCCGAACGTGATCACCGCCTCCACGTTTCCGGATGACATGAGCGCGTCGATCCAGAGGTTGCGATAGTCCCGCACCCTCGGCTTGGACACGTACCTGGCGCCCTTCGCGCCGTAGACGCTGTAGAGGAGCGCATTGAGGAAGACGTAGCTGCGAGTCATCCCGAGCTTCGCAAGGAATCCTTGCGCTCGTCTCCCTGCCTCACCGACCAGGATGCGGCGGAGGATGTTCTCGTGCTGCCCGGGGTCCTGTCCGATGAGCAGCACGCGAGCGCTGCCGTCGAGCCTCCCGCGGTGGAAGATCGGCCCCCACTCCGTCCTGAAGTCGGTCGATGGATAGGCCGCCTCGTCGGGATAGGTCGCTGCCAGCGTCGTGAACGGCTCACGGACGTAGCCAGGGCAAAACTCGATGGCACTCATGTCGGACTCGCCACGGCAGACCTTCGCGCTGCGTGTAATCGTATACACGGCGTCGCGTTTTCCACGAGATTCGCTCGCGCCACTCAGGGCGCCCCGTTCGGACGATTCCGATCACTCCGCAAGCAGCACCCCATACGATGAGTGGACACGGCGGAGCGCCGCGTCGAGGATGTTCCGCGCGAGGAGAACCAAATGGCACAGCTCACGAAGCGTCAAGTGAAGTGGTACGGCTGGGTTCGCGACCTTCCAGACCAGCGCGACCTGATGTACGCGGCGCCGCTGACGAAGCAGCCGCTGCCGGCCGCCGTCGATCTGCGAAAGGAGTTCAAGGTCCCGGCCTACGATCAGGGAGAGCTCGGCAGCTGCACGGGGAATGCGATCGCTGCCGCCGTGCAGTTCGCGCGGCAGAAGGCCGCGAAGAAACCGGACTTCGTCCCGTCGCGGCTCTTCATCTACTACAACGAGCGCGACATCGAAGGGACGGTGAACGAGGACAGCGGTGCGCAGATCCGGGACGGTACGAAGGCGGTGTCGAAGCTCGGCGTGTGCCCGGAGTCCAGCTCGCCCGCGCAGCCGTCGGACTGGCCGTATGACATCGACAAGTTCACGAGGAAGCCGCCGGCGGCTTGCTACGAGTTCGCGCAGGCTCATCAGATCACGTCGTACCGGCGCGTTCCGCAGATCCTGACGCAGCTGCGGGCGTGCCTCGCGGCCGGGTTCCCGTTCGTGTTCGGCTTCACCGTCTACGAGAGCTTCGAGTCGGACGAGGTCACGAAGACGGGTATCGTCAGCTTGCCGGCGAGCAACGAGCAGGTGCTCGGCGGGCACGCCGTGCTCGCGGTCGGCTACGACGACAAGGAGCAACGCTTCATCGTCCGGAACTCGTGGGGCACGGACTGGGGACGAGACGGCCACTTCATGATGCCGTACGCCTATCTCGCCGACGCACACCTGTCCTCGGACTTCTGGACCGTGCGCCTCGTGGAAGGGTGACGGCGCACACCCCGGCAAAGAGTCGTACGCGGCGAGGTGCTACTGCGCGACGACTCGTAGCGTGAATCTCCGCGCGGCCTCGGCGCTCCCGAACGACCGCGCGTACGCAAGCTCGATCGCGGCTGCGCCCGCCTGGGCGGCGGTGAATGTCCAGGTGTGGCGCGCCGGCGCTCCAGGGGTCGCGGAAGGCGCCTCGAGCCGATCACGCTCGAGTCGGCACACCGGGGCGCCGTCCGATGCGACGTTCCATCGGTACCCCGCCGTACGCGTCTCGGCCAGAACGACCTCGAGCGTCTCTCCCACCTTCATGCGGATCTCGTTCCCGTTCGCCGTCTCGTCGACACGCATCGGCACTTCTCCAGGGGAGGCGTTCCCCGCGGATTTCGCTCGCCCGGCGACGCACGACACCGCCCCCACGACGACGCATAGCGCGGCGGCGGCGGCGGCGCGCCGACGGACCACGAGACCGGTGCGGAGCAAGGGCATGGCGAATCGCGCTCGAGCGCCCGAATCAGAGCTCGCTCTTCCGGACCACGATAGGAGCAGTGAGCGGCCCGGGAACACTCGTCATCGAGGGACCCCCGGTCGGAGCGCCTCTCGCGGGAGAGCGCGCGCAGCACCGGCCTTGACGTCGGGTCTCGGTGGAGGAGTACGAGGTGGCGGCGGCGCCGAGGATCAGGTCGACCGGGGAGAGCATCGGCACGGAAGAGCCCTCGTCGCGGAGCGCCAGGGCGGGCTCGCCCTGCGCGACGTGGGTTCCGAGCGCTGGCACGTCCACCGCCGCAGGGCCGCATCGTCACGCTGGCCCCATCCCCCAGCGCCGGATCGTCCGGGCCTCGATCGGCGCGAACACACCGCTCTCGACGGCGAGCCCGATGAGGACGACCGCGAGCAGCCCCGCGAACACCTCCGGCATCTCGAGCAGGTTCTTCTTCTCGTAGATGAACCAGCCGAGCCCTCCCGATCCCGAGCTGACGCCGAACACGAGCTCCGCCGCGACGAGGGTGCGCCACGCGAACGCCCAGCCGACGCGGAGCCCCGAGAGCACCTGCGGGAACGCGGCCGGCAACAGGATCCGGACCGCGAGCCCGGCGCCGCGCAGCCCGAGGCCCCGCCCGACGCGACGGAGCGTCGGGCTCACCGACGAGAAGCCCGCGTGGGCGTTCAGCGCCATCGGCCAGAGCACCGCATGGACGATGACGAAGACCAGGCTCGGGGTGCCGATCCCGAACCAGAGGAGCGCGACGGGGAGGAGCGCGATCGCGGGGAGCGGGTTCATCATCGCGGTGAGGAGCCCGAGCACGTCGGCGCCGAGGCGCGTCGTCGACGCGAGCGTCGCGAGCAGCGCCGCGAGCGCGGCGCCCACCGCGTATCCGGCCACGAGCACCCTCAGCGAGCAGCCGACGCGCGCCAGGATCTCGCCGGACGCGACCTCCCGGCCGAGCGCGCGAAGGACCGACGACGCGGCGGGGAGGACGAGAGGGTTTCCGAGGCAGCGCGCGTAAACCTCCCACCCGACGACGAGCACGGCGAGGACGGCGGCGCGCCTGAGCCGCCCCGCCCGGCGCGCACGCGCCTCGGTCGCGTCGCTCATGATCGTCAGATGCACCAGTCGCCTCCGTCGGCGTGGAGCAGCTCGTGGACCCGGAGCGACAGGGCCGCCGCCTCGGGCCCCTCGCAGCGGCCGTCGCGGCCGACCGGGAGGTCCGCGCGCACGCGCCCGGGGTGCGGCGACAGGAGGACGATGCGGGTCCCGATCCTGACCGCCTCGTCGATGGCGTGCGTCACGAAGAGGAGCGTCGGGCTCGCGTCGTCCCACAGCGCGAGGAGCTCGTCCTGCATCCGCCGGCGCGAGAGCGCGTCGAGGGACGCGAACGGCTCGTCCATCAGGACGAGCGCGGGGCGGAGCGCGAGGCAGCGCGCGATCGCGACCCGCTGCTTCATGCCGCCGGAGAGGGTGTGCGGGTACGCGCCCGCTCGGTCGAGGAGCCGGACGCGTGCGAGCTGCGCGTCCGCGAGCGCGTCCGCCTCCCGCCGCGACACGCCGCTCGCCGTGCGAAGCGCGAAGGCGACGTTCTCGCGCACCGTCTTCCAGGGCAGGAGCTGATCGAGCTCCTGGAACACCACCGCCCGGTCCGGCCCAGGGCCGGCCACGGCACGCCCGCCGATCGAGATCCGTCCGGATGCGGGGGCGAGGAAGCCCGCGATCGCGCCGAGGAGGCTCGACTTCCCGCACCCGGACGGCCCGACGAGCGCGAGCCGCTCTCCGCGCGCGACGCGCAGGTCGATGTCCTCGACGGCGGTGATGGTCCGGCCGCCGCTGCGGTGCCGGAGCGTCACCGCCTCGAGGTGCAGGAGCGGCGCACCGGGCGCGGCGGCGAGCGGGGCGGCGGGCACGGCCGGGGACACGGCTCAGCTCCCCGGCTGCGTGTGGACGGTCTTGAAGAAGAGGTCCTTCCAGCTCGCCGGCCGCGCGGGGATGGTCCCGATCTTCGCGAGGAAGTCGGTGAAGGCCCCGATCCGCTGAGGCGTCGTCGTGAAGGAGACGGCGGGATCGTCGAGCTGCGCGAGGATGGCCTCGACCGGCTCCTTCGACCTCGATGCCCGGACGTACAGCTCGGCCGCCGCGCGCCGGTTCGCCCGGATCCACTCGACCGCCTCCGCGAGCGCCGCGTACACCACCGCGAACGTGCGCGGGTTCGCATCGGCGAAGGCCTGGGTCGAGCTCAGCACGTTGAAGGTGTGGGGACCGCCGAGCAGCTCGAACGAGTTCAGCACCGTCCTGACCCGATGGTCCGCGAGCTCCTGGGCGACGTACGGCGGGCTCGCCGCGTGCGCGCTGATCGCACCGCCGCCGGAGAGGAGCGCGACGGCCGCGTCGGGGTGCTTGAGCGCGACGGTCAGCGGGTCGAGGCGCGTGTACCCCTGATCGCCGAACGCCTTCGCCGCGGCCATCTGCAGGACGACCGCCTGGATCGAGACCTTCACCGCCGGGACCGCGATCCGATCCTTCTCGCCGAAGTCGCGGATGCTCTTCACGGCCGGGTTCGTGGTGTTCACGTAGATGGGCACCGCGTCGAGGGCGCTCACCCCCTTCACGGCGCCGCCGGTGCGAGCCCAGAGGAGCACGAGCGGGGCGACGCCGGTCGCGACGTAGTCGACGCTCTTCGAGAGGAGCGCATCGGACGCCGCGGGGCCGCCGGAGAGCGTGACCCAGCTCACCTTCACGTCCCCGAGCCCGGCGGCGGCGGCGCGCTTCTCGACGAGCCGCTGCTCCTCGAGCACGACGAGCGGCAGGTACCCGAGGCCGAACTGCTTGGCGATGCGGATCTCCGCCTGCTCGGCGCGGGTGGCGGGCGGCGTGGCGAGCGCCGCGAGCGCGGCGAGGGCGAGGAGCTTCGAGGCGACTCGGTTCACGGCGTCCTCCTGCCCGGCGTCGTGCGGGCGAGCTGGTCGAGGTGCTTGAAGAAGGGGCGCTCCACCTCCTGGCGGGCGCGCAACGTGGCGTAGCTCTCGTCCGAGATCTGCTGCGGCTCGATCTCCCAGACCGCGGCGAGGTCCGCCCCGGGGCGCTCGGCGCGAAGCCGCTCGTAATGGCCGCGGAACACGGCCCCGGCGACGTGCGCCTTTCGCACGCGGCCGCGGATCCGCCAGGTCGTCCCGTCGCGGTCGGCGACGACCACCGCGACAGGTCGGTCGAACCAGATCGAGGCGACGAGGTCCCGCTGGGTGCGCGACGCCTCGAGCGGCTCGAGGTAGAGGATGTGTCCCGCGGCGTCGACCTCGAGGTCGGGCGATAGCACGGCGTGCGGCTCGCCGTCCGGTCCGGTGGTGGCGAGCACCCGGGCGGCGTGGCGGTACGCGAGCAGCGCGCGCAGAGGCGGTTCGAGCGCGACGGTCACGGCAGGGCTCCGTTCAAGCGCGAGAGGTCGGTGTCCGGGTGGTTGCCGCAGTGGCGGTAGTCGTCGAATTCGACCGGGAGCCGGTACTTCACGCGGAGGCCGTGCAGCCCCTTCGCGAGCCGGACGTAGTAGTCGAGCGACGCGTTCCGCTGATCGCCGAGCGCGCTCGCCGGTCGCGGCGACCAGACGATGAAGACCGTCGAGACGCCCTCGGCGGCGAGCCCCTCCGCCTCGGAGAGGACGGCGTCGAGCGCGTCGTCCTCCGAGGCGAAGCCGTGCGGCCGCGCAAGCTCCACCCCCGCGACGATCCCGGTGTTGACGCGCCCGCGACCGAAGATGCTCACCGCGGCGACGAGCCGCCGCTTCCACTCGCGGTACCCGATCCAGCGCGCCTTGCCCGGGCAGATCCAGCCGAAGAGCCGCTCGTCGAGGACCTCCACGTCCGCCGTGTAGGACATGAGCCCGGTCTCGCGGTGCAGGCGCTCGAGCTGCGCCTCGCTGAACGCCGTCCCGATGAGCTGGCTCGGAAACCGGGGCGCCTCGAACGAGGCGCCGAGCGCGCGGAGGATCTCGACGTAGTAGTCGACCTCCTCGTCGAACGGCGCGGCCCCGCGGGTGTTCGAGCCGGCGGTGAGGCAGAGGCCCACGAACCTCCCCGGCTCCTTCAGCGCCTCGGCGATCGTCTCGCGCACGTCCTCCGGATCGAGGCGGGCGGGCATGCCGAGCTCCTCCTTGCCGCGCCGGAGCTGCGGGACGATGTCGCAGAACAGGCAGCCCTCGTCGTCGTTCCAGAAGTGGCAGTGACGGTACGGGAAGACGTTGAGCCGCTGCGGGCGCGCGCTCACGACGAGCCGCATGGGGACGCCCGAGCGCGTCGTCTTCCCGTAGAAGTCGGGACGCGGCCAGTACTCGACCTCCTCCACGGGCCGCCCGGCGTCCACGAGCGCGAGCCGGCCGTCGACGAGGTCGACGACGTAGGGATCCTGCTCGAGCGGCGTCGGCGTCGTCACGATGGAGGAGCCGTCGCGCAAGAGCAGCGACTCCGGCCGCGCGGCGGTGCACCCGTCCCGCGCGCCGAAGATGTGCGTGCCCGTCGTCTGGTGGCGCTCCGGGTCGAGCCGCTCGAGCGCGGCGTCCGTGTAGAACACCCCGCGGCGCTGCACGTCCGTCTTGACGACGACGATCCGCGGGACGTCGGGGTGCTTCGCGCAGACCTCGTCGAGCGACGGCTCGACGGGGCGCGGCTTCGATACGTAGGCCATGTTCCCCGCTCCTCTGCTGCCTCGCCTACCCGACGGGCTCGCTGTAGGTCATGACGACTCCTGCTGGATGCGCGTCCGTCTTAACGGATGCCGCGACCGTCAGTCAAGACGGTGGTCGGCGTTCGCGAACAGCGCTCCCCGCGCGCGCTGCCGCAGCCCACGCGTTCACGCGTATCCGTTATTACGGTCACGCATCCGTCTTGACGTCCCGGCGTCCGCCATCTAGGATTCGCCGCCGTTATTGCGGCATGCACTCGATCGACGGAGGGAGGGGCGGACGTGAGCGATCAGCAGCGACGCCGGGAGCGCGGCCGGCGGGAAGCGGCGCGCGTGGCGCGGCCCTCCGCGGCCCGGAAGGCGGGCGACTCCGCCGCGAGGCTCAAGGCCGAGATCGCGCGGCGCGGGCGGGACCTCGGCGCGAGTCTCATCGGGTTCGCGCCGGTGCCGCGGTGGGGCGAGGCGAACGAGGTGCCCGCTCCCTACCGGCCCGACGCGATCTGGCCGCAGGCGCGCACGGTAGTGACCTTCGGGGTCCCGATGCTCTTGCCGATCATCGACTCGACGCCGTCCATCAACTACCAGGAGATGTACAACACGGCGAACCGGCTGCTCGATGACGTCGGCTACCGCCTCGCGGTGTGGCTCTCCGACCGCGGCCACGCGTCGATCTTCCTGCCCCGCGACGGCTACGGCAGCCTCGAGGTCCTGCTCGCGAACCCGTTCGCCTCGTTCAGCCACGTCATGTCGGCGAAGTACGCCGGACTCGGCACGCTCGGGCTGCACCACAGCCTCATCACGCGCGAGTACGGACCGCGGCTGCGGCTCGCGTCGATCTTCACGAGCGCCGAGCTGCCCGGCGATCCGCTCCGCGTCGAGGACCACTGCACCGCGTGCCGGGTCTGCGAGCGGCTCTGCCCGGTGAACGCCCTCCGCTCGGTGGAGGGCGAGCTCGTGGGCCACCTCGACAAGGAGGCCTGCACCCGCCACCACATCAAGCTCCGCGAGGAGGAGCACTGGCCCTGCGGCATCTGCGTGAAGGTCTGCCCCGTGGGCGAGGATCGGACCGTGTTCGAGAGCTTCTCGACGAAGCAGTACCGCGAGGAGCGGCCCGCGCTCGAGAAGGACCTCTCCGACCCGCGCTGGGGCGGGCTCGTTCACCTGCGCAAGCACGGCTCGGCGAAGACCCGGATCGCGTGATGACCGCGTCCATCTCGCATGACGCCCCCGCGATCTCCATCGCGCACGTCTCGAAGACGTTCGCGGGCGGCCGCGCAGGGGCCCCGCTCCTCGCCCTCGACGACGTGAGCCTGGAGGTTCGTCGGGGCGAGTTTCTCGCGCTCCTCGGCCCGAGCGGATGCGGGAAGTCCACCCTCCTGCACGTCGTCGCCGGCCTCGTCGCCGCGGACGGAACGGTGGCGGTGAACGGGGCGGCGGTCACCGGCCCCGGCCTCGATCGCGGCGTCGTGTTCCAGGACTACGCGCTGTTCCCCTGGCGCACCGTCGCCGAGAACGTCGCCTTCGGTCTCGAGATCCGCGGCCTCGCCGCCGCGGAGCGCGCCCGCATCGCGCGCGAGCAGCTCCGGCTCGTCGGCCTCGCCGGCTTCGAGGACCGGCTGCCAGCTCAGCTCTCCGGCGGCATGAAGCAGCGCGTGGCGATCGCCCGGGCGCTCGCCTTCGACCCTGAGGTGCTCCTCATGGACGAGCCCTTCGCCGCCCTCGACGCGCAGACGCGCGAGCTCCTGCAGGCGGAGCTGCTCCGGATCTGGGAGCGGACGGGCAAGACGATCGTCTTCGTCACGCACAGCATCGACGAGGCGGTCTTCCTCGCGCAGCGGGTCGCCGTCATCACCGCGCGCCCCGGGCGCGTGAAGGCCATCATGGACGTGGAGCTGCCGTCGCCCCGCTACGTGCACGACGCGCGCGCGACGCCCGAGTTCGTCGCGCGCCGCCACGCGCTCTGGGAGCTGCTCTCGGAGGAGGTCACGCGCGCCGCCGAGGTGGCGTCGGCGCAGGTGCCCGAGCCGGCCACGCCGGCGCTGCGTCCCCGGCTCCTCGCCTCCTTCGCCCGTGCCATCTCCCGGCGGGTCGCGTGATCCGCCGCCTCGCGCCCCGCGTGGCCGTCGTCGCGGCCATCCTCCTCGCGTGGGAGCTGCTGCCGAGGACGGGCGTCGTGAACGCGGTGTTCCTCACGCCCGCGTCGGAGGTCCTGCGCGCCCTCTGGCGGCTCCTCGCCGGTGGTGAGCTCACCCGCCACGCGCTCGCCAGCGTCCTCCGCGTCGCCTGGGGGCTCGGCGCCGCGCTCGCCGCCGGCGTGCCGCTCGGCCTCGCGATGGGCTGGTTCCGTGGGCTCGAGGCTTCCGTGAACGCCCCGCTCCAGGCGGGCCGGCAGGTGTCGGCCATCGCGCTCTTCCCCGTCTTCATCCTGTTCTTCGGCATCGGGGAGCTGTCGAAGGTGGTCATCATCTTCTGGGCGTCGCTCTGGCCGATCCTCCTCAACACCGTCGCCGGCGTGAAGGGCGTGGACCCCGTGCTCGTCCGGTGCGCCCGCTCGATGGGCGCGCGCGGCGTGACGCTGTTCGCGAAGGTGGTCCTGCCGGCGGCCGCGCCGTCGATCTTCACCGGCGTCCGGCTCGGCGCCGCGTACGCCTTCATGGTGCTCGTCGCCGCCGAGATGATCGGCGCGAACGCGGGGCTCGGGTTCCTGGTGCTGAACTCCCAGGAGGTCTTCGACATCCCGCGGATGTACGCCGCCATCGTCGCGCTCGCCGCGCTCGGCCTCGCGGTGAACGACCTGTTGCACCTCGCCGAGCGCCGCGCGACCGCGTGGCGCGAGGCCGCCGAAAGCTGAAAGCTGAACGCCATCAACCGCCCGGACGACCGGGCACCCGGAGGGAAGATGAAGCACCTGAAGCTCGCCACCGCCCTGTCGCTCCTCGCGCTCGCCGCGCCAGCGCTCGCCGCCGACGCACCGCAGCCGCTCGTCGTGCGCTACCCGAACATCCAGTGGTTCGACCCCGTCTACGTCGCCGACGAGAAGGGCTGGTTCGCGGAGGAGGGGATCAAGATCGAGTGGGTCGGCGAGGTGTCCGCCGCCCAGCTCGTCCCCGCGGTCGCGGCAGGAAAGATCGACTTCGCGAACCGCCACACGCCGCTCGTCCTCACCGCGCGCGCCGGCGGCGCGAAGCTCAAGATCGTGGCGGCGGGCGCGCGGACGACGCCCGACCGCCCGCACATGAAGTACCTGGTCCTTCCCGGCAGCCCGATCAAGTCGGTGAAGGACCTCGAGGGCCGGAAGGTCGCCATCAACAGCTTCGGCGCCTGCTCCGAGTACGTGCTGAAGGAGCACCTGCGCCGCAACGGGATCGGCAAGGGGGTCGAGTTCCAGGTGATCCCGGACCCGAACCAGGAGCAGGCGCTCGTGCAGGGGCTCGTGGACGTCGGGGTGCTGCACTCGCCGTTCTACGAGAAGGCCGTGAAGACCGGCGTCGCCCGCGAGCTGTTCAACGACTACGTCGTGGACGACGGCCTCTCGGGCATGCTGCCGTACTTCACGAACGAGGAGCTCATCCAGAAGAACCCCGAGCTCGTCCGCAAGTTCGTGAAGGTGCTCGTCCGCGCCGCCGACTGGACCAACGCGAACCACGACGAGGCGGGCCGCATCTTCGCGAAGCGCCGCGGGCTCGACCCACAGTACGCCGGGAGCTGGCAGTACTACGAGCACGTGCTCGTCCCGGGCCCCGCGCCGGTCCAGTGGTGGATCGACCTGCTCGTGCGCGAGGGCAAGCTGAAGCAGGGCCAGATCACGGCGACCGACGTCTACTCGAACGACTTCAACCCGTTCGCGAAGCACGCCACGCGCTAGCGGTCGCGGGCCATGCCCCTCCGCACGTCCCGCTCGATCCGCGCGTCGCGTGTCGCGGCCCCGCTCCTCGCGGCGGCGCTCCTCGCGGGCGCCTGCCCGGCGCGCGCGGCGTGCTGCATCTTCGAGGACCCCCTCCTCGCGATCGGCGACGTCGCGGCGCGGAGCGGAACCGTGCGCCTCGCGCTCGAGTCCGAGGTCGGCTCGTCGGGCGGGGCGATGGAGGCGCACGCGGGCATGACGATGGAGGAGAGCGTGCGCCTCGCGACCGTGCGCCTCACCGCAGCGTACAGCCCGCTCGAGCGGCTGAGCCTCGTCGCCACGGTCCCGTTCGCTCGGCGGGCGTGGCGCGCCGAGGGCGCGGACATGCCTGCCGAGCGGACCACGCTCACCGGCGTAGGAGACGTGGACGTCGGGGCGCGGCTCGCCCTCTTTCGCCAGGTCGAGTTCGTGCCGGACTACGCCCGAATCGCGGTTGCGCGCGTGCAGGCGATCGCGGTCGCGGCGGGGCTCGGCTTGCCTACGGGCGAGAACGGCGAGCGTCGCGAGGGCGCGCGCCTCGAGGAGCACGCGCAGCTCGGGACGGGCGCGTGGGCGCCGTACGCCGGGCTCGCGTGGCAGCTCCAGCGCGAGCCGTGGGCCGCGTCGATCAGCGCGACGGCGCGGGTGCGGAGCGAGAACGCGGTGGGGTACCGCTTCGGCCGGGCGCTGGTCGCGGGCGCGGACGTGCAGCGCGACGTTGGGTCCCGGCTGTCCGTCGGGCTCGGCGCGGACGTCCGCGTCGCCGCCCCGGACCGCGAGCACGGCGCGGCGGTCGCGAGCACCGGCGGACTCGTCGTCTCGGCGGCGCCGTCCGCCACGTTCGCCGTCGGCCACGGGACCCAGCTGCGGGTCCGGGGCCAGGTCCCCGTGCTCGAGCGGCTCCGCGGGGACCAGCGCGTCGGCGTCGGCGTGGTCGCCGGCGTCCTCTGGGCCGCGCGGTGAGCACGCCATGGCCGCCGTCGATCAGCCGCCGCTCACCGCGTCCAGCCCAGCGAGGAGGTCTGCCGCGAGGTCGCCGGCGTCTTCGAGCCCCACCGAGATGCGCAGCAGCGTCGGTGGCGCCTCGGCGTCCACCCGCCGGCGCCACTCGATGAGCGACTCGACCCCGCCGAGCGACGTCGCGTGGCGGAACAACGTGAGGCGCTTCGGCAGCTCGCGAGCTGCCGCCTCGGTGGCGAGCTCGATCGAGAGCATCGGACCGGGGCCGCGCATCTGCCGCGCCGCGAGGGCGTGGCCGGGGTGGGACGGCAGCGACGGGTGCCAGACACGCGCCACCTTCGGCTCGAGCACGGCCGCGAGGCGGGTTGCGGTCGCGGTCTGGTGACGCACGCGCAGCCCGAGCGTGCGGACTCCACGGAGCGTGAGCCAGGTCTCGAGCGCTCCCGGGACCGATCCGGCGACGACGCGGTTCTCGCGGAGCCGGCGCGCGAGCTCCGGATCCTTCGCGACGAGCACGCCGCCGAGCGCATCGGAGTGTCCGGCGAGGTACTTGCTCGTCGAGTGGAGCACCAGATCGGCGCCGAGCTCGAGCGGGCGCTGCAGCACCGGGGTCGCGAACGTGCCGTCCACGGCGAGCCGGGCTCCGGCCGCGCGAGCACGCGCCGCGTGCGCTGCGATGTCCTGCAGCTCGCAGGTCGGGTTCAGGGGCGTCTCGATCCAGACGAGGTCGCCTTCCCCGAGCGGCGCGTCGAGCGGGACCTTCGCGAGTCCCCAGGGGACGAACGCGTCGATCGCCGCCTGGCAGCCGAAGTAGCCGCCCCGCGCGATCGCCACCCGCCGCGGCCGGAGCACCGAGATCACCGCGGTGACCGCCGCGAGCCCCGAGGCGTAGGTCACCGCCTCGCCGCCGTCGAGCGCGCCGAGCACCGCCTCGAGCCGCTGGCGCGTCGGCTGCTCGAAGCGCGAGTAGAGCAGCCCCGCTGCGTTGTCGGCGTCGAACGTCGTCGAGACGTGAATCGGGGGGGCCACGTCCGACGCCGGGTCGATCCCTTCGTCCGCGTGGATCGCGAGGGTGTCCGGGCTCACGAGATCAGCCACTGCGTGCCTCCCTTCCCGAGATGTGCCGCGCGAGCATAACGCCGCAGGCGGATCGGAAGGGGCACGCGGGGGGCACCCAAGATCCCGTCCTGACGCCCACCGTTCGTGCGGTCACACTGCGCGTTCAGAGGAGGGACCATGTCGCGATTTCGACTTCTCTCGATCGACGGCGGAGGGATCCGCGGGATCTTGCCGGGGATGGTGCTCGCCGAGATCGAGGAGCGCACGAAACAGCCGATCTCGAGCCTGTTCGACGTCATCGCGGGGACCTCGACGGGAGGCATCCTGGCGCTCGGCCTGACGCTGCAGGCGAGTGGGCGCCCGAAGTTCTCCGCGTCGGAGCTCGTCGAGCTGTACGTGGCGAACGGGAAGGAGATCTTCTCGAAGGCCGAGCCGTGGGAGACCATCGACGCGTTCGTTGACGGGCTGCCGCTGTCGCGGGAGCTGGGAGAGCGGTTCGGCATCCCGCGAAACGAGGACCTGCACGACCTCGTCAGGCCCAAGTACCCGGCGAAGGGACGCCGGTCGGTGCTGCGGCGCTACTTCGGAGATGCGCGGGTCGCGGACGCGCTCGCTCGCGTGTTCGTGACGAGCTACGACACCGCGCTGCGCGTTCCGGTGCTCTTCGACAGCGCGGCGGACGACAACCAGGTCTTCTTCGATCAGATCCGGGACGCCTCGCTCGTCGATGCCGCGATGGCGACCTCCGCGGCTCCGACGTACTTTCCTCCGCATCGCGTCGAGTCGCGAAGGCCGCTGTCGCTCGTGGACGGGGGCGTCTTCGCGAACAACCCGGTGGCGCTCGCGTACGCGTTCACCCGGCCCCGCGACGTCGAGGACGAGGTCGTCGTCTCCATCGGCACCGGCTCGATGACGCAGAGCTACCCGTATGAGGAGATCCGCAACTGGGGGGCGATCCGCTGGGCCATCCCCCTGCTCTCCACGATGATGGACGGTCAATCCGAGGCGGCGGCGCTCGTCATGAAGCGGGTCCTCCCCGCGGGACGGCTGTTCCGCTGGCAGGCGCTGCTCAGCGAAGAGTCGGTCCCGCAGGACCTGGACGACGTGAGCGCGCCGACCATCGCGCGCATCCGCACCCTCGCCGAGAAGCTCGTGAAGGCGAAGTCCGACGAGATTGGCAGAGTCTGCGAGCTGCTGACCGTCTGACGGCAGTTCAGGCGGCATTCCGCTGGGGACCGGCTCGCAGGTTGCTGACGGAGAAAACCGCCCCCTGCGGATCCTTCACGACCGCGCTCCTGAACCCGGGCGTGTCGTGGGGCGGCACGATGACCTTCCCACCGAGCCTCGCCGCGTGCTCGGCGGTCGCGTCGGCGCTGTCCACCCAGAGCTCGACGCTCCAGTGCGGCGGCGCTGCGCCCGGCGAGCCTTCGCCGGCGATCATGACGCCCACCACGTCGCGGGGCACCGGCTGCTCGGGTTCACCGCCGACGTAGCCCGGGAGCCGCCAGAGCGTCATCCGAGCTCCGGCTGCGTCGAACGACTCCGGCTGCCAGCCGAACACCGCGCCGTAGAACGCCTTCGCGCCCTCGGGATCGGTGGTGTCCAGCACGCTCATCGCCCAGGCGCGTGGCTCGTTCACGAGCTGCGCACCGTCGCGAGCCCTGGCCTCCCAGACACAGACCAGCGCGCCCGCCGGATCGGCGAGCACCGCCATGCGACCGGCGGGGAGCACGTCGAACGGACCGTCGCGGACGCTGCCGCCTGCCTTCTTCGCCTTCTCGGCGGCCTCGCCGGCGCTCGCGACGCGGACGTAGGTGCTCCACGTCGGCGCGGGAGCGCCGCTCCGGTTCGTCGACGATCCGATCCCCGCGACGTCGCGACCCCTCAGCCGGGCGACGAAGTACCGGCCTGGCGGATCGCCGGGCATCGGCCCGGGCCCGACGAACTCCCACCCGAAGAGCGGTCCGTAGAACTCCAGCGCAGCCTGCGGATCCGGCTGCAGCGTCTCGACCCAGCATGGGACGCCCGGCGGATATCGCTCGCGCTCGCTCATGTCGCCGATCGGCGCCCTCCTGCTCGGCTGGAGCCCCTCCGCTGGCCGGACCCGCCGCTATGCTTCGCGGAGACGCTCGGGCGCGCTCGGTCTCGATGACGAGCCGGCGCTCTCGTCCGCGGCGCTCTCCAGGTCCTCGGCGCACGAGACGAGCGCCTTCGCCATGAGGCGGTGGCGCCACCTGTTCCACCAGTGCGAGTCCTCGACGAGCTGGAACGCTGCGAAACGCGCGAGACACGCGGAGGTTCGCGCGCCTGCGTCCTTGCCCGCGATGAAGCTGATGGAATCGTACGAAGTCACGGGGTCTACCTCTGATGCAGGACCTAACGCCCGCCGCCCGGCGCTGCCCGGCGCATTCGAGGCGCGACCCAGGGCCCGGGCGCCGAGTGCGTCCAAGGCTCGCCCTCGCTCGGGAGCGGCTCGCTCAGCTGGGCGCCGGCGCGCGAACCAACGATCGTGGTCAGACACGGCATCTTCGTTCACCCGCCATCGCGCCGCCACCGCGCCGTAACAGTCCGCGCGTACGGTCGCAGCCACGCCGAGACCGCATACCGGCACCCCGCGTCCGGCGGCGCTTTGCACGTGTCGCCGGTCGCCGCCAGGCCAAGAACGAGGAGAGACCATGAGGGGCTTCACGAGAACGTTTGCAAGGGCCGTCGGCGCCTTGCTCGTCCATGCGCTGTGCACTTCGCCGGCGTTCGCCGGCGTGCTGAAGAAACCGTATCTCATCTACGAGGGCACGAACACGACGATGACCGTGCTCTGGCAGGACACGGGCGTCGAGCCGACGAACACCGTGAGCTGGGCACGGACACGAGCTACGGCATGGGGACGGTGACCGTCCCCGAGTACGGCGCGAGCAATCAGCACCTGTTCCGGATCACCGGACTGCAGCCGGCGACCAGATACTTCTATCGGGTCGCGGATGCCACGAACGGCGTCTACGGCACGGGCTCCTTCCGGACCGCTCCGGACGTCGACGCGACGTCGGTGAAGTTCCTCGCCTTCGGTGACACGAGGTCCGGCCCGCTCGCCATGGACGGCGTCATCCAGGAGATGCGCAAGGTGTACGCGGCAGATCCTGCCTACCAGAGCATCAACATCCAGGCGGGGGACTGGGTGTCGAGCGACGCCGAGTCGTCCTGGACGGCGCAGTGGTTCAACTCCAACGCGCAGACGGGCCAGCTTCTCGCGGAGCAGCACCGCTTCCAGGTACTGACGAACTCACAACTCCACCGCGGGAGGGGCCGTAGGCTGAGCGGGTATGCGCGAAGGGGACGAGCCCGAGGGTGAACGGGTTAGGGCAACGAGGAGTGCGGCGGCCGAGGCGTGCCCGCGAAGAGGAAGGCGCCGTGACGAGATCGGCCTGCGGCCACCCGCGAGCTTCTCGTTCGACGCCGCGCCCCAATTTCCCGGCCGACGTCTCGGCCGACGTGCTTGACACGCTTCACCGTCAGATGATCTCCGCGGTGACGGAGCATGCGGGAATGCCGCTCCTGGCGCGGCAGATCTCGCCTCGCGTGCGCCGAAGACGCGCGAGGGCGTTCTCGAGGACCCGCTGGCGTTCGCGCTCCCTGACGCGACTCCGTGCGTCTGGGGAGGCGCCGAAATCGCGTGCGATGCTCGCGTCATGACCTCCGCACGCGATCTCTCCGCCCGCCTCGCCGAGCTCCTCCAGCGCGAGCGCGCCGCGCTCGCCGAGTTCCTCGTCGCCCTCGCCGACTTTGATCGGAAGCGGCTGTGGGTCGAGCTCGGGCACGCCTCGCTCTTCTATTTCCTGCACCGGGAGCTGGGCCTCTCGAAGGGCGCCGCTTTCTACCGGAAGACCGCGGCCGAGCTCATCCAGCGCTTCCCCGAGGTCGTCGAGCCGCTGCGCGACGGTCGCCTTTGCTTCACGAGCGTCGTCGAGCTCTCGAAGGTCCTGACGCCCGAGAACCGGAGCGACGTCCTGCCGCGGTTCTTCCACCTGTCGAAGCGGGACGCGAAGGCTGTCTCCGCTGCGCTCCGGCCTGACGAGACCGCGCCGCATCGGGATGTGGTGACGACGCTGCGCGTCTCGGGCATCGCATCCGCGCTCGAGCTTCCGGTGCAGGCGGAGGCAGCCTCGGACGGCGCTGTCACTCGTGTGTCCGGTTCGAACCCCCTCGCGCCGGCTCGAGTTCACCCGGATGAACCGCCGCGTGCCAGCTCGGACACCGAGCCCGCGCCGCGACGCGGACCGTGGATCGACGCCGAGCCGCTCACCGCGAACCTGAGCCGCCTCCACGTGACGGTGTCCCGCCGGTTCCTCGAGAAGCTCGAGGCGGCGCGAGCCGCCCTCTCCCACTCCCATCCGGGCGCGGGGGCGGAGGAGCTCCTCGGCGCCGGTCTAGATCTCCTCCTCGAGCGGCACGCCAAGCGGAAGGGGCTCGTCGAGAAGCCACGGCGCGAGCCGCCGCCTGCGAGGCCGGACCACGTCCCCGCCCACGTGAAGCGGGCGGTGTGGAACAGGGACGGCGGGCGCTGCCAGTGGCCGGTGGATGGGGGCGGGATCTGCGGGTCGACTCATCAAGTTGAGCTCGATCACGTGGTGCCGCGGGGGCGGGGTGGGCCGACGACGATCGAGAACACGAGATGCCTCTGCCGGTTCCACAACCAGCTCGCCGCGCGCCAGGTCTACGGCGACGCGTGGATGGGCAGGTTCACGCGCGGAGGAACCGCAGGGGAATCGGTCGCGGTATGGGCGGCTTCGCGGCGGCGCCGTGAGCGCATGCCGCTCGAGGCCAAGCGCGCTCGCCTGGATGTCGGGTGACAGAGAGGTGCCATCCGGCATTGATCGCCGTGCGCCTGTCCGAAGAGTGGTGAGCGAGCGGTTCGCCGTGCAGGAGGTCACGCGGGCGCACGGTCGGTCTCGCCGCTCCATGGGAGTGAGAGCAGGCGTTCACCAGGCGCCGGGCGGTCGTGGGCGAGACGACGAGGCGCCCGCCGGGCGTGCCGCAGCCGACCTCCTTGGGGAGAAGACCGATCATCCCATGCCGGCCGCCACCGCAGGCCGCTAGGTGAGCGGCGAGTCCAGGAGGGCACGAGATGAAGATCGCGATCATCGGATCCGGAAACATCGGCGGAACTGCAGCGCGCCTCTTCGCGGCCGCGGGGCACGACGTGGGGCTCAGCCACAAGAGCGGGCCGGAGTCGCTGCGCGAAAGGGCCGCGCAGCTCGGGCGGAACGCCTGCGCGATGACCGTGGACGAGGCGGCCGCGTTCGGCGACGTGGTCCTCCTCGCGTTGCCCTGGCGCGCGCGGGAGGACCTGCCCGCGGAGCTGCTCGCGGGGAAGATCGTGGTCGACGCGACGAACCCGTACCGACCCGACTTCACCGTGTACGATCTCGGCGACTCGAGCTCGAGCGAGGAGATGCTCCGGACGCTCCCCGGAGCGCGCCTCGTCAAGGCGTTCAACACGCTGTTCGCGAAGGACCTGGCGAGCAGCGGCCGCCCGGAGCTCCCGCTCGACGAGCGCACCGCGCTCCTCCTCGCGGGCGACGACCCGCAGGCGAAGGAGCTCGTGTCGAGGCTCGTCGAGGAGATCGGGTTCGCCCCCGTCGACACGGGCGGGCTCCGCGACGGCGGCCGCCTGCAGCAGCCGGGATCGCCCCTGTACGGCCGGCACCTCACGGGCGCCGAGGCGAGAGCCGCACTGCGCGCCGCGCAAACCGGCGCCGCCCGCTCGGGCGAGCCGACGCAGGCGCCCTGACCCGGCGGAGCGACCGTCGCGCGGCGCCGCCGGTTACGAGGCCATCGTCTCGCGCTGGCCCGACGCGCCCTCGCGGGCCGCCGCCGCCTCGGAGCGTCCATTCCGGAACATCACGTCCGCGACGAGCGGAATCGTGCTGATCGCTCCCACCGCCAGGAGCGTCCAGCCGATGGCGCGCCGCTGATCGGGCGCAAGCCGGTCTCCGAGCAGGAGGCCGAGGCCAGCGCCCCCTGCCACGCGTGTGCCGGCGATCATCGCCAGCTGCGGCAAGGTCACCATTCTCGACTTCATCGCGTGCTCCTTTCGTGCCGCCCGCTCGTACGGCGACCGCCGCCGCGCAGCCCGAGTGGGGACTTCTTAACCTTCGTCGTCGCCGCGGGATCTGCTCGACGGATGAAGCGTCCAAGCCTGAAGCTGTGGGTCGCGGTCCTCGCCGTCCTCGGTTCTGCGTGCATCGTCGCGGCCCGTCCACCTCCACCGCCTCCGCCGCGGATCATGCCGGCACCGGAGGCCGTCGCCATCGCGGCCCAGCTCGCCCGCTCGCGCGGCCTCGTCGTGGACTACACGCTCGCAGCTCGCCTCGATCGGCGCGCGCGGTGGCACGTCGAGCTGGGCGGCGCCGGCGGCCGGGATCACGCCCTCGTCGTCGTCGACGGCTACTCCGGCGCGATCCTCCACGCGAGGCTGCGTGGTCCGCGCGGCGAGGTCCTTCCGGAGGTCGTCCCGCCGCCGGGTATCCCTCCGCCGCGCGGACCGCCTCCGACCGGCGCGCCACCGGGGGGTCCACCGGCGAGCAGCCCTCCGCCGCCACCGCAACCGGGGAGCACTCCCCCGCCACCGCAGCCTGGGACGACTCCCCCGCCTCCCGGATGACAGCGCGTGGCGCCTCCGTCCGCCGAACCCGCGCCGCGGCCGCGCCGGACGCGTGAACGGGCGAGCGCTCCTCCCCGCACCTGTTCCGCGCCGTGGGCGTCGTCAGGTTATCAGCCGAAGGCGTCCCTGAGCCGTGGAGGATCCGCGTGATGATGAGGATGAGATCGCGCGCGCCGTACGTAGCCATCGTGCTCGCCTCGCTCGCCGGGCTGGCCACCGCCACCCGCGCGTCCGCTGCGCTCGGCGAGCCGGCCGCCTCGGTGTCCGCGGACGAGCGGTTGCTCTCGGCGGTGAGGAGGACCTCTACAGCGCGCGGCGCCTACACGATCGAGCGGCTCGACTCGACCGCGAGCACCGTCCGCGAGTTCGTCGCGCCTTCCGGCGTCGTGTTCGCGGTGGCCTGGGGGGGCGTGAGCCGCCCCGACCTGTCCGTCCTCCTCGGCTCGTACGCCACGCCCTACCACCGGGCGCTCGCTCAGAGCGCGCCCACCAGCCGGCGGCGATCGCGCCGGGTCGAGAGCGGCGGCGTCGTGGTGGAGACCTGGGGACACATGCGCGCGCAGCATGGCCGGGCGTACGTCCCCGCGCTCATCCCGCCCGGAGTGACCCTCGATGAGCTCGAGTAGGCTCGCGCTGCCCGCGACCCTTCTCTCCGCGCTCGCCTGCGGCAGCGGGAGCTCCGCCCCGGCGCCGCCGCCGTTCCATGTCGCCGCGGGCGACAACGTACTTCCGCTTTCCGTGAATGGGGCGCACTGCGCGAGCGGCTCGTACCTCAACAAGCCGTGCGTCAGCGTCACCGTCTGCGCGCCCGGGACGGCGACCTGCCAGACGATTGACGACGTGCTCCTCGACACGGGGAGCTTCGGCTTGCGTCTGTTCAAGCAGGCGCTGACCGTCTCGATTCCGGCCGTTCCCGCGTCCGATGGTGGCTCCCTCGCCGAGTGCGTCCAGTTCGCCGACGGCACCGCAGACTGGGGCCCGGTCGCGACGGCGGACGTCGTCCTCGCGAACGAGCCCGCGGTCCGGGTGCCGATCCAGGTGATCGACTCGACGTTCGGGGCGGTGCCGCCGTCGTGCGGGAGCCCCGAGACCGGACCGACCTCGGGGAACGGCATCCTCGGCGTGGGCGTGTTCACCGAGGACTGCGGTCCGGCCTGCGCGGATCCGGCCAACGGGATGTATTTCTCGTGGAACGGCTCCACGATCTCCAGCGCGGCGGCGCCCACGTCCGCGCAGGTCCAGAACCCGGTCGCGCTCCTCCCCGTCGACAACAACGGCCTCATCGTCGCCCTGCCGGGCGTCCCCGCCGCCGGCGCACCCGCGGTGGAGGGTGCGGTCGTCCTCGGGATCGGCACGCGCGCGAACAACCGTCCGGGGCCGGCGATGACGCTCGCGCTCGACGGCTCGGGCGACTTCACGACGACGGTCTCCGGCGGACCCGCGATCCCGGGGTCGTTCGTGGACACCGGATCGAACGGGCTCTTCTTCCCCCCGCCCTCCCCCATCCCCACCTGCGCGGATCACCCGGAGTGGTTCTGTCCGCCGGCGGTGGTGAGCCTCTCCGCGACGTGCACGCCCTCTCCGGGGAGGGCCGGGGCGTCCACCCAGGTGTCCTTCCAGATCGCGAACTTCGACGCGCTCGTGGTCCAGCCGAACGAAGGCAACGACGTGTTCGCCCAGATCGGCGGCGGCGCGACATCGAAGGCGGGGTTCGACTGGGGGCTGCCCTTCTTTCTCGGACGCACCGTGTACCTCGGCCTCGAGGGCCGGCGCTCCACGCTGGGCATGGGTCCGTTCGTCGCCTACTGACGGCACCGTCGCCGACCCGCGTCAGCCAGCGCGGCGGAGCGCCGGGCCGGGCTCCACCGTGAAGTCTGCGGCGTCATGCCGGCGACGCCTCGCTGCTCGCTCGGCTCCCATGCGAGACAGAGCCCGCCCATTGCAGCGCGGGCGGGCGTCCTCCGGAGAGAGCCGCCCGCCCGCGTTCGCGAGAGGAATGTTCCCCTGCGGCCCTACTTCCTCGCCTTCGCCGCCGCCTCGAGCTGAGCGTCCACCTTCTTCGCCCGGCGCAGCTCGTCCGCCGCCGCGCGGATCTCGGTCAGGTCGCGCTGCATCTCGCTCCAGCCGTACCAGGTCACGTAATCCGGGTTGGCGTGGAACGCGCCCTGGAAGGCGCGCATCCGGTGCTCGAGGAACATGACGAAGAGCTTCTGCTCGACCGGCGTCGGCGCGTCGTGGAAGGTGAGCAGGTCCGGGAAGGGAGACGCATAGTTCGCAGGCTTCGCGAGCGTGCCGTCCTGGTAGAGCCCCGCCACGACGCGGATGCCCTCGGCCATGAGGTGGTCGAGGTCGCGGATGAGGCCGTCGCCCTGCTTGAGCTGCTCCTTCGCGAAGCCTGCTCCGTGGCACTTCGTGCAGGTGTCGAGCGTCTTCGCGCGCTCCTTGTCGAACGCCTCCTGGGTGAGGCGCGCGACGTCGGCCGCCTTCACCACCTCGAGCCGGCCGGTGGGCTTGCCGGCGGGATCGAGCACGCCGAGCCCCTGCAGGATGGTGACGCGGTCGTCCGTCCACTGCTTGTCACCTTCCGGGAACGGCAGCCGGACGGCGAGGAAGCCCCAGGCGGTGCGGACCTCGTGGTTCCCCTCCTGCATGTGACAGGTCTGGCAGGTCGGCGCCGCGGAGGTCTCCGGGATGGTCTTCGTCCGCTTGAGATCGTTGCGGACGCCGTGCTTCGACGAGTCGTACATCTCCCACTGCGGGTGATCGAATCCCATGTGGCAGGTCTTGCACGCCTCCGGCTGCCTCGCCTCCGCCTTCGAGAAGAGGTGGCGGGTGTGGCAGGCATCGCAGCTCGCGACGCCGTAGCCGCCCGCCGTCTCCTTCAGCTCCTTCGCCTCCGCCTCGCTCTTGAGGCCGAGCTTGTGGCACCCGCCGCAGCCCTTCAGCCCCTCGCGGACGGCGAGCGCCTGGTAGTGGAAGGTCGGCATCGCCTTCACCGCCGCCCAGGCGAAGGCGTGCTTCCCTCGCTTGAAGCCCGCGACCTGCGCCTCGTGGCACTGCGCGCAGGTATCGGGGTTCGGGAGCTTCGCCCTCTCCGCGTCGTCCTTCGTCGTGTGGTCGGCGCCGTGGCAGTCCGTGCAGCCGACGCCGAGCGTGGCGTGGCGCGAGGCCTTCCAGTCCGCGACGATGTTCGGCGAGGTCCCCTGGTGACAGGCGACGCAGGCGTCGGCCTTGCCGGCCTTGTTCGGCGCCTTCTGCTTGGCGGCGGGCGTGGCCGCGAGGGCCAGCGCGAGCGCGATCGTGAGCGAGGTCATCGGTCGATCTCCTGTATTTCGGGCTATTTCGCGGGAGCGGCGGCGGGCGCGGCGGGAGGAGGAGGCGGCGCGGGGACGTCCACCACCGCGACGGTCGGCTTGAAGCTCGCATCGCGCAGCGCGACCTGACCCTGACGTGCGAGATCGGCGGCGACCCCGAGGACCCGGGCAGACTCCTGCGGCGCGTGGAATCCCGTCGAGTTCTCGGCCTCGACGAAGTCGAGGAGGAACTGGGAGCGGCGCTGGAGATAGCGGGCGCTGGCGAGGTCGGCGTCGGTCTTGCCGGCCTTCTGCGCCGCCTCGAGGTCGCCGATGAGCGCGACGACCGCGTCCATCGCCACGTTGCGCAGCTGCGTGTGCCGGTCCTGGATCTGCTCGACGCGCGCCTTCGCCTCCTGCGCGGGCCACTTGTGGCAGCGGGCGCAGGCGGCCTCGGCCTTCAGCACCGGCGAGTTCACCTGGTGGTCGGTGATCTTCTCGCCCTTGTAGGTGATCTCGGGCATGTGGCAGTCGACGCAGGTCACGCCCGACCGCGCGTGCATCCCCTGGTTCCACGTCTCGAACTCGGGGTGCTGAGCCTTGAGGACCGCGGCGCCCGTCCTGGCGTGCTTCCAGTCCGCGAACTTCACGTCGTCGTAGTAGCCGGCGATCTCGTCGGCCTTCATGCCCTGGGCCCAGGGGAACACGAGCCGCTTCTCGGGACCCTTGAAGTAGTACTCGACGTGGCACTGACCGCAGACGAACGCTCGCAGCTCCTTCTGCGTCGCCTGCTTGTTCACGTCGTAGTCCTTCACGCCCTGCGACGCCTTCCAGGCGCGCATCCCCTCGACGAACGCCGGGCGGGTCACCCGCAGGGCCATCGTCTCGGGCTCGTGGCAGTCGATGCAGGCGACGGGGTGCTTCACGAGCTTCGTCGCGTCCGCGTAGGCCATGTGGTTGATGGCCTCGAAGCCGCGGGTCGCGTCGCCGTTGCCCGCCTTCTCGTAGGCGGTGACCATCGACGCGTGACAGTTGAGGCAGGTGCCGGGCTGCTTGCGCTCGGTGACCCGCTTCGTCGTCCGCTGGTCGATGAGCATGTAGGCGTGGCCGCGCTCCTCGCGGAAGTCGATCGCGAAGGCGTAGCCGGCCCACAGCGTCTTGAGGCGCGGGTCGTCGTCGATCTTCGACTGGCTCACGCTGGTCCGGGAGTCGCTCGCGTCCTTGGGCGTCCAGGGGAACGCCTCGGAGCCGCCGTACTTCGTCCGGACCGTGTCCACGGTCTTGAGATAGGTCTCGTACTCGAGCGGATACGACTGGCCCCAGACCGCGGGGTCGTCGGTGTCGCGGGCGATGGGCGTGGGCGCAGCCTTGGCCGGCGCGGCCTGCTTCGACTTCGACGCGGGTGCGGCGGCGGCGCCGCCGCCGGCCGAGAGCAGGGCGGCGAGTGCGAGGCCGCGCGCGAGGCGGATCTTCGTGGCGATGGTCATGGGGTCCTCTTCAACGTCGGGTCTGGCGCGACGTGCGCCTTCGTGCTCCGGCCCGTGGGGCCTCTTCTGCGATCGGCATGGCGCCGCCCTGGATGTCGGCGAGCGTGGTCTTCTCTAGGAAGCTCAGGTAGGCGGCCTTCATCGCGCCCCAGGCGGTGTGCGCCGAGCAGGCGCCGTCGTCTCGGCAGGCCCGATCCGGACTGAGCAAGCATCCGGGCCGGACCCGCTTGCCCTCGAACGGCTCGACGATCTCGATGAGCGTGATCTCGTCGGCCCGCCGCGCGAGGCGGTAGCCGCCCCGGACGCCCCGGCTCGCGGTGAGGATGCCGGCGCGGGCGAGCGTGGCGAGCACCTTCGCGAGGTAGTGGCTCGGGACCCGCACCTCGCGGGCGAGGTCGCGGCCGAGCATCGCCTCCTCGCCGCCCGCCGCGGCGAGGTGGGCGAGCGCGCGGAGGGCGTGCGTCGCGGAGGCGCCGAAGATCACCGCTGCGCCCCATTCCCGCGATTGTGGATGCCGATGTCCATCATGCGGGCGAAGGGTGCACCGGGCGAGCGGTCCCTGTCAAGATCGACCGCGCGGTGCCTCTTCATGTCGCGACAGGCGGCCCGGTGGCGAGGGAGCGAGCCGGCGCGTGCGACGCGGGAACGGAGCGGCGGGCGTCACCAACGAGGGGTTGAAATACCTGCACCCCGCCCCTACCTAATGCGTGCCGTCGTTTGGCGTTCCGCTCCCGCCGACCGTGAGGGATACCAGACCGCGACCACCGCGGACACCTCTGCATCCCCAGGGTGCATTCGAGACCACGGCGAACGGCCGACCGCGTTGGGCCCTGAACAAGCAATTGTCAGGGCCCTTCGTGTTTCTGGTCGCCGCGAACCGCTACTCCGCCGCCGGCTTGGTCTGCTTGCGCACCTTCTTGATGAAGGTCTTCGTGCAGCGGCCGTGGGTCGCCTCGTGGTTCGCGATCTCCGCGATGAGCCGCGTCTTCGCGTCCGCGCCGAGCGCCGCGCAGGCGGTCACCTCGCGGGCGAGCTGCACACCTTCCGCCGTCGCCGGCCCCTTCGGCCCCTCCGGTCCCTGGACCGCGGGGCGGTAGTGCGACGGCTTCGTCTTCGTGACGTCGTGAAAGCCGGGCGACGCCTCGGCACGCCGGCCGGAGCCGTGGCAGCTCGGGCACTTCGCGGAGCTGCCGCCGAGCGCGTTGCCGATGCGCCCGTCCCCCCCGCAAAGACGGCAGACCTCACCCTCCATGGCGACCTCGACGGGACGTCAGCTCTGCAGGGGCCAGCCGGTTTGCTCGCATGGTGAGACCTGTAGCACACGCATAGGGGCCTTGATGAGGCGCCGCCGCGAAGAGTGCGAAGGGGTGGGCCGACCCTCACAGGCCGTGATAGATCCCGGGTAAGCCAGCCCTACGCATCGCCCCGATGACGCGCTGACTTCCGTCCGGAAGGGTGCGTGTCCTTGGCTGGGAAGCTCGACTCGTCGTTCGTTGGCAGCTCGCGCGGCGCGCGGCTCGTCCCCGAGAAGCCCTTCCGCGACGAGCTGCTCAGCGTCGAGCGCCTCGACGAGCGGGCCCGCTCGCTCGCGGCCCGGTTCACGGTCGGCCACTCGCGCCGCGTCGCGCGGAGCGTCTTCCCGCGGTTCGACGAGAACGTCCGGGTCCTGCGCGAGGCGTACCGCACGCTCGCCGACGACGTGCACCGCGGCGACTTCGTCACCGCCGCGGGGGAGTGGCTCCTCGACAACTATCACCTCGTCGCCTCCGAGATCGGTGACGTCCGCCAGAACCTCCCCCGCGGCTACTACCGCGAGCTGCCGAAGCTCGCCGCGCGGGAGCAGGCGGGGAACGCGCGCGTCTACGCGCTCGCCGTGGAGCTCATCCGCCACAGCGACAGCCGCCTCGACCGCGCCCAGCTCGTGCGCTACCTCGACGCGTTCCAGGCGGTCGCCCCGCTCACCATCGGAGAGCTGTGGGCGTGGCCGAGCATGCTGAAGCTCGCGCTCGTCGAGAATCTCCGCCGGCTCGCGGAGGAGACGCTCGCGAGCCGCGCGGCCCGGCGCGCCGCCGACGCGTACGTCGCGCGGATCGACGCCGCGGGGAAGGGCGTGCCCCCGCCCCTGCCGCGCGCGCTCCACCCCGCGCTCGTCGTGCAGCTCCTGCAGCGGGTGCGCGAGTACGGACCGCGGCTCTCGGCGGTGAGGAGCGGCCTCGACGCGCACCTCGCCGCGCAGCGGACCAGCACGGAGGAGGCGATCCGCGCCGAGCACCAGCGCGAGGCGGCCGACCAGGTCTCGGTCGCGAACGTCGTCACGAGCCTGCGGCTCTGCTCCACGCTCGACTGGACCCGCTTCGTCGAGAACGTGAGCCTCGTCGAGCGCGTTCTGCAGCGGGATCCCGCCGGCGTGCACGCGCGGATGGAGTTCCTCTCCCGCGACCGGTACCGGCAGGCGGTGGAGGAGCTCGCCGAGCGGACCGGCGAGGCGCAGGTGCGCGTCGCCCTGCGCGCGGTGGAGAGCGCACGCCTCGCCGCCGAGACGGAGGGGCCGGACGCGCGCGCGGCGCACGTCGGGCACCACCTCATCGGGAGAGGGCGCCTCGAGCTCGAGGCGGACGTGGCCTTCAGCCCCGGCCTGAGGCTGGGGCTGCGGCGCCTCGCGTTCGCCCACGCGACCGCGGCGTACCTCGGCTCGATCGCGCTCGCCACCGCTGTGCTCGTCGCGGCCGGGGTCGCGTACGCCCGGCACGCGGGGGGCTCGCCGCCGGCGCTCGCCGGCGTGGCGCTGCTCCTCCTCGGGCCCGCGAGCGAGGTCGCGATCGCGGTCGTCCAGCGCCTCGCCGCCCGCTTCGCGCCGCCGCGGCGGCTGCCCCGCCTCGACCTCTCCGCCGGGATCCCGGAGGACGCCCGGACACTGGTCGTCGTCCCCACGCTCCTCACGAGCGTCGAGGGCGTCGAGCGGCAACTCGAGCACCTCGAGGTCCTCGCGCTCGGGAACCTCGACCCCCGCATCCACTTCGCGATCCTCGGCGACTTCGCTGACGCCGCCGCCCGCGATCTCCCGGACGACGCCGCCATCCTCGCCGCCGCCAGGAGCGGGATCGAGGCGCTGAACGGCCGGCTCGGCGAGGGGCGGGGCGATCGGTTCTTCCTCTTCCACCGCTCGCGCCAGTGGAACGCGGCGGAGGACGCGTGGATGGGCTGGGAGCGCAAGCGCGGGAAGCTCGAGGAGCTGAACCGCCTCCTCCGCGGCGCCACCGACACGAGCTTCGACGTCCAGGTGGGCGAACGGAGCGTCCTCCCGAGCGTCCGGTACTGCATCACGCTCGACTCGGACACGCGCCTCCCGCGCGACGGCGCGAAGAAGCTCGTCGGCGTCATCGTGCACCCGCTCAACCGCCCCCACCTCGATCCCGTCTGCGGCCGCGTCACCGAGGGCTACGGGATCCTGCAGCCGCGCGTCAGCGTCACGACCGCGAGCGCCGCCGGGCCGCGCTTCGCCCGGATCTTCGCCGGGCACACCGGCGTCGACCCGTACACGACCGCGGTCTCGGACACGTACCAGGACCT
>WNGB01003423.1_pt1 | contig 35764 bp, 29 predicted proteins | sample 5400681 | NCBI WGS metagenome assembly WNGB01 (sample SAMN13153367, study PRJNA577476) | soil metagenome | isolation source: 115 cm soil or saprolite under grassland replicate 2 | place: USA:California | collected 2016-06-15 | reverse complement strand
GACGAACTCGCCCAGGATGCGCGCGAATGGCTCCGGCTCCATCGGGTAGACGGTCTCGCCGTCGACCTCCAGCGGCAGGCCGGCGTTGGGGATGCACGAGATCGGCAGGCGCGAGTGGGCGCACAGGTATTGGATCGCCTCGCGCATATGCTCCGGCCCGGTCGAGCAGTTCAGCCCGATCACGTCCACCGGCATGGCCTCGAGCGTGGCGATCACCGCCGGAATCTCGGTGCCGAGCAGCATGCGCCCCGAGAGGTCGAGGAAGATCTGGGCCTGCACGGCGGCGGTGCTGCCGGTGGCCTGCTTGGCGCGGCGGATGCCGTCGAGCGCGGCCTTGACCTCCTGGATGTCCACGCTGGTCTCGACCAGCAGCAGATCGACGCCGCCCTCGATCAGCGCGGTCGCCTGCTCGCAGAAGATGTCGGAGAGCTGGTCGAACGTGATGTCGGAGAGCACGGGGTCGTCCGACGAGGGCAGCTTGCCGGTCGGGCCGATCGAGCCGGCGACGTAGCGCGGCCGGCCGTCTCTGGCCGTGTAGCGGTCGGCGACCCTGCGCGCCAGCGCGGCGGCGGCGCGGTTGATCGCCGCGGTCTGGTCGGCCAGGCACCACTCCTCTAGCCGCAGCCGGGTCGCCTGGAAAGTGTCGGTCTCCAGCACGTCGCAGCCGGCCTCCATGAACGAGCTATGGATCTGCTCGATCACGTCCGGGCGGGTGATCACCAGGTAGTCACGGTTGCCGCTGGTCCGCTCGCCGCCGAAATCTTCGGCGGTGAGGTTGAACGTGTCGATGCTCGTGCCCATCGCGCCGTCAAAGATCAGCACGCGCTCGCGCAGGGCTTCGAGGTAGGTTGGCTTTGCCTGAGTCATTCTCGCCCTCTATGTACATTTCCTGGCAACAAAACGCCCCACGCGCTGGCGTGAGGGTGTAGATTTGCCACCTCATCTCCCAGCTTGCGCTGCCGGAGTTGGCACCATTCCTTAGGAGTGTTGAGTGTTGAGTGTTGAGTGTTGAGTTGAAAAGGTTCAACTCAACACTCAACACTCAACACTCAGAACTCAAAAAGTGGTTGCCGGGGCTTCGTCGGGCCGGTCCCTCCACCCCTCTTGATGAGCAATATTCAGTTGTCGAGCAGTATAGCGGCTAAGCCGGCGCTTGTCAATCGCCGTCTGAATATAGACAGGGCTACGTCAAAGTCCGATTCGGCCCCGATTCCTTGCATCGAATTGGACGAATTGCGCCAAAAGGCTGACACATATTCGCGTCATTCGCGCAATTCGATGCTGTCAGTTCCGATTTTGACGTGGCCCTGGAATATGGACGAACGGAAGGGCGGAGCCGACGGAAGGTCAGGAGAACGGGCGCTCGAAGAGCGAAAGATCGCGGCGATTGAAGAAATCGACAGCGATTCTTCCGTCCCCTCCGCCGTTACGCCGCTTTCTCATTCAAGCGTTCACCACCAGTACGCCTGGCCGCTCAGCATCCCGCGTATCTGGTCGCAGATCTTGTCCGGCCGGATCGGCTTGCTGATGAAGCTGTCGAAGCCGGCGTCCTTCGCGCGCAGACGAGTCTGATGCATGATATTGGCCGTCACGGCGGCAATGTGGGCGTGGGCCGATCCAGAGTGGGCGCGCAGCCGCTTGAGCACCGAGAAGCCATCCTCCCCCGGCAGCCCGATGTCCAGCAGGATCAGGTCGACCCGCGGAAGCGCGTCGATCAGCTGGATCAGCTTCGCACCGTTGCTGCGGTGGTAGAAGTGCTTGAAGCCGGCGTGCTTGACCAGCTCTTCGACCACCAGGTACGAGTTCGGGTCATCCTCGACCAGGATGATATAGGCATCCTCACGCCGCTCGAAGTTCATAGCGCTTCCTCACTGTAGGCTACCAGATCGTCCACCCCATCCTTGACCATGTGAACATGCTCGTCGGTCGCGACCGGCAGCACGAACCTGAACGTCGATCCCCGCCCAAGCGTGCTGGCGACCGTGAGCGCGCCCCCGTGCAGCTCGACCAGCCGCCGGCTGATCGGCAGCCCTAATCCGGTTCCGACGTAGCGCCGCGAGAGCGTTTCGTCGGCCTGGCGAAACTCCTCGAAGATCATGTCCTGGTGCTCCTCGGCGATTCCGATCCCGGTATCCTCGACCTCGACCACGATCCAGTCGGCAGTCGGCAGCTGACTGCCGGTTGCCGACTGCTGGTAGGCCCGCAGCGTGATCGTACCGCGCTCTGTGAATTTGAGCGCGTTCGAGAGCAGATTCAGCAGCACCTGGGATACGCGCACGCGGTCTATGTAGACCAGCGGCAGGTCGGCGGCAAGCTCCTGGCGCAGCTCGATCGGCCGGCCGAGCGCCAGGCTGACCGCCGTCATCTGGGTTTCCTGGACGATTGGCTCCAGTTGCATCGGCTCGCACTGCAGGTCCAGCCGCCCGGCCTCCAGCTTGGCGTTGTCCAGGATGTCGTTCGCGCAGCTCGTGGCTCATGTTGGCGACAAACTGTGATTTCATGCGGTTGGCGTACTCCGCCACGGCGCGGGCGTGGTCGAGCTGCCTGTTCGAGGCCTGGAGCCGGCTGTTCAGAAAATCCTGCTCGCTCAGCGCGCGCTGCAGCTGCTTCTCGCTCTCGAACAGCTGCGCCTCGCGCCGCTCGACTCGGTGATAGCTGTCGATCGCCCACTCGACCGCTGCGAAGAAGCTCTGCGCCGAGAGCATCGCCACCGCGGCGCTCAGGTAGGCCAGCAGCCCCGAGGCCAGAAACGGCGGACGCACAACGTGCACCTCATCGCCGAGCGCGAGCGCCGTGCCCGCTAGCATCAGGATGGCGCCGGTCGCGACGACGAAGCCGGCCCGCGGCCGCAGCAGCACACCCCCAATAATGACGACCAGCGGCGTAAAGAAGATGAATGAGTTCCGGCTCAGCGGCAAGAAGAATAGCGTCGCCGCGATCGCGAGCAGCGCGCCGGTCAGAAACAGCCCGACCGCCCAGCGATACGCGCCGCGGATGCGCAGCAAGTTGGCGATCCAGTAGGTCGCCAGCAGCACAATGCCGACCGGTAGGAACATCTCCAGCGATTCGATCGCGATCAGGCTCACACAGAGCAGGGCCAGCCCGGCGCCTCCGACACACCGCAGCAGCATGACGAACGAGTCTTCGCGCAGCGACTGCGTGTACTCTTCGAGCCTCGGCTCGTTTGCGGCTGCTTCGGTCATCATCTGGCGCTCGGCGACAGTGCGATGTGCTCTATCCCCCCATTGTACGCCTGATTTGCCGCATGTGAATACGCTGGCGGTGACAAGTGTATGACAATACCTTCATTGCTCTGTGGTAGGGCAGGGGTTAGGGGCCGGGCGCAGCCCGGCCCCTAACCCCTGCCCTACCACAGAACGCCAGGCCAGGGTCGTCCCCAAAAAAGCGTGAAACGTGAAGCGCGAACTGATGGGTTCATGCTCCACGTTTCACGCTTCATGCTCACGGCAACAGCGCGGATGCGAGATTAAGAATGCCCCTCCGACCCGGACGGCTGCTTGCCGGGCACCCGGTCGCCGCCTGTGGCCGCGCCGCCGCGCCCCAGCAGCCGCAGCGACCGCGCCACGACGTCCTCGACTGTCAGGCCGTAGTGCTTGTAGATCTCCTTGTAGGGCGCCGAGGCGCCGAACTTCTCGATGCTTATGACGTCGCCGCCGTCGCCGACCCACTGGCGCCAGCCCTGCCCCACGCCCGCCTCGATCGACAGCCGCGCGCGGACGCCCAGCGGCAGCACGCTGTCGCGGTACTCTTGCGACTGCGCCTCGAACAGCTCCCAGCTCGGGAAGCTGACCACGCGCGCCCGTACGCCCTGCTTGCCGAGCTCGGCGTGCGCCTCCAGCGCCAGCGCGACCTCCGAGCCGGTGGCGAGCAGGATGATCTCGGGCTGCCCGCCCTCGGCGTCGAGCAGCGTGTAGGCGCCTTGCCGCACGCCCTGCGCCGGCGCGAGCTTGGTCTGGTCGAACACCGGCAGCTTCTGGCGGCTGAAGATCAGCGCGGTTGGGCCGTGCTTGCGCTCGATCGCCACCTTCCAGGCGACCACGCTCTCGTTCGCGTCGCCCGGCCGGATCACCACCATGTTGGGCATAGCGCGCAGCGACGCGAGGTGCTCGATCGGCTGGTGGGTCGGCCCGTCCTCGCCTAGCCCAATGCTGTCGTGGGTGAACACGTAGATCACCGGGTACTCCGACAGCGCCGCCAGGCGGATCGCCCCGCGCATATAGTCCGAGAAGGTGAAGAACGTGCCGCCGTAGACCCGCACGCCGCCGTGGACCGACATCCCGTTCAGCGCCGCGCCCATGCCGTGCTCGCGCACGCCGAACCAGATATTGCGGTTCTGGTACACGCCGGGCTGGAAGCTCACCTCACCCTTGACCGGCATCTCGTTCGACGAGGCCAGGTCGGCCGAGCCGCCGATCACCCACGGAATCTTGGCCTTGATCGCCTCCAGCGCCTTGCCGGAGGCCTGGCGCGTCGCCAGCTCGCCGTCGGCCGGCGAGAAGCTCGGCAGGTCGGCATCCCAACCCGCCGGCAGCGCGCCCGCGAGCGCCTGCCGGAGCTGCCGCCCCTGCTCGGGGAAGGCCGCCGCGTAGGCGTCGAACTGGCGCTGCCAGGCGCTCTGCAAGGCCGCGCCGCGCGCGCCCAGCGCGCGCATGTGCTTCAGCGCCGCGTCGGGCACGAAAAACTGCTTGTCGGGATCCCAGCCGTAGAACTCCTTGGTCTTGCGAACGTTCTCCGGGCCGAGCGCGCTGCCGTGGACCTTGCTGCTGTCCTGCAGCGGGCTGCCGTAGCCGATGATCGTGCGGACGGAGATCAGCGAGGGGCGCTCGGTCTCGGCCTGCGCGGCGCGGATCGCCGCCTCGATCCCCGCCAGGTCGTTGCCGTCCTCGACGCGCTGGGTGTGCCAGTCGTAGGCGTCGAAGCGCTCCAGCACGTTCTCGGTGAAGGCCAGGTTGGTAGGCCCGTCGAGCGAGATGTGGTTGTCGTCGTAGAGGTAGATCAGCTTGCCCAGCTTCAGGTGGCCAGCCAGCGACGCCGCCTCGGACGCCACGCCCTCCATCAGGTCGCCGTCGCTGACGATCGCGTAGATGTAGTGGTCGATCAGCGAGTGATCGGCGCGGTTGTACGTCGCCGCCAGGAATGCCTCGGCGATCGCCATGCCGACGCCGTTGCCGAAGCCCTGGCCCAGCGGCCCGGTCGAGACCTCGACGCCCGGCGTCAGGCCATACTCGGGGTGGCCGGGGGTCTTGGAGCCCCATTGGCGGAAGTGCTTCAGCTCGTCGATCGGCAGGTCGTAGCCGAACAGGTGCAGCAGGCTGTAGAGCAGCATCGAGCCGTGGCCGGCCGAGAGTACGAATCGGTCGCGGTTCGGCCACTTCGGATCCTGCGGGTTGAAGCGCAGGAAGCGGCTCCACAGCACGTACGCCATCGGCGCGGCGCCCAGCGGCAGGCCGGGGTGGCCCGAGTTGGCCTGCTGCACGCCGTCGATCGAGAGCATGCGGATCGTATTGACCGCAAGCTGGTCCAAGTCAGTGTAAACTTCTGCCACAATGCAATCCTTTCAGAATTCAGGAGTCAGGAGTCAGAATTCAGAAGGATCAGCGAATCGCACGATGAGGCACGGCGTCCGCGTCGATTATTCTGACTCCTGACTCCTGACTCCTGAATGCTCGTTCTACTGTCGGCTCTTCCAGTCTTTCAGGAACTGCTCGATGCCTCGATCGGTCAGCGGGTGCTTCATACTCTGCTCGAGCACCTTGAACGGGCAGGTGGCGATGTCGGCGCCCGCCAGCGCGGAGTCGATGATGTGGCGCGGGTGGCGGATCGACGCCGAGAGGACCATCGTCTTGATCGCCGGATCGGCGCGGTAGACCTGGACGATCTCGCGGATGAGCTGCATGCCTTCCACGCCGGTGTCGTCCACGCGCCCGACGAACGGGCTGATGATGAACGCGCCCGCCCGCGCCGCGAAGAGCGCCTGGTTGGCGTTGAAGCACAGCGTGACGTTGGTGCGAATGCCGTCCTTGGCCAGCTGGTAGACCGCCTTGAGCCCCTCGGTCGTGCTGGGAACCTTGACGATCACCTTCGGGTGCCACTGCGCGAACTCGCGCCCCTCGCGGATCATGCCCTCGGCGTCCAGCGAGACCGTCTCGGCGCTGATCGGGCCATCCACCAGGGTGGCAATCTCCGAGATGGTGCTCTTGAAATCGGCGCCCTTCTCCTTGGCCATCAGGGTCGGGTTGGTCGTCACGCCGCTCAGGATGCCCCAGCTGGCGGCCTCGCGGATCTCGTTGATGTTCGCGGTGTCAAGGTAAATTTGCATGGCTCACCACTCCTTTGTTAACTTATCGATGCCTGCCGTTTCCAGATCGCTGCCGACGGCGGCGCGGGCAGCGTAGCTCCTGTCTGTCTGGTAAAACTGCCAGCCGAGCTCGTGCCGCCGTGTCGAACGTGCCTGGGCTGAATTATAACACCTGTGCGAAGCGGGCCGCTTGAATGAGGGCAGTATAGCAATTGTTAATCGTGATGAAAATCACCACAAGGCGAGTTTCGCACCTGGATTGATGGGGAGGCTCCCCCGCAGAAAGGGGAGGAGTCTGGAGAGGGCTGCAGGCCCTCCCAAAACCCCTCCCGCCGCCCGATGCCCTAAAGGTACTAGTGCAAAATAGCACTTGAATACCAGATCGTTTTGTGCTATATTGCACTTTGCATAACATGAATCCCTCTTGATAGAAAGCCGGACCAGTGAACGATACTCTCGATCTGCTGATGTCCTCGGCCAGCGAACAGCGGCGCTCCTCTTCCGCACGAAGCCGCGAGTATTTCCCTCAGCCAGACCAGCCGCCGGATGCGATCGATCACTTCTCTGCCCATCGCCACACCGACCCGGCGCCGCTCGACGCCGACGGGCTGCCGATCGCGCTCCCGCCGGCCTTCGACGAAGGCGAGCTTGAAAGCGACGACATCGACGCCAACCTCGATCATGAGGGTATCGCCGCCGATGATCCCGTGCGGATCTACCTGCGCGAGATCGGCCGCGTCAACCTGCTGACGGCCCAGGAGGAGAAGCTGCTGGCGCAGCAGGTCGAGCGCGGCGAGCGCGCCACAGAGCAGGTCGAGCACGGCGATCACGCGATCGACGAGCGATCGCAGCTGCTGCGCTGGGTCTGCGAGGGCCAGGTCGCGCGCGAGCACCTGATCCAGGCCAACCTGCGCCTGGTGGTGTCGATCGCCAAGAAGTATCTCGGCCGCGGCCTGTCGTTTCTCGACCTGATCCAGGAGGGCAATATCGGCCTGATGCGCGCCGCCGAGAAGTTCGACTACCACCGCGGCTACAAATTCTCGACCTACGCGACCTGGTGGATCCGCCAGGCGATCACGCGCGCGATCGCCGACCAGAGCCGCACCATTCGCCTGCCGGTCCACGTCGGCGAGACGATCAACCGCGTGCTGCGCACCACCAACCGGCTCCAGCAGTCGATGGAGCACGACCCGACGCCCGACGAGGTCGCCGACGAGCTTGGCATTCCGGCCGAGAAGGTGCGCCGGGCGCTCGAAGCCTCGCGCCAGACGATCTCGCTGGAGTCGCCGGTCGGCGTCGAGGGCGACTCGGTGCTGGGCGATTTCATCGAGGACAAGGGCAGCGCCGCGCCGATCGAGAGCGCGGCCCACCACATCCTGCGCGAGCAGATCGAGCATGTGCTCCAGAAGCTGCCCGAGCGCGAGCGGCGAATCATCCAGCTTCGCTACGGCCTCTACGACGGGCAGTACCGCACGCTCGAAGAGGTGGGCCGCGAGTTCGGGATCACCCGCGAGCGCATCCGCCAGATCGAGGCGCGCGTGCTGCGCAAGCTGCGCCACCCACACTACGGCCGCAGCCTGCGCGGCTACCTCGACTGATGATAGTTCTGAGTTTTGAGTGATGAGTGATGAGTTGCGGTATCTTCAACTCATCACTCATCACTCAAAACTTTCTACCGTTCGCTCTACCGCACGAGCGACAGCACTGTTCCCAGAGTCGCCCCCACGCACAGGACAGCCAGCATGCCCGCCGGCATGTCGAGCGGGTGCGCCGAGCGCGGGTGGCGCGCGATCAGCGTGACGCCGATCAGCGTCGCCGGCAGCGCCAGCAGACCGCCGAAGAGCGTCAGCGAGACAACCGCCATGCCCGCGAGCACGCTGCGCAGGCGCGCTCCGCCCGCCAGCGCAGCGTTCGAGAAGGCCGGGTCGAGCCAGATCATCACCCCGATCGGCGTCGCGAAGGCGGCGACCACGTATGCCGCACTGTACAGCGCCAGGCGCGCCGTCAGCGATGCCGCGATGGTCCAGACCTGCGCGGCCGGCAGGGCCAGGCTCAGCACCGCGCACAGCGTCGCGACGTGGACAACCTGGTCGAGCATAAACGGCCCGATCGGCGGGCCTGGGATGCGGTTGCCGTAGCGCACCTTCCACCAGTCGGCGGCGATGTGCACCGCCGTAATGCCCAGCATGGCCGGCCAGAGCGCCAGCGCCGCGCGGTCGAGCAGCGGCAGCGGCAGCATGCACACCAGCACGACGCCCCCGTGGATCAGCAGCCCGTCCCAGCGCCGCTTGCGCAGCACCAGCCAATATGGCTGCAGGACGAAGTCGGCGACCAGGTGGGCGAGCAGGAACAGGTAGAACATGGCGGCTACTCCTTTATGCAAACATGTTGAACAAGGGGTTGCGTGCTGGGGGTGGGGGCGTCCCCCCATCCGACCGATCCTAATCTCTAACCTCTCCGCTCGACAGCTCGAGCAGATCAAGCTTCAGGACGCTCACGCGCGCGCGCTCGACGCGGATCAGACCCTGGTCGCGCAAGCTCGCAAGGATGCGATTGACCGTCTCGCGGGTCGTGCCCGACAGGCTGGCGAGGTCGTCCTGCGTCAGGCGCAGATCGATCCGGATCGCGCCGCCGTCGTCGGTGCCGTAGCGGGCCGCCAAGTCGAGCAGTTGCTCGACTACCCGCTGCGCCGCGGAGTGATTCGCGAGCTGCCGGGCGTAGACCGTCGCGCTGCGCAGCCGCGCGGCCATCGCCTCGAGCAGCGCCGCCGCAATCGGCGGGCACGCGTTGATAATGCGCAGAAACGTCGCCCGGTGCAGCGTCAGCGTTAGCGTCCTGCCCATCGTCTCGACGCTCGCCGAGCGCGGCTGGCCGTCGAGCAGGGCCAGCTCGCCAAAAAAGTCGCCGGCCTTGAGGATGCGCACGGTCAGCTCCTGGCCGGCCTCGTTGAGTGTGTAGATCCGCACCTGGCCGCTCACGATGATGTAGAGAACGCTGCCGATACTGCCCTGGTGGAAGATCGTCTCGTCGCGCTCGAACGTCTGCGAGCCGACGCTCCTGGCCAGCAGCGCCAGCTGATCGTCCGTCAATCGTGCGAATGTCGGGACGCGTCGGAGCAGCTCTAGCTTGTTCATCGGGGGCCTCTGTCGTCGAATCGTTTATGACAAAATCATTATAGAGGACAGCTGGCACTAGCACTATGATCTTTATCACGCAGCTATCAGAAATCAGGAGTCAGGAGTCAGGAGTCAGGAGTCAGAATGTGCCGCCATGCTGACCCCTGACCCCTGACCCCTGGCCCCTGGCCCCTCGGTTTGGCAAGCCTCCGGTGGTCTGGTATCATAGCGCGGTGATTTGGACGATCTCAGACCTACATCTGTCGTCGGTGCATCCCAAGCCGATGGATATTTTCGGCGATCGCTGGCGCGACCACCCGCAGCGGATCGCCGCCGCGTGGCGCGAGCGCGTGCGCGAGCACGACACCGTGCTGATCGCCGGCGATATTTCCTGGGCGCTCAAGCTGCACGAGGCGCTGCCCGACCTCGAGTGGATCGCCGCGCTGCCGGGCCGCAAGGTGCTCTCGCGCGGCAACCACGACTACTGGTGGGAGAGCGCCGGGCGTGTCCGCCGCCAGCTGCCACCCTCGATCGCAGTGGTCCAGGGCGACGCGCTCGATCTGGGCGATGCGGTGGTCTGCGGCACGCGCGGCTGGATCACCCCCGAGACGCCCGGCTTCAAAGCCCCCGACGACCAGGTGGTCTACAACCGCGAGCTCGTGCGGCTCGACCTGGCTCTGGACGCCGCGCGCAAGCTCGCCGCCGGCGCGAAGCCGATCGTGGTCATGTTTCACTACCCGCCGTTCCTCGACGGCCGGCCGACCGAGTTCGCCCGCCGGATCGGCGCGTCCGGCGCTGCGGCCTGCGTCTACGGCCACCTGCACCGCCCGCACGACTGGGCGATCGCCACGCAGGGTCTGGTCGACGGCGTCTTCTACCAGCTCACCTCCTGCGACTACCTGGGGTTCGGGCCGGTTGCCGTGCGCGGGCTCGATCGCTCGCCAGACCGGGTGACCGGGTGACAAGATGACAAGATGACAAGGTGACAAGGTGAACTTTATCACCCGCTCACCCGCTCATCCCCACACCCCCACACCCCCACACTCCGTGCTAGAAAATATGAGCTGATTTAGGTGGACAAAACCGCGTTTTAGCGGTATAATATGCGGGAATCGAGGTCTGTGTTACGTACGACTTTTTGTCAGCCGGCGGCGTCTTCGCCGCCGCTGATCGCGTTTTGGAGGCGTCATGGAGATCGGGATCGTCCGGCCGGTCAGCATCAACGACGAGATGCGCACGGCGTACCTCGAGTACGCGATGAGCGTGATCGTATCGCGCGCGCTTCCCGACGCGCGCGACGGCCTCAAGCCGGTCCAGGTCCGCATCCTCTACGGTATGTGGGACATGGGCATCCGCCACAACCAGCCCTACAAGAAGTGCGCGCGTATCGTCGGCGATGTGCTCGGCAAGATGCATCCCCACGGCGACACGGCCGTGTACGACGCGCTGGCACGGCTGGCCCAGCCCTGGAATATGCGCTACCCGCTGGTCGACGGGCAGGGCAATTTTGGCAGCGTCGACGGCGATCCGCCGGCGGCAATGAGATATACTGAGGCACGCCTCTCAGCGATCGCCGAGGAGCTGCTCTTCGACATCGACAAGAACACCGTCGACTTCCGCGACAACTTCGACGGCACCTTCCGCGAGCCGACGGTGCTGCCCGCGCGGCTGCCGAACCTGCTGCTCAACGGCGCGGCCGGCATCGCCGTCGGCATGGCCACCAACATCCCGCCGCACAACCTGACCGAGCTGTGCGGCGCGATCATCCACCTGATCGACAACCCCGACGCGACGGTGGAGGACCTGGTCAAGATCGTGCCCGGCCCGGACTTCCCGACCGCCGGCATGATCCTCGGCACCGAGGGGATCATGAACGCCTACAGCACCGGCAAGGGCCATATCGTGCTGCGGGCAAAGGCGCACATCGAGGAGGCCGCGCGCGGCGCCTACAATATCGTGGTCAGCGAGCTGCCCTACCAGGTCAACAAGGCGCGCCTGCAGGAGCGCATCGCCGAGATGGCCAAGGAGCGCAAGATCGAGGGCGTCCGCGACGTGCGCGACGAGTCCGATCGCAGCGGCATGCGCCTGGTGATCATTCTCAAGCAGGACGCGCAGCCGAAGAAGGTACTCAACGCGCTCTACAAGCACACGCAGATGCAGACGACCTTCGGCATCAACATGTTGGCCCTGGTCGAGGGCGGCCTGCAGCCGCGCGTGCTGACGCTCAAGCGCATACTGCAGGAGCACATCGACCATCGCCGCGAGGTCATCCGCCGGCGCACTGAGTTCGAGCTGGAGAAGGCCCGCGCCCGCGCCCACGTCCTCGAAGGGCTCAAGATCGCGATCGACAACCTCGACGAGGTCATCCGCATGATCCGCGAGTCGCGCAACGCCGACAGCGCCCGCAACAACCTCATGCGCAACTTCAGACTCAGCGAGGTCCAGGCCCAGGCGATCCTCGACATGCAGCTGCGCCGGCTGGCCGCGCTGGAGCGCAAGAAGATCGAGGACGAGTACAAAGAGGTCATCAAGCTGATCGCCGAGCTGGAGGATATCCTCGCCAACCCGCGCAAGGTGCTGCACCTGATCAAGCAGGACCTGAACTACCTCAAGGAGAAGTATGGCGACGAGCGCCGCACCCGGATCCTCCCCGACGCCGACGGCGAGGTCAGCGACGAGGATCTGATCCCCGACGTGAAGGTGCTGGTCACGCTGACCGAGCGCGGCTACGTGAAGCGCATCAACGCCGACACCTACCGGACCCAGCGGCGCGGCGGGCGCGGCATCAGGGGCATGGTCACGCGCGAGCAGGATGTGGTGCGCCATATTCTGACCTGCAATACGATGGACGACCTGCTGTTTTTCACCGATCGCGGCAAGGTCTATCAGCTGAAGACGCACGAGGTGCCCGACGCCGGGCGCACCGCCAAAGGCCTCCCGCTGGTCAACCTGATCTCGCTCGAGCCGGGCGAGCAGGTGACGTCAGTGCTGGCCGTGCCTGACTTCGACGAGGGCGAGTACCTGATTATGGCCACAGTGCGCGGCAAGATCAAGCGTACGATCCTCAAGGAGTACAGCCAGGTGCGCTCCAACGGCCTGATCGCGATCGGCCTCGAGGAGGGCGACCTGCTCGGCTGGGTGGCGATGACCCACGGCCACGAGGACGTGCTGATGACTACGGCGCGCGGCCAGACGAACCGCTTCGTGCAGGATCAGGTTCGCCCAATGGGCCGCCCGGCCACCGGCGTGATTGGGATCAACCTCGACGACAAGGATCGCGTGGTCGGCATGGACCTGGTGCAGGACGGCGCCGCGCTGCTGGTCGTGACGGCCAATGGCTTCGGCAAGCGCACCGCGCTCGACGAGTACCCCAGGAAGGGTCGCGGCACTGGCGGCGTGATCACGCTCAAGCTGCGCCCCAAGGACGAGATCGCCGCCGCGCGTGTCGTCCACGATATATCGCTGCTGACCTTCATTACGACCGGCGGCACCGTGATGCGCTGCCAGGTCGCCGACATCTCGCAGCTCGGCCGCTCCACCCAGGGCGTGACGATCCTCAACGTCGGCAAGGGCGATCGCCTAGCCGCGCTCTCGGTCGAGGAGCCCGAGGAGGAGGAGCGCAGCCAGAATGTGCTCGTCAGCCTGAACGGCGATGGGGACGGTGTGAGAAAGTAATTTCAGATCACATCGCGTGGCCGTTGTCTGAACCGTGAAACGTGAAGCGTGAACCACATGCGTTCACGCTTCACGTTTCACGTTTTGCGAGCCTGGTAGGGCTGGGTGGTTGTATCAGGACATGCGATCCCGCGCGTCGAGCTGCACGACCATCGGGCGATCGAGCAGCCCGCTGGCGGCGAGCTGAATCGCCCGCGCCCGCGGGATGATCAGCGCCGGGCCTTCGCGGCGCATCATCTCGACGAACACCTCGACAAACCGGCTGTCCCAGTGCGCGCCACGCCCGTCCATCAGGATCTGAAGCGCCCGCTCCGGCTCCATCGCGCGGCGGTAGGCGCGGTGCGAGGTCATGGCGTCGTAGGCATCCGCGATCGCGACGATGCGCGCCTCCTCGCGAATCTGCGGGCCGGCCATGCGGCGCGGGTAGCCGCGGCCGTCCATCTGCTCGTGGTGGCACTCGATGATCGGGATGACGTCGCGCAGCGCCTTGATCTTGCGCAGAATGTCGGCACCGATCGTCGGGTGGGTCTGCATGATCGCGTACTCATCCTCGCTGAGCGGCCCCGGCTTCAGCAGGATATAGTCGCGAATGCCGATCTTACCGATGTCATGCAGGAGCGCGCCGTAGTGGATGTGCTCGACCCGCTGCGGCGAGAGCCCGAGCACCTCGCCCAGCCGAACCGCGTAGCGGCGAACCTGCTCGGAGTGGCCGGCGGTGTAGGGATCGCGCGCGTCGATCGCCGCCGCCAGCGCAGCGATGGTCTCGATGTTCTGGTCTTTCAGCTGCTGGTAGAGCCGGGCGTTGTCGATCGACGCCGCAATCTGCGAGGCGCACACCTTCAGCAGCGTTCGATCGTCGTCGTCGAAGCCGGGCTGATCGGAGCTGCGCGAGAGCTGGAGAATGCCGACCGGGCGATCGTTCGTTCGAAGCGTCAGGCAGGCCAAGTGGCTCGGCCCGGCCGGCCCAGGCTCCTCGCCCACTAGCTCGACATGCGCCCGCACGATCGAGCGCTGGTCGCAGCCGCCGACCGGGACGCGCGAGCCCGGCGGGCGGTCGATCGCCGCGCCGCGCTGGGCCAGCAGCTCCAGATCGTCGTCTTCGGGGTGCAGCAGCGAGAGCGAGAGCGCGCGCGGCGAGAAGCGCCGCCACAGCAGCCGCACGATCTCGCGCACGGCCGTGGCGGTGTCCAGGGTCGACGTGAACGTCTGGCTGATCTCGTACAGCGCGACGATCTCAGACAGGCGCTGCTTCTCCATCCGGACGCGCCGCCACTCCAGCGCGCGCCGCACAGTCCGCTCCAGGTCGTCGACCGTCACCGGCTTGGTCAGGTAGTCGAACGCGCCGAGCTTGAGCGCCGCGCGGGCGCTCTCGACGGTCGCGTGGGCGGTGAAGACGATCGCGTCGGTTTCGGGGTAGCGATCGCGCAGCTCGTGCAGCAGGTCGATGCCGCCCATCTCGGGCATCTGCAGATCGGTCAGAACGAGGTCGTACTGCGCGTCGTTCAGCCGCTCCAGCGCCGCCTGGCCGTGCTCGGCGGCGGCGACCTGATAGCCGTTCCTCTGCAGCAGGCGTACACAGAATTCGCGCACGTTGGCGTCATCTTCGACGACGAGCAGCCGTGAGGGTTCGGCCGGTGCCTGCTCCGGAGTGGCTATGACGCTCATAGGTATCTACCTCCTGCGCTGGCCGCTGGGGGTGCTGGTTTCTCTTTGTTATATCGTTTAGTAGGCGTTCAAAGATACGGCAAGCGCCGCGGCGCTCAGATGCTGAGCGTGGCTCTTATTTGGAAAAAGCGGGGGGTTTGGAGGGGCATGCCGCCCCTCCAGGAATACTCTTTTTCCAACTCTATCGTCGGATGTGGTTATGATGTAGTTGGCCCGCCGGGGAGCAAGACTGCGGCGCCGTTACGTTTCGCTCCGGCGCACAGCCCTGCGACGAATTGGGCGTAGGCCTCGGCGATTCCAGGAATCAGAGCGCCATATTGGGGTGGCGCTAGCCAGATTATGGGGACGGGGCGCTTCTGCTAGCTGCCGGCGAAGCGCCTCAGTCATACCCGCCGGTTAGGTACAGAGTTGTCGCTCAAGCCGGCCTGGGGCGGCTCTCGAAGAAAACACGCACACGGCGCTCCAGCTCTTCGAAATCAAACGGCTTCGCCAGGTAATCATTTGCGCCCATGCGCCGGGCCTGTTTCTCGGTATCGGGTGTGCCAAAAGCGGTGATCAGGATGACGTAGATGTCGTTGTAGTCCCGCCGGATCGCCTGAATCAGCTCCATGCCATCCATGCGCGGCATATTCATATCTGTAATAACCAAATCGCAGTGATGCTGTGCAAGCTGCTCGAGCGCGGCGACGCCATCCTCGGCTTCCAGGACCGGGTAGCCGCCGTTGGTCAGCATAAACTTGTACAGCCGGCGCGTCGCTGCGTCGTCCTCGACGATCAGGACGTTTGGGGCGCCACCATTGGTTACGGCCGGGCTGGTCGGCAATGACATGGGTGGACCTCCGTATCCTTAGTGAAGATAACAATCTGTGGTCATAGTCGCTGGCATACTATTTCCACAGGGGCAGGGATTAGTTGGGCGACACCAGTTTGCGGTTGGCCCTCCGCACGTGAATCCTTGACAAAGCACAATAGTGAAGCTATTTTACCACATGTCAACGGAGCGCCGAGTGCAAAGTTACGCATAAAACGCGGGTGTGACGGAACTGTAATCGTGCTGTCATGTGAATGAGCGTGCCGCCGATCTTCCTGGACTTGAAAACCTGGGCCGGGTTGGGGATGTGAGGGAACGGCCGCGCCCGCAGCTATATTCCCAACCCCACCACAGAACATTGCCTAGCGGTAAGACGCCAGGTCGCGCTCCTCGATCGTCGGCATAAAGCGCGACATCTCGACGATCTTGAAGATCTTCTGATGGTGTGGGCTGACGTTCATCGCGAACAGTTTATTGCCCGCCTTGCGCGCCGAGACGACGAACTTGAGCAGCGCCGAGATGCCGGCCGAGTTGATGAAGGCAACATTCGCGAAGTCGAGCACCGTAATTGGCCGCATCGCCGTCTGAGTCGCAGTCGCCTCGATCGCCGTGGCCGAATTGGTGTCGACGCTGGTCGTCATAATATGCAGCACCGCCACATTGCCAAACTCTTCTCGTCTGATAACTTCATTGCTCATTGGACGGGTCCTTCCGATACAGCCGTAATGTCATAACTGTTCCAAGCTGCGAAGAGTCGATCTCGTAGTCGTCGACCAGCGCGCTGATCAGGTACATGCCGAACCCGCGATGTATGCCGCCGTCGAGATTCTGCTCTTCCACAACCCGGCGCGAGAAGTCGATCTGGTCGACGCCGGCGCCTTCGTCGCGGATGCGGACCTCTAGCTTGTCGGCGTCGAAGATGAAGACGACTTCGACGAGCTTGCTGGCCTGGCGCTGATTGCCATGGTCGATCGCATTGTTGACCGCCTCGCTCACCGCCAGCTTGAGGTCTTCGACGCGATCGGGCGGCAGCCCGATCGCATGGCCGAGCTCGTCGGCGCTTGCGCGGACCACCCGCTCGAAGATCGGGTTCGATGGAATGTTGACCAGCACACGTTGCATGGGCGATCCTCAATGATGCCAGCGTGTAGGGGCACGGTGACCGTGCCCCTACACGCTGGCATCTCTACTGGCTCCCAATGGCCGGCACGCTCCGGAGCCGCCCGCCCCGCTGCGCGGCCCGCGGCGCGGCGGCCTGCTCTTCCTGGCGCACCAGGTGGTCGTAGCGGCGCAGGTAGGCCTTGCCAAGCGACGCATTGCCAATCTGGAGGTACGACGCGCCCAGGTAGTAGAGCGCCTGGATGTGGCGCGGGTTGCGGCGCAGCACCTTCTCGAACAGCGGGATGGCGCGCGCCGGCTCCATCAGCTCTTTGTAGCACAGCCCCAGCATGAAATTCGTCTCGACATCTTCCGGCCAGAACTGGAGCACCTGCTCGAACTCGCGGGCGGCCAGGTCGTGCCGGCCGCGCCGCACATACATGTAGCCCAGATCGTAGCGCAGCGAGTGGGCATCCGGCGCCAGCTCGACGGCTTTGCGCCAGACGGCCAGCGCCCAGTTTTCGTGGCCCATCACGTTGTACATAAAGCCGAGCAGGTAGTGCGCCTGCGGGTCGCGCGGCAGCAGCTGCACCGAGCGCTCGAAGGCGCGCGTGGCAGCCTGGTTCTTGCCCATATCATACAACAATTTGCCCATGCTCACGAAGAGCTTGCCGTTGCCGGGGTGCAGCTTGGCGCACTCAAACAGCACCTCGTACGCTTGCTTGAGCTTGCTCTGGAGCTTCAGGATCGCGCTGGTGCGGATGCGCGCATCGACATAGTGACGATCCTGCGGCGGGATCTGGTTGTATTCCTCCATCGCCGGTTCAAGCCGGCGCGTGCGCGCCATCAAGTTCCCGAGCAGGAAGCGGGCGTGGTGCTCCTGCGGCCGCCACTGCAGCAGCGCGCGGTAGATCCGCTCGGCCTCCTCCTCGTAGCCCTGCTGCTTGAGATCCTGGCTGAGCCGGTAGTACCACTGCGCCACCTCTTCCTCCGAGCGGATGACCAGCAGCCGGTCCTGGATCTCGGGCGAGATAAAGGTGGGCTCGACTCGCAGCGCCTCGGTGAAGCAGCGCTGCGCCAGCTCGTGGGCGCCATGGCTCTGGTGCATGAGACCCATGTAGTAGCGCGGCTCGGCGGCCTGCGGGCGGGCGGTGCAGGCCTGGTCGTAGTGGATGTAGGCGCGGCCGGCGTCGTCGAGCCGCTGGTAGCAGCGGCCGAGCGAGAAGTGCGCCTCGTAGAGCTTCGAGTTGTGCTCCAGCGCCTCTTTGAACGCCGCGATCGCGCGGTCGAGATGGCCGCGGGCGGCGAAAGCTACGCCCAGATTGTAGTGCGCCTCGGCAAGCTGCGGGTCGGTCTGCACCGCCTCCAGGTACTCGCGCAGCGCGCCGTCCCAGTCGTCCTGGAACGCCAGCGCGTTGCCGATGTACAGGTAGATGATCGCGCGCTCGCGGTCGAAGATCTGGGCCTGCTCCTCGCCCTCGACATAGGCGGCGATCAGCGCGGCCTTGAAATGCTCGATCGCGTCGGCGTAGGCGGCGCGCAGGTAGGCGCGAATGCCCTGGCCGAAGGTGGCGCCCAGGCGCGTGCCGGCCATAAAGCGCTCGCTCCCGGCAAACGTGTCCAGGTCGAGCGGCATGAAGTTAAGCGGTTCGTTGACGGTCATGGCGGTCGCTCCCAACCCTGTTTGAGCGGGCGAGCGGGTGAGCGGGTGCACGGGTGATCTATTACCTCACCCGTGCACCCATTCACCCATTCAGCCGTTCACCTTGTCAGCTACCGATACTCTTCCAACACTAGGCGTAGCTGTCCATTCAGTTCGCGCGCCAGCGCGCGCCCGAACTGGCCCTGCGCCGCGGCGACGATCGCCGGCAGCGCCTCGTCCCAGGCCGCGACAGGCGCGTCGGCGCCGGGGAGCGCGAGCTCGGACCAGAGCCGATCGGCGCGCTCGGCCCCAAGCACATCGGTGGCGATGCTCTTCAGCTCGGCGTCGAGCCGCGCCAGCCGCCGCCGCACAATCACGATCGTAATGTCGTCGGCCTGCTCGCTGCCGCCCCAGGCGCGCAGCTCGTGCAGCAGCGCGGCCACCAGCGCGCGCGGCTTGAGCCCTGCGTGGGCGCGCAACATGCACTCCAGCCGCCCGTAGCCGTAGATCTCTCCACGCGGGCCGCTCGCCTCGACTACGCCGTCGGTGTACAGCACGACCGTGTCGCCTGGGTGGATGACGGCGCTCGCCTCCTGGTAGTCGCTGTCGCCGTCGACGCCGAGCGGCAGGCCCGAGAGCTCGATCTCGGAGACGTGCCTGTCGATCAGCACGGGATAGTTGTGGCCGGCATTCGCGATGCGCAGCAGGCCTCGCCGCGTGTCGAGCAGCACGTAGAGCATCGTCACCATGCCCTGCGGGATCTCGGAGAGCACACCGCGGTTGGTGTCGGCTAGCGTCGGGCCCGGCGGCTCACCACGCCGCGCGGCGTGGCGGAACACCGTTCGCGCGACGGCCATGCGTAGCGCGGCCGGCAGCCCTTTGCCCGAGACGTCGCCGATCATGATCCCGTGCCAGCCGTCGCCAATCGGCAGGAAGTCGTACAGGTCGCCGCCCAGGTCGCGCGCCGGCATCGAGATCGCGCTGATCTCCCAGCCGGGCAGCCTTGGCACCGCCTCCAGCAAGAGCCCCTGCTGTATGTCGCGCGCCAGCAGCATGTCTTGCTCGATCTCGGCCTGCCGGCGCAGCCCGTCGCGGTTGAGCGCAAGCGGCGCTACGCCGGGCGCCGGCCTGGGACGCAGGCTCGCGGTCGCCCCGCGACGCGCGTGCACCAGCAGGGTGGCGCGCAGGCGGCGATGCGGTTGGCGTTGAGCGTGGTTCATTACTATAAAGGATAGTAAAGGGGCTTAACGCCCCTTCGTCGCACCTATGTCGGATTTCGGTAGAACAGCAATCCGTCTATGGCAGGTCTCGCGGAGCCACCCAACCGCGACACCGTCGAGCAGGTCGCCCGGCGGATGGCGATCGAGCTTGCGCAGCGTGTTTCGATATTCGCGGGCGGCCTTGTCGGCGCGGCCGGACTGGCGATACGCCTCGGCCAGGTGAAACGAGGCCAGCGCCGACTCGGCGCTCAGGTAGCGCGCGCGCTCGAGCTGCTGGATGGCCGCCGGCCACTGGCCCTGGCGCCCGTAGATCATTCCGAGCAGCAGGTAGGCCTCTTCGTTCAGCGCGTCGAGCTCGATCGCGCGCTGGACCTCGGCCGTCGCCAGGTCGAGGTCGCCCCGATCGGCGTGAGCGCGGGCCGCCAGCGTGAGCGCCTGCGGCGCGCAGGCCGACTGTGGCGAGATATGCCCGAGCATCTTTAGCGCCTCGTCAAATTGCCCGCGATCCAGCAGCGCGTGCCCCTGCGCCAGGGTCTCCTGATCGTGTGGACCGCGTGGCCGCGACGGGCTCGCATGATCATGAAATACCTGTGAGCGGTCGTGAGATACGCCTGCACTACGCTGGTGGTCCCGCCGCGTGCTGCTCGTCCCCCGGCGACGCACATCACCGGGATCGAGCGTTCGACGCTCACGCGGCTCGGCGCTCGGCGCCGCCGATTCCAACGTCTCTTTGTAGTAAACGTAGGCCCCGGCCACTTCTCGCGAACGAAAGTTGTCGGAAATGTTCCAGAGCGTCTCGGAAAAGCCGAGGAACAGCAGCCCGCGTTCGGGCAGGCACTCGTAGAATCGCGCGATCAGCTCCCGGCATGTTTTCAGCTGGAAGTAGATCGTCACGTTCTGGCAAAAGATGATATCGACCCCCAACGCGTCCAGCGGGAAAGGGTCGAGCAGGTTCTGTGGTTCGAACCGCGTCAGCGACCGAGCGACCTCGCCCACGCAATACCCGTCGCCGCTCGGCTGAAAATAGCGCCTCAGCAGGTCGGCCGAAAGATTCTGGAGCGAGCGGCCGCGGTAGCAGCCCGCGCGCGCCTGCTCGAGCGCCGGCTCGCTCAGGTCAGTCGCCCAGATATCGACCGGGCGCGCGAGCAGGCGGCCGAACGTCTCGAGCGCGACGATCGCGAGCGAGTAGGCCTCCTCACCGGTGGCGCAACCAGCGCTCCAGATGCGAATAGGCTCACCTGGCGGCTTGCAGCGGTGGATCTCGGGGAGCAGCGTTTCGCGCAGCGCCCGCACGTGCAGCCCGTTGCGGAAAAACATGGTCTCATGGTTCAGCATCAGCTCGGCTAGCCGGCGCAGCTCGTCGCGCCCATCCGGCGACGCGATGCGACGCTCGTAGCCCGCCAGATCATCGCCGGTGGCGGCAAGCCGCTGGGCCAGGGCGTGCTCGAGCTGCTGGCGCCGCGCCGCGTCGAGGTACACACCGCTGTAGCCGGCCAGCAGATGGCGCAGCCGCTCGAACTCATCCGGCGAGAGCAGGCCGGGCCAGGTGCTGCGCGCCGCCCCTGGAGGCAGAGCGGTCGATTGGCGGCTCGGCGTCATTGGTTTGCCCTGCCTGGCTGCGCGCCGCTCGGCGCGGCGCTCTCGCCGACGAGCCCGACCAACCGGCGCGCGATATCCAGCGCCGGCAGCACCTCGCGTGCCGCGCCGAGCTGGATGGCGGCGCGCGGCATTCCAAAAATGGTGCTGGTCAGCTCATCCTGTGCGATCGTGTAGCCCTTGGCGCGCCGAATGGTCAGCATCCCATAGGCGCCGTCGCGCCCCATGCCGGTGAGCAGGACGCCGATCGCGCGCGGGCCGAAGAACTCGGCGGCAGCCTGCATCGAGATATCGATCGACGGCCGCTGGATCAACAGCGGGTTCTTGCTCAGATGCACGGTGCCATCCTGCGTGATCAGCAGATCGCGCTGATCGGGTGCGACCAGCACGGCGCCGGGCCGAATCGGCTGCCCTTCGCGCGCCAGCACCACCGGGAGCTTGCAGGAGTGGGCCAGCCACTCGGCCAGGCCGGCGCTGAAGCCCGCGGCAATGTGCTGAACCACCAGCACGCCGGCTGGCAGGTCGCTTGGCAGGTCCGCCAGCACCTGGTTGACGATGCGCGGGCCGCCGGTGCTGGCGCCGATCACGATGATTGGGAAATCCGGCCCCGCCGCCGAGACGGGGAGACGGGGAGGCGAGGAGACGAGGAGACGCGATTGCAATTCGCGCTCTTTATCTCCTCGTCTCCTTATCTCCTTATCTTCCAATACGATCGAGCGGGTTTCTTTCGGAAGAGCGAGGCCCTTCGGCGAGCGCCGGCGGCCGCGCAGGTGCGTGACGACCCGGACGCGTGACAGTACTTTGACCCGCCGGATGAGCGTACGGCCGGCGCGCTCGAGCGCCAGCGGGTTGTCGCCGGATGGTTTCTCGATCACCTCCAGCGCGCCCGCGCCAAGCATCTTGAACGTGATGTCGACGTCGTGACTCGCCAGCGATGCGGTGAGCACCAGAATCGGCGTCGGGCAGTAGGCCATTAGGTGCTCGGTCGTCGCCAGGCCGTCCATCACCGGCATGCGCACGTCCATGGTCACGATGTCGGGGCGCAGATCCTTGACCAGATCGATCGCCACGCGCCCATTGTGCGCCGCCCCGACAACCCGAATTGCCGGGTCCTGCTCAAGCAGTCCGGTGATCACACGCCGCGCAAGTGCGGAGTCGTCGACCACTACCACGCGAATGGGCTGGCTCATAGACGTTCGTTTGAGTTTCTGAAAGACTGTTTTAGCCTTTCAGTCGGTCTGTGGTGGGGTGGGGGGAGCGGGGCGGGCTGTGCCCGCCCCGCTCCCCCCACCCCAGATGTGTCAAGTTGCCGGGAACCTTGGCTAGTGCATCTCCAGGATCATCTTGACGCGATTCGGCAGGTTCAGCAGATCGATGTCTTTGTTCAGGTAGTCGTCCACGCCGGCCTCGAACGCGGCGTGCTTGTCGTCGCTCGACGTGAGCATAATAATACGCAGATCGTCGAGCGCCGGGTCGTTGCGCAGCCGCCGGCAGACCTCGTAGCCGTCGATGCCGGGCATCTGGACGTCGAGCACCATCAGGTCGGGCATGTCGTGGGCAACCTTCGCCAGCGCCTCTTCGCCGCTGTGCGCGAGCCGGACGTCGTACCCGTACATGGATAAACGCATGCGAACAATATCTGTGACCAATTTGCTATCGTCGACGACCAAGATTTTTCCTGCCATTTTAGACCTCGTGTTGTAGGCTTTCAGTCGTGCTGAAAGTGTTTTCGTGGAAGACCTAGCCCACTAGCATTGAGAACAGCATCAACACTAACTCCCTAGTAATTGGTGGACAGTCTCCAGCAGGTTGCTCTGGTTGAACTGGCGCTTGACGATGTATGCCTGCGCGCCGGCCTCCAGGCCACGGCGGCGGTGCGTCTCGGAGGCCAGGCTGGTGACGATGATCACCGGCAGGTCGCTCAGTCCGGGGTCGTCGCGAATCCGGCTGGTGAGCTGGAATCCATCTATCCGCGGCATCTCGATGTCGCTGACGATAAGATCGTAGGGAGCGGCGCGGAGTTTGTCAAGCGCGTCAAAGCCGTCGACGGCCGTGGTCACGTCGTAGCCGGCCGACTGCAGGATCGTTCGCAGCAGCTCGCGCGTGGTGAACGAGTCGTCTGCGACCAGCAGGCGGGCGTGGCGCCGCACCTCCTCCTGGCCGACGGCGGTCGTCAGCGCCATGCCGCGGGCAGCCTGCGCCAGCACGGCCGGGTTCAGCAGCAGGATCAGCCGGCCGTCGCCCAGCTGGATCGCGCCGTTGAAGCGGCGCTGCTTCGCTAGCAGCGGGCCGAGCGACTTGACGACGACCTCGCGCTCGTCGAGCAGGCGATCCACCAGCAGCGCCAGCGGCCGCTGGGCCGTGCCGACGACGATCGCGGGCAGCCGCCGCGGCGCGGTAAACGGTTGCGGCGCACCGAGATCGAGCAGATCGGAGAGGCGCAGCAGCGACGCCAGCCGGCCGTCGATCGCAAGCATCGCCCGCCCCTCGACAGTCTGTACATGCTCGGCGTAGACCCAGGCGCTACCCTGGCAGCCCGTAGCAGGCAGCGCAAAGGTGTGCTCGCCGACCTCGGCCAGCAGCACCCGCGTGGTCACCAGCGTCAGCGGCAGCACCAGCGTGATCGACGTGCCTGCGCCCAGATGCGAGTCGACCTGCACCTGGCCGCCAAGCTCGACGATATTGGTGCGCACGACGTCCATGCCGACGCCACGGCCGGAGATATCGGTGATGATCTGCGCGGTGCTGAACCCTGGTATGAAGATCAGCTCGAACGACTCCTGGTCGGTCAGCATCGCGGCCGCGTCGTCCGAGAGCAATCCTTTGCGGATCGCGATCTCGCGCAGCTGTGCCGGGTCCATGCCGCGCCCGTCGTCGCGGATGACGATATGGACGTAGGGGCCGAGCGCCTGGGCGCTTACGTGGATGGTTCCCTGGCGCGGCTTACCGGCTTGCTCGCGCATGTCGGGCGGCTCGACGCCATGGTCGATAGCATTGCGGATCAGATGGACCAGCGGGTCGTGCAGCGCCTCAATGATCTTGCGGTCCAGCTCGATCGTCTCGCCGTCCAGAGTCAGATCGACCGCTTTGCCGGTCTCGCGCGCCAGATCGCGGACGGCACGGGGCAGGTTGGTGAAGACGGTCGCGATCGGCAGCAGGCGCGCGGCCATGACCTCATGCTCCAGGTCTTCGATCAGCTGGCTGGTCTGGCTCATGTGCTGGCCGAAGCGCTCAGCGTGCGACCGAATCAGCCGCCCGGCGCGCTCGCCGGCATTCAGCGCGCCGTTGAGGTGGCGGTCGAGCGAATCGCGCTGCAGCTGGGAGAAGCGCAGCTGCTTGAGTGCGCGCTCGAGCGCCAGCAGCGCGCGCTCCTGCTGGCCGACCAGCGCGGCCAGCTGCTCCAGCGTCTGGAGGTGCGCCGACTGGGCCTGCCGCCCGACCGCCAGCTCGCCGGCCAGGTTCAGCAGCCGGTCGAGCCGGTCGACCCGCACCCGAATGGTCTGGCGGGCGGCGGCGCGCATGGGCCTGAGCGTCGCCGGCGGCACCGGCGCGGAATCGGGCGCCGGCGTGGGATCGTCGGGCGCTGCCGGCTGCGGATCGTCCGCGGCTTGTGTCTGTGGCGGCGTACGGCCTCGGCCGAGAGTTAGCGTCAGCGCCTCGACGTCGATGGCCGCGGGCTGGCCCTCGATCGCGGCGTTGACGATCTCGAGGATGGCGTCGCCGCCGCGCAGCAGCTCATCGGCGAGCGCACGATCGAGCTCGCGGCGGCCGTCGCGGACTGCGCCGAGGATGTGCTCGCACGTGTGCGCGATCCGCCCGACCGACTCGAAGCCGAGCATTCGCGCCGAGCCTTTGATCGTGTGCATGGCGCGAAAGATCGTGTCGATGTGCTCGCGCCGGCCATCGGCGCCAGGGCCGCGCGACTCGATCGCATCGAGACCCTCGGCGAGCACGCGAATGTTCTCGGCCGTCTCATCGCGGAACTGGCTGTGGAAGGAAGTCAGGTCCATGTCAGGTCGCAAGCTTCAAGCTTCAGGTCGCAGGCTGCAGGTCGCAGGCTGCAGGTCGCAGGCTTCGACGAAGTTTGCGACTTGCGACCTGCGACCTGCGACATGTTATTTGCCGTTATTCGCCAGCTGGTACATACGATCGTCGATTGCGTCGATCGCCGCCCGGAAGGAATCGTCGTGCGGCTCTTCGTAGACGATGCCGTGCAGCCGCTCGGCGATCGCGGTCAGCATCTGGGCCGACTCGGCCATCTGGCGCGAGCCCGCTGCAGTCTGGCGGGCGACGTCGGCGATCTCACGCATCGTCTCGACCACTTGCTCGCTGGCGCTCTGCTGCTGCGCGGTCGCCAGGCTGATCTCGGCGCTGCTCTGGGCGGTCCGCTCAGCGACCATCACGATGTTGTCCATCACCTGCCCGGCGCTGTGGGCCAGCTCGACGCCGCGCTCGACCTCTTTGCCGCCCTCCTCGGCCGCCAGCACCGCCGAGTTGGTGGCCTGCTGGATCTCGGCGATCACGCCCTTGACCTCTTTGGCGGCGGCCAGGGCGCGGTTGGCCAGGCTTTTGACCTCGGCGGCGACGACGGCGAAGCGCCGGCCGTGCTCGCCGGCGCCGGCGGCCTCGATCGCAGCGTTGAGCGCCAGCAGGTGCGTCTCGTCGGACAGATCGTTGATCAGATCGATGATCTCGCCGATCTGCTGGGAGCGCTCGCCCAGGTTGAGCACGCGCGTCGAGACATCCTGCATGCGCCCGCGGATGCGCTCCATCGCCTGGATGCTATTGTCGACCGCCTCCTGGCCCTCGCTCAGGTTCTCGAGCGTCTGCCGCGAGGCTTCGGCGACCTGCTCGGCGGCGATCGCGATCTGCCGCGCGGTCGATCCGAGCTCCTCGATAGTGGTGCTGACCTGCGAGACCGCGCTGGCCTGCTCGGTCGCGCCGCTGGCCTGCTGGTGGGATGCGGCGAGCAGCTCGGCGGCGGCCGACGAAAGCTCGCTGCCCAGCTCGACCTGCTGGATATTCTTCTCAAGCAGCTTCTGGTTGATGCTGAACAGTGCCTCGGACTGCTCGCGCGCCTGGGCGACGAACTGCGCCGTGCTGCGCGACCAGAGCAGGGCGAGGTAGGCCAGCAGCCCGCCGACGACGGCGAACGTGATCGCGGCCACGATCGACCGGCCCTCGCTGTTGAGCGTGATCAGCGGCGTGAGGATGCCGAAGTTCTCCAGCAGTGCCAGCAGAACGAACCAGCCAAGCGAGACCAGAAAGAGCCTGATGCCGTCGCCGGATCGGCCGAACAGACCGGCGGCCATCACCGGGATCAGGTAGACGACGAACAGCGGCCCCGACACGCCGCCGAGCAGGTAGATCGAAAGCGTCACGTAGAAGGTGGTGCTGTACAGAAAAAAGTTGGTCGCCAGCTGATAGCGCTTGCCGCGCGCGAGCCACGCGGCGCCGCCGGCGATCAGGCCCGCCAGGACGAACGAGATAAGCTCCGGGAGGAGCACCTGCATCGGCAGGAACCCGAGCAGGCTGAGCACGATGATGACGAGACCGCCCAGCACGGCGACTATCGTGAAGCCAGCCGCCAGGCGCACCAGCAGCCGCGCGCGATCGCCGTCGGTGCCCTGTATGTCCGCAATTGTGCGCCGTAGGCGGAGTCGATCTTCGGAAGAAGCCTGTTCCATAGCGAGTCTCGCCCTATCTCGGATCTCTAAAGCGTGGTCGGGATGGGGGTTTGGGAGTGGGCGCTGCCCGCCCCCAAACCCTGATCTCCACCACAGATTGCCAAGTCTTCAGGAATCTTGCCTGCTTGTTGAAGCAGCACGCTACGCGCCACCGCACGAAGATCAAGCTGAACAATCAGGTCGCCCTCGATCGCCAGGGCGCCGGTGGCCCAGGGCTGCCGCAGCCGATCGCGCAGGAGCGCCGGCAGTGGCGCGCAGGCGGCGCGTTCGAGAAAGGTTTCGACATAATCCACCAGCAGTGCGACGTAGCGTCGCCGCAGCGGGACGATCAGCGCGCGCCGGCGCGCCAGCGTGCTGCGGTCGGATGGGTCGAGCAGCGGTCCCAGCTCGACGCCAAGGCAGGGCTGGTCGAACAGACCGCCGGCCGCCAGGGCGTCGGGGCCAGGGACGAGCTTCACGTCGAGCAGATCGTCGCGGCGGACGGCACCAGCCGCTCGTCGTAGCGCGCCAGGCCACCCAGAAAGCGGGCGCCCGCCGGGTCGAGCGCGGCCGGAACTGGCGCGAAAGCGCCGGCCGGCAGCGCCACCAGATCCAGCACTGTCTCGGCCAGCAGCGCCATTCCGATGTCGTCGTGCGCCACGATCACCAGGCGGGTCGCGCGCGTGATCGGGGCAGACTCAAGGCCGAGCAGCGGATGCAGCGCAACGACCGGCAGGATGCTGCCGCGCTGGCTCAGGATCCCAGGGATGGTCGGCGGCGCGCCGGGGACCGGTGTAAAGGTACGATAGCGGATCACCTCGCGCACGTCGGCCGACGGGAGCGCGTACAGCTCGCCGGCAAGCTGAAATAGCAGCACATCCAGTGCTGCCGGGGGCTTGATCTGGTTTTCAGTGGGGCGGGCTGTGAACACGGGAACCTGCGCATCGCTAGACCAGCGGTTGTGGGATCATCCAAGAGTCACAGGGAGCATACTACGGAACGCGCCGGCCGGTCAAGCAACCCATTGGTACTGAAGGCACGTCATACGGCAGTACTCTTGTTTGCGGCGGCTCAGCGGAGGGAGCGGATGGCGAGCCGGCGAGGCGGAGCGCGCGGAGGGCTTCGTTAAATCGTCGTATGATTGAAGGGTCTACTGTCAACGGATTTAGGGAGCGGATTGAGCGGATGGCGGAGTGTGGGCCGCCTATGGCTGCGCCACCGATCCGCTCGCAGCCATTTGCCGGACGTAGCAGGGCTGGCGTCGACATGATGATGTGCGGCCGCATGAGCGCAGGGTTGAAATTTACATAGTATACGCTATAATCTTTACAGCAATCTCCTAGCAGGTGAACAGAATCATGAGTTATCGTCGTCGCCCCGGCGCTCGGCCCCTCCAGCTGCTCTTCGCGGCTGCGCTGCTTGCCCTGGGCCTGGCGCTGCCCCTGGCCTCGGCGGTGTTTTCGCCGGCCGATCCGAGCATGGCCGCGGCGGCGCTCCCGACGGCGCGGGTGCTCAGGGCGACGGACGACCGGCGACGGGTGATCAACGACCAACGACCAACGACCAGCGACCAACGACCAACTGCCGGCGACCAGATTCCGACTCCGGTTCTGCGGGCAGCTCCAGGGAACGACAACCCGCCGCCAGCGGCGGCCGTGCCGGCGCCGGCCGCGCCCGAGCAGGCGATCGCGGCGCCGCCGCCGCAGGCTGAGCCGACGCGGACGAGCACGCCGGTGCCGCTCGGCATGGTGGAGGCCAACCCGGCCGCGCCGGCCGCGACGCTGTTCCCGACAGTGGCCGCGACGCTGTTCCCGACGGTGGCCGCACAGCCGGCCGAGTCGGCGCCGGGCGTGCCGCTGGCCGCGCCCGTGCCGATCCTGATGTACCACTATATTCGCTCGGTCGACGAGGCCAGCGACCCGCTGGGATACAATCTCTCGGTGACGCCCGAGGACTTCGAGCGCCAGATGGCCTGGCTGCGTGATCAGGGCTACGCAGGCGTGCGGATGGACACGCTAGCCCGCTGCATGCGCGGCGAGGCGCTGTGCCCGGCCAAGCCAATCGCGCTCACGTTCGACGACGGCTACGAGGATGCCTTCACGACGGCGCTGCCGGCGCTGCAGCGCTACGGCATGCGCGCGACCTTCTACATCATCAGCGGGTCGGTCGGCCAGCCCGGCTACATGACCTGGGAGCAGCTCGCGGCGATGTGCGACGCCGGGATGGAGATCGGCGCGCACACAGTCACGCACGCCGACCTGACCACGCTCGACGCCGCGATGGCCAGCTACGAGATCGCGCAGTCGAAGGCCGACCTGGATCAGCACCTCGGGATCGGCGTGGCGAGCTTCTGCTACCCGACCGGCCTGTACAACTGGTCGATCGAGGAGCAGGTGCGCGCGGCCGGCTACGTCAGCGCCACCACAACCCGCTGGGACGGCGACTACAGCGACATGCTGGCGCTACCGCGGCGGCGCGTGGCCGGCGGGACATCGATCGATGGGTTCGTGGGGATCGTGCAGGGGTAGCGCTTCCAAGTTCTGAGTTTTGAGTTTTGCGTTTTGCGTTGAGCGCTCGTCTTGTGGGGGGTGGGAGTGTGGGCGCGGGGCTCAGCCCCGCGCCCACACTCCCACCCCCACAGACTGTCAAGTTGCCAAGAGGTTGTCTTAGTGAAGCTCGAACGCGCCATGGGCGATCATCTGTGAAAGCGCGGCGATGTCGGGCGCGGGCGGCCGATCGGCGGTGAGGGCAGGCACGCGAGCGCGCAGGCGATCGTAGGCCGCCTCGACGCCGCGGCCCGAGCGCAGCGGCCGGTGCTGCTCGATCGCCTGGGCCGCGCACAGCAGCTCGATCGCCACGACGTCGCGGGCCATGTCGAGCGCCTGGCGGGCCTGGAGCGCGGCGGTCGCGCCCATGCTGTTCCAGTCCTCCATGCCGCCCGAGGTCGGCAGGCTGGCGATCGAGGCCGGCTGCGCCAGCGCGCGGATCTCGGCCACCAGCGCGGCGGCGGTGTACTGCGCGACCATCAGGCCAGACTGCACGCCGGGCTGCGGGGTCAGGAACGGCGGCAGATGCATCTCGGGCTCCCAGGCGCCGAGCAGCAGGAACGACCGGCGCTCGGACAAGCCGGCGATCTGCGCCAGCACGATCGCCAGCAGATCCAGTGCGGTGGCGAGCGGCTGGCCGTGGAAGTTGCCGCCGGAGAGGACATCGCCGGCCTCGACGAACAGCAGCGGGTTGTCGGTGACGGCGCCGAGCTCGTTGGCGATCACTTGCTCGACATGCGCCAGCGAGTCGCGCGCGGCGCCGAGCACCTGCGGGATGCAGCGCAGCGAGTAGGGATCCTGGACGCGCGGGTCGTCACGGTGGGTCTGCGGGAGCGCGCTGCCGTGCAGCAGGGCGCGCAGGCGGGCCGCGCAGGCGGCCTGGCCGGGCTGCGGGCGCAGCGCGTGGATGCGCGGATCGAGCGCGGCGTGGGTGCCGAGCGCGCCGTCGAGGCTCATCGCGGCGGCGACCTCGGCGGCGTGCAGTAGCCGCCAGGCGTCGTGCAGCAGCAGCGCGCCCATGCTGGCCATCAGGTGGGTGCCGTTGAGCAGCGCGAGGCCCTCCTTGGCCTCCAGCTGGATCGGGGTGAGGCCGGCGCGCGCGAGCGCCTCCGTCCCGGTGTAGTATTCAGCATTCAGGAGCCAGGAGTCAGAATATGTCGCCGATGTCGCAGCCAGTTCACTGGAATCAGCGCCATTCTGAATTCTGAATTCTGAATTCTGAATGCTGGCGAAGCCCTCGCCGATCAGCACCAGCGCGATATGGGCGAGCGGGGCCAGGTCGCCGCTGGCGCCGACGGAGCCGCGTGAGGGCACCAGCGGCACGACTCCGCGGTCGAGCAGCGCCAGCAGCGCATCGACGACCGATTGGCGCGCGCCGGAGGCGCCGCGGGACAGGCTGGCGGCGGCCAGCAGCATCATCGCGCGGACGGCGTCGGGCGGGAGCGGGGCGCCGGCGCCGGCAGCGTGGCTGCGGACCAGGTTGTGCTGGAGCTCGCCCAGGCGCTCGGCCGGGATGTGGACCTTGCTGAGCGCGCCGAAGCCGGTCGTCACGCCGTAGCAGACCTGCTGCTCGGCGACGATCCGCTCGACCAGGGCGCGGGCCTTCGCGATCCGCTCGACCGCCTGCGGCGCCAGGGCGACCGGCCGGCCGCCGCGCGCCACGGCGACGACATCGGCGATCGTCAGCGGCTCGCCTGTGAGCATGAGAGTGGTCATCGTCGATCTCGCTTTGGATATGTTCAACGGACAGAGCGGACTACAAACGGACCCCACGGACGAGGTCCATCGGAAGAGCGCGTGGCTGCCGTAGTATAGCGCGGGGCAGTGGCGGGGGCAACTGGAGTCGCTGTCAGCGGATTTGGGCGCGGATTATCAGATCGCACGACGCTGCCCGAGGAGCCGAGCACAGCCGGGAACGGCAGAAGTGCGGAGCGACGGAAGTGAACCGCCAGACCTTCCGCTCTTTCCGTCGCTCAGTCCTTCCGCGTTCGAGCTACGCCTGCAAGAACGCAGAGAGCAGGCCGTGGAAGTGGTGCACGCCGTTCTCGCGCGCCACCGAGAAGCGACCGACGTCGTAGGATCGCGACTTGAGGCGCCGCTGGACCGCCTCGCAGATCGCGATGTCCTCCTGCTGGACCAGATCGCTGAACTTGAACGCCTTGTGGAACTCCTCGGCGACCCCCGGCCGGTCGACGTCGAGCACGTACCATTCGAAGATCGTCAGGGTGCGCTGGTGGCCGAGCGGCAGGATGATGTTGATCTGCAGGTTGTCGGGGTAGATGTTCAGCATCAGGTTCGGGAAGATCCAGTAGTACAGCGCCTGGGCGTCGGCACCTTGCTCCAGCTTGCGGCGCAGCAGCGAGTCGGGCTTCTCGCGGATCGGCGCGTGCTGCTTCGAGTAGTAGCGAAAGGTCTCGACGCGGTACTGCTTGTAGTCGATCTCCTTGTACAGGACCAGCCGTGGTAGGAGCACTGGAGGGTCTTGCGGTTCCCGGCGCCCTCGGCGACCGAGCCGGCGCGGTGGCGGCAGACATTGTGGAAGGCGTGCAGCGTCCCATCGGTCGCGCAGGTGATGACCAGCGGCTCGTCGCCGGCCGTGCAGGTGAAGAAGTCGCCCGCGCCTCGCAGCTGGTCGACGCGGCCCGCCAGCTGCCAGGTGCTGCCGAAGACGCGTTTCTGCTCGAGCTCGAGCATGGCCGGGTCGAGGTACCAGCGTGACGGGATGGTTGTGGCCAGCGAGATGTCGGGCTGGAAGGCGTAGCTGGTGAGGTCCATTGATCCTCCTTTGCCAGTTGTCAGTTGCCAAAGACAGGGGTCAGGGGTCAGGGATCAGGGGTCAGTTGCCCCAAGTCCCAAGCCCCAAGCCCCATCACCGTGTCATCTTGTCACCGTGTCATCTTGTCACAGCTCACTACTCGCTGACCGCGTGGGCCTGGCCGACGGGCGCCGTCTCGCGCAGGATCTGGAGCTGCGTAGCCAACGCGATCAGCTGGACGAAGCCCATGACGGCGAACAGGAGCGTGAAGGAGCCCAGGTAGACGATGAAGCCCCCGAGCAGGACCGCGCAGCCGCTGATCAGGTATTGCAGGCTGTTGGCGATACCCCAGAACATCCCGGCGCGCCGCGAGGGTGCGTGCGCCGTGTACAGAACGTTCCATGTCGGCGTTGCGAGCGCGCTGGCGACGCCCAGGCCGGCCTGGACGAGCAGCAGCTGCCACGGCGCGACGACCAGCAGGTACGAGAAGGTGCAGATCGCGTTCAGCGCGTAGCCCGCCACCATCAGCCGCTCCGGCGCGAGCGCGCGATCGGCCGAGGCGCCGACCGCAAGCATGCACAGGCCGGTGACGAACAGGTAGGCCGACCAGGCGCCGGTCAGATCGAGAATGTTGCCGCCGATCCGCTGGGCATACACGCTCAGCAGCGGGGCGAACATGCCCTCGCCGATATACCACAGATTCGCGCCGACCAGCAGAATGTGGATGGATCGATTGTAGAGGGTTGCCTCGCCGGGTTGCATAGCGCCTCAACAGATTGCAGATTGCTGATTGTAGATTGTAGATTGCGGCTGCTCATCGACCGTCATCCATCGACCGTCGACCGTCATCCGCAACTGACCGGGACGAAGGACCACCGGCTCCGGCTCTCAGCTCTCGGCTCTCGGCTCCCGGTACCCCAGCGCGTGCGAGATCTGGGCGCAGGTGTCGATCAGCAGCCGCGCGATCTCGGCCTCGTGCCGGCGCGGGAGGCGGGCAGCCGGCCCGGAGATGCTCACGGCGGCGGCGATGCGCCCGTGGTGATCGTAGATCGGCGCGCCGATCGCATTCAGGTGCGCCTCGAGCTCGTCGTAGCAGGTGGCGTAGCCGCGCGCCCGGCTGGCCTGGAGATCGGCGCGCAGCGCCGCGGCGTCGGTGATCGTTCGCGGACCACACACGATCAGCCCGCCGGCCAGGATCGCGTCGAGCGCGGCGAGCGGCAGGCCGGCCAGCAGCACCTTGCCGGTCGACGTGCAGTGCGCCGGGTGGATCGTGCCGACGTTGCTGGTCGCGTTCAGCAGGTGATCGCCGGTGATCTCTTCGACGATGATCACGTGCGCGCCGTACAGCATCTCGAGATCGATCGTCTCGCCGGTGCGCTCGGCCAGGCTGCGCATGAACGGCAGCGCCACGGCGCGTATGTCGATCTGGCGCAGCGCGAGCGTGCCGAGGATCGCCATATCCGGGCCCAGCCGGTAGCGCCCCGCATCGTCGGCCACCACCAGGCCCTCGCATTCGAGCGCGCTCAGGAGCCGGTATACCGTGCTCCGGTTCAGCCCGGTGCGCTGGCTGATCTGCTGCGGCGTAATGCTTGCCGGCTCGGGGCCAAACGCTTTGAGCACCGCAACCGCCCGCCGGATCGCCTGCGTGCCGCTGTATGCCAAGGGTGTGTTCATATTGTAAACAAATGTTTATATACTGCGAAAAATACATAGTAGACGAGGGATTCGATTCTGTCAAATCGGCGAAAAGGGGAGCGGCTAATCCGAGTGGGGGTTCTGCGAGCCGTCCGGGCTCTGCGGCCCGGCATACCGCTCGACCACGCTGAGCAGGTCGTTCAGCTCGAACGGCTTTTCGAGGAACGTCGCGACGCCCAGCTCGATCGCGGTCATCGGCAGATCGCGGCGCGCGGAGAGCAGGACGACCGGAATGTCGTGGGTCTGCGGGTCGTCGCGCAGCGCGGCGATCACCTGCCAGCCGCTCATCTCGGGCATCATAAGGTCGAGCAGGATCAGCGCCGGCGGCTCGGTCCTGGCCTGCGCGATGGCGGCGCTTCCTTCGCTGGTGGCGATGATCTGGTAGCCCTCGTAGCCCAAAAGCTCGATGAGCATGTCAAGAATGGCGGGGTCGTCGTCGATAACCAGAATTGGCTTGGTACTCATCGCCGCTCCTCAGCGGGCCAAGTTTCGGTGTCTGGGCAGTGCCTGGGGCAAGGGCATGCGGTTGCAACAGCTGCGCATCCCCGGCTATACAGCAAGAAACACGCCATAAGTATGTGGTGTCGTCTCGCAGGGTATGACACCCCATCACAATGGTAACACATTCGTGAGGCTTTGGTAGATGATCCACCCCTTTCTCGGCGCCGCCGCCCATGGACCGCGGCATAAAGATTAAGGTGACAGGAGCTACGATGCCGCGTCTCGGACACCGCGCCTTCGGCAGAGCGGTACTTTGTCTTCTTGTTTTCCGTTTTTGCGCTCTACGAGCGCAAAAACGGAAAACAAACGATAGTGAAGTACCTTGCTGCCGCAGGCGATCGACCATCCTGAAATGGCCACCACGTAGGTCCTGCGCGCTCGATCGCACAGCGATCGACAGTTGACGGCCGGGCCGCCCGCGCGTATGATCAGTAGCAGTGTTCAATCGGGGAAGCTATGCCGTCGAACATCGCACATCCGTTGATCAGAGGCGCGGTCCGGCTGGGCACGGCGCTCGCGCTAGTGGCCCTGGCGCTGGCCGCGCTATCGCAGGGCGCGCGGCTGGTGTTTCGATCCGATCCGCAGGACGGCCTGCGCCAGGCCGACGCGCTGTTCGCCGCAGGGCGATACCACGATGCGCGGACAGCATACGGCCTGCTGGTCGCGCGGGCGCCGGCGCTCGGCGTGGCGCGCACCCGGCTTGGCATCGTGTATGCTGTGCGCGACGAGCGTGCTGCGGCGAACGAGACGCTGGCGGCGGCGATCGGGCTGCGCTTGGCGCCGCGCGAGCACGATCTGGTGCGGCTCTACCAGGGGCGTGTGGCCGCCGCCGGTGGGCAGCGCGCCGAAGCGATGCGCTTCTGGACCGAGGTCGGCGCGCGCTCGCCGCTCTACCCAATCCGGCACGTGCTGGAGGCGGAGAATATCCTGGCTGTCGGCGACTACGCCGGCGCCGAGGCTGCCTACCGCGCCGCGCTGCTGCCGGGCCTGCCGCGCGCCTGGCGCGCGCTGGCCCACACACGCCTGGCGATGCTGCGCGCCTCCAGCGATCCACAGGCCGCGCTGGCCGCGCTGGATGGTCTCACGCAGCTCGATCGGCTCGCATCGCCAGCCGAGACCGTGTGGACGGCGCCGCTGCTGCCGGATGCACAGCCGGACGCGCGCCAGGTTGGCGAAGCGCTGCGCGCGCCCGCGAGCCAGCGCGCACAGCTGCTCGGGCAGCTCTACCTCGGCGCCGGGCTCTACGCGCTGGCGGAAGCCCAGTTCGCCGCCGTCGCGCCGGACAGCCCCAGCGCGCTCTCGGCGGCGGCCTACGCCGCCTACACGCGCTGGAGCGCCGGCGACCGCGACGAGGGCCTCAGCCGGCTCAAGGCCCTCGTCGCCGCCTATCCCGACGAGCCGCGCGCTCGGGCGCTGCTGGCGCTGGCCTACCTGGCCGCCAGCGACGCGCCCAGCGCGC